>Ga0182738_1000137_pt1 | contig 117656 bp, 160 predicted proteins | sample eDN5th30CBELigMG_FD_128876 | JGI IMG/M metagenome (GOLD analysis project Ga0182738, IMG submission 128876) | Enriched Miracle-Growth compost microbial communities from Emeryville, California, USA - eDNA 5th pass 30_C BE-Lig MG (version 2)... ... | reverse complement strand
TGGCCTTGGTTGTAGCGCGTAAGTCTCGCACCAGCTGCGAAAAGTCGTAAAAGTCAACGTACTGATTATCCGTCATGAATTTCTCGCTGTGTGTTATCGCTGAACGACAAGGATTTCGCGCTTGCCGACAATGGAGGTCTGACCAATACCGCTATAGAAACACCCCTTAGCGGAAAACACGGTGCTCCAACTGTCGTATTTTTCCTTTTCACTGCCGCCCAACACTTGTACATCATAACGGTTGGACAAGCGAGAGATTGCCGCTTCCATATCTTCTACTGCGCCACTGAGGTTCAGATGAGCGTGGCCATCCGCATTGAAGAACGAGTCGTTGCCCTTAACGCGACCAATCTCCACCAACGATCCCAGGTTAATGCCCATTTCCATGTCCAGCTTAACTGGCAGCTTGAACTGATCGAACAGGTATTTTTCCGAGATTTCCGGTACCTTGTTCAGCATCAGGAAGAATTCGTCCAAATGAGCATCAAATTCCTCCGAGTCGTGGGTGAAACCAAAAGCCTTGGTCTTATAGCCACCGCTCGTGAGGAACACATCGGTTTCAGCCAAAGCCAGACCAGCAAGGTTGGAAGCAGTGCTCTGCACCTGCCAGTTCACGGCGTAGCGCTCAGCGTCGATCAGTTCCATCTTTTTGGTGGCATCGAACTCGTGCCAGATCGGATCGCCCCATAGGGTATGGATCGGGAAGCGCACGAACTGACCGCCTTGCGCCGCGATCTGCTCATGCAGGCTAGCAATCTGACGATCCCGCCATTCACGCAGTAATGGGAACATGTCGAAAATCACGCCAAACAAGCGGCGCGCGGCTTCTACATCGCCATTAAGGTAATCAATGGCGAACGATTCGGGTGTCTTCAGATACACAATCCCGAAATTCGCCGATTTAGCCACGGCCCGCTCGTTATCGGTAACCTCGTCTTCCGGCTTGTCATACATCTTGCTTGCAACCATGCGGTGCAAGTCTCGATTGTTAATGAAGGCTTCCTGCAACCCTGGGTCTTGGCACAGCGCGGCGATAATACGCAGTTCGTGCTGCGAGAAGTCGCCCTTCATAAAGATGCCCGAGTCGCCATAGCGCGACACAAAACACTGACGGCTCTCGGACATGGACGGTATACCGTGGTAAGCCGACGTCCAGCGCTTAGTTTTAGCGCGGTTTACCCCGTAACTGGGTTGGTACAAATATATTTCCCCGTCTGACAGGGGTCGATCTTCGTACCGTGCCAGCAGCTTATACTGGTCGGATTCGGCGTCGTATCGAGCAATGCGCACCGCCTTGCGTCCACCAGCGCCATTCAAGAACGACGATACTGCCTTGGATGTCTTCTTAAACAACTTATAGTAAAAAACGGGCTCGACCTCGGGAATCCAGCTTTCCCGTTTATTAAGGTCGGCTCCGGTGTACATCGTGTAGGCGTCCATCAGCGTCTGGATGGTGTCGCCGCTGGCGTCAGGCAGGTGATAGGACGCATACTTGGCGTACAGGTCTAGCTCTTTGTCTTGAAGGTACCCGCCATCCTTGAGTGTCGCAAACGCGTCCAAGAATTGCTTAAGCGTGTGTCTGCCACGCTGGTCTTGTGGCGTCTGGTAGATCATCTTGATCAGCTCCACCAGCGCAGGCCACTTCTCGGTTGCACCTTCAGGGTCGGATTGGTACTCAGTACCGATCTCGTGCAACATCAGAGCAATGCGAGTGAGCGGCGTGACCATAATACGGCTCAACAGCTGGGTGTTCGCCGGGGCCGTGGAATCGGGGTTAAAATACCCCTTGAGGAAATTCAGGTCAGTGCTAGACTGAATATCCACAAAGTCCTGGTTGCTTAACGGGCGGGTACCACCGTTGCCGTCCGGAACGCGTAGGGCTCGGCGCACCGACTCGGATAGCAAGAAACGGCGCATCGAGTCGACCATGACCTCATTGTGCTCAGCCTCGATCTGAGAAGCGCGCGTGTCATCCCAAGCGATGCCGTTTTGCTCCATGGCTGTGCCGAGATAAATATGCCGATTGTAGTAACCAAAAGCTGGCTCCAGCTTTTGTTCCACGATCTTGGGAAGTATCTTGTGGTACAACTCAAGAGTATTATGGCAGTCAGCGCCGCAATACGGACCGGTGATTTCCTTGGGAATCTCGGTGTAGTTGCATTCATACTCGCGCAACTCCAACTTGTGTAGCAGATAGGTAGTCACCTTCTGCTCGGCTTCGTCGCCGTAATACTGGCGTGCCATGTTAAGCACACGGTCAATTAGCTCTAATAGCTTATCAACCCGGATATTAGGCTTAGGCTGTTCCCCCTTTTTTTCAGCCGCAATACGCGCTTTCTCTACCTTGTCTTGCAAGAACTGTACCACAGCAGCTATGCCGCCTTCAGTCAGAGGCTTATACTCGGGCTGATTACGCAGCTTGGTAGGTTTAAGAGCACCTAGTAGAGCAATGAAGGCATCGCGCCATTGATCGACTTCCTTGGTCCAACCGATCGAACCCAAGTGATACTTGGAGATTTCCTTCAGACCGCCTGTGATGTCCAGTGTGCGATACATCTGCATCACGTCGATAATTTTGTCTAGGTGCATGTGGAACACGGCCCGCGTAGTTGGAACCTCGTATCCCAGGTTGAACACCATTAGTTTAGCCCGGTCGTTCTTCATCTTGAGGAACTTACCGATTAGCTTAGCGTCTTCAGGTTTGAGCTTGTATTCCAGGTCGCCGAAATCCTTGAAGCAGAGGTAAGCAGCGTATCCCTCTCTAGCCAAGCCAATGCCGCCCAGCTGGAAGTCGGCAATTGTTGGCTCAAGCGAGCTACCTTCATAGTCGAGGGCACAGTGCTCCGCGTCAATGAACTTGGATAGAAACTCGTATACTTGATTCGGGCCAAACAGCTCGTATTTGAAGTTGTTTTCGGCACGGACGTTGAAGGCGGCGAACCGCTTGATGTCGTGTGCCACCAGCTGGAAATCACGGCTGCCCTTGCCGCCACGTTTGGATAGGTACTTGGTGGAGTACGACATCCGCACTGGTATGTCGTGCCACTCCATCGTCTCGTCTTCACGCAGTTTGCCGATCTTATCGCCTTCCCTTCCAGGAACCAATACGGACAGCGCATAAGACCCCAAACAAATGATCAGGTCGTGAGCACGGGCGTTCATATCGGCCAGCACCGTGGCCTGATTATACCCCAGACTACGATACGACATGATATTAACAAGGTTGGGGTCTAGCCCAGCCTCTTGCAGCAAGTCGGGGATGAGGTCGGAGCCTTCTTGGTCGGAGAGGATGGTAATATTCATTTGGCGCTGTGCGTGACGATAGCGAGAGCGTTGCGGAGGTTCCAGGACAGAGCTTCAAGCCGGCGCATCAGCACCTGCAACGTACTCGCACTTAGATGCAGGTCTACCCATTTGGAGTCGGAGTGCACAGCTACGTCGCGTTCTTCTCGCGCCTTGATGCCATCTTCTTTATACGAGTCGCGAAGACGTGACTCCAAGGTACGCATTTGGGAGTACTTGCGGTTGTACACCATGGTGACGTTGCTCAACAGATTGTTGAGGTCGTCCTGCGTCTCCAGGTTCAGACGGGCGTACGCCAGTACTTCATTGCCTGTAGGGAGCGCGGCGCGGATCAACGACTGCGCCCCGTATACGATCTGACGTTCGCGTTCTCCCAACAGGTCTAGGTATTCAGTCGAATCTACGGTAATGGGGTCCATATTCTACTTGCGAGAAAAGAATTCATAGGCCAAAAAGGGCCAAGCAATGAGGCAACACAGCAGCCCTACAAAAATCACCGTATAAGCGCGCAGCAAGCTAACCGCGCTTAGAGCCCGACAAGTCCACCAATTATAGACGATAGCATAGCTCCAAAAAACGCCGCCCACCACGAAGTACAGACACAACAACCACAGCAGCACGGTCATGCCTCCGCCTTAGCTTTTGCAGCCTTCTTGGCTGGAACGGGGCGGTTCTTGTAGTCCTCCAAGGTCAAATCCAGTTCTTCGTACGCCCAGTTCAACAGCTGGAAGTTGGCGCGCAGGTCGCGCTCGATGGCCTTCTCTAGGATAGCGATCGAGGGAGCGTGATCAGCCAAGTCCCGCATATTGCGGTTCTTGTCGAACTGGAAGTCGGTTGAGCCGGTCTCCTCTTGCAGGGCTTGAATTTGTTCAGGTGTGAGCGTGGGCAGCAGTTGTTCGACCAGCGCGGGGTCCACCATGTACCACCCGCCGTTCTTGGCGTGAATGAACCCGGACGTGACCGAGTTCTTGAAAATCTCCATGTTGGAGTCAATGCGACCACCCTGATCGTCGCGGATCAGGATTTCGATGTTGTCCAAGTAAGGAATCACCTTGGATTTCTCAATGCTCATGCGGGTGAGCGTACCGACGCTGAACAGCTTGCTGCTGCCGTCAATCTTCTTGATTTTCTTGAACTTGAGCGAGTAGTGGATACCGTGCTTGAATCCGTATCCGCCGCCCGAGCCTTCAACCGCACCGAACATGGTAAACTGCGTGGTAGCTTGGTTGATCAAGAAAGCGATGACCGGCGCGCGGTACATTTCGGTCATAATCTGGTTGACCGCCCACTTCATAATCTGGGGGCGCAGCATCTTATCGTTCATCTTCATACCCAGACCCTCTTTAGCTTCCTTGGAGTTGGGCTTGTCCTCCTGTGCTTTGAGCGTGGCCGAAATCGACTCATACTCGTTCTTGGGCTTGGACATCGTGATCGAGTCCCAGATGATGAGCAAGAACTTGCCTTCGGCCTTGATGCGGCGAATGTACCGAGACACGATTTCAACCGCCGACTCGTAAGTAGGAGCGAATTCGAGATTGACGCGAGGGTCGGGGTTGCGCACCGACGGGTGATTGTTGATGTGTAGGTTGAATACCTTACCCAGGCGCAGATGGTTAGCTGAGTTTTCGGGGTCCAGAATCAGCACTTCGCCCAGGTCGCCGTAGTCTTCCAAGAAACACTCGGCCGACTGATAGGCATACGTACTCTTGCCGCCGGAGGGCGGGCCCTGCAGTTCTACCATCGATCCCCAGTCCAGGCCACCGCACCCGGCGATGTTGATGTAGGCGGAAGCGGTGCGCATCCGGTGCAGGTTGGGATCAAACGGGAAGGAACGCAACAGTTGCAGGTGGCTGGCAGTAGGCTTCATGCTATGGTCCTATTGTAAGGCTTAAGGCTGTCAATCATGGCAGCATTACAAGATTGAAACTGTGATACGGGAACATCCAGGGCACGCAGTAGTGTGACTCCAGGCTCGTCCGGATTGGTATCGCTTTGGTCGTAGTACACTTGAGCCACGCCCATGCCCCAAATTAGGCGAGCGCATTTGTCGCACGGCGCGTACGTGATGTATAGGGTAGCTCCAGTGCTGGAGGACGCGGAGCGCGCCATCTTGCGCACGATGTTTTCTTCCGCATGCAGAACGCCGTCCAAGGTGACGTATTTCTGCAACGCGTCGTCCCAGCGTTCGCACGCGTTGGGCAAGCCAGACGGCATGCCGTTCCAACCGATGGAAATCGGGTCGCCATCCTTTACTAAGACAGCACCCACTCGGCGCTTGACCGAATGGGACATTAAGGAAGCACGCCACGCCATATCCATCCACAACTGGTGATACAGCTCCCGTTTTTGTTGGGAGCGCACCAATTGTGGCAGCATGTCTTCCTGAGGATTGTATGGGGCCATGACGTTCTAAAGAGTGGGGCTAGTAAGGAACGTCCGGGAGCAGCAGATCTACGCAGGCTTCGTAGTGCTCGCAAAACAGGCAGTCTGGGTGATAGCCCGATGTGTCCGGATTGCCGACCGAACGAGCGGGATCGGTCGAAAAACAAGAAAACCCCGGACTGGCCGGGGTTTTCTCTGACTGCATCAACCGGATCGGGCGATCACTCTCCCAGCGCAGCCTGTACGGCGCGACGCGCCGCATCGCTCGGATCGCTGGCGTTGACCTGGGTTTCCGTCTGAGCCGCCTCTTCGGCCGGCTTTGCACCACCAGCCAGGCCCGACGCGGCAGCGGCTTGAGCGGCGGCGCTCTTGACGTTGTTCACCAGCTCCTTGGCCGAGCCAGCGGCAGCAGCCTTGGCGCGCGCCATCGGGTTTTCGCCGCCTTCCTGCTCGTCGGGGTTGAGCAGGTTGGTACCGGCAGCCAGCAAGGCGCTGATGCCCTTCTTGTACTTGGCGATTTCTTCGTCGGTGGGCGGTTTGGCGTCCGATTCGGGCATGACCACATCGTACAGCGAAGGGAAGTCTTCGGGCAGCGGAGGCAGCTCTTCACGAGCGAGATCGAAGCCGAACGAAGACGAGCCGCCGGAGCCCTTGGTGAACGAGAACTTGATCAGCGGCGCAGCCACGCGCGGGTTCATGATGTTGCGCAGGTCTTCGGGCGACAGGTCGGCCAGGAAGTCGGCCAGGGCAGTCAGCTGCTTGCGGCGCAAGATGAAGAACATCGGGGTCTTGACCTTGATGTACTTGTGGTCCTTGAGCGACATCTTGTAGATGTACAGCTTGATCAGGCCTTCTTCCTTGGCCGTATACTTCCAAGCCTCGTCGTAGTTGGCGTCCTTCAGGCGCTGCACTTGCTGGCGGATCGGGCAGTCACCGTCCTTGGGAGCGGGCAGGCGGCGTACACCGAAGGCACGCTGGTAGGACCAGAAGCGGCGTACCACGACGAGTTGACGCGCGCCGGCTTCGTTGATGATCATTTCAGGGTACAGGCGCACCCAGTAGTTGCCTTCGTCGATGTAGGCGGTCGGGGCGCGGTCGTCGTCGGAGTTCTGGTCACGGTATTGCTCGGCGTCTTGTTGTACGCCAGAGAACAGCTCGATGTTCTCGAAGTCCGCATCCGTCATTTCGAGGTTGCGGATAGGCTTGGGAGCTTCACTCATGTCTTTTTCCTAATCTAGGGGTACTCGCACTATGCCGAGACGCTCACCCCTGTTTGGAGCGCCCACGGTCCAACTATTAACGATTCGACGTTACATGTTTATCATCGTGAATCGGGTGAGTCGATCTACCTTCTCAACACGGATGATCTTATCGTAGTAGCTCATCAGGTTCTCGTCGTGTGTCACCATGACGCGAAGGCGCGTTTGCAGATTCTGGATAGCAGAGAACACGATATCCAGGTATTCGGGGTCCAGGTAGGTGACAATTTCGTCGTAGAAGGCTACGCCAAGAATGCCGTCTTGCAGCCCAAACCGGCGCTCAAACATAGTGTTCAGAGCGAAGAGGGACAGAATATCGAGCAAGCGGCGTTCGCCCGCGCTCATGCCACGCATCGTGACCGGCTTCTCGCCTCGGAACGACACCTTCATGTCCAGCTTTTTGCCAGTCACAGCCTTAGCATGAAACAAGCGGCGGTCACCCACCATGTCGTTCATGGTCTGTACTAACGCAGCGTAGACACCAGACACCATCTGCTGCACCATGCTGGAGTTCTTCACCAGCATTTTGCTCTTAATTAACTGAGCAGCGCGATAACGCGGTTCCAACTTATCAGACTCCGCGCGGGAATTAGCCAAGCGTGTCTTGAGCTGCTTGATATCATCCTGGTAATGTTGTATCTTGGCAGCGTGGTCCGTGACTTCGGCTTCGAACTCCAACAGCAGAGCGGCAGCCTGCTTGACTTGAAATTCGAACCCGGCACGATTGGTAGCACTCTCCCGCATCTGAGCGGCAAGCGTAGCTTGACCGGGTTCTTTTTGACGCAGCGCCGAGATTTCTTGCTCGATCGCGGAAACTTCGGTTAGTAGAGACTTGCGCCGTTGTCCTACTTCCTTAACCTGAGCCAGAATACGGTTTTGGATATCTGGGTCGTGCACAGCCTGACCGCACTCAGGGCACTTGTTAGACAGAGCCTGCTCGTAACGGCGCGTCAGAGTGCCGATGTCGCCTTCTATGCGCGTCAGCTCGACCTGAGTTCGGGAAAGCGCGTTTTCCTGCTGCGTGATGGCTGAGCGAGTAATGCGCAACGCGTTTTCAGCATTACTGGCTTCTTGTTCGGTAGCGCAGGCGTCGGCCTTTTGTTGCAGCGTGGTTTGCACCGCCTGTAACGCGCGTTTGGCGTCGGCGGAGTTGGTCAATTCCAACCCATAGTGCTCATTGACGCGAGCGATAGCGGCCTGCTCTACGTCGGTCGCAGAGCGTTGGGAAAGCTCAGCGATCTGCGCTTCTCGCTGTTCGATCAAACCTTGGACCGTACGCTGCTCGATCAAATGCTCCGAGTATTGACGCGATAGTTCGACTTCCTGTTCGGACAGGATGCGCTTGAACTCCTCGAACTGTTCGGAGTCAGTCAAGCGACCCAAAAACTCCAGCTGTTCGCTGGGCAACATGTCCGAGAACGACTTGTTCTGATTGACTGAGAAATAAATCAACGACAGTAGGTCGGACGCGCCGCGCATGCCCAACAGCTGATAAATCTGTTCCTGGGTTTCGATCGTCTTGGCCTTAGTCTGGCTGACTCCATTTTGCTCCAGAGTGAGCAACGGCTCGGCACGAGAACGTGTGATCTTCCACACATCCTTGCCATCCAAGACTTCCAGAGAAACCCGTGCTGGCTGACCGGTGACATTGTTCGAGATTTGATCAACCGGCGTGCGCTTGGTGTTCTCGCCCGTTAAGCACCAAAACACGGCCTCTACCAGACTGGACTTGCCGTGTCCGTTCTTTCCGACGATCAGTACGTCGCCTTCCATTTGCTGCAAATCCAGCACGTAGTCCGGAATGGAGTAGAAGTCGTGGATCTCCAAACGGCCCAAACGCTGGTTGGAGTGGATGCGCTCCTTAGGGGCCATCTCGCGCACTTGCTCGTAGGCGTCCCTCAGAAGTTGTGCACCCTCTTCAGCATGCTCGGGCTTGAGCATATGGAACTCGGACAGAGCCACGTCCAGCAGGTTTTGCTGAGCCACCTGCACGACTTCGGTTTCCACCTGCTGCCGGTCTGCGCTCTTACGCGACATCTTGCGCTTATAGTGCACGTTGGCAGGCGCATCGGTAGGCGGCTCTCCTTCTACAGAAAGAAACCGGTGGTACCGATCAGCAGACGGGAATTCAGTGGTCGGCACGAACTCCAAGCTATAGTCTTCGGTATCCAGAAACCAAATACCGGAATTAGGATCTGAAGCATGGTTAATTTGCATTGGCTGACCAGGAATCAGCGTCTTGCTGCCGTTCTCACCGTGCAATACTTGGCCACGATGGATATCCCCGATAACCGAAAATCGGAAGTGCTCGCCCAAACGTCGCGCGTCGTACCCATTCTCGAATACGTGTCCATGCGGGTCGGTTGACTGCTGAACGATGCCGTGACCGACAAAGATGTCAGCCTCCGGCATGGCGTCGTAGTTAGGTTCGCCGTGTACCCACGGGTGGATATAAACCCGTTGACCGGCGAACGCGACCGTAGCCGGCGCACCGTAGTATTCCACGTGCTTATACCCTCGCACCAAAGCGGCTAGGCCGGAGTGGATATCGTCAAACCGCCCTGACTTCTGATCGACGTCGTGGTTGCCTACCACAACCAAGGTGTGGATTTCAGCTTCTTCGAACACATCGAACATGGCGCGCACCGTGTTCGACACCATCGGTTTGGGGGAATGCGTTTGCAGGATGTCGCCCGCTACGATTTGGTGTTCCACGCCGCGCTGCGCGCACAACTGGCGAATATCTTGCGCCAGTGTCAGAAACAGCTCCAACCGATCCGGAACACCAAATTCGTTATACCGAGCGTGAGTGGACCACGGATGACAATGCCAATCCGCCGAGAGACAAATTTTCATTACATGTTCCTAGAGAGAAGCGAGATAGTCAACCAACTCTAACGGGTGGTTGAACCGATACTGCTTCGTCTTATAGTAAGCAGTCAATTCGTCAGCACGATACCGGGCCTGAGCGCGCAGCACCTCTTGACCCATGTCGTACATGTTAATGATAGTGCTTTTCAGTTCGCCCTTACGAATGGCGCGGCCGGCGCGCTGCTTCACGCGGCGCAGCTTCTTGCCTTCGGCCAAGAAAGTCGTATTGATTTTGGGAATATTTAGACTTTCGTCCACGTGGGACGTGGTCAACAACGAAGCATACGTTCCCTCGTTGACGCGTTCCTTTACTTGCTCGATGGAGCAGCGTTCTACATTATTGCCACGGTGGATGAGCACGCCATCGCCGAACCAGCACACCACGCGTGGGTCATTTGAGGCTTCTAGCACAGCCAACGCGTAGTCCTTGGAAGAAAACGGAGTCACCGAAGTACGACCTAACGCGCACAGTCCATCTACCACGGCGGCGATTAGCCGGGTGCGGCGATCGTTGCGTTTCATAGCACGAGAGATAGCCACCCAGTTGTTGGTGTTCTGTACTCCCTTTAGTTCAGCCGGCGTCCATTGAAACATCAGGTTGCACACGTCCGGTAAGTCTACGTACTCGCTGATTTCTTCCGGTAACGTGGTGTGAATGGAATATCCAGAGCCCGCAATAATACGCGCGTTGTCATAATCGGTATGCCGAATGCTATCTGGGTTAAGCTTGCCATCAAACGGAGTACCAGAGAAGGAGATCGAACGCTCCAGGTCGGGCATGAGAGCGAGTGCGGCGTGATTGGTATCGGAAGTCCAGTGGTGGCCCTCGTCCGTGATCAAAGTGCGCACGCGGTTTAGCGGACGACCGTCGTTAACAAGCTTAATGGAAGGGCCGACCAGAATGTCGCCCAAACCTAGCTGATAACCAGCGCGCACGGCGTCGTATTCGACTAACCGCTGAGTAAAGCGCACTCCCCATTCCTGTTGCAGGCTCTCCCACTCTTCGTAGAAATTTTCCACCACAGTGTGGCCTGGCGTCATGTAATACACCGGGCCAATCGTAGCCAGCAAGAGGCAAGAAACCACCTGCGCCCTGGACTTACCAGAACCCGTCGGCATTTCTATCATGCCAGAGCGGGACGACACCGCTTTTTCTACTGCTTCTAACTGGTAGGAGCGTAACGAGTCCCAACGAATTTCGGGTACAGCGTCAAAGGGCACGGCCTCGACCGGTGGGAGCGCGAACTGTACGTCTTCTCCTGCTATGCGTTGAGGCCTGCCCAATAACCCAACCGGCACGAGCGAGTATCCGTCTACCGGGCTGTCCCGATACAACGCACGTTGCACACGGCGGTTTTGGATCATGCCCTTTGCGCCGCGCACCTTAACGTCATCGCTAGCTACAAATAATCGAGCGGCCAACTCTGTCGAGATGGCCGCGTAGTAGCCGTAGAGGCGTGGCTCCACTACCAAGGCTGGTCTCCTAAAACGCGCCGCGCAGACCGCATGCCACGTACCATACGGCCTACCAGACTGCGCCGCGCGTACACGGAACGCACATCCAGTATCAGTCGTTGGAAGTATTGCTGCGTTTGTGCCATTTTTGCAACTCCCGCTCGATTGCCAACTCCGTGCGCGGCCGGGTCAGGGCTCCGCTGTCAATCAGCAGCAGTACCGTATCCGAAATGCGAATCTTGCCCGACTTATAGCGCATGTACTGCCGCACACTGATTCCCAAACGTCGGGCCGCTTCCTTGGCAGTAATACCCGCTGCCTGCTCCAAACGGGCGAGCGGGTGCTGGTCTGGGTCTACACGCGCCCACTGCTGTAGGTCAGGCGTGCGCTGATCGAAGAACCGAGTAAGGTTTTTGGGGGTAGACATGATGCTGCCTGGAGTTTTTCTCCATAAAACGGTTAACCCCCAAAACTTTACGAAGCCTCAGCGCAGCAGGGGTCAGCCGGAGTGAGGTATGCGACGATTTCGGCCAGTCGGTGCTCCAGCTTGGACACGCGCGACGTACGGTACGGGCGACGAGCATCCATGGTAAGCTGGCTCAGCAGGTGACCGTACAACGCGCACGTGGCTTGGTGAAAATGCGGATTGGTCGACCGCAAGTCGTTGGCCGATAGCGGGATCGACCCAAATTTGTAGTAGACCGACAGGTCGGACAGTTGCAGCGCCTGGCGCATCGCGTCGACTAGCAAGTCGCCTTGTTCCGCGTTCAGGTGTGCGGCCGGCCCGAGCAGGTAGTAGACGTAGGCGTCCAAGGGACTACGGTCCATCACGCAATTTTCGTGCTGGCGCATCAGGGATAGGCGGTCCAGGGCGAGTCGAAGCTGAAATTCGGCCTGAAATTCCGGGGTTCGGCGCAGCAGGTCAGGGTGGCTGTGGACGCCGCACTCGCGCATCAAGTCGCCGGTTTGCACCGATACGAACGGGATGCCGAGCTTGGCTTCGATTTCACGGGCGAGAGTGGTTTTACCGGTGGAAGAAGCTCCCACCAAAAGGATACGGGGCATAGCTGTGACTCCAGTCTAAACCCCGTAACGTTTGATCACTGTTGCGTCACCGGCTCAAAGCGCTTCACCGCTCGACCGCCGATTAACAGCATTTCGGAAAACTTGGCGACGGGCAGGCGCTGCAGCCGGTGTTCAGAACCATCCGCCGAATACACCGCGACTCGGGTTTGCCGGGTCGGAAGGGTTTCTACGCGCAGCAGGTGTACGATACGGCCAGAATGATGTCGATAGATTCCCGGAGTGGGGTCTTTGTAAGTGGGGCGAACGGGCATCAGCTTATGAGCGCGCTTATCTGCAATCTCTTTGTAGACCGGAGCGAAGGTATTGCGGGTGCTAATGGACATGAGAGAGATTCCTGTGTGGGAGAGTGGAGTCGCTGCATTGGCGAGTTCCTACCAGAAACGTCGTGGAATCGACGAATCACAGGAAGACGAGCGAAGATCAGGGGAGTACAGCGGAAAGCAGAGTGGTCGGCGGGGTCGTCTCTTCGCGCTCGCGGAAAGATTTATGAGTCTTTTTCTTTTCTTTCTGGAGAGAAAAGACAGCTCTCCCCCTACCCCGCCGGAGGCCCGCCCCGCGAGTGCGGGGACGGACGTGGAGAGGACCATGAGGGAGAGCGGTCTTTTCTCTCCAAAACTGGAGAGGCCTCGGAGAGGCAGCTACATAAGCGGGACATCCAACTTCCGAATCAACCCACTGCTCTGGCTTGTAGCTTCGACTAGCCTGAGATTCGCTCCTGGCCCAGGTTACCAGCCTGGTATTATGGGAATTGCACCCGCCGCTATCTCGAACGTCTGGTTGGGTCAGACGGTGTTTTCTCCCCAGCAGCCCATGTCAGGCTCACTATTGACGCAGGGGGTACGGCTCCGCGCTTTGGAGCAATAGGGTAACGGGTAACAGTACAAATCTTACCGCTCTCGAATGAAAATAGTGGTGCTTTCAGGTGAAACCACCATGTGTGGCCGTTGATTAGGGTAGTACTCTTTTAACACCGTGGGAGCGATGAAATGTCCAAGTTTTCGCCTACCAGCGAACAAGCTGCTGTAATTCAATGCCAAGAACCGGTTATCAAGGTGCAAGCTCGCGCCGGGACCGGTAAAACTACCCTGTGCGAAAACTTCATGCTGGCGCGGCCGCATGAAAGCTTCATGTACGTCGTGTTCAACCGTTCGACGGCTCAGGAAGCCAACCTGCGTATGCCGTCCAACTCGTACAACACGACGATGCACGCGCACGCCTTCGCCTATACCGGCCGGGCGCTCAAGCACAAGCTGATCAACGCCTACCGGCTCAAGGAAATCGTCGAAACCCTGGGCATGGGGCGGAATCAGTACTACCTGGCCTATCAGACCAAAGAAGCCTTCAATGCGTTCCTGGCGTCGGATAAGACCATGGAAGAATTCAGCGATCTGCTGGAACGGACGAACGCCAAGGTGCGCAAGTTCGTGGAAGACATGTGGGAGCGTGCTACCAACCCGCTCGACCGGTTTCCGGCCACGCACGATGTGTATCTCAAGCAGTATCAATTGTCCAAACCGGTGTTGGATATCGACTGGATCGTGGTCGACGAGGCCCAGGACTGGAACCCTGTGATGCTGGACATTCTGCTCAAGCAGGACCGCAAACGACTGCTGGTCGGCGACGAGTTCCAACAGCTTTACGCCTTTCGGGGCGCAGTGAACGCGCTGGAAATGGTGGACGGCGCAGAGTTTCACCTGACGCAGAGCTGGCGCTTTCACCAAGGCGTGGCCGATGTTGCCAACCGCATCCTGAACGTGCGCGGCAACAAGCATCCGATCGTGGGCATGAAGCCCGAGCGCGAAGTGACCACGCGCCAGTGGGCTGTGCTGGGGCGCACCAACGCTGGCCTGATGGCGCGCATGATTCAACAGGTGTACGATCGACCCGATTCGCGGCTGTACTTCATCGGCGGCAAGGACGGCTACAAGTTCGATCCGATTCTGGACGTCTACTACCTGTGGAAGGGCGACGTCTACTCGATCAAAGACCAGTATATCAAGAACAACTTCAAGAGCTACGGCGAACTGAAGAAGTACGTCGAGGAAACGACGCACAAACGTGATAATGGCACCAAGCTGTCTCTCGATCCTGAGATTCACGGCCTGTACAACCTCGTCGAAACCTATCGGGACAAAATCCCTACCCTGGTCGAACGGGTGCGCACCAACGTTACCGAACGACGCGGCGAAGCCGACATGATCTTCGGCACGGGCCATAAAGCCAAGGGACAAGAATACGAGCGAGTCGAACTGCTCGATGACTTCTACGACTATCGCGAGTTTAAGAGCGACTACGATGTGCTGGATGGGTTTCCTGCCAAGCAATCCGCACTGCAAAATGAGCTTAATTTGCTGTATGTGGGCGTCACTCGCGCTGAACAGCACCTGATTTGTCCGGTCGGCGCTCTTGGCACGGTGGGCCGGTTCGATGATTCGCCGAACGCGCCACCGAAACGCGAGGAGTGGGCACAGGCTAACCCGGCGGGCTTCTGATGTATAAGGAGGTCTACGTTTACGCGGACGGCTCTGGCCACAACACCAAGCGGGTGGGTGGCTGGAGCTACGCCGTCGTCATGGACGGTCATATCCATCGAGTGGGATATAACGAGCAGCCAATCGAAGATACCACTTCTAACAAGATGGAACTTCGCGCCGTAATTCAAGGGTTGCTCGCTTACCATGAATGGAAAGAGAAGCCGCGTGATCACTCGCTGATAGTGGTGTCAGACTCTGAATACGTAATCAAGGGCGCAGCTCTAAGACTGCGACACTGGTTAGAATCTGATTGGCGCGGCCACGGCGGCGATATTATCAAAAACCAACCCGAGTGGAAAGCCATCTCCATCATGATGGGAGTAATACGGTTCAAAATACGGTGGGCGCACACGCGCGGTCACGTCGGCAATCGGTTTAACGAAGTGGTGGATAAACTAGCTGATTATCGCATGACGGCTAGCGAAAAGATTGCGCTGTGGAACCGTATCAGAGAGTCTGGACACCGCGTACGTGCAGATCACTCTGAACTTGAGCTGAAATTCTACTAACTCCATGGCCTATTTGGAACGTAAAGCCAAGCCTCGTTCTTTCTGGGAAGTGCGGGGTGAATGGCATCGCACTGCACACGAGTGGAGTATTAACTGCCCATTCTGCGAGTCGGTTAGAGGCAAACCAGACAAGGGCCGGCGGCTATACTGGAATCCTGTTAAGCGCGTGGGCTCTTGCCAGAAGTGCAAGACGGTAATCGTGGATGATACCGTACCCACGGTAACCCAGTTGTACGAATCCCATATTGCTCTTGAAGAACGCAAGAAACCCAAAGAACAGAAATATAATCTCTCCTGGACACAACCTGCTCATGAAGTGGGCTGGGCGCTGGAATATTTAACGCAAAAGCGCGGATTTGATCTAGACACCATCGCACGTTGGGAAATGCGCGCCGCCGAGTTTCCCAAGCGCATGATCGTGCTGCCCGATGTGGTGGATGGACAATATACCAATTTCTTCCAGGCCCGATATCTGGAAGCGGATAAAATCAAATACGTGTCCCCCTCCAAAGCGGATAAGCCCGTGTATGGGTTGAGACTGTGCCAACCGAACGACGTAGGCGTGTTTGTAGGAGAAGGATGCTTTAGCGCAATTAGCACGCACGGTGTGCCGGGTTGGGGTAGCGTGGCCACGTATGGCAAGAGCGCTACCTATCGACAGCTAAGAGCTATTGCCGATCTGCCTGTAGAACACATCTGCATAGTATACGACGGGGGAGAGATCGAAGCATTAATGAATTCAGCTGAGAGCTTACTGCCGGCAGGCAAACAGGTGTCTATAGCGGTGCTGCCCATGGGCCAAGACCCGAACTCCATGGGTTTTGATCGGTGGCTGCGCCACACGCGCAAGCATATGCTGCCGGTGAACAATTCCACTCGGTCTATATTAGTAGGACTAAAGGATATGGATCAGCGCAGTTGGGACCGCATGCTGCATTTAGCCCGGTCACACTCGTTGTCCATATTATGAACGTTGCGTCGACGCAACGTTCTGAAGCGGCGCTTATAATTTCAAGTTTGATGAAGGACAAGATTTTTTAGAATATATCTCGAAGTGCCTTGTCCTTCATCAAACTTGAAAACATTACGAAGAAAATTCTGATATGACTTCGAGTCACGATGAAGAACATGGGTCTTCAGTGAAAATTCTTGTCTTTCAAGCAACTTTCAGGGGTTGCGTAAGACGCAAAGTCATGTTATAATTTAATCTGAAGGAGCACTCCCACAGCATCCTTCGCCCCTTTCCTCTAGGAGATTAACATGACGACCAAGACCATCCCCACCACCTTCGTGAACAGCTCGGGCAAGCGCGCCATGATTGGCGGTAAGCCGGCCGAACTGGGCCTGTCCGTTTCGGTGTTCGACCGCGAGTACAAAGTGATCGGTGCGCGTCCGATGGGCGTCGGCTTTCGCATCTTTGCTGAGCGTGTGGAAGATGGCTACCGCGCCGAATTCCGTCCCAGCGAGTTGACCCTGGTAGAGGCTCAAGCCGCTGCCGACGCCGGCCTCAAGGCGGCGGGTGCGGTGGAAGTGAAAGCCAAGCAGGACGACGCCATCGAGGCAGGCAAGCAAGAAGAAGCAGTGGAAGCCGCTCCGGTCAAGAAGCCGGCCAACGCCAAGACGGCAGGCAAGAGGGACGTGGGTGACGCGTTGGCCGTGTACCTGCGCGGTGCAACCGACTACGACACGCTGGGTGCGAAAGTGCGGGGCATGGCTCTGCCGCCCGAGATCGAAGATGACTATCTCGCCACGATCGCGGCCTACAAGGCGGAAGGTCGTCAGTACGGCCTGATCAAGATGAACATCACGATCCGCGCCCGCGCCCTGATCAAGAAGGGTGCGAAGCTGAACCTGGCCTAATCCCTATCCACACAGACCACAGACGAGCACATACTATGTCACGCTACGACTCCCTCTCCAACGTCGTCCAATCCGCTTCCGACTCGACCGTCAAAACCACGTCCATCTTCCAAGAAGAATACCGCTATGCCCGGGTGTGCCTGGGCAAGGATCACACGTCGGCGCGCAACCACGCCATCGACTATCACCGCCAGTACACGGCCCGTGAAGCCACCGACCACTGGGACGACCAAAAGCATCTGTTCGAAGACGAGCGCCAGACGTCGGCCCTGGACCTTGTGCTGTTCAACCAACTGGTCCAGCGTCTGCACGACGCGGGCGACGAGCAGGAGCGCAAGTTCCTGTACGCTGTCTGCCGACTGGAAGAACTGGACCAATACTACAACGACCAAAACCTGTTGCGCTCGGTCGAAATTCTGGGTGACTTCGAACCCGAAAAGATCGGCGACATCGTGCTCTGGATGGGCTTCAAGCCGCGCGCCAACGGGTCGAGCGGCAAGATTCCCGAGCTGCGCCGCAAGCTGGCTAAGCTGGCCGAAAGCCTCTGGGGTCGACCGAACGCAGTCGAGGCCTAAGCCATGACGGCCCGAGCCCAACCGCGTCGGGCCTGGACGAAAGAAGCCATACAGGAGATGCTCGCCGCTCGCGATCGAGCGGTGGAGCGGGGTCTCCTGGCTATTTATCGGCTTCAGACCGACCAGGAGCGTGGCGCGCAAGAGACCCTGGAGCACAACGGCGTCGGATTCAACGCTTTTGACGCCAAAGCCATGACCGTGCAGGCGCAATACCTACTGCGTTTTGGTTCTCTGACTCCAGGACGAATTTCCCTGGTACGCGAGCGTTTGATGAAGTACGCAGGCCAACTGGCCCGGATCGCCAACCAGAAGGAGTATACTTCGTGCAAAATTCAACCATGAAAACCTTGTGTCAAGTGGGCAAAGAGCACGTCCTAATCTCTAACAACACTGTCGTCGTGACCCCGATGCAGTTAGAGATTCTGCTATCTGCTCACGTGCGCAGCGTCCTGCCCGACTACATTCCATCCAGCCGACGCGCGCAGACGGAAGCCCAACAAATAGCCATCCAACAGCTGCTGTCCAATCAGTTGATTAATGTTGCAGTGGATGGCGGTCCCAGCAGCGGACCCGTGATCGAAAGCGTGACGCTGGAGCCCCGTGGCATGGCATACTTGTCGCACATTCTGTCCATCCCGCTGCCCGAAAAGCGCGCGCTAGAGTACTGGGTGGCGTGATGAAGTCCAAGTGGAGTTTCGTATCTTCCATGAATGGCCTGCTGTGCCGGTATCAAGGCCAAGTCAAGGCTGTAGTGCGTCAAAACAAAGCCGGCCTGCACGAATTCGCTACAGTAGCCCCTACTGGCGCAGTAGGGCGGGACGGTTACATTCGTTTTCCCACAGAGCCTGAAGGCGCGCCGCGCTCGGCTCTGTACTTTCACAATCTGGGTTTGATGCTAAGTCAAGCCCTCAAACTGGAGGCATAACCGTGGCTATTCTCAAAGACCCCGCCATGAACGAAGTGGACTTCGATCCGAAGAACATGGAACATGTACGTGCTATGGGCATGCTGATTTTCGCCCGCCGGCAGCACCCAACGCTGCGCTTCCGCAAGGAATCCGTTACGGCCAGCAGCGTCTCGTTCGACCTGCTGCGCCGATTCGCTTGGGAACACCTGCCCGAAGAACTCAAGGTTGAATTCGGGAGTCCAGCGTGACAACCACCCAGCCTGCGCTGTTGGTTTACGCCCCAGGCTTGGCCGATCCAACGAGATCGGCCTTTTATCAAAACAGCTTGGATAATTCGGGCGCGCAGTTGATACTAGGCTTAGCTCGTGAGCACAAAGCGCGCATCATTGCCTACGGCGTACCCCAAGCTTTACAATTAGCCTTGCGGTGGTTAGGGCAAGACGGCAGAGCGGACTATTGGTCTTTAGACTGTTCGCGAGAACAAACCAATACCCATCTTTATCACAAGCTACGCGCTGAGTATGGCGTGAATGAGGGCCAATGGCCTGCTATTGCTATACTGCAAGCTGGATTGCCCGTAGGTGACTGCGCAGCAATTGACCGACGTACTGTGAAAGCCACCGAGCACAACGGCATTCTAATACAACACGCGATTCAAATATGCCGACTGTGGGGCGTGCGCACCCTGGACGGTATGCCAGTGGACGCCATTACCCGTATGCTCATCAACGCTTCGTAGTCAATGCACGCGGCGCAAGCCTTGATTAGCGCGAATACGCTGTTCGGCCTCGTAGTCGTCCCGACAATGCTCATCACAAAATAATCCTGAAGCGGCTACGGGTTCGTTGCAATAATAACAACGGCCGCATGGCCGTAACCGAGATTGCGCAGCACGGGCGGCTTGATTGGCTGCAGCCACGCGCAGGTTAAGTTCTTCTTGTTGAGTGGCTTCGTCCGAGTAGTCCATTATTCCTGTGTTCCTGGAGATGACGCGGCATTGCGCCGTATAGCTTTGTTATACTCCAAGATAAGGTTCTCTAGCTGTTGTGCATAGGAGGAGACACGCTGTAGGTTGGACTGTATGATCTTAACCTTTTGACTGTCCCGCTTTTCAGTAGCGGGCACTATGGCCAAAACGGGTCGAGCAGGAAGCTGGATTTCTTTCGCAGCGGAGACTTCGGCTACTATCACTTCAGTGGGTTGGAACACCGTGTGCGGTTCAGACGCAGTGCTACACCCGGTTAGTACACTAACGAGCAGCGCGGTTCCAAGCATTCGCCAATTCATTATTCATCTCCGAGCTCCATTGGATGGCTTCTTCCGCGTTGTCGGATACATCAGCATCCTGAATACGCTTCAGAGTAGTGGCTAGTTGCGATTCCACGGCGCGGTTCTGGTCTTGTGCAAATAGAAGCGCCGTATCCAGGCTTTGTCGTTGCCGAGATAGCTCTATAATGGCCTCGTTGTTTTGACGTACCGCCGTAGCTAAGATCTGGTTAGCTTCCTTAGCGGTTTTGAGGTCTAGCTTAACCTGATTGTGTTGAGTCTCCAGCCTAGTGTAGTCTTCCTGAGAAGATTCCAAACGGTAGGTTTGCACGCCTACAGCCAACAAAAGCAGGGCGAGTGCAATGTTGGCTCGATTGTCCCAGGCAAACTTAAACCACGTAAGCATATTTAGCGCAAGATGTTGATTATGGTAACGGGAATGTTAGACGCTCCCATTACGTTGGGGTTAGGCATAATCTTACTTTCGGCTATAAGCCGGCGAGCAACGTGGTGAGTAGTGAACGGAATAATGCTAGCTGGGTTTCGCATTTCCTTAGCAATAGCCGTGCAACGCCCCACGCTCCAGTGCTGCAGCCCTTCCACCACCTGATTAGGGTCGGGCATCGTCTTATTCGACGAGATTTGACGTAGCATGGACATCACGCGACGGTGGCTTAGGATTCGACCCGGGTCTAACATATTTAGCGCTACGGCAACGTGCCGATTGTTTGCGCGCGCCTGTTGGGGGGATACTGTTTGAGCCGGATCTGGCATTTCGACAGGCCGAACAAACATCTTGCGTGCTGAATACAAACGACGCTGAGAAACCACAGAGTCAGGGTCCAGCATGGGCTTAGACACGGGGCTCAACTTGGCCGTATACCGGAGTTGTGAGTATGAAATAATTTCAGACGGATCAACCATGTTTTTAGACTCAGCTAAAAACTTGGCTGTGTAAAAATGATTGGTATTAGAATTAATACCCGAAGGATTGCGGAAATCCGTGGAAATCACCACCTGAAGCGCTTGATGTAGCAGCTTAGTAGGTGAGCTAATGAATTCTGGGTCGGATAAAACTTGAGGCCTGACTACCTGCTTGGAAACCGACCGCAATGAACGCGCTGAAATGACTGAATTAGGATTCGCTTTGGCCGAAGACGCGAGCAATAAACGTGCTTGTAAGTACAATGCCTGGGTAGAAAACACGTTATTGGGATCGGATTTTAACAACCCTATCGCCGACATGCGCGTGCTTTGATACAAATGTGAGGCCGCTATTACGTCTTCCGGGTTAGACTTGGCTTTGGTTCGAACGGCTTGACGCACGACGGACTGCTGAATCACACTACCAAAAATAGAGTCAGGGTTTAGCATCACAACGGGTTTTACACGCTGTATTGCTAACATCAACAAAGCGGTGTGCGACTGAATCTCTTCGGGATCGGCTTTAACTGCAGATTCTGCCAGCTGTTTAATCGCGGAAAGTTGAGTGCGATGCGACAGAATATAGTTGGGGTTAGGAGAGTCTTTGGCTACCGCCGCACTTCGCACGCTGGATAGCTGACGAAACTCCATCAGTGGCGGGGGCTCAATTAGTATGAGCGCTAGTGTGGACTGCTGATAGAGCTCGGTGTTGCCAAACGGAAATTCATTATATAAGGCTAACTGGCTAACCTGGTTCAGAATGTTAGGAATGGGCGGTTCAGTAACCGCCAGAGCCAGCTGTTGCACCTGGAACGCGTTAGTACCAGGTATTATAGGGTCTTCCCATAGCGCCAGGTGTTCTATCTGATGAACGGCTGTGTATTCTGGCGGCTCGGTTTGTATGAGAGCGAACTGCTGCTGTTGATAAAACTTGGTTGGCGGGTTAGGCAGTACGGTGCTAGAACTGGTCACCACTTGAACTGCTAGCTGAGCCGCCCGCACGGCAGTAGCCGGCACAGGACCAGTCGAACCCGCCACCACCTGGGCCATTAACTGAGCTACATCCGTCTTGTCGAGCAGAATCTCGGACCAAACAACTTGTGGTAGGTAGGAAATGACCTTAAACGGCATTAGTATATCCTAGTGGGGGTGGTGTCCGAAGCATAAGTCAATCCAGAGGCTACCAGAGCGTCCGCCCAGTTTTCTCCGTCATCACTATACATAATAGCCACACTGGTTGGCACCCTATCTAAGCTTTGCCTCGCTACTAGGTATATTTCTGCAATCTGTTTACGATAGCCGAAATCTACTTGCCACCAGCAGGATCGATCCGCGCTAGCTATATTAGCGCCAGTAGGGGACCAAGTATCTGGACGACTCGTAGATACATTTACGTTTTCAATTATGCCGTTAATAGGGCCTTGAGCGCTGTAGGTACTATCGTACGTAGAACTAGCTGATGCCGTAGTGCCTGGCTGTAAACATACGTCACTATCACCGCCGTAAGATTTGGCGATAACCTCAATCAAATTAGGATAAGTATTATTGTTACCTGAAGCCAAAATGGCTAGGCGCATGTAGCGCCCGACAAAGTGCCGAATAGGAGCAGCATCCAAAGTGTTGTTTATAGCAGCACTCAATGCGGACAGCTTTGCAGCACTCCAATTCTGGCCATTAGCAGGGTCTACATTATTCCACGACGTTTCAGCATAACGAGGGGTGCCATCTTCATTCAAATTAGTGGACAGTGAATTTACACCATTGAGTTTTAATTGGGCTACAGCAGGGTCACCATTAGACGCTACTTCTACAGTTAGATTAACTGCGCGGATAATAGCGTTCGTAGGTATATTACCAACCGGACCAAACACAACAGAGTCTTCGGTTACTTCTGTTTCTATATATTCTTCTACGCTAGGGGTGGCTAATTTGTCGACTAGGGTATACAAATCGGAGGTTTCTCCGCCCGAACCCGTAAACGATCCCGTGTTAATATCCGCGATGAGCGGAGCGGCCGAGACATAGCTTATGCCCATGCGTTCACCTGTCGCCCCGCCCACAGCTAAGATGACGTCATCTATGTACGGCGCAAACTTTCCCCGATAATAAAAATTCCCGCTTCCGCCAACATACCGATAGGCATGAAAATTAATCCTAGGGTAGTCCGCTAATGTACACGTATCGCGCGAAGCTTGAAGCACTCCGTCGACGAACAGCATAATCTTGCCAGTCAGCCCAGACGTTTGTTCCCACAATATTTCGACATGACGCCAGACGTCGTCACTTGGTGCATCTGGAAAGTAAGGGTTGTTTGTAGCGGTAATATCAAAATAATTGGCAGCGCCGTTGTAAGCCCCTATAAAGCTTAAACTTACAAACACACAATGACCAAAAACGCATTGAAAGTTACTATCAACCGTCCCTGCAGGCAAAGAAGGATACAATCCCGGCCCTCCAATGCGATCACCGCTACGCGTTGGGTTGCCCCGAATATTGTAGCTAATACTAAATCTATGATACTCGTTTACGAATTCCGAAGTGCTTTTATTGATATTTAGTAAACGACCCACGGTCTCGCTGCCGGAAGCATAAGCATCTAAATTGGTTATGCATTGAGATCCAGGTCGGCGTACAATAGCGGGATCAGAGATTATTTGGAAACGATTTCCGCCAAAAGAATCGGGCAGAATGAGCCCCGCTTCCGACTCGTTTTCCCAACCAGCCGCTGCTAAGACGGTCATCGCCATGGTCAGGCCGCCTGCTTTTTGGTGACGCCAAACGTCAAGCTTTCGATTTTCTCAGGCGTCCAAGGTTGGTCGTCAGTAGGATCCGTAAACAACCACGGTGTGACCGATAGTACGGGAGTATTAGCATTGGCGTGCACATACTCGTGCACGGTTTCTTCATTCACATCAATTGCAGTGCGATCTATAGTGGACGTGGATTGAGTGCTTTGCAGGACTCGCACCGCTAAAACTGCAGCATCAGGGGCTAGTTCCAGGCCAGAGTTTAATGACAGGCGCTTATCGTACTGTTCCGTTCGATTATACGTCCCAAAATCTAGTCCCGTATTCTTATTCACATTGCCCAACAGGTTTCCTGTGGGTTGTGGGCTCCACCCGTCTCCTAGAACTTCGGTAGGTGTAGCCGCTAACACGTAGGCAGGGCCGATGCGATCGCCAGGATTACCGCCACATGCAATGATTAGGTCTGAAATTTGTGTTTGTGCCGGACCTACCGAAGTGCTAGTGTTACCAGAACTACTGGTACGGATATAGGAAAACCCATGCTCTACAGTAACATTCGGTAGGGTTGCGGCCCCCGTATATACCAGCTCTTCATCCGCCACGACGTAAATTTTGCCTACTCCATCCCCAGCTAAAGGATCATCCGCCTCCCAAATTATCTCATAATGCTTCCAGACGGCAGGGTCCACTGTGTATCCGGTATTATACACGTTTCCGCAAATCACCGATAAATCTAAATTACTTCTGCTAATCGTTACGCCAAAATATGTCGTACCGCTGTTAGGTAACCGACGAAATCCCATACCGTTGATGTTAGAGACAGGCGCGCCTTTGCCAGCCCAAGATAAAGAAAGACGCCCGTTTTTAGCCAAACTTCTAAGTCCTATACCGGTAGGTCGGTACACAGTAGTATTATCAATGGCTAGAATATTAGTATTACCCGATGAACCTACGATGTTGAGATAATAACCTGATCCGCCTGGCCGGGCCTCCACAGGATCATATATTATGGCATCAGCCGGCCATAACCCATACCGTAATCCACCAGTGCGCGCATAAAAGCTATTAGTGCTGGCGCTTTGCGCGGACACTAGCCCAACGTCACCGCTAAACCCTTCAGCGTACAGAATTTCCATCGGCATGCTGTACCCCTACGCGCCGACCAACTTCACGCCAAATTGAGTATTATTGGCTTCGGTAGGCGTCCATGGTAGATTGGTGGCCGGATTCAAGTTCAGCACTGCGTTGCTGTAAGTGGGCTCGGTAGCCAGCGGCGTCAACGGCTGTTCGTACTCATCTTCGCCTAATCGTAGCACGGAGCTGAGATCAAACCCGGTAGGATCGTTTTTAGAGCCTACGAACCGCACCATGACAGCCTTGACGGCTTCACTACCCAGAGCTGGGAACGGAGCCGCGCCGTACATGTCTTGGTCGCCCGCGCCCACACCATACAAATACCGGTTCGTATCCGGCGGAATTAGCGCGACCACGCCCGCGTTGCTAGGAATATCGACTGCACCTGCGCTACGCGTAAATTGATTGGGCCCGGCGTCGGCGTTTGGCATGCGACTAGTAACGCGTACCTTGCCCATGCGACCGACGTTTACGCCTTCCTTGTTGTTAGAAATATAGAAGTCAGTGATGCCGTATCCCATAGTGAGATAATTGTTGTTTGCTAAGGAAACATACCCTTCTGGAACGCTGCCGCCCTGAGCAACCACCCGTTTATTTCCCATTACCATCCAATGTAGGCCTTCTATTGAACCTACATTGTTAAAGATATCGCTAGAGTAAGCAATGCGATTGTTTACCCACATTGTGAAGTTGGTGTAGTCACCCAATATTTCGCTGCGTTTGCGAAAGGCGTATTCAATGGTGTCATATTGGCCCGACATCGGAACGGATAGACTGATGCTAACGTGCTGACATGTACCATCCGAGTCAGCATATACAACTCGAATTAGCGCGCGGGATACAATGTAAATCCCTAAGATCAGACTGGCCTCAGTTCCGCCAACAGGGTCTACCCACGCCACTCCCATGTTAGCAGTATTGTATCCATCCGCGCTGGAAGACAATAACCCTACTATTTTGTGACCTACGTATACAGTAGTGTCGCCGGAAATCACGTTACGAAGTGGTCGACTAATCTGCCAATCGTTAATAGATTGCGCTTGTAGGTTTCGCGGAGCGTATAAGCATGGTCGATCTTCCGGCACCGTGGACACGCCCGTGGTAATTCTTGGGAACTGAGATGCCGATCCAACGTTTGCAAATCCGCCGGTAATTTGATAATTGCGCTGCAAAAATCCAGACGGAAACGGCAAAGCGTTTCCGTTTAAATTGCCGTTAAGGGGAGTTTCGTACCCCTCGAAGTTATCCATCCATTTGACTGCCATGGCTTACGCTCGCGGTTGAATGGTGATGCCGAAAGCAACATCCTGCGCGGTTTGCGCCGTCCAGTCTTGTTCGAGCGCGTCTTGCTCGAACACGGTTTGGATGTAGCCGGGCTGTACAGCGACGGGAATCTCTTCGCCTTCACGGTTGGTGTCGTCGTGTTCGATGCCGAGCGTCACGCGTTGGTCGTCGATGTCGGTCTTGCCTACCAGAGACGACACCGCCACAGCTAGAACTTCGCCGGTCACGGGGTTGGACGACGTGTAGTAGTCGCGCGAGTTCACTTGATCGCTTTGAGTGTATTCGGAGGCCAACGGGGGCAGATTGTTCATAATCTGCACATTGGTCTTTTCGGGCGGAACCGGCGTCCAGGTCGGAGGATCGTCGTACGAAGCAGTGGGCCGATCAGTCTTGATTGCCACCGGGCCAATGAAGTCGGTGTATTTGCCTGCCGCACCGTCTGCGAAGTATAGGTTCGATACGGCCATTTGAGCAGTTGCTCCCGTAGCGTCCCAGCCCCAGATGCAGCGCAAAATGTCGGGGATTTCAACTTCGCTGGGCAACGACGTAGTCAGATAATCGTACCCATTGAGCTTCATCACCACTTCTTTGGTCGACTTGGTGAGCTTGAGTTCGACGTAGTAAGGCGTGTTCAGAATGGGGATTGCGCCGCCGTACACGCCGTTGATGCCCATTTTGTCGGGCCACTCCAGGTCCAGGACGTCGGGGATGCGAAACGTCACCGCTTCGCGGATCGTGCTCTTGAACTCGTAGCCGATGATTACGACGTCGTCGGTCGACTCGAACCGGCGCTCCATGCGTGCCGTGCCCGAAGGAGTGCGGCCTAGGTACACCGCCACACCGTCCGTTTCAAACCCGTCGTTGAACACGATAGAACCGCCGCTCGTCTCCAGGATATACCCGGTGGAGAAGATGTTGTTGATCGTGGCGAAGCTCGTGCCCTTAGGAGCGTATTGAGCGAAGCTGTCGAAAAAGCGCAACATGGTGGAGATTCCTGTGATTAAGCGGGATTGGGAAGAATGGCGAAGCTGAGCACGATGCCCAACCCGTTTAAGCCGTATACGTTGGTTGGGGCGACAATGGACAACTCCGCACCCGGTAATAAAGTAGTGATGTTTTGATCCAAGACCAGCTGGCCGGTGCGGTTACCGTTCAAGTATCGTAGCGCGCCGATGTGCACTTGGTTAAGACGTAAGCTCAGTTCTACGTCCCCGCCCTGTGGTGCGCCTCCTGGGCGGGCCGACACTACGTGTCGCGGGTCGGTTCCCGTGAGCCGAAGCCGCTCGTTGAGCTTAATGTAGTAAGGCGTGGTGTCGCCTTCCAGCGTGTAGGGAATACTGATGGCCAACTGGTAAATGTTGGCGGTGAGGTTTCCGGGGTTAACGTATGGAAGCTCGTTCCACGGCGTCGTGCCATCGCCGATCTTGAGCGAGCGAGTGTCGCGTTCATAACCGAACTCCCCATCCTTCAGAACTGGGTTGGCAAACTCCCACTCAGCCGCTGTGGAGCGGCGTAACGAGAGCTGGCCCTGAATGCGTACGAACGGGCTGTCGTCCAGGAAGGCCATTATCCGAGCGCCCTCACTACCTTGGTCAGTACAGCGCGGCGTTCAGGCACGGTGCGCGTACTACCGTTCACGCGCAGCGTGATCGTATCGAGGTCGCCACGGTCGGCATGCGGATTCAGCTTCTTTTCCACGGCAAAGAACCAACCAGCCGTAAGCATGCCGGTTTCAATGTTGTCCGACACTTCTTCGGGATTCTGCACCAGACGGTCATTATTATACAGATACTGACTGCAGCGCGCGTAGTTATCCCGGAATGTCAGGTGCATCGGACCACGACCTAAGAACCGCCCACCGTCGCCCGAAGCCTCGTCGCCGTTACCATACCGACCCGCGTACACTGCGCTGGCCAGCTTAGCGGGATTACGCACGTAGTCAGGCGCGTATCGTTTACCATCTGCACTATCCGGCGTCATCGTGAAGCGGCTGGGCCACACCGTGACCAACCGCTCGGGCGTAGTGTAGTACAGGTTTTCCACGAACTTGGTGAGGTTTTGCGTTTCGTAGATAACTTGAGCCAGAAAGTGAGCTAGTCGGCTTTTGCTGTCCAATTCGAATCGAGCAGCGGTTTCGTTTACCGATACTGCGATTTGCTCTAAGTCAAAGGCGGGCCTCATGCCCGCCGTGCATCGCTGTAGCTGTTCCAGGGTGATTTGCATCATAGCACCTATGCGGTCTCCTGGAAAAGTGAAGCCCGGTTATGAAGTACCAGGAACCGCACCCGGCGGGGCAGTGCGCAGCGGCATGTTTAGCATTGAACGTAGATGCTGATTTTCTTGAATCAGTTGAGTGTTCTGCGACTTGATAATGAGCAACTCGCTTTGCAAATTCAGCTTATCTTCGCGTAGCTTACCGATATCGTCCTGACAGACCTGCACAATACTGGCCAAGCGAGTGACTTCCTTTTGCAAGTTGTCAATCATAGTTTGGTTGGCGTTAGCCAACTGATCGGCTTGCCGCTCGGAGCGCGTATCGCTCTTAATCATCAAGTATATGCGATACGCGAAGTACAAGATTCCCAGGAACCCAGCTCCGACAGCAGTGGGGCTACCCTTAAGAATTTCCCCGATCCACTGGGTCGACATATCTTCGGACATCGCGCGTCAACCTACGCGGTTAGAATCGTACCCGGGCAATGCGCCGGCTGACGATTAGAATAGAAATAAAGAATACTACTAGGTCGCCGGGCAAGGAAGTGGTGTGATTTTCCACGTAATCCACGACAGACCGATAGGATAGGTTGACAATCAAGAAAAAGACGACGAGACTAATACACAGTTTCATCCATTCGGGACACCGGCAGGCCAGACTACAGTAGTACTGCACCATGGCGGCTGTAACTAGTACAATGGCAAAGATCTTTTGATCGATATTAAGCCACCACAACGAATAGGAGAAGCTGGGATTTTGAGGCGTGGGGATCATCACCGTCGCCGCCCACACGATGCTGTACACTAATAAGCACAGGCTTAACGCACCCGTTTTTCCTTCAAACAGGGTTTCCAGGATTTCTCGCACCGTTTGAGGACAATTGTCCCAAAAAGAGCGACGGTAGCGGGAATAGGACGAGCTGGAACGGCGGGGAGATCGTTTAGTAGCCATATGACGAAACCGCGCGGGTTATGTCTTCTTCAGGATTTGGTGATGATTCATTAGGTCCCGCATCAGAGTGGCCACTACGGTAGCCAGGGTGGGCAGATCCACGCTTGCGGGGTCAAAAGACACCCGAGAGTCTGAGCCTTGCGGTTCCTGCCAGTTGGGGGCTGGCGTGTTGAGGACGGGTTGGCCATCCACCTGAATAATTTCTTCAGAATTCAGAGTGCTAAACCGACCAGGGGCAGGCTCGTTCTGACCGATTTCGGTTCCATTAATGGAACCACCCGATATGTCCACCGAGTCTGCAGCTTGGGTGGACAATGTGCCTAGCCCGTGTACGTCTGAACCCGTGGCATTCATATGCCCTTCTAGGTCAGAGTACACCACCAGCACGCCGTTTTTGTTCGGTAACGTATAGGTACGAGATTCCGTCAGCTGAGATAAACTTACCAGAAAGCGTACCGCGTCGTCGGCCGCTTTGTGCAGCAGTGCTTGCGTATCGGGAACAGGCTGATTGCGGTGTGCTTCCAGCGCTCCGGCCGTGACGATCAGGTAGATGTACGTGCCGATTTGATAAGAAGCGGACGTCGTGCCCTCAGCTTCACGCTCTACTCGCAGCGTAGTGCCCGTTACTTCCAGCACCCGACAGATTTCTTCACCGATGATAACACGAAACTCGGCTTCGGTTGGCATCGTACCCTTGACCATCTCGAACGCGAGTAGATCATTGGTGGCGTCTACCTCTGCCGTTAGCCGCGCTACCACGCCGTTGTAAAGTCGTTCCATGTTTACCTCAATTTACAGGAACAGTTATCGAGACTACTCGATAAGAGCGTCATACACCGACAGGCACAAAGCGGGTAACGTCAGACTGGGATCTACCGAACCGCTAAGAGAATCACGCGCTTTTAGCAAAGGGCCTAACGGGTCGGTATTGGAGGCGAATTCTAGCTGGTTGAGACTCTGAATGAATTCAGCCGGACGCAACAGGTCGGGCGCTCCAGGAATCATGCGGTTAATGTTCCACACGTAGTCAAACACTACCGGTTCCGTTAGTTCTACGTGCACGTCTGGGCTATCGCCGTGGGTAGTGATTACGCCTGGGTTGGACGAGCTAGTATAGCTAGTATCCAGCCAAGAAATGCCCGACATATCCCCTGCTGGTAGGTTGGAAAATTCTCCTACTACCACGTCTCCTACCTTGACAAACCCAGAAGCGTTGCCAAACTCTCCGGGCAGGTACTCGAAGCGCACAACACGAGACTTCAGTATAGTAGGAGGCCAAGACTCGATAGGGTCTCCGTTATCGTCTATAAGTTCGATAATAGGAGGCTGGCCTACGTTATAGCCGTATTGCTCAAACTCGATGCTGCCGTCGGTTAGCAGTACGGCAAATTTAACGGTGGTGTACCCTTCTTCGACGGACACGTTAACTGGCAGCGTGCTTGGGGCGGTTACGTCTTGGTTGACGTACGAGTCTGACGTCGAAGCGAACACAATATCGGTGTCCGCCATGCCTTCGAATAACGGGGAATCCCCATGCTCGGTCTTATTGTACAACACTGTTTCGCCGGGTGAGAAATCAAATCGACCCTGGAAATTAGCGTTGGTAATACCGGCTAGCACATAATTGGCTGTAGCATAAAAAGATTCGGGATACCGATCTTCAGAACCTTCTGTCGTGCCTCCGTTATCTGTCAGGACATATATGCCCATACCAGACCGCCGAGCCTGAGCCAAATTGGAAACGCCTGCGTTAGTAATGTAGCGTGGCGAAGGCGGCGTTGGAGTGCTGCCGGTGGTGTTGCTGGATATCAGCAACACGGCGTCATAGTTGGATAGCTCAGCAAACGTAGGGTCTAGCAGGTTGTCCGAATAGTCGTCTCGATCCTTAATTGTAATGGTAGCGCCTAGTATTCCTGCCACTCCTGTTAATGCTGTGCTAAAATCGCTGTTGCCGGTACCTTTTACGAAGTAATTAGTAGTACCCGAATCTGATACAGTTCCCTTATCACCCAACACCAATAAGCGCGTACCACCATTTAATACGAATTTTAGTCCGTTGTGCAATAAGCGCAATTCGGAGGTCAAATCATTGGCGGAAGCTGGAGCGGGCGTAATGGCGCTCCAGTGAGAGTTGTACGCCTTGGCAAATGCTCCATCGAACACCGCCCGGCCGCGCCCGTCCTCGATTGTTTGGCTATAAGGGTAGGGAGTGGAATACTTAGTAGATGACGCTACCGTCTTAACGAAAACGGGATCATCCCCAGACGTAGTAACCAGCACGCCGGTCACATCTGGGTCCGAACTAGACACCACTACGGTTTGCGGCGTCGTGTATAGTCCGGGCGGCGGTGTTAGCGTGAGGCGCGCCACGTTACAGCCTCACGTATCGATAACGGAAATTCAGCGTGCGGGTCGGATCGTTGTTGGTAAGCGACCAATTGCCGGATTCGTCATACGTAACAGTAGCTACGCCAGAGGCGTCATACCACTTGTCGGGGTCCACGTCATCCTGTACTCGAACCAACACCGTTGTAGACGTAAAATCCAACAGATGCTCGGGAAAGCCGTTTAGCGGGGCGGTTGCTCCAGAGCTTAACGTAAGGTCCACCCAGCTATCCATTAGTGGTTGGGTTGAAATCCGTCGCCACGCTCCGTTTACAGCTACGGCCAGATCTCCTGGACCCCAATCCGTGACCCCATCTAGAGTAACAGTGGAACCAGAAGGATTACCAGACACCACATATACGCCGGTATCAGCGGGCACGTCCAGCGTTTGTTCGTCCGTTCCGTCGTTCCAGTCCAGCTGCAGTAGGCCACCGTCCTTAAGCCTAACCGTAGCAGTATAACCACCCGACAACGAAATGGTGCGGGTAGTGACCCCATTTAGTGGATTCCAGGTACCAGCAGTGAACCAACCGCTCATAGGTAGCTGATCTTCCAGCAGCCGACCGTATTGGTAGTCGGACAGAATGGGGTCGTCGGGGTCTTCGTCGGGGTCTTCGTCTAACGGACCAGCTACGCCGCCCTGCGCGCCAATCGTGGTGGCATCCAAAGCGCCAATGTCTTCGGCCGTCAGAATAATGTTTTGATCGTTCTTACCGTTAACCGTTTGGATTTGGGTAGAGAGCGTGCCGCCCGTTGTAATATTTAGCCCCGCGCCCACTACCACGCTACCCAGCGAACTGGTGGTAGCGGGCGGTCCGGTGAGCGCGTCCAGGTCGGGCAAACCGTCCAGGTCGCTGTACTGGTTGGAAATGGCTACCTGCGCCACGTTCGGTACTTCGCTGATGTCGAACGTAACATCACCTACCTTGCCCAGCACCGAAGTTACCGGCACGGACACGGTAGGGAACAAGATATCAGCCCAACCAGAGAGCTGGGAGTTGTCGGTCCCTAAGCAGATCCAGTTAGTGTTGTTGTCAGTACGACGCGCGATGTCCCCGCGCTGGGCTTGAGCCAGCGCCAGCATGCCGGCTTGGGAGTTGACAGTGTAGACGTTCCCGTTCGGAATCTGACCAATAGGAACCTTGCCTGCGCCGTCTAGCGTGGCTACCCCGTTCGGTTGCCCCAGCAACAGGGCCGAGATCGCGCCGATCTCGTCCGCGTTTAGGGTAACGTCGCCCGTTTTGCCTTGCACCGAACGCACATTGGCCGAGAGCGCCCCTTCCGTGCCCAAGGTCAGGCCCGATCCGCTTTCTATTTTCACCAGGCCAGCGCGTGCAGCGGTAGCGTAGTCTTTGAAAGCCACCGCTACCTGTACCACGTTATCCGCGCTGTCCTTGGAGTACAACACGCCGTCTGGAAAGCTGATGTATAGCTCACCGCGTTCCAGGTCAGCCGAAGTAGCCACAGTGCCGTTAAAAGTGCGACGATGCTTCCAGCGCGGGTAGGGCGCGTCTGGGTCCAGGCTTTCCAGCACGCCCGAGTCGAATACCTTTTCGTCCAGCTCCTCCGGTGTGAGGGCTCCCACGTCAGCGGCGGTCAACACCACAATGCCCTGCTGACCGTTTACCGATATCACGCCGATGAAGTCGCCCTGAGAGTAGGGCAGCGAGTTCCAGTCTCGTACTCCGTCGCCGATTTTGAAATACAGGGTATCCGTCTCCACCCCGATTTCGGCGTTAGCCAAAACTGGGTTGAGCGCAGTCCACTCCAGCGCGGTACCGCGCCGGTTTTTCATCGTCCCCCGAATGCTGACGAGACCGCTGAGTATGGAATTGGTGGCCATCTTGTATGTTACACCTTTTGCAGACGGATGATTTCAGCGTAGGACGGCAGTTTGGACTTGTTAGGAGCCTGAACGATGCGGTGGCGCAGCGCCTGCAGCCGAGCAGCGAACTGTGCCAACTCAGCGTCGTAAGCGGCGCGCTGCTGCATAATCTTGGAAGCGATCTCGGCTATCGGCTCTCCGGTAGCGTTTGAAATTGCCTGTAAGTATACGCCTGGCTCACCACCACTCTGCACTACTTGAGCTTCCGCGTACTGCGCGTCGAACGTGGCCTGCTCGGCTGGCGAGTATTTCTCCTGGGATTGCGAAACAAACCGAGTTTCAGCCACCAGCATTAGTGCATGCTCTTTAGCCTCGCCAAACTTCCACTTGGTGGATTGATAGTTAGGTGCTGCGCGCCATCCAAATCCATCAAACCAGGGTTCAAATCCGGGTTGCAAGCTTTGAAACTGTGGTTCAAATTCAAACCCGCGTTCTACGGGCTCTTCGCTTTCCACGGATTCGCCCGTGTAGTAACCCTGTTCATTGTACAAGTAATATTTCATATCTGTTAATCCCACTGCATGATGTACACTGGGCAGCTTTCGCTCTTACCCGTATGGCGGGCTTGTATCGATACTCCCTTGGGAGCAGTAAAGCTCAAGCCACCGCCGCCCTCACCGTCGTCGAACAGCACGTGTGTTCCATTCACATAGATGTAGATGTGGCTCTCGCTACGCGAGTTGCGGATTGTGAGCGTAGTAATTTTGGTAGTCGAGTGGGTGATCGACGAGTTATTGCACGCACCCAAGTACGTCAATGTGCCGCTTGCGCCTACGGTACCACCGCCCATGATCTGCCAAGCAGACCAACCCTGGGTATTGTTCCAAATACGCCACCAGGGTACCATATTGGGCGATCCTGCAGCCCCACCGTCGCTCATGGGGAAAAACTGTTGCAGGATGTGGCCATTGAAATTTGAAATCTCAACCCGCCCGCCGCGAGTGGTACCAGGTGGTAGATTAGCGGGACGGTTTCCATCCGCCACGATGGCGTATACGCCTGACGCCAGCCCATCGTTCATGTTGTGAGCGGACGTTAGGCTGTTGCCCGGAATTATGGTCCCGCCGGAAGCCGGGTTGCCAGGGTGCAGTAAACCGTGGGCTTGCACGACCGGCGAACCGGGTAGCACCACCAGGCCCTGTCCAACCTGCATCAAGCCGCGCACGGACGTGGACGCGTTAGGGATAGCGGCGATCGCTGCGTTGATCGTCGTGGTGAGTTTATCCGTCACCCAGCGCGTATTGGCAATACGACCGCTGTAGTCGCTTAACCCTGGAGTAGGCGCGGACGGCGTACCCGTGAAGTCGGGAGAGTCCAGATTGGCCTTAAGCGCCAAAAAGGCGTCAACCTCAGGCTTGGTGTAGTAATCACCGAGTAGCTCGGTAATCCAGCTCAGCGTGGACTGATAGAGCACAAATTGATCGCCAGCGGCCGGAGCTGAACCAAACGTATTGGTCCAGGAAGCTACCCCACCCGTAATGGACGCACACAGTCGGGCTTCGCCGCGCAGGTTGCCGGACGTAAACTGGATGATATAACGCCCTACGTTAGTTCCCGGCGCGCTGGAGTCATAACTGATACCGTCCAGCATGGAGCTGGTAACGGAGGTATTCGTACCGCTTTGGGTAATTCCGCCCGGAACCTTGCGAATTGAGTGGGTTGGGAAGAACCAGCGGAAGTCGTTCTCGCGGAAGGCATACAACGGATTGTTGTAGTCATCCGTGTCGTCCGTCATCAAGTAAGCGTTGGACGGCGAGTTGTTCGGAGGCAGCAGGTTGAAAATGCCACCCAATTCTAGCAGTTTTCCTTCGGTAAGCTGCTGGATGTTGTACTCGATAGCGGCGGCGATATTGCGCACGCTCAAGATCACGTCCTGACTCACCACGTTGCCCAGCACCGACGCGGTAGTACGTCGCTTAGGCTGCAAGTAGGGCATCACGCCGATGGCGAAGAGCACACGTTCGTCGTTCTCATCGCGCACATACAAGCATACTTCGCCGTAGTCGAAGTCTCCTACCGTGTCGTCGGCCCAGCAGGTGTAGTGCACCTGGTTGCTAGTGTCAACCCGATAATTGCTGGGTACGCCCCAATGCTGAATCTCCCCGCGCGGCGCATCCTGATCGGGGTCGATAGCATATCCGTAGCCGTCTGCTAGCGCGTAGTCGGTAACTACTAGCTTAATGCCGCCGTCAATGGCGTGTGCGATCGCCTGTATCCCGGCGTTGGTGACTTGGAGTCGCATATCTTCTCGGCTAAATCTTTAATTGAAGAGTCGCAAAGCGGAACACGGCTAAGCGAGCACTAGGGAGACATTCAGCACCTGGCCTACTTCCACGGCAGACCACAGCGGATGGCTAGAGTCCATGGATATAGAAGTGCCAGACGTGGCCGCTCCTACAGTATTGTTGCTCCCAGGATCGTAGTAGTCACGATACACCTGTATTGGATAATCCAAGTTGCCGTTGATGTACGCCGTGCCCACTATTTCACCCGACTCATAGGCCATCAGGCTAGTACCATAAAAATATAGGCCGCTAATGTTGCGTATGTTGGGGTCGCCACTGGGCGAATAATACAGCATAATGGAGGCCAGAGCGATCTCGGGCGTCTCGAAGTGCGGCGTGATAGAACCACCGTCTGCTGCGCCGCCAGGACGGAAGAAACGCGTACTAGGGTTGGTGTAGGGCGGAGAAACCATAAATCCGCCCACCGTATTTCCAGGAGCGTAGTTGATATAGTCTACCGTGATGTCCCAACTGTAGTCGAAACCCGGCGGAGTCGTGAGTGGCGGAGTATCTGGGTCAATATCAACGCGATACGGGCCGTTTATCAAATCCAGACCGCCCGCATCGCTGTCCAACACGGTAGCCATGATTTCTGTTTCGCTGCCATAGTTGTTCCAATAAAGAGCCCGTACAGGTCCTAAGACGTCGGTCGTGCCGTCCGGTTGGCTGATCTTATAATTTAGTCTATTCGACCCCGGAGCATGAATTGACAACATAGTGAATGCTTGTGTGGCTGCTGTAGCCTCGCCGCGCATACTGATAACAGATTCTAACGGCATTCCCGCTAGTCCAACCTGCTCTACTGACCCCAGCTCCATACCAGAGGGCAATCCCAGCATTTGAGCCACCGCACTATCAGGGGCCGCGTATATAGAATAACCCTCTGGCACATAATCAGGATCGGTGTCGGCAGTAGCTGGATGAATAATGTAATAATTACCCTCGCCCGGCTCTGGACCAGGAAGCTCTTGGGGAGGGTAAATGGTGTCGTCGGGCGCACCAGTGATTAGAGTACCTATCCCGCCACACCAATAGGTGTCGCCTTCCCAAACGTATCCACGAGTAATGCGCTCTAGCACCAGATGTACAGGAGCTAAGTCATAAAACAGGTCTTGGATGAACTGTGGATACACCAAGTCTTCAAAGCTGCGATCCAGGAACGGGGCAGAGCCTAAATATAAACCTTCTCCCAACGTGGACTGAGGCGTACCCAGTTGTCCAGTGAGATTGCGCTCTATGAGTTCGTATGACTCCAACCCGTTGGTGTACATCTCGATGTGTGGGGTCAAGAACCACTCACCGTTCTCAGGATCCTCGTAAATAGTCGGACCGTTGGGGTAGCGTTCAAAGTTAACGTAATCCCGCGTCCACATGGGGTTAAGACGTAGGATGTATTTGGCGCACAACGCCATAAAACGCTCGAGCTGGGGAGTGCCAGCGTACTCGTAGTACTCGTACAGAGCCGCGACTATTTGACGCTTTTGCTCCTCGTCATAATAGTCGGTGAACATGTCGAACCCAAGCAGGTTCGCCAGACGCGGCAAGAAGTATTCTTCAATCTTGCGTGGGTCGCGCAGGTTAACAATCTCGCGAGCGGGATCGAAGTTATTGTGCCCCAGTACGGCGTCCACGGCCTGAGCGAATTGTTTCCAAGCCGGCGTGGCCCGGATCTTGCGCGGCAAACGGCGCTCCATTCCACGCATGACTTAGTTCTCCGCGTATACAGTGGAGAAGGACATGGTACCGAGTCGCACCCATTGCCGAAAGGTAGGTAAATAATCCACTGTTGGTTCGTTCAGCACCAAGTGACGTACGCCCGTGACACTTTGAACTACCTTGCCGATGTCATGTCGATACACGGGACGCTTAAGTGAACCGTACTTGGGAGCAAAGAAGGCGATGAGCGCGTTATATACCCGATTCAACACGTCGCTCACCGAGTAACGCGGGTCGATTAGCAGCTGCCCCGCTATATTAGCCACAATGCTTTCGGCATAAAACACTTCATGCCGAGTGGCCAACATACCGCGTTCGTAAACGTAGTCTAAGAACTGCTGCGGGTCGGTCTCGGACTGAAACTCGTCAGTGGTGAGTAGATAGAGATTGATTTTATTCATCAACTCCAACTGCGTACCTTCTTCCCACTCGCCCACGGCGCGGCAATCTATCACACCGGGGTAAAACACCAGGTTGGAGTTATAGTCCGAACGCGACACGAACCGGGAGTCGGATCGACCCGTCTTAGCCCCGACTGCTTTATAAAACTCGGAGGAGGGCTCATCCTCTGCACCGTATATGGGACCAGTAGTAGTGCCCGAAATGGCAGAGTCGGACAAATACGCCACGCTCAGGCCCGAATCAGCCACGTTCGAGGCGGGACCGCGCACTACGTATTCCAGAATGCGGATAGCGGAGCCCAGTGTGGGAATCGCTCCCACCGTATCGTTGCCAAACGTGATCTGAGCCGATCCACCCTGGGTAGTCAAGTCCGAGAAGTATTGGCCGGTGGACATGACCGGATTGTCGGCCATCCAAATGCCGCCTTCCAGGCGTTCCCATTCCACGCCGTCCACCGTAACCCGCACCAGCTCGTTGGACGTAGTGAATCCAGAGCCGATATAATAGGTTTGGAAGGCAGAACCGTTGCTGATGTAGTCGTGAGTTACGACTCGACCTTCTACCAACTCTACATCAACGTGGTCTTCACCACTCAGAAACACGATGGTTTCGGGGTTGTAAAACCGAGTAGATTGGATGTTAAATTCAGAATACTGCTCGATGGTGTAGGAGGACGTCACTTCTTGGCGCGACAGCCGCACATTGACCCGAGCCGGCGTCTTGCGCTTGATGCGTACGCCCAATAATCGAGCTAAGGTCAGAATGTTCTGGGGACTCTTGGCCGTGTCCAGGAAGCATTCCTGCACTCCACGTTCGATCGTATACTGCCCGTATGCCCCTACGCCGGCCACAAATTTAATCAGGATTTCGCCAGTTGCGGCCGGAATGATATCGCGCCAAACGGGGCTCACACTAAGCACCGAGTTCATCTGATCGCGCAGGTCTGCATAATCAGGACGAATCGTACTCAGCTTGACGTCGGGCAGTACATCAGAAATAATCAGGTCGTTGGACATGTTAGGAGCCTAAGCCAGCGGGCATCTCCGCGACGAACGTTCCTCGCACCCCGTTAGCTCGGATTGCGTAGTTGATTTCGACGCGAAACAGTTGTTCGTCGTAGTCGGCGTACACGCCGGTACCTTTAAGAAGTGTAATGTGCGGCATCCAAAGAGGAATGCGATCCAGCACTTCCATCCAAATGAGCGCAGCAGTAATGTCGTCTACCTGCTCAAATAGATAGAGGCGGAGGTCGGAACCGAAGGTAGGCTCCCACCAGTGTTCGCCCACACTAATGCCCAAGCAGTTTTCTAGCTCGGCGTTGACCGCTTCCTCGTTAACTAGGATCAGCTGGGTAGAGGATACGCCGTAGTTGGGGTTGACGTCGGAATACACTACTGCCATGTCAACCGCCTGCGAACACGTTGTTGGAACCTACTGCCGCCGCACTACCACACGCTATTGCGTCCCCGATGCGAGCTAGTGGGCGACCGTTCACAAAGACGCTAGAAGACCCTATCGCCTGTACAGAATCGTGGCAGGAGTCGTCGCAGCAATGCACAGCCCAGCCGTCGCCTACGCGATGCGCGCCACGACCATTAATGAATACATTGGGGGATCCTGCGACATTAGCCCGGGGTGGAAAACAACCGTGTCCAGTGCAAGTATCCCCTAGTCGCACCACAGACGGCATATTTACTCCTAGGCGCGGCGGCGCGCATTTACTTCTGCGACGAGAATATCTCTACCTAGGGAATAGTTGGCGCGAACCCGTATCGTATAAACGGCCGATTCGTTCATGGGCTGAGCCGTAACTTCTAGCGTCCACACGTAAATGTTGGTTTCGTGTGGCAAGAACTCTGTTACATCCCGCGCCGCTGCTGGTAAGTCTACCCAGCGCGTTACGGATTCTCGGCTCTCTCCTAGAATATAAGAGATACGACGCGGAGGAAATATGCCTGCAAAGTCAGGAAACAATACGCGCAGGCGACGAGAACTGGCGGTTAGTTCGGTATCGGTTACTACCACGTTGCCCGGCGTGTCGGGCGACCAACTCCAATCCAAGTGATCGATGGGTTCTGTAACGGGTGGCTCAGTGGCGCTGGGCTGACTCTCTACTACAATATCGGCGAATACACCAACCTGCTCTTCACTAGCGTCTATAATCAGAGTACCGGAGGGCGGGGTCCACAGTACAGCCATGGTTAGTCGTTCAGGTAGATATTGGACGCGTTAGCGCGCATATCACCACCAACCTTGATCGTGTAGTTGCCTGCAATCGTGGTGGCCTTATTTCCCGCCACGTTTTCGGTTACATTACCGCTGGAATCGATCGTAATGGTGGTTCCCTGGTGGTGTATCGTAAGCGTTTGGCCCACACGCACCGTAATGTATGTACCAGCCTCGTCGCGTATTCCCCAAGTATTCTGGTCATACTCAGTTGTGGTAGTGGGATCGTCGATTTCCCAAAGAGCCACAAATGAATCTCGGCTTCCGCCGTCGAAAAAGCCCGCTACCTTAGAACCAATACGCGGAATAGAACCCATGCCTACTCCGTCGCCACCACCCCGGAACAGAGGACGACCCACGCCGCTCCACGGGATACGGTCGTCCGGAATTTCATCGCGATCGATGCCTGGGATGCGCACCCGTATGAATTTATTGCCGCCCGGACCACCCGAGTTAGCGACAACGCGGCCGGTCATAATGCGGCCCAATAGCTTGGTAGCGGAGTTGCGAGCAACGGTCATGGTAAGTGCGAGTTATCTACGTTTTCTGAGTTACGAATGAAGCACAAGCGCTCCTTATAGTCGCTCTTGGTAGCAGCTAGCACGCGCCCGACGCATACGTACCTGCCGCTCTGCCGTTCGTCTTTACCCTGTTGGCCATTGATCACGTCAATATGGTGCAGAGTTAACAGCGGGAACGTGGTATAAGTGGACAACAACACGTCCATCTTAATTGACCACAGCGCGCTCTGCCGTAGGTTTCGGCCACGGTTTTTAGGGCCATTCCCATTATTGCCAAAGTCTAGCGTGGAGTACAGCACGTGGGACAGCTCAGGAAGGTCGCGCGTATTAACAGACAACCTGGAGTCGGTCTTCACAGTTCGAATATCCGCATCCTCGCTGTATGTACCAGTAACAGCGTTATATACGGCGTTCTTCATGCTATACGCCAAGCGGTTGCTGTATCCGCTGTCGTTGTGGTACTCGTACTCGGAAAAGAAGGCGTTATATTCTCCGGGAGTCACGGCCGAGCTATTCACCAGTCGCGACAGGATTTGGTTATTCTCTGTGACCAAATTCAAGTCTCGGTAACACCAAGCGCGAGTACGAGCGTCGATTACGCTCATCATGTAGCCGTCTTCGCGGCCGTGGGACATAGGGACGACGTCTTGACGGACAAACTCCGCCAGCGTCTTAGAGGGGCAGTACCATTGGGCGTCCTCGGTGGTCTCATCCACCAAGGCGCGTAGCCCGCCATCTTCGGCCAGCCGCCGAATGATGAAGGAAGAATTCCCAGAATAGGACCTGACTACCTTATCATACAGGTAGCTCTTGTAATCCCAGTAACCGTGGATGATGTAGCGCATCCCGTACGTCGGCACGGGGGAAGGGGAATAGCTGAAGACACGAAACGGCATCCAGTCAGCATTATTCTCTTTCTTTTGCGCAATTAGAATTTCAATCTGAGCACCTTCCACCAGCCGGTTTTGCAATTCTCGATTGGTGTCTAGTACGATAAGAGTAAGAGTAGGCAAGCTAAAAGCAGGGTGTGACCGCACTGCTGCCACTACTAGATGGATAGAGTCCGGAAACGTGTACCCGTCTACACGAGCCGAAACGTAGGAGCGACCTTCTACTGTGATCACGGCAGGTACACCACTTGCGGGTTGGAGGCGTCCACCTGTGCGCGCTGCGAATCCTTAGCGGCTCGGAAGTAGGCTTCAATAGAATCTAACGAGGGGATTTTCAAGCGCTGACCCGGATACATGTCGGTAAATGGGTCAAAAATCCCATTGTACATGCCAATGATCCACCACCCGTTAATGTTCTTGTAGTAGCGAAACGATAGGGCGGGCAGGTCGCCCACGTCGTTGGCTACCACTACGTGAATCTGGCCGTCGCGCAGACTGCGCATAAATTGGACCGTATTTCCGTCCAGTACGGAGAGATAAGGATCCGTCCCCGATTCGTCGTTAGCGGGCGGCGTAACCACGCTTTGCAAGTTTACGCGAGAAAATTTGCCAGCTGGAATTCGCTCAATCGAAAGATTAGATGCCATCGGTCAGCGCTCCACCGCTCATGAAGGTTTCTTCGATTTCCTCGCGCAACGGGGCCATAAACCGGCGGAACCCGACCGTAGCCACGGCTCGAATAGGGCGTCGGTTAGAATCTACCGCGCTGGACAGCTTGATGCCCAAGGTTTGGATTACCACGCTGCGCAGGTACATGGTAGCACCCAAGCGTACGCTAATGCGGGGCGAGCTTTGGTTAGCATTACCATCTCGGTCCGTATTTCCCGAGTCGTCCCGGGTTAGATTTTGGGTGTCCGTCGTTTGAGGAGAATCCCCGCCGAACAAGTTAGTCTTAAAGTCCGAGTAAAACCGCTTCAGCTCGTCGTAGGCTACGGGGCCTGGATACTCGATCAGGCCGGTCTGGATGCGGCTAGGTACAGTCATCTTGGCCAGATTGATAATGGGCGTAACCACGTCTTGAAAAGCGTCGTCCTCAGCATTGAACTCCAGCGATACAGACATGGCTGGGTTTTCATTGCCACGATAAGACAGTACGCTAGTAATAGGATCCCCCAAACCGCCACCGAACGTGGCCGAGCCAAACTCGTTGAGCCGGCTGGTCAACCCTTCAGCCTTGCGGCCCAACAGGGTTTGTTCCCAACGCCCGCCCATGGAAATATCGAATTCCTCTGGAGCGTGACCAATCACGATAATACTGTTACCATCGCCACCTGGGCCACCACGTGAGGCAATCTTACCTGCCGTGATATACTTGAATATGACGGTGTGTTCGAGGGATAGATCTGCAGGCTTCATCCTACGATTCCCATATTAATTAGAGCCAGCTTTTCATCGTTGGGTACGGCCGGCAAACTGGACAGTGAAAGTTCTGGAGAAGACAATCCCTCCGGACCAGCGGCAGCGCCGCCTGACCTGCCCGAATTTCCTTCTGGAGAAACGTCGGGAACGGGGGCTACAGGGTTAGCCGGCTTATATTCTTCTGAAGCTGCCAACGCCGTGGGCTGAGCAGCGCCGTTGGGTTGTTGGGCCGAAGCTGGATCAAACGCGGCCCGATATTGTTGAATCTTGGCGGAGTTAGCCGCCACAAACTCAGCAGCGGTGCGGCTTTTCCCACCATAATTGACCGACACGTTTCTGCGAATATGGGCAGGCAGATCTGATATGTCTTTCCCTTCAGCCGCCGCCTTGAGGATAACCGCCGCGCCAGCCGCACCTTGTTGGTGAGCCAAATACAGCATCTCAGGGGTAACGTCTTTAACGTCAATTCCCAAACGTCGAGACAGGGCCTTAGCGTTATCTAACGCTAGGCGCATACCGGCGTCTACGTTATCTTCTAGGTTGGTACGGTCTTTGAGACCGTATCCCTTAGCCGTGCCTTTAGTGAATTGATATACGCCGGTCGCTCCGGTAGGCGACACCGCATTAGGGTCGCCTCTGGACTCCATGTAAGCGTAGGCCTTCATGGTTGCAGGGTCTAACCCATATTGAGCGGCCTTAGCTTCAATTACGGCTTCGGTGCGCTCTGGCAGTTTTGCGCCCACAGCGGCAGCGCTACCGCCGTATCCAGTAGCAGCAATAGGGGTAGAGGTAGGAGTAGAAGCGGGCTTGTCTTTGTCGTCATTGCCCCCGAACCAACCCGATACGGTGCTAGTAGCGGAGTCCCAAGCTTCTCCTACTGCACTGCCCGCTCGGGTAGCCCAACCGGATACTGTATCCGCTCCCTCTCGTACTGCGCCTCCCACAGCGCTTATGCCGTCTACAACCCAGTCCGGCAAGTATTCCTTGACCTTCTGTTCTATATACTCCAGCACCTTTTCAGCCGCTTTGGACACATACCGGATCGGGGCCATCAAGGTGTCAGAAATCGCTTTGATGTTGTCTTCGCCGATTAATTCGGTAAGCGTTTCCGTAACGGAGTTCATGAGCGATTGAAACAAAGCCATAGCGGTACGGCCCGCTTCTTCGCCCACACTGTTTAACCACTTCATTCCCTCAGCTACTTGCTCGGGAGACACGAGGTTAAACAATAGACCACTCACCAAATGGGATACGGCGGATCCTACTTTGGATAATACGGTGTCGGTGCCAAACAACTGAATGGCTTTTTCTGAGTCAAAGCCTTTCCAGGCATCAAACGCGCCCACGATAGCGGTAACTGGGAGCGCTAGTTTACCTAGCAGGCGCGCACCCTTCATCAACACGCTACCGCCCGCCGCTAAACCTGCACTGGCTTTCTCTATGATGCCGGCCACGCCTGGAATTTTCTTCAGCCCAGCCAGGCTAAGGGACGCGGCCTTGGACAATCCCCTGCCAAATTTCTTGACGATACCGTACAGCGCGGGACCTAGAATGAACGTACCCGCGCTGTCTAGTATTCCTCCTAACCCGAATGAACCGCCCGAGTCTTGGTCGGGTCGCACTGACGGCAGCTTGGAAGCGTCCTGCCCAGCCTCGTCCAACTTGAAGCCTTTGCGCAGGATACGGACCAACTCCTCGTGCTGCTTTTCGGTTTGATGGGCCAGAGTGGACTGGTCATCTGCCGTGGTGTTATGCTTAATTTCTCTAAGCAGTTCAATCGACTCTTTTTGCTGATTTTTTTCATCAGCTTTTTCGGAGTCGGTTTGCGAGCGGCGAGCTTGTTCCTCACCTAGCAACGACGAGAATATTTTTTTGACTTCGAATCCCGTGGCCACAGCATTATGCTCGCTTATTTGAACTATACAAAAGAGTAGTGCGCCGCCGAGTAGAGCGCACTTTAGTCGGAAGCAACCAGCCCTTGCTTCGCCATGTTTTCCTTATTGATGTCGTCGACCGTCTTTTCGTACAGCATCACGAAGTCGCTCCACAGCCCGGTGTCTGGGTAGTAATAAGAGCGATGCTGCAGAAGGTAGGTGCGCATGGACATCAAGTCGGTCTCGGCTACGATGGGAAAAAATCGTCGACGTCCACCTTCAGTTCGTGGCGGAATGGACCGTGTTCGGGGTAGTCTGGATCAGACAGCTCGATCGACGCAATGATGCCGTGCCGCGCCTCGTTCAAATGTCGTTGCAGGTCGGTCAAGGTTTCAGCAGGTTGGTGGTCCAGACGGGCGATCTTGTCTTCCAGGTCTTTGCCGTGCGGCCAGCAAGCAGCCATCTGAGCTACCCAGCGAGCGCTGTCGTCCTCTAGTAGCATAGCGGACAGCCGATCTTCGACTCGCTGGTAGCCGTATCGAAACTCGCGGTGCGGAGGCAGTTCAATGATCTCAAAATCGTTGAACATTACCCGCGTCGACACCTCTTTGGCCGTAGTCCAATCAGGCGGTGTCCAGTTCCACACAATGATATACGGGCTCTGCTTGTAGGTGTTCAGCCGAATCCAGTACATCAGGAACTCGAAGTCGGGCCAAGTAAGCCGCATCACGTCAAACCCGTGTAAGCAGCGGCCTACTACGTTCACAATGCCACGCCACCGATTGTACTGATTTTCCACGGTGCGCAACCCGTATAGCTGGCGTATCTGGCTCACCGTCATCGGGCTTACCGACACGTGTTTTACGCCGTTGTAGAAGTATCCCTTACTAGGAAGCTCTACTTCATACACGGGTAAATGGGTCGGTGCAGCATCGGGCTGATCAGGCTCGCTGGGAGCGACTACAGGTTCCTGTCGAGCCCGAATACTTTTGTGCGCCGAGCTACGGCGCATGAAGATGTTGTCGGGAGCGTCTTCGAGCGACATATCACAGTCCTACGTAAGAGACGGCCCTTTTTACAATGCTAAGGCCGTCGTTGGCCAAGGTTTGAATGAAGTCTTCCAGTGCGCCGTATTCAATTTCTTGACCGGCCACCGTGATGGAGTAATCGTCCACCTTCCAAGTCAGGGAAGGAGTTATGAAGGAGCCACCTGCAATACTCATGTTGTAGGTGGAACCACTGGCTGGTGAGCATCCTTTGAATTTGAATCCGATTACTTCGGTGTTATTACCATACCCCAGCAGAGAGACCTGGATGTCTTTCTTGTACATTCCGGGCAGGTTGTAGCGTCCCGTTTCGGGGTTGTATACGCTACGCCTATTTTGGTCAAAGAAGGAAGCTATATCGCCGTTACGATTCTCTAAAAACGTAATCGTCAGATCATCGATATTGATGTTCCCAGTCGGGTACCAAACGCGGCGGTTCTTCTGCTTTTGAGACCGATACTCGATTTGGACTTGAGGGATGTTTACACCCTGAATCACGCCCGGGTCAAAGGATTGCCCTCCGATTTGAACGCGATACATCAGGTTCTGCAGCGGATCCATGGTGGAGTCGCGCAGCAAGAACGAGAGAATGCCTTCGATCTCGGATGGAATGCGTAGACGTAGTCGATCGATCTGGTTTTGTACCCAACCCTGCACCGCGCCCGACGCGTAGCCTGCAAGGTTGCGGACCACGTTATCGAGCGACTGGTCAAGCGTACGAGACAGGGTAGTACCTACCCCGCTCGTCACGCTAGAAGTGTTAGGAGTAAACACGGCGTTCGATTAACGACGCAGCCAGTAGTCGTACGTGAACTGGATGCTGAAGCGGGCCATGGAAGCCGACGCGCCATCCAGGCTGAGGTCCTGGAAGTTGCTGATCCACAGGTTGTGGAACTCGCGCCGCTCGACCACCCGATTGTTCATGTCATACAGCATGGCCAAGCCGGTCGTCATGTACATGTCGCTCGGGTTGGGCAGGCCGGTCTCCGGGTTGTTGACCATGTTCTGCCAGGCCTGAATGCCGTCCAAGATTTTCTTGTCCGTAGCGTCCATATAGGTCGCCGTGAACGTGTGCTGGTAGATAGGCTTGCCAGCGCGGTTGATCTTGAACCGGTGCATTTCACCCTGCACCACTTGGTTGGCACGACCGGGTAGAATGGCGGTCAGGTTCCGAATGTGGAACGCTTCCGAGTCCCCGCCGCCAGGCAAGACGGGAATCAAAAAGCTGAAGTGATCCGGCTGCAGGAAGTCGGTGATTCCGGTGACCTGACCAATTTCGACGGGAGGCATAGTCCTGTACTCCGATGCTTAGAAAGAGGCTTCGACGCCCGTGGTGGTTTCGAACGAGGCCCCGGTGCGCGTCAGGATCGAGTTCAGCGCGATGAATTCGGCAGCACGCGTCGGTTGCAGGTAGACGTCCACGTTCAGCGTCAGTTCGTCGATATCTTGGGGCGTGTTGTTCGAATCGTCGCACACCACCTTGTAGCGATACAGGCCGCGCCGGTTTTTGACCTTCTCCAGGAACTGGTTGAGGGTAGCCGTGATGGCCTCGCGCGTGATCTCGTCGTTCTGTTCGAACAGGCTGTACTTGAGGTACGAGGCCATGCTCTTCATCAGCACGCAGAGCAGGCGGTGCACGTTGACCGACCACAGGCTGGAGTCGTCTTGGAGCAGGGTGCGCTGGCCCCAAACTGCGATGCCAATACCGTCTTGGTTGACGATATTATTCACCGATTCGGGGTACATCAGTTCGATGTCTTCTTGCTCGAATTCGACGGGCAGACCGATCGCATCGGGTACTTTACCACGGTTCGGACCAGCCGGAGCCCACCAGACGTCCTTGGTGAAGTCGGAGTAGGCCGTCACCGCGCCCACCGCGCCTGAAGCGGGCACGTTCACGTTTTCGTCCGTGTAGGGCGAATAGATAGTGTACTCGGGCGCGTAGAGCGAGCCCCACCGTTCGTAGGGCAAGGTCTTGCGGTACGCCACCAGCGCTTCGGGAGTACGCACGTCGGGTGGCGCGTCTAGCACCGCCCAAGCGTCTCCACGCTCGCGAGCCACGCTAATCATGGCCTGATGCACTTCCAACGTCGCGTAACCGCCGTTCAGCAGCACGTTAACGTTATACTTGTTCACCTTACGCATCTCGTCCCAACCGTTGATCACGTCAGCGTTGGTGAGCAAGCTGCCCAGCGTACCACCCGACAGATAAATCAGGTCATTGGGGGCGGGAGTGATGGCCTGAATGATGCCTTCCCATTCGGCGTCGTTAATTCCCGGTACGTCGGGGGTAGGGTCAACCACGACGCCGGTAAGGGTCGCACCGCTCTGGCCGTACGAGATCGTGCCGTTCATCAAGCCGGTCAACTCGGGGTTGACCATGGCGCGAATGTATTGGCTTTGGCTGTTTACAACATTCTCAATGAACGTCTGCGTGCCGCCCGGCGTAGTACGCTTATCCAGCGATACGGTGAAGGTTTCGAGCGGAACGTTGGTGTTCGCCGAATCCACCACCTGTAGGGTGAACGTCTTGCCGTCTTCGGCTACAGAGCTGACGCGCACTCCCTTAGTCGAATAAAACTCGCCCGGACCGGCCGCGTAGATGATGAACAGCTCACCTTCCGCGAATTCGTGAGCGGTCGGATCAAACAGCGGAGTCTGCAGCGTGGCGTCTTCGGACGTAAACGCTACATAGGCCGTGGTGTCGTCACCGTGGCTAACGTTATTCACCCAGACCGGACCGCCGGCCTTGATCATGGCCATTGCTGCCCACAGCGCCTTGGCGCGTCCCGAGTCGGGGTTACCGTACCGATTCAGCAGGCGCTTGACCTGGGTGGCGTAGTACATGCCCTTCGGGCCCTGATTGGCCTGCAGCACAATACCGCCCGTAGAGCCACTGGCGAGCGCCGTAATTTGGCTCAGGTTGGTGACATTACCGTATACGCCAGGGGCGAGATACTTACTCATGATCTGGATTCTCCAGCGTTACTTGTTCGCGGTGGATTTCTTGGCGGGCTTGTCCGACTTAGCCGGATAGTGATCCATTACGCGCAGCTTCAAGCCGCGCTCCTGAATCTCTTTCTCGGTCGGGCGCTGGATTTCAGTGCCGTCCACCCACACGGTCGAGCGCGCTGGGATCACGGTCGCAGCGTCAGGGCCGGCGTCGGTGTAGACCGGCACAGCGAACGGCGAAAGGTTGCGGACCTTGATCTTTTGGTTACTCATTGTGGCCATCCTTGGCGGTCGGGTTTTGCATGATTTGAGTGCCCGATTCAGTTATACGGGCTCCTCCCATCCAATTGGAGAAGTCTTCGGCTTGCACCATGCCGTGCCATATATCCAGGTTAATACGTTGGATTAGCTTGAGATCGTTGTTATATTCTTGGCATGGGTCATTCGGGTCGGGTACTATGCTGGACCCGTTGTCGTTCTGGTTGCCGGGCGGTAATACGACCATGGTTACGCGGAAGGTTAAGTCCTGTTCGACGCGGTACAACTGGCCGTCTTCCTTCAGCCGCTTAATCCGTGAGATGCCCGGTGTGGAGACCTGCACGGTAGACTCGACTTCCGAGTCGTCTTCTGAAGCGTACGGAAGATTAAACAGCGGGTACTGAAACTGAAACGTGTTGGGGAATGTGGCCAGCAGGTACTCCATGAACATCATGGCCTGCAGATAGTTAGTAGTGTAGATCTTCGCTTTGATACGCATTTCCACAGCGCGCGTGCTAGCGTATCTCCACACCCCGTTCACGTCCAAGTACTTGACTTGAAATTTGTTTTCGGGAACGACGTTCTTAAGGATGCTCTCTAAGCCGATCGGGGTAATTACTACGTATGGTAGCAGCGTACGATTCAGCAGCTCGGGCTCTTCTACCGTGTTGGGGGAGTCCGTAGCGGGCCCAGGCGGCACGGGACGCGGAGCGGGCTCTACTGAATCGGGGTCAGTAGCGATGCGCTGATTCACTTCCCGGATGCGGTCCAGATCGACGTCGGGCGCGTCCTCTACCGTCATCGTAACGCCGCGCAAATTGGGGACGTACTGCTTCAGACGATCGTAGTACGCTTGTGCGCCCAAAGTAAGGGCGACTAAGGTAGTAGAAGCGTACGGGGAACGAAAAGTGGGGGTGGTCATACGTCTCGCAGCGGAGCCAGCTTAAGCGCTTTCGAGACAGGTTGCACGTGAATTTGCACCGGCACGTCTACGACTTGCCACTCTTTGTCTTCATGAATGCCAGGAATGAGCTGATGGGTAAATCGAACCCGATCCCCTGCACGCACTACTAACGCTAAGTCGCAAGCAGCGCGTAGCGTCATGCCGTTTTCATTCGTGCCATGCAGGTAAGCATTGAGCACCGAATAGTACTCTACCAAGTTAAAGACGAGCTTAATCCGAGAGTCCACATAGGTAGACTCATTGATTATATCGCCCATCTCATCCTTGATATTCACCATCTGGTTGGACCGAAAAATTACGTCCATACCACGCTGTTCGATGAACTGATGGCGCAGACCGGAGTACGCGTTTAATCCGGCTAAGTATACGTCGTGAGTAGTTACGTGGTTGCGGTCAGCCACGGAGTTATCCCTGTTGGTTCATTAGCGTCTGCACTTGGGCTTCCAAAAGCTGGACGCGATCACCCAAGCCACGTATGGCGTCCGCGTTATTCCCTACGCCATGCGTTAACGCGGTAAGAGCTTGGATGGCGTCCTGCTGCACTGACCACAGTTGGTGGCCGTTTACCGCGTCACGAGAGTCTTCCTCGACCGCACCGTCCGCTAGGCCCGTAACCAGCGTACCATCCACGCCGCGCAGCTGTACGCGATCCTCGCAGCAGCTTACATAGTGCAGGTAGTCATCCAGATTGATATTGCCGAATTCGTAGAAGTTGACGTAGAGCTGGTATCCGAACTCGCTTTTCACGTACAAGAGCGAGACGATAAACGAATTTCCGCTGCGCTCTTCGGTACTCTTGAACTTATGTAACCGCACCGTGGAGACGGCTAAGTCGATTAGCTGTCCCGCGTTGTCAAACAGGCCAACCTCCCCGAACATGAAGTCGCCGATGGTCGAATCCAGGGTAATGCGGAACTCAAACGCCCCGTTGTCGTACTCCAGTGGCTCAGGTAGATCGCCTTGGAACACAGCCGTACCGTGCAAGTTGGTGTCATTTACCGACTTGGTATAGTTAAACGCGGTTCCGATCTTGAAAGACCGGAACTCGGGTAGCGGATCGATGACGCCAATCATGATTGGTTCTCCTCTTCTTCCCCGTCATCCGTTTCCCCACCGTCTTCAGGTGGAGGCTCGTCCCCTGTACCGCTGGGGTCGAATTCGAAGGAATTAGCGTCTGCCGCATTCGGTTCGTCTTCGGGCGCAGGCCCGGCAGCCGGGAACTCAGAGGGATCGAAGTTTACTTCCATGTCAGTGACTCGGGCCAAATCTGGCGTCTGCAGCTGAGTCGGGTTTTCCGGCTGCTCCATACCGCTCTGCCACTCCGGATCGTTAGGATCTTGAGCAGCGGACACGCCTAGATCAGTCAATACAATGGCGGAATGCTGACCGATTAGCTTCTCTAGCTTATCGGCCAAGTCGGCTGCGCCCTTGTATTCCCAGGAAATGGATTCATCTCCGGGCTCATAGCTGGAGACGTCGAGACGGGAAGCTACCAGCACGGTGTCTGCTTCGTCAGCCGTGCCATCTGGGCCGATGCTGGACACCGAGATCGTGCGAGTCTCGGTGTTAACCGATAGGTAGAACACGTGCTGGATCGTAGTGGGGTCCTCCACCTGATACACCACTTCCTGCTCGTCGTGGTCGGGGAGCCGTGCGATTTGCATGAATGTTCTTCCTTATGGGAGTAAATAGTTGGAGTCGCGCAAAAGCTGGCCGAACGCGGCTAGATGCTTGCACACGCCGGGTACGTCGTTTGGGTTCCACGGCCCGACCTTCTTCTTGGGTGGCGGCTTGGGGACGTACGGACGCATCCGACCGCGAGCGTGCGCATCTTTGATGGTATTGGGATGCGCGAAGTAGAAATAATAGGCGCGGCAGGAGCACGACACGCGGCACGGGCTCTTGGAAAAAGAAGGCTTTTCACCGTCCTCCACGCCAAAGAAATCGATCACGCACTTGTAGGTCTTTTCAGATTCCTTACGGTGCACAGCTGCCGTGCACTGGACCGCTTTAAACCGTTTATTGTGCTGAACCTTGAGGTCGCCGTACTGGTAGTTGTACGAGTCGGCTCGATCCAACATTAACGGGTTGATTATGCGTGTTCCGGCCAGCAAATCAGTGAAGGAACGGGTGGCTCGCCCTTCCTGGATTTGATACAGCTCGCTAGCGTCAGTAAACGGCACGGTTATCCCATCGTCACGGCCATCAAGGCCAAGTTTTGCGTCATATCTTCGACCTTCTTCTTGTTTGCTTCCAATACGCTCTTAAGCTGATTGGTGTCAATCTTGAAGTCAGACGAAGTAAAGCTACCAGTTTGGCGCACGGCATAGATACGCTCGTAGTACTGCTCTCCTACGATCGCTGCAAAATACTCCAGGTGGCGCAACGGAACCTTGTTGTAGTCCCAGCAACCGAGCGCGTAGGTAGCAGCAAAGTTACCCATGCCGCCGAACGTGAAACGAGTCTCTTCGCGTACGAAGTCCTCCTCCATATACGTGTCGCCCGTGCTGATGTCAATCATGGTCGCCATCTGCAAGTTCTCCATTGGGTTAGCAATGGGAACCCCAACGTTTAAGCCGAGTAAATTCTGGTTAAACGCGTTTTGACCGATCTGGTGACGAATCTTGTGATCGGCCACGCCGATGTAAAAGAATTCGTCTGCAGGCGGGTCGTCCGGCTGGGGCGGCGGTACGGGTGGCGCTGGGTACACAGGATCCACGGGTTGTGGAATCTGGCGGTGCACGTAATTGTAGATGATGTCCGCGTGCCGAATACGCAACTCGCGCGTTCGATTCACGATATAGGACTCGGTGTGCAGAATGGGCAAGTACTTATAGTACTTGGCGAGAGCCGGAGCCACGTCTAAGTCGACGTTAAACTCCAGCTCTACAGGTAGTACAGGAACACCCAAGGGGGCATAGATGATCCCCTTGAGCATTTTGAGGCGATCCGGAGCGGGCATCGCGTAGTTCTCCGGTTATTCGCCAGCAGCTTCGATCGTCAGCGTCAGATCTTGAGTGTCCGAGCCGGCGTCGTTGGTGGCGGTCACTTGAAACGCCACGTTTTCCGCCGCCGTAGTGGGAGTACCCGAAATCACGCCCGCTGCGCTCAGGCTCAAACCGTCCGGCAGTGCGCCATTGGAAACGGACCAAGTGATCGGAGAGTCGCCGGACGCAGCCAGAGTCTGCTCGTAGGCCACGCCTTCAGTACCGTTCGGCAGCGTAGTGGTGGAGATGGTCGGAGCCACGGCTGCAGCTGTAACCGTCACTTCGGCCGAACCCACTACCGATTCGAGGGTAGCGGTGATCGACGCAGTGCCCGCACCCACGGCAGTCACCAGACCGTCGGCATCCACCGTGGCCACTTCCTCGTCGGTCGAGGCCCAGGTCACGACATCGGTCAGGTTGGTGGTGGACCCGTCGTTGAGCGAGCCAGTGGCGGTGGCTTGAGCGGTACCGCCCACTTCCAAGCCCGCATCCAGCCCGGTGACAGCGATCGACTCCAGTTCCGGCGTGTCGTCATCGCCAGGCTGGTCACGATTCAGGGCTTCGATAGTGATCTCGGACACCACGGGGTCGGCTTCAGGATCGGCCAGCAGTCGGGCTTCCAGCCGCACTTTGAACGTGCCGCGCGGGCTGGCATAAGGCTGCAGAACGGGGTAAACGAAGCCGTTATAGAACGAGTAGCGCTGGATGTTCTGGGAAACCCGACCTTCTGCGTCGGTGGTCGAATCGGTAATCCGCACTTCACCGCCATCGAACCAGTCGTAGCCCAGCTGGTCGCCCGCTTTGGGAATTAGACGCAGAATCAGGCGATGGCCGTCTTCCGCACCGGTCGCGTTGCCGAAGAAGGTCAAGCGCACGTCGTACAAGTCGGTGATTCGGTGAGTCGAGCCTTCCAGCAGGCCAGCCGAGAATGCCACGTTCCAGTCTTGTTCGGGCTGCAGGTAGAGCGCGTATTTGCCATCTGCAGGATCTTCCGGGCTGGCCTGATACGGCGCGGAGCACAGGCCCAGTTCGATCTTGGTGTTGGACGCCACCACCATTTTGGTGGCCGGATAACCGATGCCATGTAGCAACATGCCGTCTTCATTCTTGAACGACACCGGACCGCCGTCCACTACGGTTACTTCGCCTGGTTCGTCTTCAGGCAACACCACGGTCGGGTCAGCGGCGGGCTCAACGATGAATTGATCCCGGTACGGGGCGAGAGCCCGATTGTCCGAACGCATCACCAGACCAGAAGCCGACACGGCGAACGGCCCAGCTCCGAAATCCGCGCCGTTCTTGGGGCGATAACGCACCCAGGTGGCTTCAGGCTCCACGGCTTCGACCGTGGCTTCCAGCACGTGCTCGATCACGGTGCCGGTTTGGCGGTTTTGGACGCGTACGCCGAGCTTGTATTCTCCCGCGCGGCCCGAACTGAGGATCGTCGCGCCTTGCACGCAGTTATCGCCCTCGACCACGGGGAATCGAGCGTTATTCCAGCTGAATGCGTAGCCGTCTTCGAGTGCTTGCAGCTCCAGACCGTGTTGCACGGGTTGGATCGTGCCCTGGTTCAGTGGCAGCGCGACGACGCGGATGGAGTATTTTTCGATCAGCTCGCCCAGGGTCAGCTCGCCCTTCGGCGCAACCGAAACGGCGTACACCCAGCTGGATTCAGCGTCGGCCACGTCGCCCAATGCGTCTAGCGTGATCGCGCCGTTTTCGCCGTCCATGGCAGGATCGGCAGCCACCACGTCTTCGCCGTCGCGGTGGCCCAGCGTGAACCCGATTTCGTAGTCGTCTGCTTCGATCGTGGCCCAGCCGTCCGGACCCAACTGACCAGCGTCGCTCAGCGGACCTTCGGCCGCGATGGACTTGTTGTATCCGGTCGTCGTTTCGCCGGCTTCAGCTTCGTCTTGGCGAGCGGATTGAGCGTAGTAGTCCAGGATGCGTTGGATCAGAACCGGCTTGGTACCCGTGGTCGGCTGTTCCAGCTCGTCCAGCATGGTGCGCAGTTGAGCAACGGTATAGGATTCCAGCTGCTCTTGGGTGTAATTCATGCTCGTATCTCCAGCGGTGAAGGAAGGGCGGTGTGCAGGCGTGCGCCGTACGGCCCCGCCGTCTAATCAACGGAAGAGTTAAATAATATTGCGCCCGACAAGAAGGCGGGCGCGGTTTTGTAAGAACTTGTTAAACCTGGTTACGATCGGATACCAATCTAGTCACGGCACGTATGGATTTGAGTAAGTAAACAGGCGGCGCGGGGTGCGGTCTCGAATCGACTGACATTGGACGCAGCAAGCCGCGTTTGGGATCACGCGTAAGCGGGCGGCAGGAATTTCTTCCCCACAATCCTCGCACTCACCTGTGGGGTTGTTGTTCTGAGCGCGGGCTGCGCGCTGCAGGGCTAGGCTATCCTCCACGTGTGCCTGCTGGGCGGAGAACTCCAAGCCGTCTACAGAACCGTACGACATTACAGCGTCTCCACAGCCATGTATACCAGAGGCAGCAACACGGCCAACGACAACACAAAGCCCAAGAGGTTGGAACGGCGGCGTTGGGCTTTGGTTTGCAGAGCGCGGCGGAATTCGGGTTGCATAAGCATATACGTTCTCCTTAGCCCCAGATCAGCTTGGCCAGTACAAAGGCAGCAGCGGCCCAGGTCGTCCAACCGGAGATGGAATTGGACACGACGCTGCCTACCGTGGGTGGGGACGAAGGCGAAGCGGTGGGCCGAGTCCAGGATTCGTCGTTGGGCTCCCACTGGTCCACAACATTGCCGTACCGGTCGTACACCACCGTGCCGTACATCTTGAACTCGTCCGAATTGCCGTACAGACGATCCGCGCGAGCTTTCCAGGTTTCGTATGCGATCATGATGGGCTCCTTTCAGGGTCTGTGGATGTAAAACCGTATTATAACATGACTTCGCGTCATACGCATATAGCGTCGCTTCAGAACGTTGCGTCGACGCAACGTTACCTAGTTTTCGGGCCGGGAAGTTATCCCGGCCCTACTTGTGCCACTTGGTACAGAACAACAGGATGATAAGTACTGCCAGAAGCACGGCTAGCAGCATCCCCAACGCGAATTGGTACATGACCGGCCTCCTTGCCTAGGAGAGGTCATGCACCACGCTCATCGAACCCAAGCAGCGCCTAGAGCGGTTCCTACCAAGAGGGTAAAGTAAAACATCAAAAACAGCTTGGTGTAGGCTTTCTTGTTGCGGAACCGGCGCGACATAATTTCTCCAAATATGGGTGTGGGAGGCCAAATGCGGCCTCCCACGAGAGGTTGAGTCCCTTGTTCCCAGCCCGCCGGTACACCGTCGAGCCAGCCTAGCTCATAAACCGTTTGATGCGGGATTTAATATAGCTTTCATCCCTGATCCTTACAGCTTTCAACGCTAGAGTCTCTAAAGCTTTAACCGATATAACTTTCAGCATTGAACTTTGAGCTTTATCGCAGGAATTAGAGCTCCTGCGCACTCGCTGGTCAGCTGCCTTTACCAATTTGGCCACCGCTTTCGCGGGCGGGAGTCGAACCCGCAACAAAGCTGATTTAAGTGTCGGTTCTCATCGAAAGAGACTGCCCAGATATACCGCTCTGGGCAACAGCGGGGCTGTCCACGATGTGCGGGACAAGCGACTCAAAACAAAACGGTTACGCTTCCACCTTGATGCGGGTGATAGCGTTCGACTCGCTCAGCACGAAGTCGATCTCGCCCAGGAAGGCTTGGATGTGCTCTTCCATGTTCTTGATCTTTTCGTCCAGCTGGTTCGGATCGAGTAGGGCCGGCTCAGAAACACGCCGCTGTTGGTCGTTGACGGCCTTGATGTTGTTCTGCTTGGTGGCGTCGGCACTTTCCCGCGAGTTCATCACTTCAGCCATGTGCCGAATCTCTTCGGTCAGCTTCTGCTCGATGGCGGCATGCTCGGAAGTGCGCAGACGGCGCTGTTCGATCATGGACTGCAACAGGGCTCGAGCGTATCCGATGCTCTGCTTGCGTTCGATCGCTTCAGCAACGGTCATCTCGCGGCCGTCCACAGTAACGCGGGTCACGGCGTTGGACGCCATCACGGCGCGCTTCAAGGCGTGGCGGCGCTGGATCAGGCCGCTGGCCGAATCGAAGTTGGACACCAGTTCGGCGCGCACGGCGTCCACGTCCCGGGCGTCCTTGTACATCTTGGTGTTGTCGCCTTGGCCTAGGGTGAGGGCAATAAACGGGCGCTGTACGGCAGCAGTGATACGGTCCTGGAGCGACTTCAGCTCAGACAGGGCGCGGGTGACGGTGATTTCTTGAACCTTGCTTTCGGTCTTGTTCGACATGGTGATCTCGTAATCGTTATAACAGTAGGAATATTCAAACGACAGAGCCGCTTGATCTTACTGCTTAGGGCGCAACAGGTTATAGCGCTGTCCCCTGGCTTCGGCTTGGTCCAGAATTTCTTGTTGGCGACGACGCATGCGGCGCAGCCAGGCGCGGTGCTGCAACCAAGCAGTCAACAAGCAAACCGCTATTACCGCTAAGAAGACCAATACAACCATCAGTCCGTCAGTCATTTCATTCACCTCTGCCTCTGTGATGGGCCAATAGTCCCTCGTAGTGTTTGGGCTCGGTCGCGCGTTCCAAGTTCAGCTTCAAAGCGCGCTGCAAACCCTCATGATTTTCTACGGCTTCGGGAGGCACGTATACCATAGTAAAACCGGCCGGGTGTGCGCCGTACCATTCAGCCGGGGCAAATATTGGCTTCCGATTTTTAGGGTTAAACAAACGCGGAGCAGGCAGACTGTTGCCGTCTTCGTCGATTGCCAGCCATGGTGGCTCTACAGCAATGGGAAGCTTGGGAGTCGGAGCCTGATAAAAATAAATCTTTTTCATTCCGAATTGCACTCGTCTTGCAAGCGCTGAAATAAGCTCGAGCTAAGATTCACCACTACGCCTTCATTTGGTTGTTCCGAGTCAGCCCGAGCGCGCTGCACCAAATCCACCATGATCTCTTGCAGCAGCTTGCGGGTGCGCAGCTTGGACTCGAACAGGTAGGCTACTGTACGGGAGAGGCGGTTAATCACCAAACGCGCCTGAACAAGAATCGGATCAGACTTGGAAACATCCCGAAAACTGGACAGAGCAGTACGTAGCTCGGCTTCTCCTTCCAGCTTGGGGCGATATACTCGTAGTACTTCCTGCTCCACCGCCCGAATTACGATATCATTGACTCCCAAGCGCTCTATTAGCTGCGACACCTGTTGTCGGCTCAGGACGTCGGGCTTGGGGGACAACAAATTCATGTTAAGTGCTCCAGCGAATATACGGGAAAAGCTGCTTAGTAATCTTTATGAGCATCCCATCCAGGGCTTTCGGCGTGGTAGGCTAGCTCTTCGTTGCGGATTACGTTGAGGTTATGGCGGTAGGCTTCACGAGCTTCGTTCTCGTCCAGGACGCGTGGGTTGTTATAGCGCAGCTTACTGGCTACGGTCTCAGCTACAGAACGCTGTCGGAACTGCACTACGGTATTGTCCAAGTGTGGCGTCCAGAACTTGGTGGGTGGCTCGGCCATCTTCTTGGTATTGCGATGATTGATCAGGAACAGCACAGTATGCGGTTCAAATTGAGAGTCGGTGACGACGTAATACACGGGGTTAGCGTGAGCCATGTTGCTCCGAGCAAGATAGTTTGTGAAGGTAAAGGAGAACGAGCAGGCCTGCTAGAACGGCTAGGCCAGAAGCCCAGTGGACTTCAGTAATACCCATGATTAGGCTCCTCATTGGGGTCTGTGTGAAGTAAAACGGGCTAGAGAGGTAGCGCTACGTCCTTGTAGTAATCATACCCAGTTTGGGTTAGTTTGTAGGTCCAGACCCAGGCTGGAAACCCCATACCGCCCATTCCTTGAATACCCGTAGCAGAACGGCTAAGAAACCCCAGCTCGTACATGTGGCCCAGGTCTTTTCCCAGCATGGGACATTTATCGGCCCCGTACGGCATGGCCAGAAACGGAGCGTTGGTGGCCTGCGTGTAGCGTTCTACAAACCACCGATCCAGCACGTCTACCCGAGTGTTTTGCCAATCAGGATATCGACTGATGATGTACCGGCCTAGCCACTGACGGCGCAAGTGCGGAGCGGCTGGTTTCTCACCCGGTCGTTCTTGGCAGTAGACACGCTTAGTCTTGGGCTTGTCCGAGAGCACGGGCATAGGTGTCCTCTGGTTCTTCTGAGCGAATACGGTCCAACGTAGCCTGCAGCTTGGCGCTGGAAGCTAGCAATCGCGAGTACACGGGTTCGGTACGGGTCCCTTGATACACGTTGTTGTGGCGGAAACGGAACTCCACCGAACGGTGCAGCTCTTCTTGTTCATTGTGAGAAGCGTGCAGGCGGATCACGGTATCGGCATCGGCCATGCAAGCCACCCAGTGGCCGCATACATAGTCCACTTGACCGGCGTATACGGCATCCTGTAGCTCAGCCGGCATGCGCTCGCCGGGGCAGTGGGTGGGAAGAGAACCTTCGGCTCCACCGCACACCAGGCAGTGAGCCAGCCCGTCCTCACGGTCGTCGAGTTGATGGTTGTGTTGAATGGTCATGCGGATTTCCTTTCGTTATTCGAGTGGTAGTCTTGCCAAGCTTGGATCAGGTCGTCACGCACCTGCTGCAGTTTGGAGCCTACTACCGCGCGCGATACTTCGATTTGTACTTGATGTTCCAAGTTGATGTAGAAAGACGAATCTACGAGTTGTTGCATGCTGTCCCGCTCTTTATAAACGTGTGAGATCGAGATCACGCGGCCCAGGTTGATGATATGACCCGCGATGGCGTATATCGGAGAACGGAATGACATGGACATACTGGCTCCATTTGGCAATATTTAATAACGAGCGAACCAAATATGATTCGTGCGCCCGAGAGCGCACGACGAGTGGGGAAAGGCTTAAATTAGCCTGGGGTGTAGAGGTCCTCCCAGTTGGGACGCGCCGTGCTCTGATACTGAGGGCGTACGGCGGCAGTGGTTGCTTGTCCGTCCATCACAGCTTGGATTTGCTGGGAGCACAGCCCTTGGCCGCGCAACGCAGCGGCAGTTTTCTCGTCGCTCTGGCACATGATGTCCACGGCAGCAGTTTCGAGAGCGCGAGAGCGGGCGGGGTCTTTGGTCGTAGCGCTGGCCTGCATGATGCGCTCGAAGTTTCGGCGCAGGTTGCAATGAGCGTCTTCGACAGGCATCGCCATGTTGATGCCGAAACCGACTACGGAGCCACCACCGCCACCCGAGACCATGCACGAGTCGGCCGAAAAGGAGCCGTAGAAGCCTTGACCACCCACGGCGGGCGCGGAGCGCAGCGTCTGCTTGCCGCTGGAATCGGAGTTGAAGGTGATCGCTTGAGCGTTGCCGGCATTGTTCGAACCGGACGAAGCGATGTTGGTTGCGTTGGAGCTGGTGGTATTGTTCAAGTCCACCGTTTGGGCCTGGACGCTGAAAGCGGAGAAGAGGCCGAAGGCCAGTGCGCATACCATGCGTGCGAGATTCTTATTCATGTCTGTATAGTCCTGTAGAAATAGGGGAGGCGGGGCGAGCGTACCGCTAAGCCGCCCCTACCCTACTGCCGGCGGAAAGCCGACGTATCAGTGGTTGTATCCGTTGTAGCCGCCGTAGCCCTGCGAGGTCTGGAACCCGGCAAAGCCGCCGGCCACGAGGCCCGCGCCGAACGCGCCAGCGTTGAAGGTCGATTCGCCGTGCGAGTAGGCGTTGGTCTGGGACACGCCGCCGGTACCGTTGGCGATCAGGCCGTCCGGGGTCTGAGCGGCGACGTTGCCGACCGTGATGCCCGCCGAAGTTTGATGAGCGTACTGGCTGACGCCGGTCGTGACCTGCGCGCCGGAACTGGTGATGACGCCGCCGATGTTGGCGCTCGAACCCGCGTAGCCTTCGGTACCTTGGATGGACAGACCGGAACCCATGATCTGGGTCGCGGCGACGGCGTTGCCGACGCTTTCGGACGAGGCCGTACCCGAGATGGTGCCACCGTACGCCGCGCCGGCCACGCCGACACCCGCTACGCCTTGAGCCGATTGGTACTGGGACTGGTTGCCGTGAGCCGACACGCCGGTCGAGAACGCCAGGGCCAGAGCCGCCAGCGCGATGTATGCCTTCTTCATTTTTACACTCCTACCCTATGATGAGGGTTTGAAATCTCGGTGTCCGACCGAGCGCGGGTACTACCAGATAAAGGGATGTTGCTACTGTTAACGCTAGCGCGAGGCAGGTTTACCGAACCCAATCCCAGCACATGATGGCACAGGACAATACGCTGGAAGCCACGAAGTAGTAGCCAACCCAGTCCATGTCCTACTCTTCGTTGCCCAGCTTGACCTGGACGAGGTTGACCAGATCGCCTACGGTAGAGGCGTTTTCCATGTCCTCGTCGGTCAGCTCGATCAGGTCAAACTCGTCTTCGAGAGCCATGGCCAGCTCCACCATGTCGAGAGAATCTGCGCCCAAGTCGTGCACGAAGCTGGATTCGAGCTGAACCTCGTCGGGGTTGATACCGATCTGTTCGCAGATGATGGTGCGAACCCGATCTTGCACTTCGGTGGCGGTCAGGTTGGGACGTTCTTCCATCTCGGAATCTCCTGTGTGAGAAAAGGAAGTGTTGGGATAGAGCGCGGCCATCTTCATGCAGGCCGCGCACTGAGGGTCAACCCGATAGCGGTATAGCCGACCGGGCTGAGGGACAGTATGAGCAGCTTCACATAACATCAGCTGCATCACGGGGCGGCGCTGTGGATCGGGTGGCGTCCAACCCAGTTTCATCAAGGCGCGGCGTATTCCTATGTCTTGCAGATTAACGACCCGCTCCGCAATCTTATGACCATCTAAGCCGGTGGTAGTTTGACGAATCGCTTCGGGCGAATAGCTGGTTTGAACCTGAATGGAAGGCTGGATTTTCATTTAGACTCTCTCAGCTGTCGTCCGGCGAGCATGTCATCGTACTCCTGCTGGCTCAGTATCTGTTGACGCAGTTCGTCGACGTCCAGATAAATGCGTAGCTCGCTATCAGCAGGAGACACCGCGTATTGCGCAAACTCATTGGACACTGATACCGAAGGGCGATCACCCTTGGCAGGAATCGTAGACCGGATGCATACGATAACCGGAATATCTTGCGGCATGGCTATTGACCTGAGTACATTGCGGTCGGACCGCGACGATTGTAATACCAGAGCTGGCCGTCAAAACGAACAAGCGCGGCGCGGGTTTCACGCCTTAGTAGCGGCCACGGTACATACGACTGCCACCGCCCGCCCAAGTGCTCGGCAGCTTCTCGGGCGCGTTCCACGTCAGCGGCGGCATCATATATGATCACAGGGGAGTGTTCTTATTGGTCAGATTCGGAACGGTGTTCAGGCAGCAGGCTGCCGAAGAACGAAGTGAAGCCGGAAGCTCGCGCCGCTTGTACGATCTTTTGGCGAGACTCGGCCGCAAGGCGACGGGCCACGCCTTCGCCTTCAGTAGCGGCACGCATCATGAGGTATTCGAAGTCGGCGTAAAGGCGGGCCAGTTCATGTTCAGCCGGGTTGTATTCGCCCGTATTGGCCAAATCGCGCTGCATGGCCAAGAAGGTTTCGTAGGCGGCGATTTCCCACGCCTGCCTGAACGCTGCTTCACGGGCGTACTTGCGGCCCAGCTCTTCGCTGTAGAAACGGGAATCGACGAGCGACGAAATGCCCGTGCAGCGAAAACCACACTGCAAAGTGAGTTCGCACACGATTTGCGCGCCGGACGGCAGCACCGTATAGGTTTCGGACGCGATCATGGCTTCTACCATCTGGGCGGTAGGACGGTATTGTTCGGGCTTGAGGGGCATGCTGGCTCCAAATACGGTTTCGGCGGGGATTCCCGCCGAGAACGTTTGATAAAAACCAGGTTACGCCGCCGGTTCCAGCAGCCTCCAAGAACGGGTAGCCATTTTGGCGCGGAACTTGCCCGGTTGGTTTTCGCGAGTGTAGGTGTAGTGCACCATGCCGCGCTCTGTGTAGCTGGCAGTCAACACCATACCGCGCGAGTTGTACTTGCGTTCGCCGTCCAAGATGGGAGCCGGACCTTGGTCCTTATTGACCTCGACCAACGGCTTGCCGTGATAGAGATTGACGATCTTTTCCAGGCCTTCGGCGAAGTTCAGCATTTGGCGCGCTTCGGAGCGCAGGTTCCACACAGCGGCTTCGCGAGCTTGTTGCTGATGATAGGGCTGAGCCTGATCATAAGGAATCATTTCGTCGATGCGACGACCCGGACGGTCGGGATCATTGATGCGGCGACCTGACTTAGCTTTGGCGGGATGAACCGAACCGTCTTCCAGCTTCTGGGCTTGAAGACTAGCACGTTGGGCGTCCTGCCGCACAGTGCGCACCAATTCATCGGTCGGCTTACGGTCATGCTCGATGGGAGCGTAGTGCTGGCCTGGACAAATGCCGTGGTAGTAGGCGTAAGTGTTATCGCCTTTGACTTGGTAGCCGTGTTGGCTCATTTTGCCGTTCTTGACGGCTTGCTCGCGTCCGCACAGCGGGCAGTGACCGCGCAGCTGGATTTTGAATTGGGCCATGGTGTTCTCCTAAGTTGGGTCTGTGAGTGTAAAATCGTATTATAACATGACTTCGCGTCATACGCATATAGCGCCGCTTCAGAACGTTGCGTCGACGCAACGCCATTTAGAAAATATTGGGCCGAGACCCGGTGTTCGCCTAGTCTCGGCCCTGCCTTTATGAAGCGACGCTAAGCAGCTTTACGAGCAGCCTGGATTTCGCGCTCTACTTTCTGCGAATACTGGATGTTTTCATCCAGTCGATTCACCCAGTAGGAAGATTCCACGTAGGCGCGAATCACGTCTTCGTTTTGGTATCCCATGTCCTTCAACAGCAAGTGGATGGCGGGCCGACTACCGTCTCGGGCCATGCGAGCCACAGCTTTTTCGTGTATGCAGTGCCACAGGGTGCGACTCACGCCGGCCGGGCGGCGGGGTCGAGTGTAGTAGGTGAAGTAGCGCTGCATGCGTTTTTCGGCATGTCGTGGAACCAGATGTACTTGAGCCACCTGGTGTACTGTGCTACACCGTATACATCGAGCGTGGACGCTAGCGTGTTCTCGACCGATGCCGTCTACCGCGCCCGTGTGAATGTCGGCGTAGAGATACGGGTCTAATTTATGGCCGAACAGGCGACAGAGCAGGCTCACGACGGTCTCCGAGAGTTGTGGGTCGGGTGGTGGTGATGGAAAATGAAGCGGCCATCCTCCATGATCGATTGGGCACGCACGAACATGGGCCCCACGCATTGATCTTGGGCGTCCACGGCGCTATACCCGTAAGCTGGTTCCCCGGTGGCTTCGATCGTAACCTCATGGGGTAGCATCACAATGGCGTATACGCCGCCGGTCTTGACGTGTTGTACTCGGTTACCACGCTGAAACAGGGTCACTTCGGACCTCGACTCGGAAAACACTGCGCGCTTTTTGGCTACTTCCCAATCCGTAGTATTGAGAGGGCGGAATCCCTTGAACTGACCCAACACGTGCTGCATTTGGTCGATGTTGCCTTCCGTATCCTCGTACAACAGCACGAAGTCTCGTTGCAGCCGCTGATAGAGATCGCGACAGATATCCTCCGCTGCGTTGGTAGCCGAACGCACAGGAGCGTTCGGGCTGGATTCGTCAACCACCATAACGTATTGTCCTGAGACAATAACGCTGATTTTGTAGTTGGGAGTAGAAAGTCGCATAGCGCCTCCGTGTTTGTACCTAATTCAACGATTTAGGACAGGAGGTCTTAACTATTGCGGCATGTACCGCCAAGCACTATAACCCAGCGCGGCGATGGATACAAACACGAATACAGCAGAAATGAAAACAGCCAGTCGATACGACGTGCGTGGGTGGTAGGAGGCGTACCAGACTGCTATGCCCAGCACCAACAGCACAATGACGGTCATAGAAAAGGCAACCAATGCGCTGAGCATCATAGCCCCACAAACCTCATATGGCAAGCAGTGGAACAAAAGGCATAGTTGGATTCGAAACTGAAGTCTTCTTCCACGCCTTCTTTGCCGCAATTGGAACACGCTACGCGGCCATCAAACTCCACATAGTCTCCTGTGCCCTTGGACGGAAACTGGCGGGCAGTAGGGTCGTAAACCGTGCCGTCTGGGCGCACCGTCCACCAGTGCGGCTGTTTACCCCACCAGGGACAGTGATAGTGGCCGCGTACCAACCGTAGAGTGGGGTCAGCTGCGACCGCCGCTTCCGACATTTCTTTGCACTTGCCACGGTAGCGCATGTAGTCTTCGTCCAGCTGAGAAGCAACTACATTCAGCTCTGCTTGCGCAAAGTCTACTTCAAGCACAGCTGCGGATTTGGGCGGATTGAGAAATTTCATCGTAATACCCTACACAAAACCAGTAACGGGTATAGGCGTCTCGCCTACCAGTTAGAGTATTACACCACGATGGTATTTACCCATGTGTTCTTGGCAGCAGAACTCTTGACGAGCGCTATTACGCGCCACGCCGTCCCCGTCAGCGGGCAGTTCAGCATAGCAATAGGTGCACATACCTATGCGCTCCCGGCGCAGCTGCTCCTCTGGATCGACGTAGGGCGCGTTAGGAGCTTCGTTCAGCTTTGCACCGGGGTCTAGTGGTTCATGAGCGGCTACATGTCGCAACGCCTGCATCGGGTCTTCCCACTGAAGTTGACCGGGATATGTATGGTCTAAATGGAGGAAAACGCGGGTATCGCCGTTTTGCAGGGCGGTATGTACCCGACGCTTGAGAAACGCCAATACGGCGGCGTCCTCTCGTTTAAGAACGGGCAAGTCTTCTAAGTCCAGGAGAGCGCGTTGCAGGTCGTGTCGGGCCCTCTTGAAGGATTCGACTTCGAAGCTTTGAATGGCTTCCGCTTTCAGCATGGTGTCCATTACATGCAACACCCAGCGGATGCCACTGCGCGCTCGCTCCAGCGGGAGTTCAGCAGTGCTCATGAGCTAGGGTCTCCAATAGCTTCGATCAAGGCTTGAATAGCCTGCTGCTTGGTCTTGACGTCGGGAATATCCGACCACCCTTCCAACTTGAGACCAACCAGGGAAGCACCGCCTTGATCGGTATAAGCAGCACGAGAAACCAGAAGGTCTACCAGCAACTCAGCCGTGGGATTGGAGGCTGCTGCCCAAGTAGCCCAGGCTTGCTCCGTTTCCTTGGATTTGTACGTGGCGAAGGGCATTTCCTTAGCCAAGTATTCCTTGGTCGGGTCCCAGGCCGGCGTAAGATCCAGGTTTTGTTTCGTAGCCCAGATCTTAAAACGCTGGTGGCACAGAGAATGGGCACGTAGGATGAGAGATTGAGCAACGTTCATGTTACTTCTTGGGTAGCATTTCGGCCAAGCAGATGTTTGAATCTACCATCACTTCCCAGCCTTCTACGCCAAGCCAGCGATCGCGATCCGGGTTGCGATAAACCTTGTAGCCTTGATTGACCAGATAGTTGGCCACGCGTACGACAGCGACCGTAGAGAACTCGTAATAGTCGTCTGCGACCGAGTTCTTGCCGTGAAACACGGCGATATTGATGCGCGCTTCGATCAGAGCTTGCAGCAGCTGAGTTTCGCGATCAACGCGCTGGAAGGCTTCTTTGCGCGCTGCGTCACCGTGATTTTGTTCTTGATGGCTCATGGTGTGCTCACTTATTGAACCAGACGACGTGAGTTGCCCAGTCGGGCTTCGCATCGAAGCAGTTGGAATTGGGGTCCATGCCGTCTTTGGTTGCCCAATGGCCGACACCGTCATTGGGAATAAAGCAACCCGCACCCACTGATTCTTCCCAGTCTTGAGCGGTCATCAAGTCACCATAGTCCGGGGTAGGACACAGCTGGGGATGCTTGGCCGACATCTCAACGGCGCGAGCGGGGCGAACATGGGGAACCATGCGGTAATGCCCCATGGCGAGCGGCTCCAACGGCTCCAGCTCGATCGTAGCCACCACGCCGAGGTTATGGGCCTCTTGGATCACTTGCCGCAAGCGATTGAGCACCAGCTCTTGGTAGTGGGGCGTACCTTTGGACACGGCTTTCATTTGTAGCATACATGGCTCCAGTTGGTATTAAGACGCCACGTGCTGCAGCATCTTGTTTTCTTCCAACGCTTGAACCTGCAGAGCATTCAGCTGCAGCTGTTCGGGGTAGCTGCAGTACTGCACGCCATTAATTTCCGCGCACAAGACGGGGCGCACCACGTGCCACTCGTAACTGTGTCCATAGTCATCGTCCACTCCGTACTGGCTTTCCATGGTAAGAAACACGTTCTCGCCGGCTTGGGGTAATGCCACGCGACGCTTCGAAACGTCGGAATCCACTGGAACGTAGAGCCTCACGGCGCACCCGTCCAATTCCCAATGACCACCGTTACAACCTGACACGTAGCGCAGGTCGTGACGCAGTGCGGTCATTTCCTCCAAGTACTGTCGCTGCAGTTCTTGAGACTTGGAGTCCCAGCGGTTGAAGTAGGACTCGTCGTAGCCACCCTCTCTGGCCCAGCTCACGAAGTCCGACCAAGCGGTCGCATCTACGAGGGGCTGCAGCGCCCACTCCATGTCTTGCTGCATCGTGGACGATTCGTTTGCCGGTTCGTAGGTGGCAGCAAAGATGTCGGGCTTGCAGGGGTAGAACTCACCCTTGACGCCTTTGATGATCCAGTCGCCAGGCTCGGCCGTCATGTCGCCTTCCAGCGTCGAAATCACCAGGGTTTCGTCTCGTCCAGACGTGTAGTTGGTAAACCCTACCCGATCGCACCACTCGTGAAACGAGTCGGGGACGTCCGCACCAGCGGCGGGCAGTTGGTAGGCTTCAATGACGACGGGTTTTTTGCGATAGAGCGACATGTAATGACCCTTCAGGAGGCTTTTTGTGCCAAATGGTATGAACGTTGCAGGTTGGCTGGAGCCCAATCCTGCATGGTGATATGTGGCACATAGAGGGTTTGGATCGTGCCGTCCGTCATCAGGTAGTCGCAGTAGCGGGTCGAGCCGCCCGACGACCAAAGCGCCAAAATCTTGGGTGACGGGTTGGGCGACTGGTACCTGAGCGCGCTCTTAACCCGATCTATCTGCTCATCGGTCACTTCGTTGTATGGTACTCGGTACCACATCGACGCCTGTAAGCGGTGATAATCCAAAGAAGGAAAAACCGAAGAACAGAGAGCGTTCATATCATTTCTCGATGTGTTGAATAAGAACGGACTGCAGGTGTTGGATGTCAGGGACGTACCGCTCATTGTAAGTCAGCTGGTAAGTGCCATCTTCCAACAGGTCCAGGTGCAGTACTCCAGCGAATTGCTCAGCAGAAACGGCTACGATTCGAGTGACTTCCAGGTCAGCCAACGGAGAATTGGGAAACGACAACAGCAGCCGGCCCTGGCTTTCTTGACGGTCGGGAGCATCCGTGGGCACAGGATGCGACGACGTAGTGGTCTTTTGCTGGATAGGGCCAGCGGATTGGGTAGTGGTAGAGGCTCCACGGCGCATGATGATCTCCTGAGGGTAAATTAGGTTGGACCGTGCATCGTTGTCCATTTATCCCATACGCGGCGAATTACTTCTTCATATCGTTCGATGCGGTTTCCCAATACAGCGGAGTGTGGCGTTATCTTAGAGCCATCCACATATTTAACCTTGTTCTTTTGACGTACGCGCGGCATAATGTGAAAAACTTCCACGCCCCGATAAGCCAAATAGTCGGATACCATACTTCTATGGCAGCGCCACCACTGACACTCGCAACACATTATAGCGACGTTCTCTTGCTTCCCGCGCTCAATTAAGCGATCGCATCCCGATAGGAATTCAGGTAGCGCCTGGAAGAAGCTGTAGTCGCGCAGACCGGTGTTGGTCCAAGACGGCCGATTGGAAGGCGTCTCTTCAGCGGCTATGCGCTGTTTGGGAAATTTGCCGGACAAGTACGGAATTAGGTCTACGCCGTGCTCAGCTAGCACGTCCTTAAGGCACTCGTGGTCGGTGCGCCAACCACCCAATTCGGGCCACCACTCGTAGTTGTAGCCGTGCTGGGGCATCCATTGTTCCAAGTTTTCTTTATAGAACTGGGACCAGCGGGACGTAGGGTGGGAACGTACGTCTAACAGGGTATCATACTGCCTGCCCGATAGGGCGACAAAGTCTTCGATGCTGAGAGTGGAGTGACCAATAGAATAGATCATGCGCGCAATACGGTAGCCATGATCACGACGCAACCCGATTCGGTGTCTTCCAGCGTCATCGAGTGCGGCTTGGTGTGGTCAAAATCGTAAGCGTGGTCCAGCTGGACTTCGACCGTTTCACCTTGAGCCGTAATCGTAGACCGGCCAGTGGGCAGGATGATGGGGATGATGATCGTATTCGGGCCATGCTTCTGAGGATCGAGCTGGTCCACGTGCTCCTCCGCGCCGTTGCAGCAGGAAAAGAACACGTAGTCGATGCGATCGGCCGGCGCACCGAGCAACTTACCCAGATTCATACGCAGCCGAGCGCTGGCCAAACCACCGATCGGATGCACCTGGAACTTGGCCGGCGTGTTGACCTTGTAGTTCTGCAGCTTGATGGTGTCCGCGTATTCGCGTAGCGGAGCGGGAATTTGGATGGGGCCGTGGTGTCGAATCATGCTAGAAGCTCCAGTTCTTGGTGTTCAGTGTGGGAACAAGGGTCGTCCAGGTCGGATAGTTTCCTCAAATAACGATCGGGAAACACCCTGACTTCCTTTGGAATAATACGATTATACAACCCGTATACCGCACTAGATATAGGCTCTATCTGCCATACGATCCAACCGACCGAATTATTTATCACCCAATTCGGGCCCATTATAATCCGACCCAGCTCATCTACGGGAGCTGGACCTACCACTCGAACGATTTTACCAATATTAGTAGGAAATTTGGGAGAATTTACTACGATCGCCAAATCCCCAGGTTGTACGTTAGCCATTTTGTTTCTGAAAAGGAGGCTGCGTGTACTCTTGGCCCACTGCCAAACACGCACCGAGCAGCAACCGGTCTGCAGTAGCCCAGTGGTCTTCGTCAAGTACGGACTGCAAAAACTGGCCTAGGCGGCGCAAAGGCTGAGGAGCGCGATCTACGGCAGCCTGCAACAGCTGTTCCACCGTGTGGTCGGGGTCGAGTTCAGCGCGTAGTTGAGCGGCGGTCATCACGACCATCATGTTCGCGCTCATCGAATCGAGGTCGTTACCGGATTCTTGCCAAATCCAGTAATCCTGACGCTTCAAGGACTGCACCGCGTTCGCTATTCGACGTGCCTCTTGAATCACATACTCTTGTCGGCGCAGAGTATCCTGTAGGCCCTCGATTTGACTGGCTTGCTGTTCAGCCAGCTTGCATAGTTGATCCTTGGACATTTGAGCGAATTCCGTTGTCATCCTGCGTTCTCCTGATCAGCTACAGAGTGTGCGCCATCCAGTTCGGACGGCCAACGCAGACCACGGGGCACTACGGTAGTGGAGACACACACGTGCTCGACGCTGTGGTGCGGGCAGCCTTCGTCTTGGCGCAGTTTGGACGACAAATCCGACTGCATGATCTGTAGTCGGGCTTCTAATATGTACAGCAACGCTTGTTGGACTTCCAACTGTTGCTGCAGCAGGCGCAGAGCGGAGAAAGAAATAGAGGGATCATCATGGTCGCTTTGCAGGAAAGCAACCAGTTTGGCCTGCCGTTCAGCCAACTCCTTGTACTCGTTTTGGAGCCGACTCAGTACAGTGAACTCGGGCTGATTAATAGTATCCATGCAAGTCTCCGTGATCAGTATTGGTAATAAACCAAAACGTCTGCCACGCATAAGTTTTCGGGAGACCCGTAAGTCTCCCGCTTTAAATTTTGGTACCCGAGACCGGAATCGAACCGGTACGCCAAGTCAATGGCGGGGGATTTTAAGTCCCATGTGTCTACCAATTTCACCACTCGGGCATTGGTGCTAGTACTCGGACTCGAACCGAGACGCTCTTGCGAGCGGCAGGACCTAAACCTACTGTGTCTGCCAATTTCACCATACTAGCATTAGAAGGTGACGCCTACTTGCTCCACCGTATTGCGAACTCAAGTATGGTTCGCGGCTTCATCGCTTTCAACACCACCATTTGGTAACTCTCTAGCTCGTAAGGACTCAGCGGCGTCCCTTTGGCCGAATGCTGCACCTTGCTGAAGGGATTCACATCCTGACAACGAACCGCACCCTCCAGGCATTGGAGGACGGTTGCTGCCGAAAGCTACCAAATGGTGGTCGGAACTGTAGGATTCGAACCTACGACCCCTCGGTCCCAAACCGAGTGCACTGGCCTGACTGTGCTAAGTTCCGAATTATCTCCTACGCCCGAGTCTTTCGACTCGGGGTTCGGAGGGGTCTGTAGACCCGCTTGCCGTCAGGTAGACGCACGCCCCCGGGGTTGGCCCCAGATACGCGACGCTCTCAGCTAGGTTTGCAAGGCCTGCCGCCAGCACCGTGTGCGATACGTCTACCTCATGGTCCGCCCGGATTCTGGTGATGGAGGCTCCGTCATGATCGGGAGTCCGGGCAGCGCGAGTTTACCATCCAGGTTACCCCGGAGTTACCTCACGTACTCCACCGGCTGTGCTGTTTAGGCAGCAGCGCGGAATTGGCTGTCGTTGGCAGTTACTTTCGTTGCTTGGTTTCATGCAAGTCCCCGGATAGCATATGCCGTACTCCGCGCTCAGGACTTACAAAAGGCTCCGCTTGCCTAGTAGTTTTATCCGCTTCAGTATGCCAATCGAAACCAGTCGGCCCCATCAAGGTTAACCTAGTTTACTCCGGCCTTATCCAGCTCCGGTTTCCCGGCTACTTTCAAATCTCCGAATCTACCACCCAATCCGTCACTTTGCGCTCGGGCTCTAAGGGCTTCGGTCCTAAGTTAACCATGGTGGAGCCGGGGAGAATCGAACTCCCGTCTTGACACCATTCACTTCAAATTCAGGAACCCCAGGGTTCCACACTACCATTACATTCACCTACAAGGCCTTCTACTAAGCTAACACCCCGAAAGCTCGCGATGAAGTAGCTCAACCTTGATCATCGGCAAATATTCCTATGTTGTTTAACTCGGCTTGGCAGTTTGGGAGAGGATACGAAGGAATAATGCGGAGGTGGTTCCGGTCTCGAGCCCGCCACTACGTCACTTTAATCGCTCAAACTCTAACGAACACTAAACGTTCGTATCCTCTACCAAACTGCCAAGCAAATAGGTCAAATTGTTAAAGAACGATACTGCGTTTAGAGGGTAGTTCTGGCTCGTTCACTCTGATCCGGACAAGAGTATCGAACGATCGACGTCCAGAGCTACCATCTAACTGCAGGAAAAGAAAGGGGGTTCCCAGCTCTGGGACCAAGAACCCCCTCAAAACTCAGGCCGCAACGGAGGGATGGGGAACATTGCTGCCTGTATTTATAAACGTGAGCACTAATCAGTCTTACCGACATCTTGGGTGGTCATGATTGTGCGTCCATCAGGTTGTAAGCACCCATATTCAGGCGGTGGCTCTCAGGCAGGTTGCCGTTCGTGTCGCGCATGAATTCGTATTGGCCCAGGTTGGTGTTGATTTGATGCACCATCTTGCCCCACCAATGAGCGCCCAACACATGACGCACTCGCGCCCACTTGGTGTGGTTTTGAGCGAAGCCGCCGTAGGCGGATCGAGTCAGCACTTCGCCCGACGCTTCGGTGGTGAGATAGAGCGGGCGACACCAGTCATCCGGGTCAACCCGGTCTACGTTGCTCAGAATTTGGACTGTGATCATGATCTGTTCAGTTCAGTATGAATACAGGTGACGGTACGTTTCGGGTTGGCACGGGATCAGATTACCATAATCGTCCATGATCCCATAGCAAGAACGCAAGCCCGTTTCATAACCGTTCAGAAAATGTATCATGCTGTCACCTTGCGCAGTTGGAAGTTGTGGCGGTAAAACGGCAAGTCGGCCGTGGTGACGATTGACACGAAAGATGCTCGTTCGGGTTCCCAGTGGTCGTAGACTCGCACCGTGCCGTCTTCGTCCTTGGTATACCAGCGTTGGGGTTTTTGCGTCATGTTCGGTCCTAGCAGTACTGTTGAATGATGTTGCCGGCCAGACGCTGAGTGGCGTCTCGGTGAGCGTCGGCGACGAAACGGTCCACTTTAGCTCCGCTGAAGCCAAAGCGTTCGCGATCGGCAGCCACCTGCTCCAGACGCTGCCACTGGCGCAGTTGCCAGAAAAACTTGAAGACGGGTTCGGTCATGTCAATCTCCTTAGAAGCACAGGCCGTGGATCATGCCGGGCTCGTCTTCTTCGTATTGCGGGATGGTGTCCAAGCCGATCATCAGGGATTCGGCTTCTTCTGCGTCTTCGTCGTTGCTGAAGCTAGTCGAGTTCAGAGCGCGGATCATCAGGCTGCGCTGCTCGTCGGTGATGGCCTGCGCGGGCAGGACGCTGCAGTCGGTCCAGGGCGAAACTTCGGCGTTGGGCTCGGGCTGCAGCACGTCGAATTGATCAGCCAGGGTGCGGGCGACTTCCGATTCAATCTGCATGTTCAGGGCCGACACCAGGATGCGGCGCTGGGCAGTGCAGAATTGGATTTGGTATTGGGTCATGACGGCTTCCTTTTAGGGTCTGTGGGTGCAAAACCGTATTATAACATGACTTTTTGTCATACGCATATAGCGTCGCTTCATAACGTTGTGTCGACACAACGCCATTTAGGAAATATTTGCCTGAAATCCGGTGTTCGCCCTGTCTTTATGGGGATTTTATGAAGCAGTGCTTAGCCAACGTTCGTGCTGGCATTGGGCGCAGTGTCTTTTGAGCTGCGTTGGAATTCCCGAGCAGCTTCGCGCCAATCAGCAAAAGCGGTGGCACGGGTTTCTCCTTCTCCCCAGAATCGGTCGCAGTAACAACGGTATCGACCGCCTTTAACGATAGCGAATTTAGGCAGCATAGGGATTGAGATCAAAATTGGGGACGGGGATGGCAGAAGCCCTTCCTTCGTCTTTGTGCAGCTTGTTCAAGGCGGATTGAGCTAGGCGCTTGCCTTGCTCCGCTCCTTCGATTCGATTGTCCAGGATACGGATTTGGGCGTCCTTTCGGGCGATGAAAGAATGCAGCGCGGCTTCTTGCGTGGGATGAGCATACTTACGACGGGCCTCGTCCAGTACAAACCGACGCCCCGAATAAGTATTGATCCAGGCTCCCTTCGGCGTCTTTTTCAAGAGGCGATAGCGGTGACAATATAGCTCCATGGTAGAGCCTAGCGAATTGTCAAACTCGTCCACGCCTACCGAAACGAGCCGATTCTCATAACGGTAGTAGTAAACAGAGGTTTCTGTTTCGCTTTCGAGTATCATGGCTCGCTACTCTGCTTTAATATTTTTCATACGCTCGAGATGTGAAAGCTAAGATTCGGGTTTCTTTGCTAGTCTTAATATCTTTAGAAGAACAGGGGCATCCCAAGGATTCTTAAACATTGACAGTACTTGGCGACGTTCCTCATCTGAGCACCCTATCTCATCGAGTAACTCGTTAGCAATTTCGTCATTAAGAGCTGTCTGGTCAGGGGGTGTCACCGTCATTGCCAAACTTCCATCAACTCTAGTTGGTGAAGGGAAAGCGCGGGTTGTGTTAGTCCGTCAACGTCATGGCCTTGAATTCCACGGGCGCTTGGTTAACAGCGATAGTGAGGTCATTCAGCACGTCGCGCGAAAACGCCTCAAACTGCTTGAACGACGTAAAGTGATACGACCGATTGGCAAGAACTTGCATCACCAACGAAACCGAGAACGGGCCTTCGGGCACTTTCATCGGCTTCGTCACGGGTTGCATTCCACCACAGTTGGTCGGGTCGGAGCAGTGCACCATGCCGACGTCATTACAGGCTTTGCAGCGCTCTTGAGTCATTTGCGTTCCTTAGGAGTAGCGCCCACTGCGAACCCGAATACCGCCGGAGCGAACCGTCCCAGCGGCACGTGGTCGATAGCCCAACGGGCTAGTAGGCGCAGGGCTTTCATTTGACCAAATCACCCAGGGCTTCGGTGCTGCCACGGAAGTCGATGTCGGGCAGGATGGTTTGTGGCTTGAACGTGACGCGGTAGTGGTAAGCGCTTGCCTTGGCCGGCTCAAGCTGCTCGATGAAGTAGGTCACGTTATCGGACAGGCCGAGAAAGTGCTTCTTGTAGGAGCTAGGTCCTACTTTGCACGTGATCGACACCTTGTTGGCGGTGTTGTCGTTGCCCGAGCTGCACAGTCCTTCGATGCTGAGCATATACTCGCCCGTGATGCCGTTGTAGAACACGACGCGGCGGTTGATTTCGAAGTTGTCAGCAGCCTTCGAGATATTCTGCGAAGCGATGTCGGCGTCGTTGCAACCGGCCAAGAGAACAGCGGCAATCAGAGGGAGGAGAACACGGGATTTCATTCAAATTCCTTGGTGGATTCAGGGGAAATCTTTTGACGGTCGCGCAACGCAACCTTGACGCGTCCTTTACATGCGCGGTCGATATTGTTAATATTTTGCAAGACGCCGCACTGAGCGCAGATTAGTGTGCGGTATAAACGGCTGCCCGACGAAAGCCCAAGATCACCGCCCCGCTTCCAAACATGTTGCTTTTCGGTCTTGAAAATGATCAATATCCCCCAGCTACATAAGCCGCTTTGCCGTTTTCAAACTTGAAGACTCGCCCATGCTCGGATTGTGGGACCGCCTTATCGACGTTCGCATAGAAGTAGGCCAGCGCCTCAGTGAAATTCAAGCCGTTATACTGGTCTGTGTGGTTACCCGCAAGAGTGAGAAACTGGCCAGTTTCATTGATATGCATTGCCGTCGTATCCGTGCCGTAGTCACGCTGCGATGGATTGTAGGATATATAAAATTCCGGCTCGCGGCGTGTGATCTGATTCACCCGACAAATTGGTATGCCGCCACAAAACTCTACTGTCATGCTGCTTCCTTGAACACGGGGCGCATCTGAAGGTAGTGGCCGCGCCGATCTACTTTAACGCAGGAAATCTTGCAGTGCACCAAGACGAACTCCCACTGCTGGCCCTCCACCGTAACTGGCGCAAAGGGTGACAGGATGGTGGCGTTTTGACGGAGCAGCTCTTCGGGAACCAATAACTCTCGGCCTACCCAGTCTTTGGGGCAGATGGGCATCCAGCCGCCTTCACGGTCGCTCCAATAGTCCTGCGCGAGCATGGTTATTGTGGAGTAGTGGGCGTCGTGGGGAGAGGCAATCTCCACGTCGCCGTTGTCCCGTGTCCAACGAATGGTGCCAGCGCGATAGTGGGTGGTGTTCACGCCCAGCCCCAAATCCACTTGAGCGGCATAGCTACTACTAGCCACAGCACGAGGCTGCAGACCGCCAGGATGAGCAGAAAGTCGAAGACCGCTTCCTTCCAGGAGCTGGCCGTGGACAAAAATATGCTGAACAGCATGGAGAAAATGCAGAGGACGAGCTGCAGGGTGAGAACAATCTGGTAGAACAAGGTCACAGCGGAGCTTCCTTGGGGTCATTGACGAAAAGGGTGGAGCGACCGGCACGGGTCTTATCCTCAGCCACCTGGAGCTCACCCAGGCGCGCGCCTGGGTCGAGGGATTTGCCAGAAATCCCGTGTTCGTCTACCCGGCTCATTTGATGATACCATACTTGCGCATGGCTCCAGCGACAGCGGGGTCTACCCGTACTTTCTTGTACCGAGCACCGTCAACGCCTTCAACGCGCTGGTTGAAGGTTTGGACGTCCTTGTCGCGCAGGATTGCGCCGCCCAAACGATCGTTGAGGCGAGCGATGCCTTTGCGCACGTTACCCGATGCCGAGTGGGCCTCAATCGCCAAAGTACGAAAGTTGATGCGCAGCAATTCGGGGAACTGGTTGAACTCCCGAGCGATGAGGTCAACGGCGTCGGGGTGGCTACACGAGTTAAGGAGAGCGCGTGCTACTTTGCTCCAATCCTTGGTGCGTCCCCAGCCACCGATCTCCACGCTGCTGGAGCGATCGGTCATACGTCGTTCGGCTTCGAAAGTCTTCCAACGATGCAGCGGTACGTTGGCTTGGATCATCGCTAGGGCGAGGCTCATTTGGGTCGCTTCCATTAATTGTTTGTGCGTATAAGGAAACGATTGAACCAAATAGGTGTTCGGGGCGGCCCCAGATTAACTGAAGCGCCCCGAACGGTGGGTCCCTGAAACCCAAAGAATGAGTCGCATCAAAACCACTCACCTTTGCAGAACCCTTGGCTTGCAACTCCCACGATCCTTAAAGTGGATCAACCTCCCTTTTCCTCTTCAAAGATTTCTCTCTGACGAGGGCTCCGTGTGGGATTCGGTTCGCGTTCTTGGCCACTCCCCGAGAAGGCCCCACTACGTAGCAGGCTAATATTAACGGTAGGGAAAGAATGTCTTACCTACCGAAAGCCCTTGAAAGAAAAGGCAAGAGAAAGATTGGTTTCATGAAACATATGAAACGTATGAACCATATTGTGAAGACAAGGAGTCAGATGGTTCAAGAACCCTGTAAGGAAATATAGGGTTCAATCGGGATTGAGGCAAGACTGTAGAACGGTAGCGGAGACGGCAGAAGGCGAGAGCGGGTAGTAAGGCGGCGAATACACGAGAGAGATCGCGCGCTGAATAGAATCAGCGTAATAGTAAGCCACAGGAGCGGGATAAGCGCGGCGGTTTACGGCGTCCTTAATGGACTCTCGGTAGTACTCCCAAGTCTGATACTCGGAGAGACCCTGGTCGCGCATTTCAGCGATCTGTTGATAGGTTTGAGCCGAGTTGGCACACTCTACGGCGCGTTGAGGGTCTGGAAGAGTAGAAGCGGAAGCCAAAACGGGAAACAGAATCAACAGTAGAGCACGCATGACCGCTTACCTATGGGAGAGAACGAGGGAACGAATGAACTGAGCGCGGCGAAGAAACTCGGTAACGGGGGGAATAACCAACCAGGGATCGAGTTGGCCGCGACCCGAAAGGGAAATTACACCCGTACCGTGTTGGGGGTGGAGAACACGCAGACCTTCTATCGAGTCTGTGTAATCAGTATGGGCATACCCACGGAGTAGGCTCTCAGTAGACACGGCGCGGGAGATGCCGGACGCTTGGTGCACGGATATCGTGGTATGCGGGCACGTGCCCAGGTACCAATACGTTTGATCGGTGAACTGATGGTCGATCTCGCCCGACGGGGTCAACACAACGTGTTGCAGGGTGGCACGACCACCAAACGGAGCAGGAAGCCGGTGTAATAGAACGTCACCCCAATCTTCAATGTGGAAGAGCGTGTGAGCCACGTACGCCGCCCAACACTCTTGAAGCTGGGATTCTTTAACTTTGATTGGGGTCATAGGGCTTGAGGTCCAGAGGATTGAGGGAAGAGGCGGCGTCAGCTTCCAGGCGCAGAGTAGCGGGTAATCGGCCGCTTTCGCACAGGGCCCGCACCCCAGCCTCTAGACTGCTACGAGGCGCGTCGGGCGATGAAACCCTGCACAAGTTGGGACTGACCATGCGGGCACGAAAGTTGTAGCGGCATCCAGTAGCGACGTGCATGGCGTCCTGAATTTCTTCCACCGTGTAGTAAGCGGTGACGGTAGGATTTTGGCGGAAGTACAGCAGTAGTGCGTCTTCTAGCCATGCACCCGACTCGCAGTAATCGCGGATAGCCAAGCCCTGAGACACCGTAACGCGATCGATCCAACCTGCCAGCTGGTGGCGATCTTCTTGGTATTCCACCGTAAGCTCCCACGGAGCGGCTTCACGCGGAAATTTGACGAGCAGCGCATCGGATAGGGCTCTCTTCCAAGCAGCGGTGTTGGAGAACGTTACGCGCGCCAAGGCGGAATTGCTGATTTTGATGTGAAAAGAAATTTTCATGGTTTCTTCAGTTTGGTGCTAGTGCGCACGGCGTTCCAAATGTCGTCCACGGAGTCTTGCATGGAAGGCGACGTGGACAGAGGAAGAATAGAGGTTCGAGGCGGTTTAAAAGCCGTGTGCCGCCCTGTGTCCAAAGGCAAGAGGGCCAAGCTGGTTTCCTTTTTCAGGCTGTCCAGGTCGTGTATTTCTTCTAATCCCAAAGCTTGATTAGGAGGAATGAGGCTGTCTTCGCAATCCTCGTAGTCCAACGGACTGATCGCCCGGTCGCGCATTTCAGCGCGACGAATTTCGTCCACGATGGAATCCCATACAGCGTACTGAGCGTGTTCTGCCATGATGAATAGTATACGGCCCGAGTCTCCCCGGGCCGCAAGTAAGAGAGGGTACACCGTATAACGGCTAAAAGTCGGTTGGCTTCTCGATGGAACGACGAGCGTACATGATACCCAGCTTCAGGGACTTGCGAGCTTCGTTCAAGTGCACCTTGTCAACGCGCGGGTCAGAGGCTAGACGGTCGATCAGGGGACCCAACTGGCTGTTACCCAGTTCGCGAATCTCTTCCAACGTTCGTTGCAGATCTTCGGGTAGTGCCGCTTCTTTCTTACTCACTGGCTTTCTCCTGCTTGTTGGGACGACGCCATGCTGTCTTGATAACCATGGCCAATAGGTACAGCGCCCAAATGACAGCCAGAACGAGCGCGAAGAGCGCAGCGGGATACAACACCGGGTACCACACCTTCCACCACGGCCACGAACCGATGGGCTGCAAATCGATGTGCCACAGCAACAGCAACGCGAACTGCAGCTGCGCTACAAAGAGGGCGACGACTGTGATGACGTTCTTGAGCATGATGGACCTTATAGCGAAAAGAGATTAGTCGTGTGTACCGGTGCGCAACAGTTGAAGTTGGTTTTCATCCTGGCCTTGCTGAGCCACGCTCATCGAAACGGCGCGTTCCATAGCCAGTAAAAGGCGTCCAACGAGGCACATGACGTCAGACCGGCCAAAGTCAGTTGCAGCTTGTTCGCGAGTCATAAATCCGAAAGCGATAGCGAACAAGCTTTCTTCTTCGGTCGACAGATTCAGATGCCGACGCAGATGTAGGTGGATGGCGAATTCTTCCAACCGAACACGCATAGCGTCATCGCTCAACCACACGCTGTCGTGCGTAAGACGCAAAGCGGTTTCTGCCAGTTCGCACTGCTGTCGCCAGAACCATGCTGTGTTAGAGTCTCGCATGACCGCTTCGGCCAGCGACCGGCATATCGAGACTGGAGTGGAAGGGTGTAGAGTAGCCAAAATGGCCAGGGCGTCTTCACCACTAATGGCTGAACGAATGACAGTTTGGGATTGTTGGAAGCTGCCAGCAGTGGCGACAAGGCGGCGGATAGCGGAACAAGTAAGCATGGGGATAGCCTCTGGGTAGGTAGGGCTAGCTGGCCGAAAGTACGCGTGGTACCTTGGTTTCAGCAGCCCAGAGGGCGTATGCCGGGGCCATGTGCTTTCGCCAGTAGACTACCCAAGAATCGAACAGATCCATGTTGGGGCTGCCGGGAACCGACCCAATCAGTTGTTGCACTTCCTGCCACACTAGAGCCTGTTGATCCAGGTATTGAGCAGGATTAAGATCGAGATCAGCCATCCGTAGCGCCTCGGCCGTCGTCTGTTGGAAGTGCTGTGAGAACAGCGCAGCGTATTCTGCTTTCCAAGCGGACGGGTCGTGCCGAACGAGATTCAGTCGTCTTGCGATATCTACTGCGTTCATGTACAACTCGGTAACGCGGGAGGGGAGTGTAGCGGAGCGGAGCCCCGCTTACGAAAAGTCGGACGGGGAAATGTGAAACGCGCTAGCCACCGAACTGCATCAAGCGCAGTTCGATGTGTCCATGCAGCTGGCGCAAATCTTCTACGGTCAGGCCGGTCAAGGAGCGAGTGCGCTCAATGCGTTCGCCGTTGCCGTTCAACTCGTCGGTACGCACCGTCATGAACAGATCGGTCAAACCAACTGCGTTGCTGTCGGTTAGGCTAATCTCTACGAATCGGGAGGACAGGTCTTGTCGCACCAACCTGGGACGCGGTTGAGTTTCACGTTCAGGGTCGGCGCGCCGACCCACGGACGCGCTCTGCAGTTCGTCCTGGATGCCGTTGTGATCGTCGGTGGGGGTAGTCATGCTTCTTCCGTGTCGTCGTCTTCCGTGCCTTCGGCGAGGTCGCACAGGCGGAAGAACGGGGGTTGGCGAATGCCTGCGTTGTCGGGCAGAGCGAAATAGATGTCGTTCCAGAAGGCGCAGATCTCGCTGTCGGAGGACTGGCGCATGTACTGCTCGGCCGCGTCGGGCTGAAATCCCTTGGACTCCAGCCGCGAGTGAGCGGCCGATTCAGCGCGGTGATACGACTTGAGATAGGCTTGGAACGGGGCCGACTTCCAGAGGTCGAGCGAACGCTGCTGGTAGTCGGTCAGTTCCGGTTGAGCGTCTTGGGGCATGTAAATCTCCTACAGTTTCCCTATAACGATGTGAGAAATCAGCGTTACGACGGATAATACATACCAATCGACTCGGGTTTCAGGTTTTCGCGCCGATAGCGCGCGTGCACTGCGCCAAGCCGTTGTAGCTGGTGGGTATGGAAGAACGGCAGCGTGCTAAGCACGTCCTGCTCATAGTTGCGCACGAGGTCTTTGAACTCGCCGATCGTGCAGAGCGGAAAGTAGCGGCATACGCGCATCTTGGTGAAATTGTAGTCGGGCGGTACGGCCACGACGTCACGCGGGCTGATCTCGGTCACGATCAGGTGTTCACCCGGGAAGGACTTCACATACTCGTACGAGCACTGATGAAATCCGCGTGAGCATTCGGCGTGCTGGTTTTGGTCCACGTCTTCACGCGGCATCTCGATGAAGCCGATGCCGGGAGTGTTGTTGAATTTGTTCGAATGGCAATCGTAGAATCGGTAGTTGAGCCGTTTGTAGGCCAAGAACGTGCCGCGATCGGTGATGATCATCTTGCGGCGCGACAAGAACCGAGCAAACGCATCCATGCTCACCAGGGTGGACGGGTTGGCCAGAATGTTGTCGAAGAACAGCTCCAGGCCCTTGAGCCGGTCCGGATCACCGTCTGCCATCACGTTGCTGTAGACTTCAGCGAAGATGGGCGGCAGCTTGAGTTCCTTGTACATCAAGCCGGTGGGGTCACGGCGCAGCCCGATCTTGGCTTCGGCTTTCTTGCCATTGCGGTATGCGGTCACGGCGGCGCGAGGCTTGTTGGCACGCAAGTGATCGCAGATTTCTTGGAAGCGCGGGTGGTCGTTTCGCGCTTCGTAGGTGAGGTTATAGGCGACGAACTTGACGCGCGTCGACGTGATCAACGCCTTGATTTTGTTCTGGCTCACTTGGAGAGCTCCCGAGAAAGTATGTCGATGATTTGATTCTGAGCCGATTCACTCAGCTTGCTAAAAGTGTCCCACTTCACAACGGACACCAGTGGGCTCTCTGCTACCAGCCACTTAACATATTGGGCCGCTGCTTCCAAACCGGGGCAAGACGGCCGATAGAGGTCTTCTCGCTGAGCCGCCATACGCCGGAAATTCCAAACGTTATCTGCGCCCACCACGCCGAATTCATAGCCTTGGCTAATTATCCGTTCCACACGCTTCAACTCGCGGAACATGCATTGAGGCGCGTTGGACACGCGCAACAACTGCCGCAGAATAATGAAGGAAGCGGCGCGATCCTCTTCGCGATAGATGTTCAGGTCAATGCCGTCGATTTTATTAAGAGCAGAGAACATCTTGGCATACTGCTCAGCCACTACGGCGCGATGATGCAAGTGCAGCAGGATGGAATCATCCGGTCCCAAATACTCGCGCCAGTGGAAGACATTGGATAGGTCGGCTGAGCGCCGCAAGAACGGCTTAGAGGCCACAAAAGAATGTACCTGAAATCCACCACCCGAGTAGGTGCGACGCACCTTCGGCACGTCGGCATACACGCGTCGGGCTGCTACCGCCAGCGCTGCGCCGATCACGTGGTCTTCGTGCGAAGACAGGTGACGAAACTGGCCCGATCGACGTTCCTCTTCGGTTACGTGAACGTAGAGATAGTAGTCGTGGTACCTCTCACGCGTACCCGACCAAGCGCACTGCACGATTTGGGGAATTTCGGTGCGAGTACCAGGTGCGCGGCGCTTAGCCGGCTTACGCGAAACGAATTCGATGCCATAGTTTTCGACCGATTCGATAACGTTTCGTACTTCGTCTTCCGGAAAACCTGCTTGCACGAAAAAAGCAACGGCCGACTCTTGATCCGGGCTCACCGCGTGGAACGTGGTGGTCGAAATAGCGCTGTCGGAGCGCGCCGACGCGGCCGAAATCGGATTAGGAGACCACAGGAAATGAAATTGGCCCTGGATAGTGGCATAGGCCGAGACGTTGCCTGCGTGTTCCTTGGTTGAGGACGCGTGCACCGTGTATCTATACTGCGCCGTCTTGGACTTGCAGCGGCTGGTGGACAATCGCTGGATGAATTGGCCCAACGGACCGACACGGGGCTTTTGTGAGCCGTCCGGGTACGAAATCGTAACTTCGCGGTCCGGCTGGTCGATCGCGAAGGTAATGTAGTCCGTGGCAATATACTTGGAGTCGCGCGAACGGTCCAAGAAGGCGTTGGCGAAGTCACGGTACTTGATGTAGTCAAAGAACCCAAACGACGACTTGTAGTCAGGGTCGATTTGGTTCATCACTTCGATGATGTCGCGCAGCAGCGGAAGCGTGCCGGCCTGCTGGTGTTGCTCACGCAGATTCTCGATCGGCAGGATGCAGCTTTCGGCGTACTCTTGGTAGCCGTCCCGCATCATTTCGATGAGGTTCTCCAAGGCGCGACTCACGTAGGAGAGGGTCTTGGGAGTACTCTCCATGCTGTCGCGGCTGGGCACGAACTTGATTTGGCCCACATCCACGTTCAGGATGAGCGAATATCGGGACATGCTATCCCAACGCCTCATGAAGTTGTAAGCATCTCCTTCAAGCCCAACCAACTCGGAGATAGGGTACAACGCGCCGCCGTAACGCACATGGATTTGTGCCGGCATGTGGTCGGTTACCGAGTAGTGGAACTGATCGTGGCGGAAGCTATAGTGCTCCTTGGAACGACGCACTTCCATCAGCATTTCGGGGTTGGTGATGGTCAGCGGATAGTTGGTGTTGGCGTAGTACTGCGAGATCGTCGCACGCCACGCGCCAATGTCTTCGGTGCGAATGGGGATTTGAAACTCGACGCCGTTGGGCTCTTCAGTCGGTTCGGGGCCGGCAAACATGGAGTGCGTCGGAATGCCGTCCGCACCCTTGCTGCACAGGTATTCCCAATGCACGCCGTCCTTGTACAGGTGAACCGTGTAGTCGGTAGCGTAAGCCATCGGGCTCTTCGCACCCAAACCCCAGCCGCCGATGTAATCGTCGCTGGAGTCCTTGTCCGACCCCAGATAGGAGAACAGCGTGCTTTCGGCGTGCTCGGCAGTCAGCCCAATGGCATAGTCGCGAGCAATGAAGACAGGTCGGTCGTAGGTAGGAATTGTGATGTGGAACGGGCGATCGGGCTGGCCAGCCATGACGTTGGCGTCGTACATGTTGGAGCACAACTCCCGCACGATTGCCGCCTTAGCGTCCTTGTACAGGTTGGTCGACAGGATGGCGAAGAGCTTCGCCTTTTTCCTGTGGTCCAAGTCCATGACCTTGGACTCCAACCCGATCTTTTCGTTCCTTTGATCTACGACGTAGTCGATCTGCACGGTGCTATCCTCCCAGAGTGTGGTGCATACTCTGGGACGGTTTATAGAACCGTACTTACTGAGTGATAGGAGTGCGGGAGAACGGGTTAATACTAAGTACGAGCTGGGTGCGCCATTCGGGGCCCCAAGGCAGGTTATCCTGGTACCAGTCTTGGATATCACGGTCCCAATAATTCCACGCCTTCACGCCTAGCTTGTACGTCCCGTACTTGCCCTGTAGGTTGATGTTGAAGTACCCGGTCTTGGGGTTTAAAGCAATAAAGAGCCTGTATCCGTTTTGGATCACGTAGCGGTGGATCACCCAATCGGCTTTCACCATAGGGACGCCGGTCACCCAATAAGAGAAACCATAGTTGGAGTTGCGATACAGCCATCGTATCTGATACCACTTACGCCGCCAAAACCCCGGCAGATTGGTAGGAGAATAGGCTTCGCCGGACTTGAAATATTTACCTTCGATCCAACCAGTGTCGAGCGAAGCATCGAAAGTCTCGAACCAGCGCAACCACTCGGGTAGCTTTTCTTCAATCCCCCGCCACTGAGGGTCAGCTTCCTCCCACAGGTAGTCGGCAGGGACGATCTTGCGCGCCGTAAAAGGAACCCACCAGTTCACGAACAGGAGCGAAAAAGCTTGGAACAGTAAGTCCACCACGCTCAACGCTAACCACTTCAGACCCCACACAAAATATTTCATAGCAGTAAACCGTCCTTCTAACGTTATGTAGGGTTTATTCCCTCTTTGGAACAGTCATGGAAATCGCTAAGTTTCATCTGTCGCACTGGTTGATGCTGGTCCAGAACGCGGGGCCGGCCGACGTTGCAGAGCTGGAGGCGGCTTTGCGTGAAGCGGTTAAAATCGCGCAAGAAAAGCGCGAAGCACAACTGTTGAGCTGGGCGGGTCCGTACGACGTTCTCGTATATCCTTCTGGCCTGATCACGCTTGTGGCCACGTTGGAACTCAAGCAGTATCGGTTGATGCATGACAGTCCGCATCTGGCGTTGGACGCGGTATTGACGTCTGAACAAAGACGCGAACTGGAACAACCCCCAGTGCGGTATGCCATCGGCGTACCGCGCAACAGCAGTCCGTTGGGCCAAGCGGCAAAATTGGTCTGGAGCTTCATCGCTGGGCCGTTTTCTGATCTGGAGCAAGCGAAGTCGGTTCCATTGGAGCAGCTCGTTCGGTACCTGGACGTTAACCGAAAACGTACTACGCCGCTCTTCTTGGTACAGCTCAACCCAGACATCCGCCATCCCTATTCCGTGCTGTGCTACTGCGACCACAACAACCCGATGAAGTCTGCCATGATCGCGGGAGAAGAACCGCTATGGGAGTCGCCTTCTCCGGGAGTGATACAAAACCTGCGCGTTCACAACCTGCACTATTGAAGCTAGGCGGCTGGCATGGAACAACACGAAAAACGGATATCGGACCCGACTCGCCGTCTGTACTATCACGACAATTCCGAGTCGTACGTAGAGACCTTCGGCACAGACTCGTGGCCTAGCGGCGATCTTGAAGTCGAAGACGTAACCGGCGTGGAACAGCACGAGATCGGATTTCTGCTGTGGCAGTACATGGACCGCGCTCCACACCGCGCTGAGATTGATGCCGTGCGCATCATGTATTTGGCCTACGCGCACTCCATCAACATGGGTATCGACAAAGATGTGGAGTGGGAAACGGAAAACATCTTGGGTAAGGTGCAATTTGCCGCGTCTCTCATTGAGATACACAAGCGACTCGACACTTTGCCGCGTTCTAATGACTGGCGCAATCGCATGCTGTACGACATGGTAAAAGAGTGGAATATCAGTTAACATGACCCGACACGCCAAAACAATAAATACTGAGCAAGAAATCTTACGCTTCTTCGCCGCTCGTCCCAATCGCAAACTCAAGATGACCGAAGTTTCGCGTCTCACGGGTATTGCAGTAGATGTCCTAAAGCGACACCTATTCACGCTGACGGGCGACGAAGTACTCAAGTCTGAGGTCGTGCCCGATCCGGCCGACCCAGCCAGCCAGTACACCCACTACTGGATGACGCATCCACAAGCCAAGATTCAGGCTGAAAAGATCGACCAAGCGCGCCGGGATTATAAGGATCGCGTTACGCTTACCGAGCTGGGCCTCAATGACGTAGACCCCGACACCATCCCAGGCAAAATCAAGTTTCTGGAAGGGCTGCGCGATCGCACCATCTACGGCGACAGCGCCCTGCTCAAAAACATTCTGGGTGACTACTACCGCATACGGAGCCTGAACTCTCGACGTGGCGAGGTAGGCAAACGAGCAGCGTAATGGCGCGCCCTACCAAGGTATGTTGCGCTTGTGGGCGGGCGCGGCTCCTATCTAGCTACAACAAACATGCCCATCACAAAGACGGCCTAAATAGCAAGTGTCGAGAATGCGAACGCAAGTACCGTAAGCAAAACCCACATATCGGGTACGGCAAAAGCGATCGGTATTACCGGGCTCGCAAGCAACGAGACTACACACACTGGAACCTGGAGTGGCATGAGTTGGTGTGGAGTGAAATGCAAGACCAGTGTCGCCGACTAGAGAAGATCACAGGCACGCCTTACCACGTAGATCACGAGATACCACTACAAGGCAAAACAGTATCAGGCCTGCACGTGTGGAACAACTGGCGCATATTGCCAGGGGCTGAGAATATGTCTAAGCGCAACAAGTGGACGAATACAGAAACGGGGCCCGAAGGCCCCGTCCCCATCATCGCGCACTACAGAGCTTACGCGCCGTAGTTCGAGATGGTGCCGAAGCGGTAGTAGCTGACCATCGGGTTGTTTTCCAGATGGTACAGCGAGGTCAGGCCTTGGCTGTTCACCATTTCCGGCGCTTGGAACACCGGGGTGGCATACAGGGGAATCCACTCGGCCAAGATGGTCGCGGCGTCACCCATCACGTAGCCCTTGAAACCGATGGCGTACGTGTTGCGGTCCATGGTCGGGACTTTGATGACGGCGACCGTGCCATCGCGCAGCGTACCGATCTTGTGCGGGCCGATCGGGGCCACGACGTCGCTGGGCTGGAAGCCGTTGCAGTTGCGCCAGATGTCGGCGGCGTTCGTGCCGCACAGCACCCAGGACACACCACCACGGCCTTGGCCGACTTGGATGTCGGATTCGGCGTAGTTCAGCTTCAGCTCGATTTCGGCGTAGCGAGCCAGGCGGCTGTAGTTCGTCGGCGCGGTGGCGTCGAAGTCCAGGTTGGCGTCGTGCAGCGCGGAAGCCAGGATGGCCGAGACCACGGACAGGTCGCGTTCCTGCTTGATGAACGAGGCGACGGCGTCGGCCAGCGTTTGCGGGATGTCGATGTCCAGGTGGGCGGCAGCGGCCAGCTGAGCTTGGACGGACCAGTCGATCAACAGCGGATGGGGCTGCGCCTGCACGGGAATCGTGGACAGGTTGATCGACATGCGGCGGATGCCGGCGGGGTTGGTTTCCAGGTCGGCGATCGTACCGAACGAGACGGGGGCGGTCGGAGCAGCCGTGAAGGTCACCGAGATCGCGCCGGTCGCGTAGTTGATCGTGCCGGCAGCGATGTTCGGACCCACGATCGCGCCGTTACCGTCGTCGACACCGACTTGCACGCCAGCAGCGTAGACGAGCTGACGGCCGGGGCGCAGGGGCAGACGGGTGGCGGTGGCGGTGTAGGGGCCGGTACCGGTACCGGTGGCCGACAGGTTGGTCTTTTCGGAAGCGTACGTGCCGTCAGTCGGAGTCTTGAACACTTGGTCGCCCGCGTTGACGCCGGCAGCGGTGTTCGAGAAGGTAGGACGGACCACGAAGATTTCGCCGTTCTGGCGGTCGATGGCCTGGACGTCGACCAGATCGTGCGTGATCATGTTCGGGTAGAAGATGCGGACCAGGTCCACGACCTTCGGCACCAGCTGGCCCAGGTTCTGCACGAACGTCGATTCCATGCGCGGATCCTTGGACAGGCTTTCCACGTACATGGCTTGGTTGTGCATGACGGTCAGGGTGTTCATGACGCGGCGCTTGAGCGCGTCGTCGCCCGACTCGAGGTGAACCAGCAGGCTCTTGTACTTGTTCTTCCACGACCGGTTTTCGGCCAGGATGTTTTGCACGTGGCCTTCGCGACGACGCATCGCGATGGCGGCGGATTCGGCGATTTGTTGGGTCATTTTGCTTCTCTGGGAAGTAATGGAGATATTGCTAGCAGATAGTCGGGTCGAGCGGAATAGCGGTATCGAGCGTAGTAGGCAGATCTTTAAGTCTGGGGAGAGGTTCCCCGAAACGAGGTCCCTCTCCCCTAAAGCGTCACAGCGGTGCGCTTAGATGAAGCCGCGCAGCTTGGTCGTGCCGTCCAGGTTGGCTTCGGTGACGTGGCGCGGGCGCTGATCAGCGGCGGGACGCACATCACGATGCACGGCTTCGGTGCGCACCACACCAGGACGGCGCGGCTGACGAGCTTCTTGCTGCAGCGCAGGAGCCTGGGATTGGCGCTTGAGGCCTTCCTTGACGGTGCGAGCGGCCACGCGGACGGCTTCCTTGTACTTCACCGTAGTTTCGATGGCGACTTGACGAGCAGCCTTGTAGGATTCCTGCAGCTTGACAGCTTCTCGCGCCACAGAGACGCGCTTCGACTCGGCCACGGCAGCAAGGCGCTTCGACTCAGCCAGTTGAGCGCGAATACGGCGCTTGTCTTCCGACAGGGCATTGGCCTTGCGGATTGCAGCCTGAGCACGGCGCTCTTGCAGCGTAGCCTTTCGGTTAGCCGATTCGAGGGCGCTCTTCAGGCCGGTCTGGCTGCGCTTGAAGGTTTCAGCCAACTCGGTGACCTTGGTGCGGAAGTTCTTGCTGAGCTGCTTGAGCTGCTCTTCCAGCTGCTTCTCGCGCTCGGTCGGAGCCGCACCTTGCTTGCCTTCAGTCAGGGGCTGAGCGCTGCCTTCGCCGCCGAAGAGCGATTCCTTGAAGGCGTCCAGCTCAGTGAACATCGAGCTGATTTCGCGCGGATCGTCCGTCTGGGTCAACGCGTTGGTCAGGTCCTGCTCTAGCTTCATGACGCGCTTGAACGCTTCGGAGCGGGCCTCGGTCTTGGCGAGAGTGATTTGTTCTTTCAGGTGCTTTTTGAGCTGAGCGGCGGTTTGCATGGCCGAGACGTCCTTCTTGATGGTAGTGTTTTCCTGTACTGCAGGGGAGGGTTGATGCCGCGTGCTCTCGGACACTTGTTGCGGCGCGGTACGGATACGGGCGCTGGGTTGCCCCACGCAGTCCGTACCCAAATACTCGTAATCGTCCATGATGTTGCCGTAGTTGTCCATCGAGCCCAGACCCCGAATGGACACGCCAAATGCGGCACCAGCTTCGATCAGGGCGCGCAGATCGCGGCCCTTGGCCGTATCTAGCACGCGCCACTTGTTCCACATGTAGCCATCGTTTTCGCACCAAGAATCGATCACCACATGGCTAGCGCGCGTCGGAGTAGGGTACGGCTCTTCCGGGTGCTCGTCGGCGGTGGACAGTAGTTCCATCGATTCGAAGGCCGGCTTGGTACGGCGCATAGCGCCTTCCATGATCGAACGAGAGTAAGTGCGGCCATTCTCATTCTTTTGATCCAGCGTCGTCACCGGCAGCTTGACGATCAACGGACGACCCGCTTGCCCGTCACTTTCGACGATATACCCAGGCCGACCAGTCGATTCTTGCAGAGCGGTACCCTGCTTGCCGACGCGCAAGGCCGACTCAGTGAGCAGCTTTTTCATGTGATGTTTCCGGAAATATGGCTAGAGCGTACACCCAAAGAGAGAAGTACGTAGGCCTTGTAGTTCGTAGCGCACGCGTTAAACATGGGGGCCGCGTCCATTAATAACTTGACGCGCCGCTCGGATAGCGCATGTAGCGCAGCGATGGGCAGCTGATGCAACTGCGGGCATCGTTCCAACACTCGCCGCATAGCGGGAAGATCGTCATAGTCAGCGGCGCTCAAGATGGCGGCGTCACACTCACGGATCAAGCGATTGAATTTAACGCTATACAGCTCCAAGATCTTACCACGTTGCTCACGCGAAGAGGAGCGAATGTCGTATCGAAAGTGAATTGAGGGGCGCACGGCAGGGGCGGGCTGCATAATCTTTTTATCCAAAAATGGAGCGTAAGCTCTGCTGCACGCAGTCGTATAAAGAATTGGCCGAACGCGTGTGCTCAAATAGCCCGGAAGTTTGAGACGCATTACCGTCGAAGTCCCCTTCCGGCGCGTCTTCTGGGAAAAAGAGGGACGCAGGCGCGCCTACCATATCCAATAGGGCCAAAATATCCTTTTTGGACGGCACGTAGTCCTTTTCAACCTGCTGACGGATTGTAGCGTGCGTATTAATCATGTCCAACACGTCTTTATGCGTCTGAAGCAGATCGCTGGAAATATAGGGGCTCTTTTTCAGCGAAACCTTCACCTGTATCTTGGACACGTCGCCGCCCAGATAGAAGGCTAGCAGCAGGATAAGGTGACGCAGACCGTTGCAATAAGCTTCCGAAACGGGAATGAGCGAACGGGCGAACTTCAGGTCCTGCTGACGCAAGCTCATCGGACGCTGGGTATTGTTCCCTTCGCTCAAAACGAAGAAGCCCTTGGGCAGGCGGGAAGCGTTATACAGCTTGTCGCGGAAGTAAATCACGTCGTCTGGCGAACCGAGCGTGATGGCGGTAGACAGCTTGGAGACCTCGAATTCCTTGGGCACTACCAGCCATTCAGTCAGGCCGACGTCTTGGTTGCGCGTCATACGGGAATTCGAACCCATTTGCAACAACGTCTTGAGGGAATTCTTGAGCTGGGAGGCCTTAGCCATGAAGGACGAGATATCCGCGCCCATGCCGGGAACCTTAACGGCCACGCGGTCGATGGAATTTGCGCGAGACACAGCGAGCAGCTTTTCGAGCACCATTAACTGCTCGAACGGAATGCGCATCTTTTCCAGCACGGACCGGCCGTACGGGAAGCATTCGCGGTCCATGATAATGAACGGAGCGAATTCCCACGGCATGTATTCGTCCATGTCGTACTTGAATCCACCCAGCACGTCGCGTTCGATACGCAGCTTGTAAATCTTGTCGCGGTATCCCGCTAACTCGTATTCAGCCGAACGAGCAAAGTGCAACGTGATGTCTTCGGGGCGCAACGGGTTGTCGATTTTCACGCCGTCATTGGCGGCGGTTTCCACAACACGGTGCAGGGTAGAACCTCGGCGCGGCGTAATGGTGTAAGCGCAATCGCCATCCTTGCACATCATGCGAATATCTTGACGCATGTTAGCAATCACGCCGTTGGCGTTCAGCACCTGCATGATCTTAGCACGCAAGTCGTCGTCGCCACTGATCTGAATTTGGAGCGCTTTATCCGAGTTGTCGGTGATGTTGACGATCTCGTCGGCGTAAACATCGAGTACGACCGAACCTTCTGCGCCAGAGCGGTCCATTAGTTCGTACATCTTGATGCGCTTCTCTCGGTTTTCGGCCGAGTAGAAGCTCATGTCGTAGATCGAGTCCCATCGCGTCATGACGGAGGGAATGTCGCCTGGTGCGATGTCCTTCGGCACGGGTACCATGCGGCCCGTGGCGGGCTCCTTCACCAGATTATAACCCATTTCATCAGCTAGACGAATCAGGTTTTGGTCGGTAGCACCCGTACCTGCGCTCACATTCTGACGGCTGGGGAGGAGGTCACGGAATTTCATGCTTTACGCCCGTTGATGAAGAAATTGAAGTTCTCGTGCACTCGGGTATGGCGGGCGCAGATGTTAGACATGCGATCAGTTGGCACTACGGCCAACGTAATATAACTTTTATTGCCGCCCTTTACTACGGAGCGGTTCACTAAAATGTCGCAGCCATACGGGGTGAACTCGAAGTCGTCCTCTGCGTCCAGGGGAACTCGCGGAGCCATGAAGGCTAACGAGTGCAGAACCATGGGGTATAGATCGGTGACAACAGAGACATCAACAGAGTCTTCCTGAACGGAATCTATCTGAATGACGTCGGATGCAGAGAAAGGATGAGTGGAGCGGAGGGTGACGCTCTCACCCAACTCCCAGTATCGGTATTCGTACAGACCGCTACGGGAGTTGAGGCGAGCGTCGTAGGCGGCGTAACAGATCGTCTTGGCGGAATTCATACACCAAGAGTTCGACCCATTAGGCCAGCTTGAGGAACGTGTACTTGGATTGCTCGTAGCGTTCGCCACCAGCCAGGATCACAGCTTGCCGCTCCATCTTCTGGATGATGCCCTGGTCGACACGTTTGCCCGAACTGGTTTCAGTCACACGCACCAACAGGCCAGCGTACAGGCCGACAGTGCTGGAAGCCTCGTTCACCTGCTGACGAGCGCGACTTTCGCGTAGCTTGCGAAAAGGGTGAGTCGCGGTCTTGTTCTCCTTCCGAGCAGACGACACCTTCATCATCTGGCTCACCGCGCCCGGGTCGAACTTGTAACCCATACCGCGCGCCAGGTCCAGAGCGCGCGACAGCGTATCGTGGTTGCTGAAGTCGCCGCCGTAGGCGAACGGATCCTCCGCATCGGCCTCGAAATCGGGCAGAACCAGCTGAAATGCTTCGACATCAGCGCTCGGATCATACACGATCACGGCGTAATCCATTTCACCCCGCTTGCCGTTCTTGGAGTACAGGGCCGGAAGGCCACTGAAACCAGGATCGGAAGCCTCGAAGGATTCGCGCAGCGTGGCCGCAGCGGCAGCAGCGATTTGGAGGGCAGTGAGGGGCTTCTTCATTTTTTCACCGAACGTGGTAGGAGTATTGGAGCGTTGAGCCTGATTCACGTTCAGGCTTACAATTTCTTCGGGCAGCTCGCCTGGAATGCGGTCGGCATGTACCGACAGGTTCTCGTGGCTGCGCCCAGCATCTTGTGCGCGCTGGTTAGGAACGGGAGCGTTATAGTGCGCGCCCGAATCCCCGTTAGTATACCCCGAATTAGCACGAGACACGGTGGAAGACACCTTAGCGATCTCTTCCCTTACCGAATGGCGAGCTTCTACCATCTTGATGTCTAAGCTGTCGGGGTCCAGCAATACAGCTTGGTTGTGGTACACGTACTCGGGCTCGTCGTCGCCTGTATCGATACCATAAGAATGGGCATCGACTTCGACGACTTGGCCTATAGAGCCGGTGACCGTGCTTTTGACCCAGTCACCGACTTTAGCCCCAGCCCGAGACTGCACCAGGGCCATGGCTTAGCGCACCTTGCGGATTTCGAACTTGGCGAATTGGTAAAACTCGCCGCCTTCCAGCGTCAGGCCGTCCTTCGACACCGATTCGATCAGGCCCGAATCGATACGACGGCCGTTTTCGTACACCGTCGCCATGTTGCCGCGCTTGAAGCTGATGCCGTTGGAAGCCACGCTTTCCAGGTGCACGCCGCCCTTGCCGTCACCCGCGCCCGACAGGTCCTGGTCGTTCGAGTCCATGCCACCCTTGGCGGGATCGTTCAGGACTTCCGCACCCGGGATAGCGTCTTTCTTTTCAGGGAAACGGTCGGCATCCACGTCGAGACGGCTGGTGGTACCGGCGTCCTGGGCGGTCTGCTGCGAAGCGGGCGGCGCACCGTTGCCCGAGTAGTTGCCCGACGCACCATCGGTCGAACCGTCCTTGTTGTGGCCAATCGTGGTATCGATGTCCAGTTCGTCGGCCGCTTCCTGGATTTCACGTCGCACTTGCTCGTGCAGGCTCTTCACGTCCAGCTTGGCGAAGGAGGTACGACGGCTTTCTTGGCGAGTCGCCGTACGGCGCGAGCGCTTGCCTTCCATCGGCACGACAGGCTCGCCGCCCAGGCCGTCGTCTTCGAGGTCAGCCGACACGGGGTTGCCTTCAGCGTCCACCACATTGACGTCGCCATCCATGTCGCCCACGGCATGTGCCGCGTCTTCGGGAGTGTCGAACGGACCGACGCACAGCTCGCCGTCATGGAACGAAACTTCGACCTCGTCAGACGCGTCGGGCACGACTAGGATGTAGTATTCATCGCTGGGCAGGCCGTCCAGCTCGTCTTCACGGTAGATCTTCAGGCTGGGGCGACGAGCCACCAGCTTCTTGGCGGCAGATTCGCGCAGCGCACGTACTTTCATGGTCTTGCTCTCCTGAGTTGCGCCGCCGGACAGCGACTTATATTGACGGGCGTCACCCGACGGGGTATGCGAGAAACCGCTGTCGGTATTACCGATCACCATGGCAGCAGCCAGGCGGGCGTCGGAAATGGGGATAGCGGTTTGGCCCAGGTCGCCACCGCCTTCCCAGACCTTGCCTTTGTCGATCCAGTAGCCGATACCCGAGCCGACGTGCACCAGCACTTGGCCGTCCATCACGGCGGCATAGTCTTTGGCAGCATTCTTAAGAGCTTGAGTGCCTTCGGCGTCGGCGATGACCTCGTCGCCCGACTCGTAGCCGTATTCAGCCACGTCTTCGGGCTTGATGGCGTCCAGAGCGGCTTGGAAGTCGAGGGCTTCGTTCACCGCACGGTGGCGGCCCGAAGCGTTGGTACGCTGTCCCATGCGGGTTTCTCCAGTGTAAAAAAACTTGCGTTCGGTCAGTTGACCAGTTAACAGACGCTGAATTGTTTCAGGCGCAGCATCCACACCCATGCCAAGCAAATCTTGGTAAATCGTTTCGACGTTGGTCTGTTCAGCAGCGTAAGCCGCTACCATCGTCCCGTCGATGTACAGCTTGATTTCATCGCCCTCGCGCTTGAGGGTGATACCGTTCGCCACGAGGGCTTCGCGCAAGGCACGATGGAGTTTCATTATCGGTATTCCTTAGGAATCAAAGACAGGGCTTCAGCTACAGCCGCATCGACGTTCAAACGGTGCAGCGGATGTTGAGACTCAGGGGTGTCTTCAGTAGGATAGTTCAAAGCGTCACCCCACTGCATCCAGTAGTCATCCTCCGTCTCGTTGACGGCGGGCAAGAAGACGTCGCGCGCTCGGACCCATCTGTCGTAGCTCTTGAACTGGACGTGCACTTTCAGCTCAGCGCGGTCAACAGCAATTACGAGACCGGGCTCACCGTAAGCGTCTTGCTGAGAAGCAGGCACCACTACGCGACTTCCCTTGCGCAGTCGGGCCAAGTCAGCGGGCTGGCCCACGCTCGCCTCCTGGACGCTCATCCCTACACCGTTTCCGTTTTGATCGGCTGAGAACGTGCCCAGTACCTTGCCGGAAGAATCGCGGGCGGTATAAGCGGTAACGCCGTTGGCGTCTACTTGGGTAATCACAGCGTCCGGACCGAGCTGCTGCTTCCAGTCCTCGAAGTTGCCCACGGCATCCGGGTTGATGTCTTCCGTTACATCTTCTGGAGCGGACTGGTGATCGGGACGATCCGGATCGGTCTGATCGGGGTCTTCCTCATCCACTTCGTCTTCCGGTTCCTGGAACCCGACTTCGGGATCGGGCAGTACGAGTTCTGCGTTGGCTTCTAGTTCAGACACCACAGCAGTAGGGTCGGTCTTAGCCAACGCGGCTAGCTTGTTGTACAAGTCTACAGCCGGCTCTTCGATCGGACGATACACCTTTTCACCCTCGTCCGTGGTGAGAACAACGGTGTTGTTGTCGGTGTCCAGCCGTAATTTATACATTCGTGCGATCCCGCGCGTGAACTGATACGGGAATAGTTTAGTGGAGCGTACAGCTTTGTAAATGAATGAACCCGTATCCGACCGGGCACGGATCGATGTAGACCCCGCGCAGCGCGCCGTTACACACGATGCGGGTGATTATGTCTTCCGTCATAGCCACCCGTATACCTTCGTGTGCTAGCTCCTCCAAGGTATCTTCTACCACTTCTTCCACTTCCAAACAGGAGCAGCTAAACATGATGTGATTAACCGCGCAACACGCGTCGTACCACCGCTGCGCCCGACTCGTCGATGCGCACGTCCACCTTGTCCTGAATTTTGGCTTCGATCTTGGCCTTGATATCGGGCAGAGCGGTAACGCCCACGGCCTCTTGTAGGCCGGATTGCTCGACGATTCGCTTGATCTCGGAGTCCTGGGTTTTGATTTGCATGTCGTTTCCTACACAATGAGGCTGAATTGCTCCACGCCGGAGCGCTCATTAAAACGGCCCAGCAGCTGTCCATTGCCGTCATAGGCTACGATCACGTGGGGGTTAATCCGAGAGCGCGTGATATGCTGAGAGCCGCTCTCGCGTACTTGTTGTTTCCAGGCTGCAGACGAATGTGGAGCGTCTAGCCCTTTACTTTCCATAAGCCGATTCAGTCTGCGATCGGTGCTGTACTGCACGCCGGACTCGTTGAAGTTACGGCGAATACGGTCGATGGAGGCTTCCAGCGGGCGCTTATAGCAGTAAGCGGAAGCGATCAGCTCACGCATTTGAGCGAACGAAAACCCGTCCGTCATCTCGGCAATCTTCTGAATGCGCTCGGCGCTTTCCACCTTGGACAACTTGTGCTGGAAGTAGGCGATGCGGCCTTCAATAGGTAACGCCTTAACTTCGAGCTTGGTGTCAAAGCGGCCAGCGCGCATCACGCGGGGTGGCAGGCGTTCGGGATAGTTGGTCGTGCCGAGAATCAGCACGCCGTTCATCTGGTCGCCGCCGTCCATCAGCTCCAACACGGCGTGTTCGTTGTAGGCGCAAATCTCGTCCATGTCTTCCATCATGACGAGAGTACGGCGGGTAGGCTCCACTTCCTTGAATTCACGCAAACCTTGGACGGTAGCGCCCATGTTGCGCGAACCTACGAACACCACAATGTCCTTTTCAATAGCGGATTCAGATACCCGCTTAAGCAAGCACGTCTTGCCCATGCCTGGGGCACCAAACAACAGCACACCACGCTTGTGCGTAATACCCATGTCGGAGAAGGATTCAGCCAAGCCCCAAAACCCGTCGATTTCGGCTTCTACTTCGTCCAACCGATGGTCTTCGAACTTGATGATCTCATCCGAGTTAAGCTCGATCTTCTCGTAGAAGATTCCTTCCATGGACTCGGTGATTTTGTACAAACCAGCTTCCAACGTGGGGCGAGTCTTGCGGCTGGCCTTGAGCTGGTTGCCATAGTCACCATATTGGACCAACACGCGCTCACGGCCAGCTTTAGCTTCGGTGAGTTTGAACAGCTGGCGATGACCGGCCAGGGGGGCTTGCCCTAAGGTGGATCGAGTCTTCATGTCAGTGTAGTTCCGGGTTATTCAGGTTGAGATACGCCGAACTCGACGTATGCTACGACACCGCCCGGCTCATGTTCATCGGCGTAGGTTTCGGCGTCGGATTGAGAGTCGAACTGAGGCGAAATGATGTTGCCGCGTCCGTCCAGGACGTACCAACCAGAGCCACCTTCCCAGGTGTCATCAACGTCCTCCTGAACGTGCGAACCCAGCTTGCCCTGGCGCACTTGCTGCTCTTTCTTGCCCTTAGCGCGGGCGGCAGCTTCTTCGTCCACCCAGTCCTTCTTCGGGTCGGGGTCGTACGAGTCAAACTTGCCGACTAACGTATTGCCGATGTAAGCCTTGCAGATGTTGTGGTCGGTGGTGATTTTCGCACCCAGCGACGTCACGATGCCCTTCCAGTGGAAGTAATCGCCGTGAAAAGGCTGACGGCTTTCAGTGACAGCGGCGGTAGCGGACTTAAAGCCGATTTTGCGCAGAATGTGCGCGTCGGCTTGATTCACTACCACATGTTGCCGACCGTCGGATAAGGCGGTAAGAGGCGACACGCTGGAAGTATTGGTTTCAGCGTGTCGCACGGCAGCGGATTCGGAATTGAAACGGCGGGCAGGCCCCGACAATGAGACCCAAGCTAGGGCAGTATCGTCCGCGCAGGATTCGGTGACGCCACCCAACGAGTTTTGGGTGATTAATTCATCTGCCAGCTCCACAGCCAACATATTCAGATATTCGGCATCGGGGTCGTCAATTGCCCACAAGGTGGTCTCGTCTACGACGCGGAACGTAGCGGAATCCGGGTCGTACAGCTGAACTTCCAGGCCTACCAAGTTGGTGTTGTCCTCGATTTCCGCGTTCTCGTCGTCCGGCACTACTTTGGCCTGAAAGAATCGTCCATCTTGCGTCCACCAAACGCGCTCGCCCACGCGCCAGTTATCCGTGAATCCAGGCTGCTTCAGCGGGGTGGGGGCGGATTCCTTTTTCACCTTTCTTTCCTTGGAATTGGGTTGAGCTTCCTCGTCGTCTTCATTCGTAAAGTGCGGAACGAGGCTACTGATGGCGTTTTTGCGATTCACCATATCGCTGGACGGGCCAGGACTGGGTTCGCGGTCGATTCTTTCACGACGGGCGCGGCGCATGGTTACTGAGACGCCTTCAAGTCTTGGTAGCTCAGAATCGAAACGCCCACGTCGCCCAAGTCTTGCAGGCCGTGGCCCACTTCACCACCCAGGCCATGCTCCTCGTAGTTGTCCTCGAACCACTGCTCGGCTTCTTGCTCGGTAGCGAAGCCTTCGCCATCGTTATCGCTCACAATTGAGCCGCTATCCATCATGATGTAGAATCGGCCCGGCTTGACCAACAGGCCCGACAGGTCGTCGACGAATTCCTTATCCATGTTACCTCCGCGATTACGCTTTTTAACGGTCGAAGTCTGGTCGTCTGTCAGCACAGGATACGGACGACCACCCGAAACCTGATCAGCCGCTCGACCGGCCACGCCTTCGGCCTCATAGTTCACATCACCCGACACGCGAGCGATGCGTACCGAGTCCGGATTAATTCCCTTTTGGACGAGGCGGTCGTGCAGCTTCATGGCGTTGCGAGCCGTAGCCACACACCGACCACGCTTGTTGTAGGCTCGGAAGTGGCAGATTTCACGCGTTTGATCGCCTTGAGCCTCTTCAGCGGGTAGCGGGTCGTCCAACGAACGCTGTCCACCGATTTGACCCGTATACGGCAGCGAGTTGTCGCTCGGAACTTCATAGCCCTGGTTTTCGCGCACGCCGTCTGGCAATTCGCCGTCAACGCGCTTCTTAACCGTTCGACCCGGGGCTTGACGACGAGCACGGCTCATGGCCCCCATCGTATTGCTCGCGCCATCCGCACCATAGTCCAAGGTTTGAGCGTCGTCTCCGTCTTCCTTTTGGAACCAATCGACGCCAGCCGAGTTAAAATCGTCAGGGCCACCCGTGCGCGGCAGCACAGCGTTCGAACCCTGCCCTTCAAGTTGGCTCTTGAGATCAGCCACGGCAGCATCTCGATTCTTACCCAGGCCAACCTTCTGGCCTTCTTTGCCCGAGCCCAGCCAAGTGGTAGCCATCCACTGTTCAGTCTGGTTTTGTCCCGTCTTAGGCGGGTACACCGCTACCTTGTAGCTCGATTCGGTTTGAGGCTTGTCCATGACTACGTTGGCGCTAAATTTCACGCCAGCTTCGCCATCCCACAGTCCCGTCGGATGCGGACCAACCATGGCTACGATTTTGCCGTCACCACGATCGTCGAAGGTAGTACCTTTCACCTTCTTCATCTCCTTTTCCCAGACCTTGAAGTCTCGAGTCAAGAAGCGAATGTTGTCGTAAGGGGACAGACTGAATCCGATACCGTCCGGCAGCTGATACCCGGCGGCCGGTTCCCACTTGGCCTCGTCAAGTGGCGCAGCGGTGCTGGAACCCGCCATGACCGTACCAGAGCCGGTCATGTCGTCGTTTGCATCAGCGTGAAACACGCCTACCAAGCGACCATTAAACATAGCACGGGTGGTTTGATCGTCTCCAGCGTCGGGCTCGTAATCCACTTCGGGGCCGTACTTGGCGACCAGCGCGTCGGCCCAGTCTTCGAAGCCGTCATACTCCTGGTCTGCGCTAGCGTCCGCCAGCTGACCGTTTCCGAGGAAGTCTCCCTGGACCACCTCGATCGCGTCACCTACCTTGCGCAGGCTGGCAGCCTCCTGTTCGGCCTGCGCCTTGGTATCAAACGGACCTTCCACTACCGACTTAGTACCCTTCTTGACCACCCACCAGTATTGGTCAATACCGGCTTCCAGCTTCCGACGTTGAGTTCGGACCTCATTTACGCCCACGTAGTTCCGAAGCCAGGCCCTGGCTTCTGCCGAGGTCTTGAAGGCGTCCGAGATAGCGGCAGTCTGTCCGTCTTTAAAGACGCGCCAAACGTCGGGGGCGGTGTTGCGAATGGAGTAGCCCTTCACTGATTCGTTGATGCCAGGCTGAACGGGCTGCTTTTGAGCCGTGGTAGGAGCCACAGCTGGGATTTGAGGCAGGTTGGCGTCAGGGCGGGTTTCAGGATAGGATTCGTTGTTCAGCTCAAACGAAATGCCGACGCGGCCGTCCTGTTCCACATCCTGCAGCTTCACCGCGCCGTCGATAGCGCTGTAGATTTCCACTGCGTCGTAGTAGCGGCTGGGGTCTTTGAGCCACACCGTGATCTTGTTCCCGTCCTGCTGGACCTGGTAGTAGTCGGCCTTGAAGTAGGACGTGACGGCGTTTTCTTTGAGATGCTTCAGCATTTGATCGTACTCGCGGAACGGGGTTTGAGGGTCGTAATAGCCTACGTTGGCTTCAGAAACCCAATAACCATGGAAGAGTCGGCGGCTGCCAACCATGGAAAACGCCAACAGAGTGCCGGGGTTGGTGGTGGAGTCGAGCGCGTAGCCTTCCTGCTGCATAGTCTCGGTCCAATCATCCAAGTCATCTATGCGCACAGCGGTGACGGACTCGGTGCGGACGGCAGCAGGTGTGAGGATGTAAAGAAATTCTTCCGAATTACCGCCATGCTCGACGTCGTACCGGTAACCGGTACTGGCCAGGGCGCGATCCATCATGCGGCGGTACGTCGAGGCGCGCCCACGACCTTTTGCTCCCTTATCGGCGTAGAACTCAACGCGCTCGGGCTGGTAGTAGGTAAGGAACTGGTGCATGATGGCTGCTACCGTGGACAGAATCGAGTAGCGGTCGGCAGTGTTGAGGTCGCCGTAACTCACCTCGCCTCGACTCGCACTGCGCTCACTCCGGTGGTGAAACTCCACCAGCCACTCGTCCGAGTCATTGCACTCGGCGCTAAACACTACTTCGCCGTCCGCTGCTGGAAACTTGGCCTGAAAGCTCCCCGCGTTTTGCCGCGTGACCTCGTACTCACCGCCGCCGCTCATGAACTCGTCCAACTCTTCAGCCTCATGCACCATGCTGACGATCTCTACTTGATCAGGATCAAACACGATGTACGAAATGCCTTCGGCGCGCGTTTGAAAGCTATACGCGTTAGGAGATACGATCTTAGCCTTATACCTTACTCCATCGTACCCAGCCGCGCGAATGAGCTGCTCAGTTCGCTTACCGTTGGGACTAGCATCCACTGCATTTTGCAGGTAAACGGACGGCACGCCGTGCTCGTTTTTGACGGGATAAAACGCTCGACCCGCAATTTTCTTCGCCAAATCGTAATCGGGGTCGCCCTCAGATACAATTCGATCCAAGTCCAGCATACGGTTAACATGCAGTCGAACGGTATAGAGGGTTGGCTCTTTCCCCTTCCGGGACACCGCATCATCAAAAGCGTACAAACGAGCTAGATCTTCTTCTGCCGCAAAGTGGATGCCAAACCCCAGCTGTTCTCCTTTACGATAATTCGGCTTAAACGCGTCGAATTTTCCTTGGGTCGTACCATGGTAAGCCGTAATAGATTCGCTTTCTTGCTGTGCGATCTTTTGCACGCGCGTTAAGTGATGATATCGCTTGACACGTTCCAACAGCGCAGGAGTCATTATTAGGCGGTTCCCATGATAGACTTATGATGCTCTTCCAAATCCAATAAAGGATCGGCTTCAATATTTTGTTCCACCGCGATATTATCTGCGCTTAAAGCGCGTTGATAAAACGCAGTTTGAAAATCGGTACTCGAAGTCTTATACCCCATCTTGCCCTCTACAAACGAGAGGTACATATGCCGACCCGAGGTCACTTCACTAATCAGACGATCTGCGCGGATTGGGCCGAAGAAAGTCACGGCCATGCTTTTAAACCGCGCAAATTCCACCAAGTGAACCTCCTGAGACACTTGGTCCTCCAGTAGGATTTCTTGACTTTCATACTGATACTGCACAGCGTACAGAGAAGGAAACACGGTTCAACCGTTTCAATATGGTTCGGCGCTATCGGAAAGGTTAGAAGCCGATATACACAACTGGAGATACGCAGTGAAATTTTCCGAAAGTTCCAAGATTACGATCGCGGCGGCAGCTTTGGCCACCCGAAGTCAGCGCAACATGGTGGAAGCCGTGCAGGAAGCCACCAAAGTGGAAATGGACAACCTGGTACGCGACTTCGACAAGCAGCTCACCCGCCGTGCTCGTGGCCAAACTGGCCGGGTGATCAAAGCGGCCGAGCCCAAACATCCAATCTTCAAGCAAGTCAACAAGAACCACAAGCGCGCCCGCATGGACCGTTTGCTGAATCCCGCCAAATACGCCAAGAAGGAGAACGAACGTGAGTGAAGACAAACTCCAGAAAATTCTGGACCGCATTCGCAAGCTGTACGCCGTGGCGCGAGACGGGCGCGGCAACCAAAACGAAGCCGCTGTGGCAGCCGCGCAAGCGGCTAAGATGATGGCCCAGTACCAGCTGGAAGAAGCAGACCTAATCGCTCACGAGCTACGCCACAAGGATGGCCAAATCGTCAGCGAAGAAATGGCCGAGCATCAGTATGAAAAGAAGCTGCCGACCTACTACAATTGGCTTGCTACGGGAGTGGCTCGGGTCTTTCAATGCCACACCCGGATTACGTGGAAAATGGCGGGCCCGGATCAAAACGTAGACCTCGTACCGTCGATGCGTATCTTCGGCTATTCGGCCGACGTGACCGTGGCCCGATGGACGTTCTCGTACCTGCTGGATCAAATCAACCGCTTGACCGACGAAGGGTGGAAGTCGGAGTTGGCGCGGCTACAAGGCATAGGTAAACCTGTGTACGCGTCCACTCGACGCCGCTGGAAGGACCAGTATCGTCGCGGTATGGTATCCGCGCTGCTGCGCAAGGTGGTCGAAGTGTATGGCCGAGAGCGCGCCGAAGTTCATGCTAGCGACGGCACGAGCTTGGTGGCGCTGAAAGAGGCCCTGGTCGCGCAACAGTTTCCGAACGAGGATTTCTCCTACAAGGAACAAAAGCTGCCGGTTACGGACGCCGTGGCAGTAGGCCACGTGGACGCGGACAAGGTCAACGTCAACCGCATTGTACAATACGACGCGGAGGACGCTGAAATGCTGCCCGGGGCTCCGCTGCAATTGGATCACGCCGGAGACCAAGCATGAGCCAGTCCTATCTCACCCAGTTCTTCTTAAACAAAAACGGGCTGCCCGAACCCGAAGCCGAGCGGGCCAACATGGAGCTTATCCAACGAGTGCTAGTGGACCAGGGCTTAGCTGACTTAGCTCAAGCCCTAGGAGCCAGCTATAAGCTCCAAACCCAGTACATCGGCACGTTCGCGGCTTCTCAACTGTGAAACGGTTTTACTTCAATACCGGGAGAGTGGGAGACGCTTGGTTCAGGGTGAGTTTTACCCTGAACCTACATGAGTTACGCCTCCTACTGGCCATACCTAATCTGGTGCAAGGACAGTCTATCCAGCTAAAAGACAACCTATGGTTTCATGTCTCGGCGTCGGATAGCGGGGTAGGACACGCTTTCGCTACGCCGGACATGGAGTCGGTCACCCGCGCTACCAAGCTCTTGGTAGAAGCGGTACGTAGCTATAACTTCCGCATCTTATTGCTTTACGGTATGTCAGAGAGGGACTTAATGCGGGTATTGGCACTACCTAGCGCAGAACGAGCTACATACCGGGATGTTACAGATCGAATCTATTCTCAGATAGTTGTCAACTATGGCTCAGGCAAATCGCGCGATACCCAAGTATTAGAAAAAATATACGAAGAATATGACGATCCGCAAATACAACCCCATCGACGTCCCGTCTGAATACCACAAACTGGGAGTTAATCTGATTGAGATGGCTTCTGCCCGAAACGGTGGAGCCATCTTCGGTATACAAACTGTAGGCAGCCACATTGTATCCCAGTTAAAGGAGCGAGATCGGCTGATCGAATACGGGCGACGAGAATTTTTCGACAATACGGAGCGACGTGTCGGGTTGGATGTACTGATAGCGGATCAAGTACCCTGGCACGACGATCTGCAGCTGACAGACACTTATACGGACTATAGTGTCGTAGTGCCTCTACATCCTACCGAATGCATTTTGCAGGTAAAACGGCCCCAGGGGCTAGTGGATGAAGCTAAGTTAGAGCCTTATGTTCCGCTGAAGTTTAACCGGTTGCATAAACATCGAGTCGTACTGCCCCAATATCGTACTCAGTATAAAGCAGAACTACATGACTATCTAATTCTGCTGTGTTTCGACGAGTACCGGGGTATACCTGCGTAGTTTTACCGGTAACAGAAAGCTCTCTGAGCGTCAGTAAAGGTAGCACACCCTTTACTTCCTCTGGAGCTTACTATGTCGCATGATTTGGACGTCAAAAAAGATGGCACCCATGCCATCGCCTACGCTGGGGAAGTTCCCTGGCACGGGTTCGGCAAGAAGTTGGATTCGGAGGCTTCCATTCCCGAATGGCAAGAAGCGGCCGGCCTGAACTGGAGCATCCAGCGCACTCCGGTCGAATACGCGGTACCGAATCCGGAATACGTCGAAGGCGATCCCAAGACGGGCGAAGCCGAAATCTTCCACCGCATGCTGGACCGCCACGTCCTGTACCGCTCCGACACGCAAGCCGCCATGAGCGTGGTGTCCAGCCGGTACCAAGTGGTGCAGCCCGGTGAAGTGCTGGAATTCTTCCGAGACCTCGTCGGCGAGCAGGGCTTCACCCTGGAAAGCGCGGGTTCCCTGAAGGGCGGCAGCCGCATCTGGTGCTTGGCCAACACCAACTTCGAAGGCGAAGTGACGCCAGGAGACGAAGTGCGGTCGCGCCTGCTGCTGGCCACCAGCTACGACGGCATGATGAGCACGGTTGCCATGTTCACTCCGATTCGCGTCGTCTGCAACAACACCTTCACCCTGGCGCTCAACGGCAGTTCGCATGACGGCCGCATCAACGTGCCGCACAGCTCCAAGTTCGTCCCAGCCAAGGTCAAGGCTCAACTGGCCAGCGTCAACGACGAGTTCAGCGCCTTTCTCGAAACCAGCCGCGAACTGGCCAAGGTGCAGCTCAACACCCAGAAAACCGAAGAATTCCTGGTCGCTCTGCTGACGCCGCAAACCAGCCGCGCCGAATACATGCGCAACACCGAGCAGGTCAAGGCCTCCAAGGCCTACAAGGAAATCATGCGCCTGTACGACGGCGAAGCCCTGGGTTCGGACCTGCCGGGTGTGTCCGGTACCGCGTGGCAGATGCTGGCGGCGTGCAGCGAGTATGCGGACCACGAAGTGGCCGCTAAGAGCGACGACAGCCGGCTGCAAAGCGCCTGGTTCGGAATGGGCCGCAAGCTGAAGGACCGTGCCCTGGAGCTGTCCCGCGCCCTGCTGTAACAAATAAACGGCATAAATTTTGGGCCCCGCTTGGGGCCCAATCTGTATTTACCAGTCGTCCTCGTCCGGTACCTGTTCGTACCTGGAGTTAATCAAGTCGCGCTTACGCTTAGCTTGATCGTCTAGCACTGTATTGGGAATAATAGGAGGAGTAAAGGGCTTAATCTGTTTCACTATACGCGCCGCTTGCGCAGTCTTCTTCCTTTTTTCCATGATAATGCGTTCGGCCGGCGTCTTGCGGTGTTGAAACTTCTTGCCGCCTTGGTGAATTATGTGTTGTTGGATTTCAGTAACGATCCTTTCCGCGTCTGAACTAGCGGACTCGGGCAGTACGATCTCTCCCGTAGAGAACCGAAATCCACACACGCGGCAGGCGCGGCGGCGTCTGATCATTGATACCATGGGCCTGGAATCAATAACTCGGGAGTCGCCGCCGCATTGTGGACAATTAATGCCGTGGGTGGTATCAGGCATGTTGTGGAGCGACGTCAGCCTTTCGATCCACGATAAAGTTGCGCATGTTAACGCGGAAGCTTTCGGGGAAGAAAGGCTCAGGTAGGTTGTCAATGTACTGAGTGGCCATCTTGTCGTAGTTATTGTTCACCCAGCGGCTCTTGCGATCCTGCATGAGTGGACCGAATCCCTGATTGTAGTAGGCGAAAATAAGGGATTCCGCAATATCAGCCAACTTAACCAGCTTAGATGCCACCTTATGGCTATCGGTTTCGGTCTCAGGATACGTGGACTGGAAGTGCCACTCCCCATGTTCTACCGTGCTGGCTAAGTGTTTTTCCAGGTCTTTAAGCTGGGTGCGGATTTCAGGGGTTTTCACATGGGAAGCCACGTCACCAGTCAGCACTTCCAGTAGATCGTGGTCGAGCGCCATTTCTAGCCCTATGAGCCGTATATTGGTAATGGAAATGGATGGTTGTGTATCCAGCCAAGCCTGCACGTCGCGGTTGTCCAGCCACATGCGCAAGAAGTGGCGGAAGGCGAAAGCTACCCGCACCGTATGGTCCGACAGGTGAGACTCACGCTGGACGCGGCACATGTGAAACCGGCGCAGATGCGAAGTCGAAAAGGCCGCATCGATGTAGCTCATCGGCCCATAAGCAGGAAAGGAAGAAACGTGACTTTTAGGAATACCGCTCATTCTTTTTCTTCCTTGATGTGAGAGGAGACGCCGTTCGCATCTTGCTGCCAACGTCGGCGCAGATTAACACGCTGCTTGTCGCGAATAGCCGTGAGCAAGTCCTTGCCGCGCAAGCTCATGTGGTCCATAATCAAGATGACGTTGTCCACCATTTCGTCGTCCACCTTATCCCAATCGCGGTCGCCGAGAGCTACCATTAGTTCTGGCAGTTCGTGGTGCACAAGCTTAGCGCGAATCGTATCAAGCGTGCGCTGTGGAAAAACTTGACCAGCCCACTGGGCGACGAAGGCCTGCAGTTCGGGCAGGGTTGTTGGCGGCTCGGCCTGCTCGGTTGGGTAAGCATGCTCATGAGCTGCGTCTTCCCACAGCTGACGCTGACGGTCGTCTACGGGCACAGTATCGCGCATCAACCCGATGCCCAGGATGCCGTACAGGATCAGGTCGTGGAAACGACCCTCCATCGGTTCAGAAAGCTGGTCGTGACCCGCAAACGTGCCGTCGCTCACCTGCTTAACGAAGGTCGTAATCGACTCGTAGTGCTTGTTGAGGTAGTACCACCATGCCTTGAGTGGGTGATCACCTACGTTTTCAGCGGGTCGCTTGAAGTTGCGAAGCCGTTCGCCACCGGCTTCGCCTTGGGTATATTCTTGTCCCTTGGTAGCTGAAAGCTGTTGTAGCCGGTCGAAGACTTGGTTCAGCAAATGTTGAAACTGTCTGTTATTCATCTCAATGGATTCCGAGATATTTTGCCCGGCCGAAGCCGGGCTAGGTGGAACGCGCTGCCGGTTACGCGGCCTGTTTCGGTTGGCGGCTCAACGCGGGAGAACCTACGTTGATATCACCGTAAGGCAAGATAAACGAGTCGTGCTTCGCACCCGTACCGAGCATCACCACGGGCAGGCCCACGCCATCCTCGATATCTTCGACGAACTTGCGCAAGCGGCGCGACAGGCCCTGGTAGGCCGATCGACCCCCGCTAACGTCGGTCGAGGCCCAGTCCACGTAGGATGTGAAGTTCAGGATCAGGTGCGTCGCCCCATTGAACGCGGCGGCGAACTTGGTACCGGTCATGGTGAACGAAGCCACGCGGCGCAGCTTCTTGGTGACGGTAGTCTTTTCCTTGTAGAAGAGGGCCTGGATTTCTTCTTCCGGCATACCGGCCGCGCGGCCGATCGTTTCCCAGTCCAGCTCTTGCTGGTCGGCTTCCCAGTCGCCCGAATAGCCAACGCGGTTGCCATCGGCGTCGAAGTTGTTGCCGACACGGATCGGGTAAGTACGCAGGTTGAGGTAGACGTTGCCGATTTGATGCGGCAAGATACCCATGTCGGCCGCGCCCTGCTGCGCGGTGCAGTTGCGGAACGTACCGTGGCGGTCGTGGTTGCCGTAGTCGAGCGAGAGAGCGAAGCCCTGGGCTACCTCGTGCAGGAAGCTTTCGCCGCTCTGCAAACGCGACTGAATGGCGCGCCAGAAGGAGTCGGGTCGGCCAACGGTAGCCACACCCTTGATCGAATCCACTTCGCCTGCATACAGAGTGTCGAGCTGGCGCATCGCTTTGGACGCATAAGTCGCACCTGCACCGGACATGGTGGACGAAATGTGCAGCGTACTCAGCGCGCCGCCCGGACCTTCCAGCTGCTTGTGGTGGTCTTGAACGAGAGCGGCGCGGTGATGGACGAATACGTCGCTCATGCGCAGCTTCATGTCCCGGATTTCTTTCAGGAACTGGGCTTCTTCGAATCCCGAGTTGGGGCCCACCCAGAGTCGCGGTCGCACTTCCGAACCCATCCAGCCCAGAGCAGCGGCCGAAGGCAGCGCCTTAAACACGTAGGCTTCGCCATCCGGGCGTACCATGGTGTGTCCCGCGTTGGCTGAGTGGTTGGCCGACGAGTTCTGCACTTTCAGCAGTTCGGCAAGACGGCACACAGCCGCTCCCTTCCCGCTCGATCCATGCCCACCGTCCAGTAAGATGTGGAACAGGCCTTGCTTCTTGTCTTTGGTACCCAACTGATTTCTCCAAGTGAGGGGGTGGTATATGCTCATGCTGGTTCGTAACACCATGCGATGATGCCAGCACGGTGGATGATACTGGGACCATACCAGTTCACCATCATAACGTTGCCGGTGTTGGTTTTAACCAGGACGCGTTCGCCGTCCTTGGGTGCATCGGTGATGGGATCACGCCAAACGCTGCGCGGCGGAGCAGGGTTTTCAGGCGGCAGTTCAGCTACCACCCGGTCGCACAGCATCTGACGCACGGCTTCGGCCGAATCCCGGTTGGACACCATGAAGTTCGACACGGGTATCTGGCTAAACAGATTTCGAATAGCGTATTCAGCGGCTCTGGTCATTCAGTGACTCCTTCGCCTTCTACGTCCGGGGTACGAACGGCGACGACCATATGGACTTGATGATAGGGTTGAGCCGACCAATCAATTTGACTGATCACGGCTGAGTAGGGCGCGCCACCCCGAAGCAGAGCACTGATGCGGGCGGCTACGGTTTTAGCGACAAACCCCAGCTTGTGGCCCTCGTAGTACACTCCCACAGCGTTGGGATCGTACTCGTTCTCGGGCTCAGGGCGCAGCTGCAGCGGAGCGAGTTCACGCAGCTGTTCCCGTACCGAGTCGACGTCGTGATGTTGAATGCCCGCCAAGGGACACTCGTGCGTTTGAACGCCCATGGCGGTTACAGGCTCTTCAGCCCCGAGCGCTTGAATGAGCGCCACTTGGGTTCGATACCGTAAGGAGCCAGTCGATCCTTCATGGAGCGCAGCGCCTTGATTGCCTCCTTGATGGATTCTTGGTGCTTGGCGTTTTCTTCCTCAACGATACGGCGCTGCTCTTCGGTCAGATCGGTCACGTCGAGGGCGAGAACGGTATCGTTGGAATCGAGAATGAGGACGCGCTCGGTACTGGAGCCGTCTTCCTTGGTGTACTGTACGCGCTGAGCCGAATGAGCCATGGTGTATCCCTATGAAATTGGACCAAAATTATATAACGGTCGTCAAATCAGGTTTAACCCGTCAAACACAGACTCTAAGCGTGCAGATAATTTTTCGTCTGTGCTTAGCTCTTCATATTCCACGCTAGGCACGTCTTCGATGTTCGCGATAGCGTTAGTAATAGACCCTACCATGGAGTCAAATTGGTCCTTACCAGCGGGGCCACGTATTACCTTTTTAGCCGACGCGGCGGGGTCTACGCGCAGCTGTTCCATCTGCTCGCGTAAATGTGGACACGGGCCTATTTTCAGGCGGTCTTCTATCACAAGGCGCGCTACGTCGCCTATGGGAACCAGAGTCTTATCAACCGACAGCAGCTCTACCTTCTGCGCTACACCTAGGACTTCCAGCCGCTGTCTCATGGCAGTAGACTGGTACTGGTCAGCGGTAATGGTATGAAATAACACTCCGCGTTGATGGTGCAAGTCGATTAATAGCTGTTCAATCGCGTTGATGTCAATACGAGTAGGCGACTTAATTTCGCATGTAAGGTCCACTACGTAGACCGTGCGCCCTTTATAGCTTTCTTTGTGCGATATAGTCAAGCCCGCCACGTTAGCTTCGGCTAAGTCCACGTGGGCATATCGGTATACCGACCCGTATCGCGCCAAACGCAACCCGGAGGGGGTTTCAGTGAACAGCTGCTCCGGTAGCTTGTTAATGAGTGGGATACCTTCGCCCAACGGAGCCTGAATCACAAATTCAGGAGTCAGGAATGGGGCTTCAATATGCGAGGTTTTCTGGAACGGGAAGTCCGCATTAAGCGTTTGCATCCCTGCTAGGTCGCGAATAGAGTTCTCTAAGTCGAACTTGAACTCGCGGTAGTAAACCTTAGGTACCTTGACTACCTCGCATCCTTCTGGAACCACATACTGTCCAGCTTCGATGCTGTCATGCTCTACCTCTAGCATGCGGCTAGGGTTAGCCGAATTACCACGCAGGATATAGAAATGGCCCTGTTTGTAGGAATCGAAACTCTTGATTTCCCAAATGGGATACGACAAGTATTTGGAAACCTTAGAGTCGGGTGAGATGGACTTGGTATAAGTCGCCATCACCCCGGTCGCGTATCGCGCAGACGATACGAGTGATACGAACGTAAAACGGGAATCCAAGAAGCGAGACGTTACGCGAGTGCGCAACGAGTTCCACACTTCCATGGCTTTTTCAGCCCCGCCTGCATCGCCTCGAAATTCGGCCTCGTCCAGGAAAGCCCCAAACATATCAAACGACAACGCGTGCGTGGTCTGGGAACCCAGCATCACGTTGACCGACTTAGGCAGGATAATTTCGGTATTGTTGTCGTAAAAAGGAATTTTGTCCGAGTTAGCAAACGAGGGAAAGCCGGCCTTGCATTCGCGGCGGTCCTCAACATACTCGAAGTATTCCTCACATTCCTTCATTAGTGCAAGGAATGGCTCTACCAACGCTTTACGCGCTTTTGGCAGAGTAATCGTAAAGAGCGATAAAATTAACGTCTTGTTTGGAGCCGAACCCAGAGTGGCGTGTGGATTGAGTAATAGGGCTACACGAATCAGGTTGTACAAATGCAAAATGGTGGCAAATGTCGATTTGCCGCCTCCAATGGCCCCTCCGATGACAACCTCAAAGAAGGTAGAACCCGTAGCAAAAATCTCATGGGCCTCTTGCCGCCACTTGGGGTACAAGATTTGGTTTGTTTCGGGCAGCACCTTAGGCGACAGGTATTCCTCGATAGTAGGAGGACGACGCTTATAAAACAGCCGCCATAGATCATCCACCATGAACTCACCGCCATACTTGAGCAAATATATGGCAGTAAGCCGGACCGCCGGCTTAAGATTTTGAATGCGCGGGTTGTTAACCGAGATTTGGCGCTCTAGTTCTCGGTACTCAGGAGAATTGTAAAGCCGCTCCATGGCGGCTTTATGCTGTTCCTGTTGTAACTCGTTGAGGATCATAAGTACGACTTTACGTGCCAGCTTCTACAACGCCACTCTGCGCTCGGGCCACCACGTTTTCAGCCACCTGATTTAAGCCATCCAACAGCTTGTAGGTTTCTCGGCTAACAGGGTGCACGGGTTGAGCTGGCGTAGATTGTCCTCCACCGAACAGGCCAGTCATTAAACCTGGAGCCGGCTGATTTGAGCCAGACTTACCCCCCGCATTGGCTAGGGCAACCTGGGTGTCCATGATGGTTTTGAGATCGGAGCCGGTATGAGTGGAAATAGTTTCGATAATCTCCAGCAGCTTGGTGGCCGAGATTTTATCGGGTTCGTTCTCCATCTTATCGAGCAACAGGTTTAACGCCTGTAGCTTGGCGCGCTCCATAGTGTTGGCGTTAGCCATGCGGCGATGTAAGAAGGACTGAGCCAGCGCGGCAAGATCGGGTAGTCGGTGAGACGTACCCTCCACGGCCAGCATCATAGCTTCTTTTTCAGTATCGTGGTATTGGATAGGATCGCTCATGCTGCTTTCATCCGGTCGCGGTTCAACACCAGTTCGTCTTTGACGAATTCTTTCCATACCTCGGTTTTGCGCATGACGGCTTCCCAACGCGCCTGAGGAATATCCAGTCGACGTTGAATTTCGTCGTATGACATGCCGCGTACTTCGTGGTAAAAGATGACCAAGGTGGTGATCAGGTCTTCTCCGAATTCTTTCATGGTCGGTATTTTGACCGAGGTACCACCGAAAGTATTGATCAGGGTAAGCACTTGATCCGGGTTGAGGAAGTACAATACTTCAGGCAGGATGGCCTTGTCGTTGCGACTGAGGAACACGGAGAGAGCGGTGGCAAAAAATTCTGCTCGCTCGTGCAAGTCTGCGGGTAGGTGCGGTTTGAAGCTCATAGGAATTCCTTGGCGAAATGATTGTGATTAAGAACGGGCGAAATAATCTGCCGGAATTGATACGAGTAAAACCGCACTCGGTTGCGCTGAGCAACCGGCAAAAGAATCATGAGCGGGTGGTCGCCGTACAGCACGTGGTGTAGGGCTAGATGGCTGATAATACTACCGCGTGGGCCCTGCAGTTCATTTATTTGATCGGCCAGTTTACGCACCTGGCCGCGCACGTACGACAGATAAGAACTGGTGACGCGGGTATCCATATCGTGGTAATAGAACCCGAACCCACGATCGTCGTCTTCTCCATCTTCGCCTGGCTCGGAGAAGGACACATTATCCTTATCGCGCCCATACAAGTTGGTCTTCATCCACTTATTGGCCCAGTCGAAGGTCATTTTGCGGATTAGATGCACCCAGGAATGGACTTCCTTGTCGCGCAACACCACGGTCATGATGGCGGAAGTGGCCACAGAGTGCACGATATCGTCGATATCGATGCGGCTGCCCTTACCGTACTTTTTGATGGCAATATTCTTGGTTAGAATATGCAGGTTTTTATAAATTTCGCGCTCGATGGCAGACCGGTGCGCGGGGCGAGTTTCGGTCTTGAGCTGAATACACAGTTCGCGTATTCGGTTTTCATGTGGCTTGTTTTCTGAAGGCTTTCTAGCCGGCTTTTTGACTGGGAGCTCGGCTGTCATGCTAGCTCTCCGATCGGTTAGAGAGCAAAATTTGCCCCATGCGCTCCATAAATTCCACCTGATCGAACTTGGATTGCGTGAGACACAAGAACTCGGGGTTCTGCTCGATGATGGACAGCTTCCCGTCAGTAAAGGCAATCTTGCCAAACGGGGTTTGTACCGGCCCGCTGAACACGGCATGCACAGCGGCGTACTGAGTCTGGGCCAGCAGGACTTGCTGCACCACCTCCTCTGGGACGTCGCATGTGCGGGCGATAATGGAGTGCATATTCATAAAATCATCCAGAGCAAAGGACAGCACGTCCTTTTTACATTATAACACGAATTTAAAAAAAGACGCAACTATTTGTTACAACTCGATACGATTCGTTAAAATTTAAGTTCATTGAAACCATTATATGGACAATTCGTCATACAACGGAATTATTCGTCAGAAGGTTCGTCGTATATGCCAGCCGCTTCGGACTGGGCTGACTTAGTCTTGTGCGCAATCAGCATTTCATCGTACTTTAACGGGCCGATTTCGCGCATACGACACTTGGCATAGTCAAAATGTAGTCGCATCTGTCGCTCGGCCTGGCCGCGCCGCATTTTGGCGATATTGATCGTGCCCAAGTGCGGGCACACTTTATTGCGGCCGATGGTGAGCATGATATCGACGTGGTGACCCTTCTTCGAGCTTTCGGCCGGCGCATCCATGGGCAAGATTTCGAGGTCCCAATATACGGTTTTAGCTTGGGAACCAATCATAACTACGCACTTGCCCTTGCCGTAGCTTTTAAGGTTGGCGTAAATATTACCGCCTTCACCGTACATGTTGTCCGAGTTTTGGCTTTTGATATTGGCGTCGTAGTCGATGATCACCATATCAAACTTGAAGGAACGCCGAATTTGATTCAGCTTGGCAATGATCTGATAAATGTCATACTGGTCGGCAGGCAGGGCTTTAACACGCAGACGACTGAAGTTATCAGCAACTTCGGGGCTCCAGTGCGCGTCGTGCCCCTCGTTAATCAGCTCATCGCTGCTCGCACCGGTCCAATACGACATGTACTTGACGAAGCCGTCGTATTCGGACATATCGCCCAAGAACAGGTGGCAGACGCGGAACCCCTGTTGAATGGCGTATGCGCCTTCGTCCACCATGCCAGTGGACTTGCCCACGCCAGGCTTAGCCACTACGGCAACCAAGTCGCCATACTTGTAGCCCTTAATAGACGAGCTTTTGTTCACCAGCGAGAAATGGCTCTTGATTACAACGCCGCCGGCTGGGAAGTCCGCATTGCGGGCCTCCAAGATCATCTGTGGGTCTGAAAAGTCGTAGAACAGATCGGTGGAAATCGCGAAGTTGAGCGCCTGAGACAGCACTTCTCGACCGGCGTGCGCCTGGGAAGAACTAGAACCGGCCGTAGCGATTTTCTCCATGCCGTAATCGATCATTCGGTCCCGAATGAACGACTCGATCTGGCTGATAGCAGACTCGATTTCGGTTTTAGTTGGTGCACGGTCGCGAGACTGCGTAAATTCAATTGCTAGTGCAGCAGCGAACTCCAGGCCTTCTTCGTCTAAATCTTGCGTTTGATGCAGATTGAGTACGAAGCTGTTGACGTTAGGCACTTGCCCACGATATTCTTCCCGACCCAGCACGTTGCACATGGCGGCTAAGTATGGGGTTTGGAACATGTAATCAGCGAAGTACCCGATCGTGATGTCCCGGATTTCGGGGTGCATCAAATAACTAATAATCGACCGCTCTACGGGCGTAGACATACCAGATAATTCCTGCTGTGGTGTGTTTTAATTGGAAAGAGAAGCGCGTTGTCGAATGTACTCACGCGCCCAAAGAACGAAAGCGTCGTAGCTGATTTGAGCCACGAGCGATACGTCGCGTACCAGCGATTCGCCAAATACAGCCGGAGACAGATGTTTAAGGTGGATATAAACCGTCCACCCACGAAAATCGCGCTTCCTGAAAAGGACAGGAATACAATCTTCGCGCTCAGCCTGATCCACAGTTTGTTTCCAGAACGGGACGATAAAAAACCGCACATCGTTGACGTTCTTGCACTCGGGAGCAAAACCTGGGAGCCCGAATAAATCATGTCCGCCGCGCTCACTTTGATCCTGGTTCCGTCGTATCTTATCTGCATACTCAGGGAACGACTCGATCAACATGTTTTTCAACTCCCGCTCGCCTCTCAGACCGCGAGCGCGGGAATTGATGGGTTTCTTTTTAGCGACGGGTTTAGAAGCAGTAGTCTTTTTGGGTGCTGCGCTAGCCATGGTATCTCCGACGAGCTGGGTTATCACTAATGAAAATAGTGATCATGCCGTCTTGTCAGACCGGAGCTTGCTCCAACGCGGAAAACGCAGACTCCAGACTTCGGCATCTTGCTCATTCTGAGTCAAGCAGTCGTACAACACTTCGCCGCACTTGCCGCGCCACGCTTCGCGATTATTCCAAATTTCTTGGCGCAGGCTATCCGGAAACCCAGAGTTGACGTTGGTGCGCACGAACCGACCGTCGTCAGTGTACCCGCTCATCACGGCCGCGCCCATCGATCCCACAAACCGGGTACCAGGCAGGCCTTCTACGAAATCTTCGAAGCACAGGTCAATTGGATTAACCGGCTTCCACTTCCACCAGTTATTGGCCCGTTTGAACTGGTAGGCGTCATGCATGGACTTGATCATGAGGCCTTCCAGGCCTAGACCAATGGCTTCATCGTAGTACGCCTGCAGCTCAACTGCATTATTCACGATCCGCATGTCAGACCGCACGACGCGCTGCAGCCGAGAGTTGGAGATCAACTGGCTGAGAAACTGAGAACGTTGGGCTTGCGGGCTGGATTCACGCCGATCCCAACTGGATGCTGGCATAATGTCAAACGCCACCAACGTCAGACCGCTTTTATCCGCATTAGCGCCTCGACTTTTGGCCAGCGCGCGGAAGGAAGACGACATAACTTCAGCGTCGATCACAATGTCTTCACCCACCAGCAGTCGCAGAGCTTGTACGTCTTCGTCAAACTGACCCAGCAAGTGCTCTTGCATGAAACCAGAGCGAGAACGGTATTCGACTGCGCCGTCGCGAGTACGGACTACGGTGCGCTCGCCATCGTACTTATATTCGGCGATAACTGGGTACACCAGCTGCTCGATCACGCCGGGCTTAAGCGTTACAGCAAGCTGAACGGGGAAAATCGGAATGTAGTCTTTGAAGACTGAATTGATGGTCTTGTCGCCGATCCCAGCCTTCAGGTCTTTTTGCAAGACACGACAGAAGGCTTCTCGGCTGTCTTCGCGAATCATGCCCAGGAACCTGGACACAGCACTCTTGGCCGCGTTGCCCGACAGGCTGCGCTGATTAAGCGAATCCAGAAGATCCAGCGCCATCACGCCTGCCAGCTCTGCCATCAAAACTTCGCTTGAACCGGATGGAGCTGGCACATTCTGCATGTAGAACGTATAGAACGGGTTGTAAGTCATACCCAACAGCTTATAAGCCACTGAGCCCTCTTTAACCCGCTGTAGGGTGGCTTTCTTTTCGTTGGCCTTGGTTGTAGCGCGTAAGTCTCGCACCAGCTGCGAAAAGTCGTAAAAGTCAACGTACTGATTATCCGTCATGAATTTCTCGCTGTGTGTTATCGCTGAACGACAAGGATTTCGCGCTT
>Ga0182738_1000136_pt1 | contig 117748 bp, 105 predicted proteins | sample eDN5th30CBELigMG_FD_128876 | JGI IMG/M metagenome (GOLD analysis project Ga0182738, IMG submission 128876) | Enriched Miracle-Growth compost microbial communities from Emeryville, California, USA - eDNA 5th pass 30_C BE-Lig MG (version 2)... ... | reverse complement strand
CTGGCCGTCGCGGCCGATGCCCATGTCGCCGGTGGCGATGCCGACCACGGCGCCGGCGTCATCGTAAAGGACTTCGCTCGCCGCGAAGCCCGGATAGACCTCGACCCCGAGCTCGGCAGCCTGCTCGCCGAGCCAGGTGACGAGCGCCCCCAGGCTGACGATGTAGTTGCCGTGGTTGCTCATCAGCGGCGGCATCATGATGTTCGGCAGCCGCAGCGCCTTTGTCTTCGTCAGGAAATAGAAGCGGTCGTCGCTCACCGCCGTCTCGACGGGCGCGCCCTTCTCCTTCCAGTCGGGGATCAGGCGATTGAGCCCTTTCGGATCGATGACCGCGCCGGAGAGAATGTGCGCACCGACAGCGGAGCCCTTCTCGACGACGACGACGGACAGCTCGCTCCCCGCCTCGGCGGCGAGCTGCTTCAAGCGAATGGCGGCCGCAAGCCCTGCCGGCCCGGCGCCGACGATAACGACGTCGAACTCCATCGCCTCTCGTGGCGGCAGCTCGGCTAGGGTCTCGGCCTCGGCCATGTCGGTTGTCACCTCGTTGTCGGGCATCTTTCAAATCTCTCTAAACTGGTCGTAGGTCTCCAGAGGCGGCAGCGTCAAGCGCCCGAGGGCCGCGATATTGCCGCTGCGCACTATGCGGCGATGGCTGTCGGGCGCGCGTGTCCTGCGATAGGGTGCCCGCGATGAGCAACGACGAGACAGCGCGCCAGGCGGTCGGCCGCATCCTCGCCTGGTACGAGGCGATGGGTGTCGATGCCGCGCTGGTCGATGCGCCGGTCGACTGGCTGGCGCGCGGCGACAACGCGCCCGGCGCCGCCTTCGCGTTGGGCGGCGATGCTCCGGCTGCCGTTCGCGCGCCCTCGCAGCCCCTTTCCTCCCCGATTGCCCCCGAGACGGGCGCTCCGCGTCGCATCGCCCCGACCACCGCACCTGCGCGGCCTTCGCCCGGCGCACCAACGGTAAAACCGACGCGGCAGTTCCCGCCCCGCGCGCCGGCCGCCGGCGAGGGGTCCGCCGATCTCGCGGGCGTCGTCAGCCTCGCCGAGCTCGGAATGCGCCTGGAAGCCTTCGAAGGATGCGGGCTGAAGGCGACCGCCAAGCATCTCTGCCTCTACCGCGGCGCGGAGCAGGCACCGCTCATGATCGTCGGCGAAGCGCCGGGCCGCGACGAGGACCTGGAGGGCAAGCCATTCGTCGGGCGTGCCGGGCAGCTTCTCGACAAGATGCTCGCCGCCATCGGCATGGGCGAGGAGAACGTCCACATCACCAATATCGTCTACTGGCGCCCGCCGGGGAACCGCACGCCGACGCCGCAGGAGGCCTTGGCCTGCCGTCCCTTCCTCGAGCGGCAGATGGCAATCGTGCAGCCCAAGGTCGTGCTCGCCCTGGGTGGCGCGGCGGCCAAGCACCTTTTCGACGAGGCCGAGGGCATCATGCGTATGCGCGGAAAGTGGCGTGACATCGGCATGGGCGGGCACACGGCCAAGGCGATGGCGACACTGCATCCGGCCTACCTCTTGCGCACACCGGCGGCCAAGGGCATGGCATGGCGCGATCTGCTGGCCGTCAAGGCAGCCTTGAAATAGTGAAACCGGACATGACGAGAATCGACGAAAGCTTCCAGTTCAAGCCGCTGCGCTTCGCCACGCTCACCGTGTCGGACACACGCGACAAGGCGACCGACAAATCCGGCGACACCCTGGAGGAGATGGTCCGCGCCGCCGGCCATGCGCTGGTGAGGCGCGAGATCGTCACCGACGACCTGACGCAGATCCGCGCCAAGGTCGAAAGCTGGATCGCCGATGCGGGCATCGATGTCGTGCTCACCACCGGCGGCACCGGCTTCACCGGCCGCGACGTCACGCCGGACGCCGTCAAGCCGCTATTCGAGAAAGAGATCGAGGGCTTCTCGGTGATCTTCCACATGCTCTCGTTTCAGAGCGTGGGCACCTCGACCATCCAATCACGCGCCTGCGGTGGTACCGCCAACGGCACGTACGTCTTCTGCCTGCCTGGATCACCCGGCGCGTGCCGTGACGCCTGGAACGGCATCCTCAAGTGGCAGTTCGACAGCCGCCACCGGCCCTGCAACCTCGTCGATATCATGCCGCGCCTCGTGGAGAAGCGCGGCTGATCCGGTTCAGGTACGGGCGCGCGCGCGTTCGAGCGACGCCATATCGAGCGTCGCGCTGGCGCTCTCGAAGAGTGCGGCGGCGAGCTGCCCGCTGACGACGAGCACAAGGCCGAGCAGCACCGCCGGGATGCCGAGCATCACGCCCACCGGCGCGCCCATGAGCGCGATGGCGGACAGCTCGCCGACGAGACCGGCAATACCGGCGACGGCGGCGACGACGCCGGCCAGCAGCGTCAGCCAGCCGGCGCCACTCAGCGCGTGGGCGAAGACGCGTCCGGCACGGAAACGCTGCACGACCGCGGCGACCCTCGGCTCGTGCTGGCGGGAAATGATCTGCGGCATGCCGCTCGGCACCGCTGCCTGCGGCTCGGCCGCGTAGGAATTTGGCGCGGCGTTGTTGGCGACGTTGTACACGCGCTGCTGGCTGCCGCCCGGAGGCGACGGCGGGCTCTGGCTCGCCTGGCCACCGCCCGCGGCGATCCCGGCTTCGCGATTGCGCGCCACGCGCGCCTCGCCCCAGCGCCACTCGGCGATGCGGAACAGACCCTCGCGGGCCTCCTGAGCCTCAGCGGTCGTGCCGTGCTGCTCAACGAGATGGCGGTAGAATTGAAGGGCATAGTCCATCTTGCCCTCGGCCTCGGCCCGCCGCGCGGCCTGAAGCACCTGAACGGGTGTGAACTGGACTGATGTCTGCACCATGACGCAACCCCCTTACGCCCACTACGAGCGATGCAAGGTTACCACTGTCAATCGCCGATGTCCGCAACCCTGCTCCCGGAACGGCGTCGAAACCACAGTCTTTGCTACACAGCTTCTCGACACATTGTCGCAGCCACTTCGATCCTCTCTAAAGTTCGGCGGCAGAATCGATGCGCGTAACATTGAGACCCGCAAACCCGATGAGCGTCTCGGCGAGGCTGCGCGCCGGCGCATACGAGCGCGCCTGCAGCTGGACCAGCCAGTAGCCGCGCGCGCCGCGTGCCTTGAGCGCCGCGCCGACATGCTCGACCTTGAATGCGGGAACGCCATCGCCGACGATCAGCACCGGAACGTCGACGGGCATGTCGCTGACACGGGGAAGCGCGCGGCTCTCGCCTGCGATACGGCCTGCCGTGCTCTTGTCGACGTAGAGCAGCCGGCCCGTTGCGGCTCGCGCGGTCTGCTTGCGGCGGCGGATCGGCACGGGCCGCGGCAATAGCGGCCGAGCCGCGAGACGCGGCGTACACGTAACGGACACGAGACTTCCCCCGAGAAACGCTGGACCCGGCTAAAGCACCTGAATCAAACGGCAAAATTACGACGCTCGCGGCTTTCGCGTGGCAGGGCCCGCTAGCGGTCGCTGCCACCCAGCGGCGACGGGCGCGGCGGCGACTGGCGAAGCGTATAGAGCAGGCGCTGGCCGGCGCCCGCCAGCGCACCGCGCAGATAGCCGTCGCGGCGATAGCGGGAGGCGCTCCCCACGGCGCGGGCATTGAGCATCTTCACGCGCCGCATGCCGAGGCGGCGCACCAGATCCGTGTCCTCGGTCAGCGGCAGCGGCCGGTGCCCTCCGGCTCCGTCGTAGCGGCGGCGGGAGATCAGCAGGCCCTGGTCGCCGTACGGCAGGCCGAGCGTCGAGGAGCGCAGCCGTACGAGCTTTTCGAGCACTCTGGGCGCAAGTCCGTCGTCGTCGAGAGCGAAGCGGAACGCCGCTGCCGCATGCCGCGAGGCGCCGCGCTCCGCGCGCTCGATAAAACTGTCCGCCTCCCGCTCCCAGCCCTGGTCGAGCACCGTGTCGGCGTTGAGGAACAGAAGCCACGGGTGCCGGGCGGCATGGGCACCGGCACGAAGCTGGGCACCGCGGTTCGCTGGCGCCGTGACGACCTCCGCGCCGGCATGGTCGGCGATCTCGCGCGTGTGGTCCGAGGATCCGCCATCGACGACCACCACCTCGCGTACGATGCCGTCGAGCGCCGCCGGCACGAGCGCTGTCAGCGTAGCCGGCAGAGTCCGTTCAGCGTTCAGCGCGGGAATGACGACGGAGATCATCCGGCTTCTGTGCCACGAGGCCGGACCGACTGCAAAGCAGTTTTGCCAGCCGCCACGGGCTTCGTTCTTGATTTGTTCGACGCGCCTCGCTAACATCCCTGCAGCTCGAAAGGACCTGCATCGTGGGCGAGAAACAGCGCGATAAACCTGCGGTCGAGGCGACGCCCGGTGGCCTCGTCGATGGCGAGCGGAGGCGCGGGCGCGGCGCCCGCTCCAACCATACGGGACGCTTCGAGGCCGAGAGGCGCGAAAGCTTCGACGACGGCTGGGAAGGTCTCGCCGAGCTCGACAAGTTCAAGACCACGGTCTTCGACGATCCGGCGCGCACCATCATCACCCGCAACGACAGCCCGGACATTTCCTTCGACCGCTCCATCAATCCCTATCGCGGCTGCGAGCACGGCTGCATCTATTGCTTTGCCCGCCCGACCCATTGCTACCTCGGCCACTCCGCCGGGCTCGACTTCGAAACCAAGCTCTATGCGCGCACCAACGCGGCCGAGCTTCTGGAGCGCGAGCTGGCCAATCCGCGCTACCAGCCGGCGTGCATGGCCATCGGCACCAATACCGATCCCTACCAGCCCATCGAGCGCGAGCGGCGCATCATGCGGTCGATCCTCGAGGTTCTGGAGCGCACCGGCCATCCGGTCGGCATCGTCACCAAGTCCGCGCTCATCACGCGCGACATCGACATCCTGGCGCGGATGGCGCAGCGGGGGCTGGCGCGCGCGGCCATCTCGGTGACGACGCTGGACGCCAAGATCGCGCGCTCCATGGAGCCGCGCGCGCCGACGCCGAAAAAGCGTCTCGAGGCGGTGCGGCAGCTCGCCGAGGCCGGCATTCCGACAACCGTCATGGTGGCGCCGATCATCCCGGCTCTGACCGATCCGGAGATCGAGCGCATTCTCGAGGCGGCGAAGGAAGCCGGCGCCCGCTCGGCCGGCTACGTAATGCTGCGCCTGCCGCTGGAGATCAGCGTATTGTTCCGCGAATGGCTGGCGAGCGAGTTCCCCGACCGCGCCGACCGGGTGATGCATCTGATGCAGTCGATGCACGGCGGGCGCGATTACAATTCGCAGTTCGGCGTCCGGCAGCGCGGGACAGGGCCCTACGCCGAGCAGATCGGCGTACGGTTTCGCCTGGCCGTCAAGCGCCTGGGCCTCAACGGCGACCGCAGCGAGCTGCGCACGGACCTCTTCCGCCGCCCCGTGCTCGCCGGGCAACAAATGGCGCTTTTCTGAAGCTTTTCCTCAGCCAATCTCACACAGCGCTTTGACCCGGGGCAGCGGCCGGCAGAACGTCTGCCGTCATGGGGAACGCTGCCGCCGCGACTCGACCGCGACCGACCTTCGAGCTGGAGGCGGCGGAGCTGCAGTTGCACGGCGGTCCCGTTGCGGGCGTCGACGAGGCGGGCCGGGGCCCGCTCGCCGGCCCCGTCGTGGCAGCGGCGGTGATCCTCGACCCCGAGCGCATCCCTGACGGCATCGACGATTCCAAGGTGCTCGACGAGGAGACGCGCGAGTTTCTGTTCGGGCGTATCAAGGCGACGGCCATCTTCGGCGTCGGCGTGGCCGACGTGAAGCGCATCGACCGGCTCAACATCCTGCACGCGACCATGTGGGCGATGGCACAGGCGGTGGCACAGCTCCCGCAGACACCGAAGCTCGTCGCCATCGACGGCAACCGCGCGCCGAAGTTGAACTGCCAGTCGCGCACGGTCGTGAAGGGCGACACGCGCTGCCTCTCCATCGCCGCGGCGTCCATCGTGGCCAAGGTCACGCGCGACCGGCTGATGGTGCAGCTCGGTGCCGAGCATCCCGGCTACGGCTTCGAGCGCCACAAGGGCTACGGAACGCCCGAGCACCACGACGCCATTCGGCGCCTCGGCGTCACCATCCATCACCGGCGCTCGTTCCGCACCGTGCAGCTGGCGCTCGGGCTCGTCACGGACGAGACGGAAGTTGTATAGATTCCGCTAACGGCACCAAGTGCTTGAGAAGACTCACCTCTGCATCGGCAACAGATAAATCTCTGGTCAAGGGACTCTGCGCTTAGCTAGAATCCTCGTCCGCCATCGCAGGCAACGTGCCTGCTATCTTCTTCCTTTGCCCGTTCAGATCGAGAGTTGCGTTCCATGGTATTGCGTCGTTCGCCTGCGGCCGTCTCGGCCAATCGCGTCATCGTCGGCGATTGCATCGCCACCCTCAAGAAGCTCCCCGACGCATCCGCCGACCTCGTCTTCGCCGACCCCCCCTATAACCTGCAGCTCTCCGCCGACCTGATGCGCCCCAACAATACGCGCGTCGACGGCGTCGATGACGAATGGGACAAGTTCGCCAGCTTCACCGAGTACGACGCGTTCTCGCGCGCGTGGCTCGCCGAGTGCCGGCGCATCCTCAAGCCGGACGGCGCCATCTGGGTGATCGGCTCCTATCACAACATCTTCCGTCTCGGCGTCGCCCTGCAGGATCTCGGCTACTGGATCCAGAACGACGTCATCTGGCGCAAGGTGAACCCGATGCCGAACTTCCGCGGCAAGCGCTTCACCAACGCGCACGAGACGCTGATCTGGGCGGCGCGGGATCAGCGAGCGCGCGCGACCTTCAACTACGAAAGCCTGAAGGCGCTCAACGACGATCTGCAGATGCGCTCCGACTGGCTGTTCCCCATCTGCTCGGGGCCTGAGCGGCTAAAGGACGATGGCGGCCGCAAGGCGCATCCGACGCAAAAGCCCGAGGCGCTGCTGCAGCGGGTGCTGCTCGCCTCGACGCGTCCGGGCGATCTCATCGTCGATCCGTTCTTCGGCACCGGCACAACCGGCGCGGTCGCCAAGCAGCTCGGGCGCCGCTTCATCGGCATCGAGCGCGACGCGGACTACGCCAGGGCCGCCGAGGAACGGCTCGCGCGCGTGCAGCCGCTGCCGCTGTCGGCGCTCGAAACGCTGCGCGGCAAGCGGGCCGAGCCGCGCGTTCCCTTCGGCACCATTGTCGAGATGCGGCTGCTGACGCCGGGGGACACGCTCCTCGACTCCCGCAAGCGCATCAAGGCCGAGGTCAAGGCCGACGGCACGCTCGCATGGGACGGCAACCAGGGCTCCATCCACCGCCTGGGGGCGATCGCCCAGGGCAAGAGCGCGTGCAACGGCTGGACGTATTGGCACTTCGAGGCGGACGGCAAGTTGAAGCCCATCGATATCCTGCGCGACGAGGCCAAGCGTCAGCTCGGTCTCAGTGGTTCTGGTCAATCGGTGATTGCCGCCGAATGAGCAATTCGATCCGCTTGGCTGCCCGTCACGATATGTGCGCTTCTTCGTCGCGCAAAAGGTGCCCGGCGCGCGCATGCGGACGGCCACAGTGCAGTAGACGGGCGCGGCTTCGAGGCGTAAGCCATACCGCGCTCGCGGCCGGTTTTCTGGCCACTCTCTTTCTCTTTGCGCCTTTCAAGGGACCAGCTTTAGGACGGGTATGGCTCGCACCTCGGTGAGAACCAATCGACTGCTCGTTGTCGGAGCAGGCCCCGTCGGCCTGGCAATGGCCGACGCGCTGAAGCAGCGCGGGGTGCCCTTCGATCTCGTCGACGCCAGCGACGGCGTCGGCGGCCTGTGGCGGCACGGCGTCTATCAGGGCGTGCACATCGTCTCGTCGAAAAAGTCGACCGGCTACACCGACTATCCGATGCCGGCGCACTACCCGGACTTCCCCTCCAGCGCGCAGATGCTGCGCTATCTGGAAAGCTTCGCGCATGACCGCGGCCTCAACGAGTCGCTTGAGCTGGGCCGCAAGGTCGTCCGCGCCATGCCGCACGCCGACGAGAGCTGGCAGGTCACCTTCGACGACGGCGAGGAGCGGACCTACAAGGGCGTCGTGGTCTGCAACGGCCACCACTGGGACAGGCGGCTGCCGGACTACCCGGGGCGCTTCACCGGCAAGCTCATCCATTCTGCCGACTACAAGGAGCCCAAGCAGCTCCAAGGCGAGCGCGTGCTGGTCATCGGCGGCGGCAATTCCGGGTGCGACATCGCCTGCGAATCCGCGCGCGTGGGTGCGGCTGCCGACTGGAGCCTGCGCTCGGGCTACTGGTTTCTGCCGAAGACCGCGTTCGGCGTGCCGCTGACCGACCTGCCGATCTGGAGCCTGCCGGTCTGGCTGCAGCGCCTCATCCTGCGCACGGTCGTCCGCGCGTTCATCGGCGACTATCGGCAATACGGGCTGCAGAAGCCGGGGCACAAGCTCTTCGAGCGGCACCCGGCGTTCGGCACCGACGTGCTCAACTATCTGCGCCAGGGACGCATCAAGCCGCGTCCTGACATCGCGCGCTTCGCCGGTCCGAAGGTGCACTTCGTCGATGGCAGCGTGGGCGAGTACGATCTCATCGTCGCCGCAACCGGCTTCAACAACTCGATCCCGTTCCTGCCGAGGAATCTCGTGCCAGTCGAGAACGGTATCGTGCACGTCTACGGCGGGGCGTTCCCGGCCGAGGTCAAGAACCTCTACATCGTCGGCTGGGCGCAGCCGCGCAATGGCTTTGGCACCATCATCTCGCCGGCGGCGAAGCTCTACGCCGCGATGATCGCCATGCAGGACGAGATGGAGATGCCGATCGGCTACATCCTGCGCTGGCGCGGGTTCAAGGTGCAGTCCTCGCACCTCATCGACCCGGGCTCGACACGCCGGACGATCTGGATGGCACACCGTATCCTGCCGCTGCTGAAGCGGCGCTCGCGCGTGCTGGCGGAAACGGTTGGGCGGCCGCCCTTCGACCCGTCGCTATATCGCTTCGAGGGCGATGACGGCGCGGTCGCCGTCAATCAGTAGTCGCAGCTAGTCGGGCCGGAAGCGTGTCGCGGCCTAGCGCTGGATGCGCTCGCGGTGCGGCACGTCGCTCGGACGCACTTCGCCGGTGCGCTCGCGATAGGCGATACCCGGGTAATACGGGTAGGCGTAGCCGCGATAGTAGAAGTAGTACGGGCCCTGGAAATCCTGCGGCAGCCGCCGGTACTTCACCTCGCCGGCCGGGTTCCGGTAAAACTCGGCCTTGGCGTCCGACTGGGGAACGCTGAGCGCCGCCACGGCGGCGAATGCAGCGGTGCCGAGAGCGAAAATGGTCCGCATGTTCTTCCTCGTTGATCCTGATGAGGACAACGGAACATGTCGCTTCCCCCCGCGCCTCATTTCGGGAAGGTAACAACGCTTGCTTAACTAAGGGTGACTGCAATGCCACGCATTGTGGTCAATGCGCACGGAAAGAGCCGTCATACGGCTGAGCCCGGCTGAGATCACGGGGCCGTCACGGCGCGGCGTCGGCGTCGGCGCCGCCATCAGCCGGGCAGCTAAGCAAATAACGATTGCTTGGTTGCAATGCGGCAGACCGCTCCTACGTTGGTTAAGCACCACCGAACAGCCCGGCTGGCCGCGGTCTTAGGCCACCGGCCGGATTTTCCGTTGCGGCCGCCCGCCGGGAAGGGTCGTGAGATGTCGGGCACCCTCGTTCTCCTGCAACTTGCCGGCAACATCGCGCTGCTGCTGTGGGGCGTGCATATGGTGCAGAGCGGCATCCTGCGCGCCTACGGGGGATCGCTGCGCCACCTGCTGACCACCGGCCTCCACAATCGCTGGAAGGCGCTGCTCGCCGGCGCCGGCGCCACGGCCGTCATCCAAAGCAGCACCGCGACTGCGCTCATGGCCGGCAGCTTCATGGCCGCAGGGCTGATGGAGTTCGTGCCGGCCCTCGCCGTCCTGCTGGGCGCCAACGTCGGATCGACGCTCATCGTCCAGCTGGCGAGCCTGCACCTCAGCGCCCTCGCGCCCGTCCTCGTGCTCGCCGGCGTCGTCGCCTTCCGCCACGGGCCGAGGACGCGCTGGCGCGATCTCGGCCGCGTCGGCATCGGCCTCGGCCTGATCCTTATCGCCGTGCACGCGATCCTGCTCGTCATCGCGCCGGTGGAGCAGGCCGATACGCTGCGGCAGCTACTCGGACTTCTGGCGCGCGACCCGCTGATGAACGTGATCATCGGCGCGCTCGTGGCATGGGTGACCTATTCGAGCGTCGCCACCGTGCTGCTCGTCATGGCGCTGGCTTCCGCGCACGTGATCGACACCGCGGCGATGTTCTCGCTCGTGCTCGGCGCCAACCTCGGAATCGTCATTCCGCAATACACCGGCGCCGGAGACAGCCCGGTGGCGCGGCGGCTGGCGATCGCCAACGCCATCATCCGCGGTATCGGCTGCCTCGCGGTGCTGCCGTTCGTCGGCATCCTGGCCGACTTCACATCCGGTGTCGGGGTCGACCCCGGACGCCTCGGCGCCAATTTTCACACGATCTTCAACGTGGCGCTGGCGCTGGCGTTCATCGGGCTTCTCGATCCGCTTGCGGCGCTGTGCGAGCGATTGCTGCCGGTGGATGCGGCGCAGCCCGATCGCGGCGTTCCCCGTTATGTCGGCGTCGCCGGCCCCAGCTCGCCGAGCATCGAAATCGCCAACGCGCAGCGAGAGGTGCTGCGTATCGTCGACCTCATCAAGGAGATGCTGCAGACCTTTGCCGAGGCGCTCGGGGCCGACGACCGCAAGAAGCTGTCGCTGGTGGCGGCGCTCGATGACGACATCGACGGCCTGCATGGCGCCGTGAAGGCCAACCTCGTGAACCTGAGCCGCGCCGAGGGGCTGGAGGAGAGCGACCTGCGCCGCTGCTCGGAAATCCTGGTGTTCGCCATCAACCTGGAGCACGTGGGCGACATTCTCGACATGAGCCTGCGGCAGCTCGCGGCCCGCAAGATCAAAAACCGGCTGCGCTTTGCGCCGGAAGGCAGCGCGGAGCTGGCCAGCATGCAGGACCGTGTCATGCATCAGCTCGGGGTCGCCGTCAGTGTGTTCCTCACCCGCAACGAACGCGACGCGCGGGCGCTGATCGACGAGAAGGTGCACATGCGCGATGCGGCTCAGCGCGCCCTCGACGAGCACCTGCAGCGACTACGCGAGGGACGGCCCGAGACCATCGAGACGAGCGCGCTCTACGTGGACATGATCCGCGACCTGAAGCGGATCACGGCGCATCTTGCGTCCGTCGCCTATCCCATCCTGGAGGAGCGGGGAGCGCTGCGCCGCAGCCGCGTCAGGGACGAGCTGCCGGAAACCGATCCCGCCACCGCCAAGCCGCGCCTCAACTGATCGGCGGCCAGCGTGCCGGCGGCCAAGTATTCCCATCCGGCATAGCCGCTGCACCGAGGGACTCGGCTGCTTAGGAACTTTTTTGTTATCATTGGCGTCCTAAGGTGGAGGCTGCGTCCCCCTCGAGTTGCGGAGCTTACTATGGCCGCCCGTGCGTATTGGAAGGGCTTTCTGCGCCTCTCCCTCGTCTCGATCGCCGTCGAGCTCTACAACGCCGTCGAGACCAAGTCGGAAATCTCGTTCCGCCAGATCCACAAACCCTCCGGCCGGCGCGTCAACTACACCAAGACGGTGCAGGGCATCGGCGAGGTGAAGAACGCCGACATCGTCAAGGGCTACGAGGTCGACCACGACACCTACGTCACCCTCGAGCCGGATGAGATCGACGCGGTCAAGCTGGAAAGCAAGAAGACGATCGACCTCGTCAAGTTCGTCGACGCCGCGGAGATCGATCCGCGCTATTTCGAGCGCCCCTATTACATCGCGCCCGCCGACAAGCACTCCGCCGAGGGCTATGTCGTCATTCGCGACGCGCTGAAGAAGACGGGCAAGGCCGGGCTCGCGCAGCTCACCATCGGCGGTCGCGAATGGCTCGTTGCCATCAGCGCGCTCGGCGACGGTCTGCTGATGGAGATGCTGCGCTATGCCAACGAGCTGAAGGAGGCCGAGCAGTTCTTCGACGAGGTGCCGTCGATGAAGCCCGACAAGGAGATGATCGACCTCGCCGTCGAGCTGATCGAGCGCAAGGCGGGCGACTTCGCGCCCGACGACTTCGAGGATCACTACGCCACCGCGCTGCGCGAGCTGGTGAACAAGAAGATGAAGGGCCAGAAGATCAAGGCACCGCACGAAGAAGCGGCGCCCGGCAGCGCCAAGGTCATCGATCTGATGTCCGCCTTGCGCAAGTCGATCGGCGAAGGCTCGTCCGGCGGCAAGGCGAAGACCACGCGCTCGACGGGCCGCCGTGCCGCGCCCGCGCGCCGTAGCACCAAGAAGCGGGCATAACGCGTCCATCGGGGTCCGGCGTTGGCGATCAAACGACCAGGTAAGAGCGCCCCCGCCCGCCCGGCGCGCCAAGTCGGCAGCGCCGAAATGGAAGCCGCGAGCCCGCGCAAGCTGATTGCTTTCGATCCCGAGACCCTGCAGGCGCTCGAGCTGCTCGGCCGCGATTCCATGAAGGACCTGCAGGAGCTGGCCGACGAGGCCTTTCGCGATCTGCTCAAGAAGCACCGCCGGCCGAGTTCGCTGAAAGACGCGCTGCGACAATCGACGCGCAGCCTCGCCGCCAACGACGAGCCGGCGCCGCCCGCCCGCAAACGCCGCTGAGCCGCCAAATCGCAGCTTGACCGTGCCGCCGAAGGCGCGATAGCTTAACCACATGGTTGAACTAGACGACAGCTCGCTGGACCGTGTCTTTCATGCGCTCGCCGACCCTTCGCGGCGCGCGATACTGCAGCGTCTTGCCGCGGGCGAGCACACGGTCGGCGAGTTGGCCGAGCCGCTGCCCATGTCGCTGGCGGCCGTTTCGAAGCACATCCGGGTGCTGGAAGCCTCCGGTCTCGTCAGCCGCTCGGTCCATTGGCGGACCCACAGGTGCAGCCTAAATGCCGAGCCGCTGGCCGCGGTGCAGAAATGGCTCAGCTTCTACGAGCAGTTCTGGGATGAGCGCTTCGATGCGCTGGACGCGCTGTTCCGTGCCAGAAAGAAGAAGAAAAAATGAGCTCGGCCGAAGACCTCCACTTCAAGCGTCTTGTGCCGGCATCGCCCCAGGAGGTGTTCGAGGCGTGGACCGATCCGCAGACGATGCGCCAGTGGCTGGCGCCCGGCGAGAACAAGGTCATCGATGCGCAGACCGACGTACGCGTCGGCGGCCGCTTCCGTATCCGCTCCACGGCGCCGGATGGCAGCATGCACACCATCGAAGGAGAATACCGCGAGCTGGTGCCGGGCCGTCGCATCTCGATGACGTGGAGCTATAGCGGGCCCGTCGAATTGCTCTGCCACATGGAGACGCTGCTGGAGATCGACCTCGAGCCCGCGCCGGGCGGCGAGACGACGATGCGCGTCACCCAATCCCGCCTCGCCACCGCCGAGGCCGCCCAGGGCTACGGCGAAGGCTGGCCTACATGTTTCGACAAGCTGGAACGCACCTTCGGGGCGCCCGGCCGCCAATGACGCCAACGATAACAAAATGGGGGAAACGCAATGTCCATCAGTCGCAGGGAGCAAGGTGACGGACCCCGGCGCTTCATAGCCGCCTGGTTCGCTCTCGACGCCGTCGTCGCGCTCGCACCGCCCCTCTATTGGCATTTCGACGGCGACCGCACGGCGGTGCTCGGCGTGCCGGCAGTGGTGCTCTACTTCATCGCCGTCGCCACCTGCATCGCCCTCAGCATCGTCGCGGCATACGCGCTTGAGACCCGCGATGGGGAGGCCGGCTGATGCTCATCACCTTCGGCTGCATCGCCCTGTTCTTCGCCGTCATCGTCGTCATTCTGCAGCTCAGCGGCATTCGTGACCGCAACTTCACCGAGTACGCCGTCGGCGGCCGCTCGTTCGGCGCCAACTACCAGGCGATGTCGTTCCTCAACACCTGGTATCCCGGCGCCATGTTCACCGCCTTCGGCGGCATGGCGGCGAGCGCCGGCGTCATCTCGTTCTACGTGCTCTCCTACAGCCTGCTGACGGTCGTGCTGATGTACCTCATGGCGCGCCCCGTCTGGGTGTGGGGCAAGACGTTCGACCTGCGCACGCAGCCAGATCTTCTGGCGCTGCGCTTCAACTCGCGCCACATCAAGACCATCGCCGCCGCCATCGGCATCGTCTCCGGCATTCCATGGCTGGTGCTCGGCATGCAGGCGCTCGGCACGCTGTTCCAGTACATGTCGCTCGGCGCCCTGACGTTCTCGCAGGCGGTCATCGTCGGCGTCGGCATCATCGCCATCCGCCAGATCTGGACGGTGCGCATGGGTATGCGCGGCGTCGTCATCTCGGATATGGCCCAGGGCATCGTCGCCTACATCGTCGGCGTCGGCGTTCTCGTCGGGCTCATCGTCTGGATGGTGCTGGCGCGCGGCATCACCTTCGATGCACTGGACGCGAAGATGTTCGCCATCCCGAGCATTGGCTCGAAGGAAGGCCCGCTCTATCTGTTCAGCCTCATTCTGACGGGCGCCATCGGCGGATGGTGCTGGCCCTATATCTTCGTGCGCCTGTTCACGGCCGACGGCGTGCAGAGCCTGAAGAAGTCGGCTGCCATTGCCGTGCCGCTGTCGCTGGCCTTCGGCGTGGCGCTGCTGGTGTTCGGCATGCTCGGCTCGCAGATCCCCGGCGTCGCCGAGCACCCGAACGACGTGTGGTTCATCGTCAGCGAGCGGGCGGGCGGCCTGTGGCTGCTCGGCCTTGCGGGCGTGATCGTCCTCGCCGCGTCCATGGGGCACACCGACGGCAACATCCAGGCGACGGGCGCGCAGATCGCCAACGACCTCGTCGGCAACTACGTGCAGCTCGAGCAGCGCCAGCTCATCGTCATCGCCAAGGTCGGCATGCTGGTGCTGACCGTCCTGTCCTCGTGGCTCGCCTGCCTGGAGCTGCCGGCGCTGTTCCAGCTTGCCGTTCTCGCCTACCAGGGCATCATCCAGCTCGCGGTGCCGCAGTTCCTCGGCATCTTCTGGAAGCGCGGCAACAAGTACGGCGCCATCGGCGGGATGCTTGCGGGCTTCACCGTCGCCGTAGCGCTGGAGCTTGCCTATCCGGGTTACCTGCCGTGGGCCTATGGGCTCACCTCCGGCGCGATCGGATTGGCGGTAAACCTCGCCATCTACGTTGCAGCGGCCTACCTTGTAGCCCCATCGCGCGAGGAGCAGCAGCGCACAGAGGAGCTGTTCGGCCTCATCGGCGAGCGCTCGGCTGCGAGCCGCGAGCGGCTGGCAGAGCTGGTCTTGGAGCGGAGGACTGCATGAGCGACGACGGCATCTATTCGCAATGCCATCGCGACATACAGGATCGCTACGACCAGCGCGCCCTCGCCGACCGCACGGCGCAGGCCATCATCCACTCGACGTTCACGGAGCAGGACATCGCCTTTATCGCCGCGCGCGATTTCTTCTTCCTGTCGAGCGTCGACCCCGACGGGCACCCGACCGTCTCCTACAAGGGCGGCGGTGTGGGGTTCGTCGCGGTGGAGAACAACGAGCTGGTTTTCCCCTGCTACGACGGCAACGGCATGTTCATGTCGATGGGCAACATCGCCGGCAATCCCAAGGTCGGGCTGCTGTTCATCGACTTCGAGCGTCCGCGGCGGCTGCGTGTGCAGGGTATCGCCCGCCTGGATGAGAGCGAGGCGCGGCTGCGCGTCCCCGGCGCTCTGTTCCTCGTGCGGGTGGCGCCCAAGCAGATCTTCGTCAACTGTCCGCGCTACGTGCACAAGTATGCGCGCGTCGAGACATCGCGCTATGTGCCGGACGACGCGGGCACCGCACCGCTCGCGCAATGGAAGCGGCTCGAGGTGGTGCACGACACGCTGTCGCCCGAGGATCAGGAGGCGGCAAAGCGCGCCGGCTTCCTGACGCTCGAGGAATACGGCGCGAAAGTCGACGCCGGCGAAGGCTGATTGCGCCCGCGCGCCACCGCAGCAACGTAAACACCAAGCGATTTGCGGTTAACGCGTAGCGACAAATTGCTGCGCGCCGAACACAGCTCCGACGACTGAAGATCGCCGTCTTTCGGGGTCCGAAAGTGGTTAAGAAAAAGTATATGTCGGAATACGACAACACTTTGAAAGAACTACGTATTCCCCAGCCGCGTTTGACCATGCAACAGAGCGCCCGTCTGCAACAACCGAGGGAGTTCCCATGCAAGCCCTACGCGCTGGATTGATCGTCGCCGCTGCCATGTTGCCGTTCGCGGCCGCTGAGGCACAGAATGGCGTCGCTTCCCACTATTCGGACCTTTCGACGACGGCGAGCGGCCGCTCTTACAGCTCGGGCGCCATGGTCGCAGCCCACCGTTCGCTGCCGTTCGGCACCAAGGTCCGGGTACGCAACCCGCGCAACGGCCGCTCAGTGGTGGTCACGATCGTGGACCGCGGGCCGTTCGTGAAAGGCCGCGTGATCGACCTGTCGAAGGGTGCTGCGAGCGCGCTCGGCTTCTCCGGTCTGCAGCATGTCGAGATGGCCGTCCTCGGCCGGGGCAAGAAGTAAGCGGCTAGGGCCGTGATGGTGGCGAGCTGGCGAACGACGTCGCCAGCTCGCGCATCATATTCACCACCTCCGGATGTTCCTCCGGTTTCCAGTCGGCCAGCATTTTCTTCAAATCCTGCTCCCGCTGTTCAACCAGCCGCCGATAGTTGTCATGGCCTTTGGCAGTCAGCGTGTAGCGGCCGTCGGCCGTCTCGGCGCACTGGGCGGCAACCAGCCGGGCGAGCAGACCGCCGCACGCCGACGTCCCCACATCCAGCTTTGCCTCCAGCGCCGCCTGACTGACGGGTACCTGTGCTTCTCCGAGGCGCGCCAGCAGCCATAGCTCGTCCGGCGGCAGGTCTATGCCGACACGGCTCGCCGCGCGCTGGTAGACCAGCCAGCGGTTCTCGCGCGCCGTGACGCGCTCGACGATGCGCTCGAGCTCGTCCAGCGAGGTCGCATCGCGCGGCATCTGGAAGGCGTCGCCGACCGTCTCGGGCGCAATGCTGCCGCGCAGCGGCACCTCCTTGATCGCCAGCGCCAGCAAGAAGGACAGCAGCGCGATCGCCGCGGCGGTGATGAATACCGGACGGAGCGCGTCGACGAATATCGCCAGGTAAGCGGAGCGCAGCGGCTCGGCCAGCTTGCCAATCGCGTCGGGATCGCGAAGCGCATCCTCGAGGCCGGGCAGCGCCGCATGCACGTGCCGCTCGAGGACGAACGCGAAGATGCCACCGAACAGGGCCGCGCCTATGGTGCCGCCGATGGAGCGAAACAGCGTCGTGCCGGAGGTGGCGACGCCGAGCTGCTCGTAGGCGACGGCGTTCTGCACCGCCATCACCAGGATCTGCATCACCATGCCCAGCCCGGCGCCGAGCACCAGCATGAAGCTCGACGCCACCATCGCCGGCGTTTCCGCCGTTATTTGCGACAGGAACGCGAGGGCGACCGTCATCAGGGCCGTGCCGATGATCGGGAATATCCGGTAGCGTCCGATGCGGCTGATGATCTGCCCGCTCACGATCGAGGTGACGAACACACCGAGCATCATGGGTGTCAGATGCAGGCCGGCACTGGTCGGATCGAGGCCTTTCACCACCTGGAAGTAGACGGGCAGCAGCGTGATCGAGCCGAACAGCGCCATGCCGACGATGAAGCCGATCGACGTGCCGAGCACGAATGCCCGGTTCTTGAACAGCGACAGCGGCAGCAACGGATCGCGTACGACCGTCTCGGTGTAGAGGAAGCCCAGGATCGCCGCGACGCCGACGAGCGCAATGGCGACGAGGCTGAGCGGCGATTGGCCCAACAGCGTCGTGCCCAGGCTGGAGACGACGATGATCGCGGTGAGCGCCAGGGCGAGCAGCGCCGCGCCGGCGTAGTCGATCGAGATCGACTTCGGCGGTGTGTGCGGCTTGAAGGTGATGTTGATGACGAGCAGCGCCAGCAGCCCGAGCGGCACGTTGATATAGAATATCCAGCGCCACGACAGATTGTCGACGATGAACCCGCCGAGCAGCGGGCCGACGACCGTCGACAGGCCGAACACGCCGCCGAAGAAGCCCTGGTAGCGGCCGCGCTCGCGCGGCGGGACGATATCGCCCACGACGGCGATGGCCGTGACGATGAGCCCGCCGCCACCGAGGCCCTGGATGATGCGCGCGCCGATGAGCTGGGGCAGGTTCTGCGCCATGCCGCATAGGGCCGAGCCGGCGAGGAAGATGATCACCGCCGCCTGCAGCACGATGCGCCGGCCATAGATGTCACCCAGCTTGCCGTAGAGCGGCACGACGACCGTCGTCGCCAGCAGGTAGGCGGTGACGATCCAAGACAGGTGCGCCAGGCCGCCGATCTCGCTGACGATGGTGGGCAGCGCCGTGGCTACGATCGTCTGATCGAGCGAGGCGAGCAGCAGCACGAGAAGCAGGGCGGAGAAGATCGCCATGCGCTCGCGCTGGCTGACGTTGTTGTCGTTGGCGAGGGGAGAAGGAGCGTGCATGCGTGCGGGCGGTTTGGCTGGGGTAACGCGCCGCGGTATCGGCGGCGCGCGGATGAGGCGCAGAAAGCACCGGAACAACGGCGCGCGCAACCCGGCTCCGTCGCCTGCAGCGCGCGGCCGAGTGCCCTATGGAAAAGCCATCAGCCCGTGCATAAAGGCGCCGCGGGAGCCGCGGCCTTGTTGCAATGGCCGATGTGGTTCAGCAGCAGGTAGTTGTGCTCGTAGTGCTTGTGGCGACCCTTGCGGTAGATGGCCTTGGTCGATGCGCCATCGCTCCACTGGATGAGAGCGGCGTCGAACGCCATGGGCTTGATCCAGCGAGAGCCGGCTTGCCGGTCGCAGACCCGCTTCGCCGCCTCGTCGATTCCGAAGAGGCTGTCCGCCGACTCGTTGTCGGCGCGGCATGCAAGGTAATGGACGTCGCCTGCCCTGGCGGCACCGGCGGCAAATGACATTGCGAGGAGAGCAATCGAGAGCAGTGGCCATATGCGCATGGCAAACCCCACCCGGCCTTTGATCGCGCGCTCCTAGACCTGAAAATGTGCCGCTTTGTGGCAGGCTGGGACGGCGAGAACCGCGTCCGCGGTATTGGGGTGGATAACGCTTGCGCGGCTAGTGCGAGGCGCCGGAAGTGCGGCACGAGAGGGCCGCCTCGGCGAGCTTGGCGGGGTCGCGTTCGCCGGCGTCGAAGGCGATGGACAGGTGCCGGGCCAGCTCGTTGACGGTGAGGTCGATCTTACGGCTCGAGACGAGGCTGAGCGCCTGGTCGACAGCCTGTTTAAGGATTGCCAGTTTGTCGGCGGACATCAGCGGGGGAAGCATGGATTCTCCGGTTGTGGCCTAACACCGGCCACGGGTTTGTTGCACTGCATCAACCCGCTAGGCGCGAGGCTGGTTCCGCGCCGCGGCAATCTGGCCCGGCAATCCGGACCAACCCGGCGCGCCCGATGCAACGAGCGAACAATGCAATCATCGGGCCTGTTTGGCGGCGCGATAGGGGGGTGCGGTGTCCAAAATGTGGTCAAGCCCGCCGACGGGCCTGCCCGGCTGTGGGATGTGGCTTCGGTGGCACTGCCACGGCGTCGCACCGGTCGCGGGTTAGGCTCAATGCTCGGTCAGAGCGTGGCCGATGATCTTGCGCATGACGCTCGGCACCGCGGCCGCATGCAGGTCGCGACGCGCGACCCACCGGCAGCGCTCCGGCTCTGCCCAGAACGTCAGAGACGCGTCCGGCGGAACGAGCGCCCGATAGACGACCACCTCCAGGCGGAAATGGGTGAACACGTGCACGACGGTGCCGGGGACCGCCCACCAGTCGGCGCGCACCGGGGCCGCGCGCAGTGCCTCTCCCACCGGCGGCAGCAGATCGCGCCATTCGGTCCCGGGCACCTCCAGCATGCCGCCCAGCAGGCCGGCGGCCGGACGCTTGCGCAGCAGGACGTATCCGTCCTCGCGCAGGGCGACGAATGCAAAGCCCACGCGCTGCGGACGCTCGGCGCGCGCCAAGCGCATCGGCAGCTGCTCGGCTATGCCGTGCGCGGCCGCCGCGCAGTCCTGCTGCACCGGGCACACGAGGCACGAGGGACGCTTGGGTGTGCAGATGCCGGCGCCGAGATCCATCATCGCCTGGGCGAAATCACCGGCCCGGCGCGGCGGGGTCAATGTCGCCGCCAGACGCTTCAGCTCCGTCTTCGCGGCGGGCAAGGGCTGGCGCACCGCGAACAGGCGCGCGACGACACGCTCGATATTGCCATCGACCGGCGTCGCGGCCTCGCCGAAGGCAATGGCGGCAATCGCCGCCGCAGTATACGGCCCGATGCCCGGCAGCTTCTGCAGCTCCGTAGCCGTGGACGGAAATCGGCCGCCGAGGTCGCGCTCAACGACGACGGCGCATTGATGCAGGTTGCGCGCCCGGCTGTAGTATCCGAGGCCCGCCCAGGCGGCGAGCACGTCGTCGAGCGGCGCCGCGGCCAGCGACGACACGGTCGGCCAGCGTGCGAGGAAGCGCAGATAATAGGGAATGACGGCCTTCACCGTCGTCTGCTGCAGCATGATCTCGCTGAGCCAGACGCGGTAGGGATCGGCGCGCTTGCCGGGCGCCACCCGCCAGGGGAGATCGCGGCGCTCCTCGTCGTACCACGCGAGCAGCGCGTCGACGGTGTCGGGTCCGGCCGGCCGGAGCGGAAGTTGCTTTCGCGCAACAGCAGTCAAGGGATCGTCTCCCAGCGTCCGCGAATCGATCCCCCGATGGTAAGCGTCGACGTCACGGCTGGAAACTCTCAGCAGCGGACTTACCTCGCATGGCCAGCAACGCCGCCCTCTTTCGCCGGGCCAAGCCGTCCGGACACAGCGCTGCAGCGCGCAGCTTCGTCGCCGCGCGCGCCGTCGGCAGCTACGTGCCGAAGCTGACGCACAAGGCCTTCGAAAAGTACGGCTTCGCCGCGGCAGCGCTGGTTACGGATTGGCCTGTGATCGTCGGCAAGGAGATTGCCGCCTACACGGCACCGGAGCGCCTCAAGTGGCCGCGCGGCGTCGGTTTTGGCGACGAGGTGGGCGATGACGATGCCGGCCGTCCCGGCGCCACGCTGATCGTGCGCGTCGAGCCGGCGCGGGCGCTCGACATCCAATACCGGGGCCAGCAACTGCTCGAGCGCATCAATGGCCATTTCGGCTACCGCGCGGTGGCGGAGCTGCGCATCCTGCAGGCTCCTCTGCCCGAGCGGACGGCGACGCGTGCCATGCCGCCGAGCGCCGACGCTAAGCCCGTCGCCGCCCCCGAGCTCGACGCTATCGGCGACGAGCGCCTGCGCGCGGCACTGGCCAGCCTCAAATCGGGACTGATGGGCCGCGGGCGCGGCGCCTGATCCTGCCGCCGCCGCAACCCTGCATTAAGCTTCATTCACTTGGAGCGCGGCCGTTTTTGCCTTATTCCGACGGCCGGTGCGTGCTACTCCGGCGACAGCCGGGCACGCGCCGATGGGCCGCGAAAGGCGCCGTATCGTTCTCTGTCGCAAGGAGCACACCCCCGTGTCCGCATTGAAGACCCTATTTGGCCGAGTTGAGCTTTCGCGGCGCCGCGTGGTGCTTGCTACCCTGTGCGCCGGTGCGCTCGGCGTCGCCGCTGCGCTCCCAGTTGCCGCGCAGTCGAAGGGGCCGTCCGAAGTACCCGTCGAGGAGCTGATGAAGCCCGTCGGTCTGCCCGATCTGGCGCTCGGCCCGGCCGACGCCAAGGTGACCGTAGTCGAATACGCCTCGATGACCTGCGGCCACTGCGCCCACTTCACCAAGGAAGTGTGGCCCGAATTCAAGAAGAAGTACGTGGACACCAACAAGGTGCACTACGTGTTCCGCGAGTTCCCGCTCGACAACCTCGCCGCCGCCGCCTCGATGCTTGCCCGCTGCGTCGACCACGACAAGACGTTCTCGCTCATCGAGGTGCTGTTCGAGAAGCAGGCCGATTGGGCCTTCGGCGAAGGCAACCCGGTGCCGCGGCTGTTCGAGATCGCCAAGCAGGCGGGCTTCACGCAGGAGTCGTTCGACAAGTGCCTGACCGACCAGAAGCTGCTCGACGAGATCACCGCCGGACGTACGCGCGCCGCCGAGGTGTTCGGCGTGTCGGCGACGCCGACGTTCTTCATCAACGGCAAGAAGCTCGACGGGGCGCCGACGATGGAGAAGTTCGACCAGATGATCGAGCCGCTGCTGGCGAAGAGCTGAGCCATCGCATCGTGAGCAACCGAGCCGCCCTCGCCGCCGCGCTTTTCGCGCTGGCCTCGCTACCGGGATGCGGGGGTGGCTCGCTCATCGACACGGCGACGCTGACGCCGGACAAGGCCGATGCCGGCTCCGGCTCGGCCTATCCGTCCACCGAGGACGCCGCGCGCACGGGGCCGGAAAGGTTCAATCCGTTCGCCGATCCAACGGAGAAGCCGGTCGGCGGACGCGAGGTCATCGCCGAGCCGACGCTTGCCGACGTGATGGTGACGGGCCCGCTGCCGGAGATGTCCTTCGGCCGCCCGGATGCGCCGGTGACCATCGTCGAATATGCCTCGCTCACCTGTCCGCACTGCCGCAACTTCCACCTCAAGACGTACCCGCAGTTCAAGCGGGAGTATGTGGACAGCGGCAAGGTGCGCTACATCCTGCGCGAGTTTCCCATCGGCAAGACCTCCGGCGCCGCGACCATCGCCCTGCGCTGCGCGCCGCCGGACAAGTACATGACCTTGTTCGGGAAATTCATAGAGCAGCAACCGTCCTGGGTCTCCCAGGAGGTGCGGCTCGACCCCATATTCAAGGTCGCCCAGCAAGTGGGGATGACGCGGCAGCAGTTCGACGCCTGCCGTGAGAATCAAGCCATGATCGACGGGCTCAAGTGGGTGAAAGACCGCGGGCGCAAGCTGGGCGTCATCGGCACACCGAACTTCTTCGTAGATGGAAAGCTCGTGAAGAAGGAGCTTTCGATCGAGGATATTCGGGCGATGGTCGATCCGCTGCTCGCCGGCCGTGCCACGGCATCGGCCGGCGCCGCGCAGCACTGACCGCCGCGGCCTACCGCCCCGCAGAGCCGCACGCGCTGCGTTAGGGACCGCTATGAAGATCAATCGCCTGAGGCTCTTGGGCTTCAAGTCGTTCGTCGAGCCGACCGAGCTTCTCATCGAGCCCGGGCTGACGGGTGTCGTCGGCCCGAACGGCTGCGGCAAATCCAATCTCCTCGAAGCGCTCCGCTGGGTCATGGGCGAGACCTCGCACAAGAGCATGCGCGCCGCCGCCATGGACGACGTCATCTTCTCGGGCACCAACGGGCGCCCGGCGCGCAACAGCGCCGAGGTGACGATCTTCCTCGACAATACCGAGCGCCGCGCGCCGGCCGAATTCAACGACAACGACCACATCGAGATCACGCGCCGCATCGAGCGCGAAGCGGGCAGCGCCTACCGCATCAACGGGCGCGAGGCGCGCGCGCGCGACGTGAAGATCCTGTTCGAGGACGCGGCGACTGGCGCCCGCTCGCCGGCCCTCGTCCGCCAGGGGCAGATCGGCGAGATCGTCAACGCCAAGCCGGAGCAGCGGCGCCGCATCCTCGAGGATGCGGCGGGCATCGCAGGCTTGCACAGCCGCCGCCACGAGGCGGAGCTGCGCCTCAAGGCGACGGAATCCAATCTCGCGCGCCTCAGCGACGTGCTGGGCCAGCTCGGCAGCCAGGTGGAGAGCCTGAAGCGGCAGGCGCGCGCGGCGCGGCGCTACAAGGAGATTTCCGACGAGATCCGGCGCCAGGAGGCGCTGCTCATGCACCTCTCCTGGACGGACGCGCAAGCGCACGTCGACGGCGAGGAAACCCACCTGCGCGACGCGCTGGTGACGTTAGCCGCCGCGACGGAAGCGGAATCGCAGGCGCTCACCGAGGAGGGGCGTCTCGCCGAGCGCATGGATCCGCTGCGCGAAGAGGAGGGCAAGCGCGCCGCCATCCTCGGGCGGCTGCGTATCGAGCAGGAGAATTTCGAGCGCGAGGCACAGCGCGCCGCCGAGCGCGAGCGCGAGTTGCGCGCCCGCGCCGAGCAGCTCGCCTCGGATACGGCGCGCGAGGAAGCGCTGGTCGGGGAAGCACGGCAGATCCTGTCCGACCTCGCGGCGGAGATCGATAAGCTGTCGGCGGCGGAGAGCGAGGCGGCCGCAACCGAGCACGGCGCGCGCGCCCGGCACGACGAGGCGCAGGAGGCCCTGCGCGCCGCCGAGGCGAAACTCGCCGAGCTGACGACGAAGGTCGCCGAGCACCGGGCACGCAAGCAAAGCGCCGAGGCGGGGCTGGCCGAGCGCAAAGGTGTCGTCGGCAAGCTCGTGCGGCAGCTCGGTGAGCTGGACGCGCAGGCGCGCGAGATCGCGGCGCGGGCTCCGGACGCCCACAAGCTGCAGCAGATCAGCGAAGCGGGGCAGCAGCTCGCCGACCAGATCGCCAAGGTCGAGACGCAGGCGCTGGCCGCCGAGGACAACGCCCGCGCGCTCGTTGCCGGCGCGGAGACGGCCCGCGGCGACAGCGAGAAGGCCCGGCTGCGGCTCGCCTCGCTGCGCACCGAGCGCGAGACACTGGTGAAGCTCCTGCTGGGTGGGCGCCAGACGCAATATCCGCCCATTCTCGACCGGCTGCGCGTTGCCACTGGATACGAGGCTGCTCTCGGCGCGGCGCTCGGGGACGATCTCGAGGCGCCGGCCGCCGAGGAAGCTGCCGTGCACTGGCGCCACGTCGAGGTGCCTCGCGCGGACCCGGCGTTGCCGTCGGGGGTCGAGCTGCTCGCCGCGCACGTCGAGGCGCCGCCGGAGCTGGACCGCCGGCTGCGGCAGACCGGCATCGTCGGCAGCCGCGAGCAGGGTCACAAGCTGCAATCCTCGCTGAAGCCCGGACAGCGCCTCGTCAGCCGCGCCGGCGACCTGTGGCGGTGGGATGGTTTCACCGCCGCCGCCGAAGGCGTCACGCCGGCGGCGCAGCGCCTTGCCGAGCGCAACCGCCTGTCGTCGCTGGAGCTGGAGGAAGCCGAAGCACGCACGGCTGCGGCCTCGACCGCCGAGACCGAGCGCGAGGCTGCCGAAGCGCTCACTGCGGCACGCGCCGAGGAGCAGCGTCTGCGCAAGCTCGGCCGCGAGGCGCAAGCGATGCTCGCCAAAACGCGCGACAGCCTCACCGCGATCGAGCGCGCCGCGCGCGACACCGAGAGCAAGCTGGCCGCCGTATCGGGCGCCCGCGCGCGCGCGGAGGAGGAGCAGAAGGTCGCACAGCAGGCGCTCGCCGAAGCCGAAGCCGCCGTGGCCGCGCTCGCCGCAGCGGAAGACCTTGAGCCGGCGCTGGCGTCGGCCAGGAGCGAGGCCGAGACGCGCCGCCATGCGGTCGCCGAGGCGCGGGCGGCCCTGAGCGACATCGAGCGCGAGCGCCGCGCCCGCTCCGACCGCAACGCCGCGATCGCCGTCGAGCGTGAGCGCTGGACGACGCGCTCGACCGGCGCCGAGCAGCAGATCGAGACGCTGAAGGCACGCCTCAGCGAGACACGGGGCGAGCTGGAAAGCCTCGCCGACGTACCGGCGATGATGGAGGAGAAGCGCGGCAAGCTGATGAGCGCGCTGTCCGATGCCGAGCGCGAGCGCAAGGTGGCAGCCGATGCGCTGGCGGAGGCCGATACCGCCCTGCGCGCCGGTGTCCAGACATTGCGCGCGGCCCAGGGCGCCGTCGCCGAAGCGCGCGAAGGGCGGGCCCGCACCGAGGCGCGTCTGGAAGCGGCGCGCACGCGCCGTCAGGATGTCTCGCGCCAGATACGCGAAACGCTCGGCATTGCTCCCGAGGACTGCCTCGCCATGGCCGGCGTGGAGCCCGGCGCGCCGCTGCCACCGCTCAACGATGTCGAGCGCAAGCTCTCGAACCTCAAGACCGACCGCGAGCGCCTAGGCGGCGTCAACCTCGCTGCGGACGAGGAGTTGCAGCAGCTCAGCATTCAGGCAGCGGGGCTCGAGACCGAGAAGGCCGACATCGAAAGCGCCATCGCCAAGCTCCGTGGCGCCATAGGCCAGCTCAACCGCGAGGCGCACAAGCGCCTGCAGGAAGCGTTCGAGGCGGTCAATGCGCACTTCGGCCGCCTGTTCGCGACGCTGTTCGGCGGCGGCGAGGCGCGTCTGGAAATGATCGAGGGCGAAGATCCGCTCGAGGGCGGCCTGGAGATCATCGCCAAGCCGCCGGGCAAGAAACCGGCGACTCTGTCGCTGCTGTCGGGCGGCGAGCAGTCGCTGACGGCGATGTCGCTGATCTTTGCGGTGTTCCTCACCAACCCGTCGCCGATCTGCGTGCTCGACGAGGTCGATGCGCCGCTCGACGACGCCAACGTCGATCGCTTCTGCCGGCTGCTGGAGAGCATGGCAGCCGACACGGCGACACGCTTCCTCGTCATCACCCACCACCCGATGACCATGTCGCGCATGAGCCGGCTGTTCGGCGTCACCATGGCCGAAAAGGGCATATCGCAGCTCGTCTCGGTCGATCTGCAAACGGCACAGCGGTTCCGCGAGGCCGGCTGACGGTCAGGTGCGCGTGCGCCGGACGCCGAGCGGCTGCAGGACCGGGCTGCGCCGCGCGCGCACCTTCACCGGCTTGCCGATGGGCGCGATCAACTCCTTGCTGGCCTCTACGATCAGGACACCGCAGAACGCAGGCGAGACTCCGGCGCCGACCCGTTCCCAGGCGGTCGACGAGCGCAGCAGCATCTGCCGGCCGAGCGGCGGGAAATAGAGAGCGCCACCCCAGTCGAGCGGCGTGAACATCGCCTCGTGAAGCAGCTTCTCGAGCTGCCGGCGGCTGTAGGGCCGGCCCTGCCCGAACGGCGTGTTGTCGAGCCGCGCCCATACGCCGCGGCGGTTCGGCACCACGAGGATCACGCGGCCTTCCGGCGCCAGCACGCGCCACATCTCGCGCAGCAACTGGCGCGTGTTCTCGGCGACCTCGAGGCAATGCACGGCCAGCAACCGATCGACGCTGCCGTCGGCGAGCGGCAGACGGTCATCGCTGACGAGCACGCTTTGCGATGCGCCGTCGCGCGGCCAGCGCGCGGCGCCCAGCCCCTCGGGCATGAGAGCGCCGAGCCGCTGCGCCTCGCCCCGGAACGCACCGAGGTAGGGCGTCGAATAGCCAAGCCCGATCAGCGTCGAGCGTTGCAGCCCGCGCCAGCGCGCGCGGATGCGATGCGTCAGCAGACGGCGCACCGTCTGGCCGAGCGGCGTTGCGTAGAACTCCAGGAGGTCGTCGACGTCGAGCTGCATCTGCCGCAGATTGTAGCGCGTTCCCGGCCAATCTGACGGCTTCGCGCGCCATTTCAAGCCTTGAAGCGCCGATGCGTTGTCTTAAACGGCGTGCGCCGCTACCTTCGGCTTCGTCCCGCCAACGCCAGACAAGAGAGCCGGTGCGCATGCCGAAGCTCGAAATCGAGCAGTTTGCTTGCCTTTCCGATAATTACGGCGTTCTGATTCACGATCCGGAAGCGGGCGTCACGGCGTCCATAGACGCGCCCGACGCGAAGGCCATACTGGCGCGGCTCGAAGCGCACGGATGGAAGCTGACGCATATCCTCGTCACCCACCACCATGCCGACCACACGGGCGGCAACCTCGCGCTGAAGGAAGCGACCGGCTGTACGATTATCGGCCCCAAGGCGGAGGCCGAGCGCGTGCCGGGCATCGACGTCGAGGCGGCCGAGGGCGACGCCATCCAATTCGGCAGCTTCGAGGTCAAGGTCATCGACACGCCGGGGCACACACTCGGCCACATCGCCTACTGGATACCCGAGGCGAAGGTTGCCTTCGTCGGCGACACGCTTTTCGCGCTCGGCGCCGGACGCATCTTCGAGGGCACGGCGGAGACGATGTGGAAGTCGCTGCAAAAGCTCATGCGGCTGCCGCGCGACACGGAGATCTACTGCGGTCACGAGTACACGCAGGCAAATGCACGCTTCGCGCTGACGCTGGAGCCGGACAATCTGGCACTCGTCAACCGCGCCAAGGAGATCGACCGGCTGCGCGACGAGAACCGGCCGACATTGCCGACGCGGCTCGACCGGGAGCTGGAAACCAATCCGTTCCTGCGTCCGCACGTGACCGCCATCCGGGCGAAGCTCGGCATGCTCTACGCGCCCGACTGGCACGTCTTCGCGGCCATCCGCGAGCGTAAGAACAAGAGCTGAGTCATGGCCGAATTGAGCGCCGCCGACATCATCAGGCTGCTCGACCTCGAGCCGCACCCCGAAGGCGGTCATTACCGCGAGACGTTCCGCGACGCGCAGGGCGACGGCCGGCGCGCGGCATCGACCGCCATCTATTTCCTGCTCGCCGCCGACGAGGTGTCGCACTGGCATCGCGTCGACGCCGTGGAGGTGTGGCATTGGCACGCGGGCGCGCCGCTGGTGCTGTCGATCGCTCCGCCGGACGGCCCTGCGACGGACATGACGCTCGGGCCCGACCTGGCCGCCGGCGCGCGACCGCAGGGAATCGTTCCGGCGCACTACTGGCAAAGCGCGCGCAGCCTCGGCGCATGGACTCTCGTGAGTTGCACCGTGGCGCCGGGATTCCTTTTCGAAGCATTCGAGCTGGCACCGAAAAGTTTTGCTCCGCCGCGCGCTTAGCGTGTTGCGACGGCTTCGGTGCGCTGTGGCACACAAAGCTCACTTCGGCGTTTTCCACTGCTTTGTGCGGGCTTAAAGCGCGAGCTAACCCTCCGTCTCCGCTTAGTTTTCCCCTGTGTATAGACCGCGGGCGGTTGCCGCTCGGGTGCGACTCACCAAAGAGTCCGAGCAATCCATTTTTACGGCCACGCGGGGGATGCCGGTTATGAAGCGCGAGACATCTGGGCCAATCCTGACCACGGTGTTCGTCGACTACGACAACGTCTACTTGTCGTTGAAGCGCAAGAATGAGGAAGCGGCCAAACGCTTCTCGAAGGACGCAGGTCTCTGGCTGAAGGAGATCGCCTCCGGCGCCCTGATGACGCCGACGAATGCACCGGCACTCGATATCGAGCGGCGTATCGTCATCAACCGCTGCTACGGCAATCCGGTGCCGCGCCGGAACCAGGGCGACAATTCCACCGACATGAGCTCGTTCCCGTTCGTGCGCCATCACTTCCTGCGCGCCGGGTTCGAAGTCGTCGATTGCCCGCCGCTCACCGCGCAGCTCAAGAACTCCGCCGACATCCGCATGGTGATGGACGTTCGCGACATCCTCACGCACGACACTCGCTTCGACGAGTTCGTGATCCTGTCGGCCGATGCGGACTTCACGCCGGTCCTGCATCGCCTGCGCTCGCACGCTCGCCGCACGGTCGTGTTCTCGAACGATCACACGGCGGCGCCGTACACCGCCATCTGCGACGCCGAGATTCGCGAATCCGATTTCCTGTCGCTGCTCATCGACGGACAACTTCCGAACCGCAACGCGCACGGCGAGCAGCAGGCGCTCCCGAGCGCTGCCTCCATCGAGACGGTGCGCAACGAGATTCTCGCCGAGGTCGCCAACGCCGTGCGCACGGCCGATCAGCCGCTGGCCCTCGAGGCGCTGGCCGATCGCTGCGTGCGCGTGCTGGGTCACGACAAGACCGCCGGCACGGCATGGGGCGGCACGGGCAGCTTCCGCGATCTTCTGGCGCGCGGCCTGCCGGACGACATCAAGCTCACGGCGCAGCCGCCCTACTTCGCGTACGACGCCAATCGCGCCATCCAGAGCGATGCGCCGCGCATCACCACGCGGCCGGAGCCGCGCCCCGAGCCACGCGCCGATATCGTTCGCCAGCAGCCGGCCGCCGAGCCGGCGCGGGCGGAGACACCGCTGATTCAGCGTGCCCTGGCACCGCTGCTGGGCATGCAGTCAGACCAGCGCCCTGCTGCTGCACCAACCGGAGCCCCCGCTCCGGCGCAGCGCGGACCGGCGGCCCCGGCACAGCCCGATACCCTCTCGGGTCAGCCGGGGCTGCCACGCCAGCCCGCGGCCGGCCCGCAGCGCACGGCGCAAGGCGCTGCCGCCATTCAGCAGTCGATCGCGCGCATCCACGAGGCGAGCCAGGCACCGACGCTATCGCCGCAGGACTACCGCACGCTGTTCGACGTGATGGCGCAGGAAATCGCCGCCAACGGTCTCGCCGGGCAGCAGACGCTGACCAACATCGTCAAGCGTGCGGAGAACGTCGGCATCGACATCCGCCGCGACGACGTCCGCTTCGTTCTCGACGTCGTCAGCGAGGCCGATCCGTGGTTCGACCAGGGCGCCTCGCCGACACTGTTCGCTTCGCGCTTCCGCAACTTCGTAGTGGCGCGCTGCCGCAGCCAGGGCCTCAACCTGTCGGCCGACGAGCTGGATCTGATCGAGGCATGGTTCGCGGCTCCCATCGCGCAGCGGGGCGCTCCGGCGGCCGGCGGTGCAAATCCCGCTGCCAACGCGCAAGGAGGCGCCTACACGCCCTCGCGGCAGCCACAGAGCATCAGTTCGCCGGTGACGCCGGATGGCGCTGCCTCCGGCCAGCAGGGCAATGCTGCCGATGGACGCCAGGACCGCTGGTGGAGCTACGATGAAGGACGGCCGGCGGTCACCGAGGGTGAGGATTACCCGCGCATCATCAGGACGCGCCTGCGCGGCTGACGCGCGGCAGCGGATCACAAAGACGATCACAAAAGGCCGGGCCCAGCGCCCGGCCTTTTCTTTTGTCCGCCTGCTCCGAAACGCGGGAGCTTCGTCGGCCAACAAAAATGGCCGGGCTGATGCCCGGCCATTTTCATTTTCAGCATTGTGATCCCGGATAGCCGCTCGCCGTGCTCACGGCTTCCGGGATGACAGAAATCAGGTCGCCATGTAGTGGCCGCCGTTGATATCGAAGCAGGCGCCGGTGATGAAGCCAGCGGCGTCGGAAGCGAGGAAGGTCACCACGCGGGCGATCTCCTCGGACTCGCCGAGACGGCCGACCGGGATCTGCGGAATGATCTTGGTGTCGAGCACTTCCTTCGGGACCGCCGCAACCATCTCGGTGGCGATGTAGCCGGGCGCGATGGTGTTGACGGTGATGCCCTTCGCCGCGCTCTCGTACGCCAGTGCCTTGGTGAAGCCGTGCGTGCCGGCCTTGGCGGCCGAGTAGTTCGTCTGCCCCATCTGACCCTTGCGGCCGTTGATGGACGACACGTTGATGATGCGGCCGAAGCTGCGCGAGCGCATGCCGTCGATGACGTGGCGGCTCGTATTGAAGAGGCTGTCGAGATCGACGTTGATGACCTCGTTCCACTGCTCCTTCGTCATGCGGTGGAGCATGGCATCGCGGGTGATGCCGGCGTTGTTGACCAGCACGTCGATGGGCCCGACCTCTTTCGTCACCTGGGCGATGCCGGCGGCACAGGCGTCGAAGTCGCCGACGTTCCATTTGAACACGGGGATGCCCGTCTCGGCCTGGAACTGCTGCGCGGCGGCGTCATTGCCGGCGTAGTTGGCGGCGACGCGGTAGCCGGCGTTCTTGAGCGCGACGGAAATGGCGTGGCCGATGCCACGCGTCCCTCCCGTCACCAGGGCGACACGAGCCATGAGAACCTCCCTCGGAATGTCTTTTGTTGGTTTGATCAGCGGTGGGCGGGCGCTCCGGCCCGGAGAGGCCGGAGCAGACGTCGTGGGCAGATCTCGATCAGTCGCGCGCGACGCACATGGCGATGCCCATGCCGCCGCCGATGCACAGCGTTGCGAGACCCTTCTTGGCGTCGCGGCGCTTCATCTCGTGCACGAGCGTCGTCAGCACGCGCGCGCCGGACGCGCCGATGGGATGGCCGATGGCGATGGCGCCGCCGTTGACGTTCACCTTGTCGGTGTCCCAGCCAACGCCCTTGTTGACGGCGCATGCCTGGGCCGCGAACGCCTCGTTGGCCTCGACGAGATCCAGATCCTTGGCGTCCCAGCCGGCCTTCTCCAGCGCCTTCTTGGAGGCGGGGATCGGCCCGGTGCCCATGATCGAGGGATCGACGCCGGCCTGCGCCCACGAGACGATGCGCGCCAGCGGCTCGATGCCCCGGCGCTTTGCCTCGGCGGCCGTCATCAGCACCACTGCGGCGGCGCCGTCGTTGATGCCCGACGCGTTGCCGGCGGTGACCGTGCCGGCCTTGTCGAAGGCAGGGCGCAGCTTGGCGACGCTGTCGAGCGTCGCGCCGTCGCGGATGTACTCGTCATCGGCGACGACGACGTCACCCTTCTTGCCCTTGATGGTGACGGTCGCGATCTCGTCCTTGAACTTGCCGGCCTTCTTGGCCGCCTCGGCCTTGTTCTGCGAGGCGACGGCGAACTTGTCCTGATCCTCGCGCGTGATCTGCCACTGGCGGGCGACGTTCTCCGCCGTGGTGCCCATGTGATAGCCGTTGAAGGCATCCCACAGGCCGTCCTTGATCATCGTGTCGATGAACTCGACCGGGCCCATCTTGGTGCCCGAGCGCATGTGCGCGGCGTGCACGGACTGGCTCATGCTCTCCTGGCCGCCGGCGACGACGATCTTCGCCGCACCCGACTGGATCTGCTGGGCACCGAGCGCGACGGCGCGCAGGCCGGAGCCGCAAACCTGATTGAGGCCCCATGCCGGGCTGTCGACGGGAATACCGGCGGCGATCGACGCCTGACGCGCCGGGTTCTGTCCCTGCGCGGCGGTGAGCACCTGGCCGAGGATGACCTCCGAGACGTCGCCCGGCTCGACGCCGGCGCGCTCGAGCGCGGCCTTGATGGCAACCTTACCGAGCTCGTGCCCGGGCAGGCTCGAGAGCGAGCCGTTGAACGACCCGACCGGCGTGCGTGCAGCGCTGGCAATGACGATGGTGTTGTCGTCGCTCATCCGGAAAGGCGCCTCCTTCAAGCGCGTATATTTTTTAAAAGCGTCTGCGCGCGGCGCAGCACTCCCCAATCACAGGGCCCAGGCCGGCCACGGTGCCAAAGGCGTTACCAAAGCTTAGGCTTGCTGCCAGCTAATGCGCCATCTGGCTGCCGCGGTCAACACAAACGGCTGGCACCTATAGGTGGGGGTGTGTTACGCTGCCGCAGTGCAAAAATCTGTGACGGCCCTGCAATGCTGAACAAGCCAGACGCGCCTGCCGACAAGCGAGAAGCGGTTGTCATCAAGAAGTATGCCAACCGCCGTCTCTACAATACCGAGACGAGCACGTACGTCACCTTGGAGGATCTCGCAGCCATGGTGCGCTCGGACCGCGATTTCGTGGTCTACGACGCGAAGACGGGCGACGACCTGACCCATTCGGTGCTGACGCAGATCATCGTCGAGCAGGAGAACCGTCAGGGCGGCCAGACGCTGCTGCCCGTCCCCTTCCTGCGCCAGCTCATCCGCTTCTACGACGACAGCATCGGCCGCATGGTGCCGGGCTACCTGCAGTTCAGCCTCGAAAACCTCGTCAAGGAGCAGGAGAAGATCCGCGCCCAGTTCGCAACTGCGTTCTCCAATCCGGCGGCGGCGTTCGAGGTCTACCAGGACCAGGCACGCAAGAACATGCAGATGTTCGAGCAGGCGCTGTCGATGTGGAGCCCCTTCGGCCCCAAGCGTGGCGAGGCGCCGGCAAAGGGCGAGCGTACCGAGCCGCGCAGCGAGGACACGAACGAGATCAGCGAGCTCAAGGCGCAGCTTGCCACCATGCAGCAGAAGATCGACAAGCTATCGCAGGACCGGAACTGAGCCGTCTGAGACGGTCAGCACGGCGCAAACGAAAAGCGACCGCCGGGCGGTCGCTTTTTTGTTAGGCTTTTTGTTAGGCCGGGGCTGCTTGCCGCCGATCAGTCGATGGCACCGCCGATGGCGAGATCGCGGCGCGCCACGCGGATGCCGATGGTGAAGCCGGCGACCACGTCGATGGCTGTCGCTACCATGACCAGGAAGAACGTCGAGGTCGCGGCCTGCGGCACGAGCAGAAACTCGACCAGGCAGGCGATGAAGACGACCATCGACAGGCCGTGATCGACCAGCGACGACGTCGACGTGTACGTCGCCTTGATCAGCTCGGCGAAGAGCAGGAACAGCGTGAACAGGATGATCAGGTCGCCGACCGTGAAGCGCCAGATGCCGCCGCTGAGCATCCTCAGCTCGAACAGGGCGCCGTTCAGCACATCCGTGCTGCCCGATATGAACACGATGACGTTGTAGAGAATGAAAGCGAGAATAATCGACGGAAGCGACCGGAGCGACATGACGCAATCCCCCTATACGGCCCACCTTGGCCCGCATCGACAACGTTCTGCCACGCGGCCCTTGCCGCTGCAACGCCGAAGGGGCGCCTGATGTTTCGTCCTCAGGGCGCCCAACGTGAAAGTTAAGCGTCGGCCTTCGGCGCGAGGATCTGGCGGCCGCGATACTTGCCGGTCTTCAGATCGATGTGATGGGGACGGCGGCGCTCGCCAGAATCCTTGTCCTCGATGTAGGTCGGGGAGCTGAGGGCGTCATGCGAGCGGCGCATACCGCGCTTCATCGGGGAAACTTTCTTCCGCGGTACTGCCATCGTCGTAACTCCGTATCTCTCTGGGATCGCGGGTCAAATCGACCGCGTTCGGACCCTCAAAAGCCCGCCCAAGCCCGTATCTGGGATGCGTTTTGCCAAGTTTGGCCCGGCCTGGGAAGCCCCGCCGGGAGCACATGGGGGCGCCTTATACTCACATTCCAGCGGGAGTACCAGAGGGTTGGGGCGCTTTAGCGGCGGACGTCGACACACGCCGAAGCCTCCCGGGCCCGCGCCGCGCGCGCCTGGACGATCGATGCCTTACGGGCGGTCCGCGGGCCGGGCGCGCCGGCGTCGCGCACGATAGGATTGGGCAGCACCGCCGCGAGCTGCGCGGCCTGCCGGGCGGTCAAGCTCGACGCGGCGCGCCCAAAATGCGCCCGCGAGGCCGCCTCGGCACCGAATATGCCCGGCCCCCATTCGACGATGTTGAGGTAGACCTCGAGAATGCGGCGCTTGGACCAGGCGAGCTCGATGGCAAAGGTGAGCGGAATCTCCACCATCTTGCGCACGTAGCTCTTGGCCGGCAGCAGGAAGAGGTTCTTCGCCACCTGCATGGTGATGGTGCTGGCACCGCGCGGATACCCGTCGGCGGCGCGCTTTATCGCGTTGGCCGCCTCGACGAAATCGATCCCCCAGTGCTGGCAGAAGCGCCCGTCCTCCGAGACGATCACGGCGCGCGCCAGGTTGGGCGATATCCGCTCCATCGGCACCCATTGCTTGCTGATCGACGTGCCGGTGAGCCAGCGCTGCGCCATCAGCATCGAGAACGGTGGATTGACGAAGCGGTAGACACCGATGAGCGCGAGCACGGCGATGAACCAGCCGGTGAACGCCAGGAAGGCGACGTGGGCGGCGCGGCGGGCGAGGTCGCGCCAGTCGCGACGGGGGACGGTCGGCGCGTAGATGTCGGGCCGCGGCTCGGCGACCAGGGTGGGCGCCGCGGCCGCGACGGGCTCCAGCGACGCAGCATAGGGCGCCATGCGGTCCGGAGCCGGCTCGGGGCGCAGGGCAGGCGGCGGTGGCTGCTGTGGCTCATACGCAGGCGCGGGCATGGGTGCCGGCGGCGCCGTCTCCCCAAGATCGTCGGGCCCGGTCTCCAGGTCGAAATGCTGTGGTGCCGCTTCGAACAGCGCGGGCTCGAACGGTTTGGGCTGCGGCTCGACGGGTGCCACCTCGGGTGACCGAGGCTGGCTCTTCAGCTCGAAACGCGGCGCATCGAAAGGCTGCGGCTCGAACGGCTGCGCCTGCGGCTCCATGGATGCGGCCGGCGGCGCGTCATGGATCGCAGGGCTTGCCGGATCGAACCGCCGCTCGGGCACCTCCGCCGCTGCTTCGTCGACGACCGGCGGCGGCACGGAAAACGGGCGCGGCTCGAATGCGGGCTCGGACGGCGCGGGCTCGATAGCCGCAGCCGGCGCATCATCCGTCACCGGTGCGTCCGCCGCATAGGCGGGCACAGCGATGGGGCGGACGGGCTGCGTCGTCTCGCGCTCCAGCATCTCGAAGTGCGCGCGCTCGATGGCCGCGAACTCGGCATCGGTGGGCGCTTCGAAGGCTTCCCGCAGATATGCGTTCCGCGGCTCCTCCGGCATGGGCTCGGCGGGCGGCTGCAGCTCAGGCGCCGCGTCAGCGGCAGGCTCAGGATCGCGCCCCGTCTCGAATTGCGGCTGCGCGGCTGCCGGCTCGGGGAATGCCGGTGGTGCCGGCTCGTGCGTCACCGTTTCCACCGCGGGCACGGCGGGCGGCGCAGTCGTCGGCGGCGCGGTGACCTCGTCAGCTTCAGTCTGCTGCGCGCTGGCCGGAGCGGATGCTGGCGATCGCTGGGAGTCGGACCGTTCCATACTGTGCTTGCATCGCCCCGATGCTATATCCGCTCGCTCACCGCCCATTGCCGGAACGGCCTGGGCGATCGGCCCGAGGCAGCTAGGTAATCCGATAATGACGTTCCTGCAAAGGCTGGGCGCCGCCGCGAGCCTCATCGAGCAACGCCTTGCGGAATTGCTCGCAGAATGCGGGCCGGAAAAGGGCGAGCGGCTGACGGCCGCCATGCAGCACGCCCTGCTCGGCGGCGGCAAGCGCTTCCGGCCGTTCCTTGTCATTGAAACCGCACGGCTCTTCGGCTTGGAGACGCCTGCGGCGCGCGACGCGGCGACGGCGTTCGAATGCGTGCACTGCTACTCGCTGGTGCACGACGACCTGCCGTCCATGGACGACGACGACGTGCGCCGTGGCCGGCCGACCGTGCACAGGGCATTCGACGAGTGGACGGCCATTCTCGCCGGCGACGCGCTGCTGACGCTCGCCTTCGAGATCATCGCCCGCCCCGACACGCACGCCGATGCGGCGGCCCGCGCGGAGCTGGCGCTGCTGCTGTCCCGCGCCGCCGGCGCACGCGGCATGGTGCTCGGGCAGATGCTCGACCTCGAGGCGGAAAAGCGCGGCGAGCCGGAAAATCCAACGGCGGCTCACGTGCGCCGCCTGCAAGCCTTGAAGACAGGCGCGCTGCTGGCCGCGGCGTGCGAGGCCGGCGCCGTGCTGGCGCGCGCGAGCGACGACCAGCGTCTGGCGCTGCGGCGCTATGGCGAGAGCCTCGGCTTGGCATTTCAGATTGCCGACGATCTGCTCGATGCGGAGGGCAACGCGGAGACGGTCGGCAAGGCGACGGGAAAGGATGCGACTGCCGGCAAGGCCACGTTCGTGGCGCTGGTCGGCGCCGACGCTGCGCGGACGGAGCTTACTGCTGCGGTGGCAGCGGCGGAGAAAGAGCTGGCGCCCTTCGGCGCCAAGGCCGCGACGCTCATCGAAGCGGCACGCTTTGCGGCAAGCCGCGAGCACTAGCTGGTGGCGCTCGGCGACTCCCCTGCGGGAAGCCGGCCGCCGAGCGCCGAGTGCATCAAAAGCGGAAGTTGACGCCCGCGCGCACCGTGTGGAAGTCGGTGTCCGTCGTATACGAGCCGGCCGGACCCGAGATCGTCTGATCGCCGAGATCGACGTACAGGTATTCCGTCTTCAGCGACCAGTTGGGTGCGAACTGCCATTCCAAACCGCCGCCCACGGTGTAGCCCGAGGCGACGTCGTCCTTGCTCATCGAGACACCGCCCGACGTGACGCTCTGATCGAGACCCGCGAAGGCCCAGCCGCCCGTCACGTAGATGAGCGTCGGTCCGGCCGCGTAGCCGACACGGCCGCGCACGGTCGAGAACCAGTCGATGTCGGTGGTGACATTGCTGAAGCCACCGCTCAGTGCGGTCGAGTCGCTGATGTCGGCGCCCTGAAGGTCCGCTTCGAGGCCCAGCACCAGCCAGTTGAACTGCGCGTTGTAGCCGATCTGTCCGCCGCCGAACCATCCTTCGGGGCTGAGCGAGCCGACGCCGCCTCCGGCGCCGTCATAGGCCGCGCCGTTGCCGTTGCTCCAGCTATAGCCGCCGTTGACACCGAAGTAGAGGCCCTGCCAGTTCCACGCATCACGCTGGCGAATTGGCTCGTAGATCGGCTCCTCCCGCGGAGGCGGCGTGTAAGGTCCGAGGTCGGCTGCGAGTGCGCAGCCAGACCAAGCTCCAGCCGCAAGGCCGGCGAGCAGAATCTTCTTCATGGCGAGGTTGTCCCCGTTATCCCTAAGCTCTGCACACAGAACGAGCTTGCAGACGCGCAAGTTCCCGCCACGTACACGGGCACTGGGAAAAAGCTACGCGCGGCCAATGACCTAAGCTTGGCCGCGCGGGGACGAAATCAAGGAGTGAATGGGGCAGTCTCGCCTAGTTCGGCATGCCCGGCGTGGCCTTCTCGCGCGGATCGCCGGATTCCGGCTTCTTGCTATCGAAGATCTGCTCGGTGTGAGCCCTGGCGCCGGCAACCTGGCTCGCGGTCAGCTTGCACTCGTTGCCTTTGTCGAGCAGTGCGAAGGCGCGGTTCGGCTTGTCGACGAACTCGGTGCGCGCGACCTTGCCGTCGCCGTTGGCGTCGTAATAGCTGAAGTCGACCGTCTCGAACATGCGATCGGTGGCGATGACCTTGGCGTACTCGGTGCGATCGAGTAAGCCGTCGCGATCGGTGTCGGCGCCATCGAAGAGCTCGCCCGCGTACGCCTTCCATTCGTCGCACGTGACGATGCCGTCGCGGTTGCGATCCCAGCTTCCCGCTGCCGACAGAAACACGCGGTCGACGTCGGGCAGCGACGAACTCGAGCAGCCCACCAGCAGGAGGACGAGCGCACCGGCCGGTGCGATGCGTTGCGCGAAGCGCGCGGCGGGTGATTTCTTCTTCATGGTTCTCCCCCAGACCACGGCCCCGCCTCAGGCCGTATGTCGTTCTTGCACCGATGTCTCTAGCTGGGCCCCGCCACCGAATCGGCGCTCGATATAGTCCTCTACGATCCGCTGGAATTCAGCGGCAATGTTGGTGCCGCGCAGAGTTGTCACCTTTTTTCCGTCGATGAACACCGGCGCCGCCGGTGCCTCTCCGGTGCCCGGCAGCGAGATGCCGATATCGGCCTGTTTCGATTCCCCCGGGCCGTTCACGATGCAGCCCATGACGGCGAAGTTGAGCGTCTCGACGCCCGGATAGCGGCTGCGCCACTCGGGCATGCGGTCGCGTATCATCTGCTGCACGCTGCTGGCCAGCTCCTGGAACACGGTCGAGGTCGTGCGTCCGCAGCCGGGGCAGGCGGTGACGACGGGCATGAACGAGCGCAGCCCCATCGACTGCAGGATTTCCTGCGCGACGCGGACCTCCAGCGTGCGGTCGCCGCCCGGCTCCGGCGTCAGCGAAACGCGGATGGTGTCGCCGATGCCCGCCTGCAGCAGCAGCCCGATGCCGGCGGTCGAGGCGACGATGCCCTTCGAGCCCATGCCCGCCTCGGTGAGACCGACGTGCAGCGCGTAGCTGCCGCGCGCCGCGAGCATCGTGTAGACGGCGACGAGATCCTGCACCGCCGAGACCTTCGCCGAAAGGATGATGTTGCTCGCGGCGAGTCCCAGCTCCTCGGCCCGGCCGGCGGAGATGAGCGCCGACTGCACGATGGCCTCGTGCATCACCGCACGCGCATCCTTGGGCGCCGGCGAGCGCGCGTTCTCATCCATCAGCCGCGTCAGCAGCTCCTGGTCGAGCGATCCCCAGTTGACGCCGATGCGCACCGGCTTCGCGAACCGCAGCGCCGTGTCGATGATGGCCGCGAACTGGCGGTCCTTCTTGTCCTTGAAGCCGACGTTGCCGGGATTGATGCGATACTTGTCGAGCGCCTCGGCGGCTGCGGGGTTGTCGGCGAGCAGCGTGTGGCCGTTGTAGTGGAAGTCGCCGACGAGCGGCACGCTCACGCCGCGCTTCAGGAGGCGCTCGCGAATGTGCGGCACGGCTTTCGCCGCCTCGTCGCGGTCGACGGTGATGCGGACGAGCTCCGACCCGGCCCGCGACAGCGCCGCTACCTGTGCCGTCGTCGCCTCGATATCGGCGGTGTCGGTGTTCGTCATCGACTGCACGACGACGGGCGTTCCGCCGCCCACGGTCACGCCCGCGACGCGGACGGGCTGCGTGCGCCGGCGAGGGGCGATCAGATCGGTGGGCGAAGCCCGCATGACACCCGTTTCCGCCATTGCTACCAAGCGACTACCTAATCCAGCGCTCACAACTTGGCCAGAGGGCGGCGCGGCCGCGCCGCTAGCCCTGGCGGCGTCCGGGGCGCCCGAATGCCGCCCAGCTCAACGAAATCCCCGCCAGGACGGACATCAGAAGCACGATGGAAGGCCCGCCGGGGCTGTCGATCATGGCCGACAGCCACAGCCCGGAAACCACGCTAACGGCCGCCGCGAGCCCCGTCAGCACGACCATGCGCTCCGGCGTTCCTGCCAGGGGTCGCGCGGCGACGGCCGGCACCACGAGGAACGCCATGACGAGCAGAATGCCGACGATCTTCATGGCGACGGCGATGGTCACCGCCAGCAGCACGATGAACACGGTGCGGACCTTCTCGCGGTCGACGCCCTCCGCCGCCGCCAGCTCCTCGTGCACGGCGAGGCGCAACAGCGGCTGCCACAGCCAGGCGACGGCGGCGAGCACCAGCGCGCCGCCGATGAGGATGATGGCCACGTCGCTGCGCGTGACCGCAAACACGTCGCCGAACAGGAAACCCGTGAGGTCTACGGGCGCGCCGCGGATCATCGACGTGGCTATGACGCCGGCTGCCAGCGCCGCGTGGTGCAGCAGGCCGAGGATGGAATCGAGCGCGACAAGCTTCTGGCGTCCGAACCACACGAGCAGCGCCGCGACGGCCAGCGCCACGATCAGCACGCCCCAGGTGACGTCCATCTGCAGGGCGAGACCCAGCGCGACGCCGATCAGCCCGGCCTGCGCTACCGTCTCACCGAAGTAGGCCATGCGCTGCCAGACGACGAAGCAGCCGAGCGGTGCGGCGACGACCGCGAGGCCGAGGCTGGCGATCAGCGCGCGCAGAAGGAAGGGCTCGAGCACTAGTCGTCTCCGCGTGCCGGCGCGCCGTCGCCCGCGGCCGTGGGCATGCCGGAGAGATCATGGCTGTGATCGTGGTCATGGCGATAGAGCGCGAATGCGCGCGCCGCCTCGGCGCCGAACAGCCGGCCGTAGGACGGATGCTGCGCGACGGCCTCGGGCAGCCCCGAGCAGCAGACGTGCCGGTTGAGACAGACGACGCGATCGGAGCGCGCCATGACGATATGCAGATCGTGCGAGACGAGCAGCACGCCGAAGCCGGCCTCGTCGCGCAGCCGGGCGATCAGGTTGTAGAGGTCTGCCTCGCCGCTGTAGTCGACGCCCTGCACGGGCTCGTCGAGCACCAGAAGATTGGGGTTGCGCAGCAGCGCCCGCGCCAGCACGACGCGCTGCAGCTCGCCGCCCGAAAGCTGGCCGAGCTGCTGCCCGCGCACTTTCGCGGCGTCGACGTGCTCCAGGATCTCGCCTATGCGGCGGGCGCCGTAGCTGCCGCCGAGCATCAGGAAGCGCTCGACCGTCATGGGGATCACGTCGTCGCTGTCGAAGCGCTGCGGCACGTAGCCGATCTTGAGATCGCGCCGGCGATGCACCACGCCGCTGTCGGGCCGCTCCAGTCCGAGCAGCACGCGCACCAGCGTCGTCTTGCCGGCGCCGTTGGGTCCGATGAGGGTAACGATCTCGCGCTCGTGGATGTCGAGGTCGACGTCGATCAGCAGCTCGCGGCCATGGCGCGCGACGCACAGGCCGCGGGCCGAGATCAGCGCCGACGGATCGATCGCGGCGGAGATGCCGTCATGGCGATGCGGCACGCAGGCATGCCCGCTGCCGTGGGCGCACGGCTCCGGCGCCGACGCGGCCCCTCCGTTGCTGTCGGGCATTGGAGATCAGTCCTTCTTAGACTGGCAGTTCCGGCACAGCCCGGACACCTCGACGAATTTCACCCGCGGCTGGAACGAGGCATCGCGGGCGAGCCGGTCGATGGTATCGAAAATGCCTTCCGAGTCGACCTCCTGCACGGCATTGCAGTTCTCGCACGAGAGGAAGATCGGACGGCGGCCGGTGCGATGATCCATGCGCCGGCAGGCGAAGAATGCATTCTTGCTTTCGAGGCGATGGATGACGCCGGCCTCGAGCAGCGCGTCGATGGCGCGATAGACGGAGATGGGCGCCAGGCGCGTGCCCTTCTCGGCGAGCTTGGCGAGAATATCGTAGGCGCCGATCGACGCGTGCGTTGCCGCGATCTCCTCGAAAACGTCCTGGCGTAGCTTGGTGAAGCGCAGGTTCTTTTCGGTGAACGCCTGATTAGCTCTCTCGACGGCTTTCGCCAATTTGCGATCTGTTTGCGTCGGCGACGGGCTCTTGGCGGTGGCCTCGGTCATCGCTTCATCCCAAGCGTTTCTAGTTCCCGATACATTATACCAGACCCTGGCAACGGCATAGGCGCATACGCGCAACGGATCATAAACCTTCCCGACAATGATCCCTTTTCCGCCAACTTCATATGGTTGCTAGCGGCCACCGAGCAAAGGAAGCCGGGAGCCGACGCTCAAAGTCGCGCCGCTGCGTTGCTCCTCTGCGTGCCAGATATACGAGCGACCTGATCAACCAATATGCCTTTGCAATCCGCTTACATCGTCGCGGCGAGGCGCACCGCCATCGGCCGCATCGGAGGACTGCACAGAAGCCGTCGCATCGAGGATCTGTGCGCGCCGCTCGTCGGTGCTGCGCTGCAAGATAGCGGCTTGGCGGCAGACCGGATCGACGAGCTGATCGTCGGCAACGCCACCGAAGGCGGCAATCCCGGCCGCCTCATCGCGCTCGCTGCCGGCCTTCCCGAAACCACCCCCGCCGCGACCATCGACCGCCAGTGCGCTTCGGGGCTCGACGCCATCGTCGCCGCCATGCGTGCGGTGAGCCTCGGTCAGTCGCAGGCCGTCGTCGCCGGCGCCGCCGAGGCCATCTCGATGGCTCCCTGGCGCGTCGCCAAACCACGCAACCTGCAGCAGCTTCCGCGCTTTCTCAGTTTCGAGCCCGGCTCCGGCGAGGAGCGCGAGGGACCGGCGCATCTGGAATCCTCCGAGGCGCTTGCAGCCCGCCTCGGCATCACGCGCGCCGACCAGGACGCCTACACGCTGCGCTCCTACCTCAAGGCGGAGCAGGCACGCGAGGCAAAGCGCTTCGTCGGCGAGATCGCCCCGCTGCGTTCCAACGCCGAGGAAGCGCGTGACCAAAGCTCGGTGACGCCCGACTTCAAGGAGCTGGCGCAGCTCGCCCCGTATCTATCTCCCGACGGCACGCTGACACCGGGCAACACCTCGACCCTGCACGACGGGGCCGCGGTAGCGGTGGTCGTCTCGCAGAGCGTCTGGTCGTCGCTCGGCAAGCCGCGCGGCCTGCGCTTGCTGGCCCACGCCACGCGCGGCACATCGCCTTCCGACGAGGCCGCCGCGCCCATCGAAGCCATGCAAAAACTCAAAGCGGATTTCGGGGGTTACAAGGCTTCCGAGATCGCCGTTGTGGAGATGAGCGAGAGCTCGGCCGCGCAGGCCATCGCGCTCGCCCGCAGCCTCGACCTCGACGAGGATATCATCAATCCCGACGGCGGCGCCATCGCGCGCGGGCACCCGTTTGCGGCCGCCAGCTCGGTGCTGGTGGCACGCCTCTTCACGCGGCTGGCGCGCAGCGAAACGAAGGGGCGCGCACTGGGCATAGCGACGCTCGGCGTCGCCGGTGGCATGGGCACCGCCGCACTCTTCGAAGCCGTCTGATTGACCATGTCTGCGCGCTGAGCGTCGCGCCGCCGTTGTCGATCATCCCATGTTGCCCTTGCATTCCGTTAACGCCGTGCCCAATTCTGGCCGGAGCGCGCTGGATTTGTCCCGGCTACTCGGACCCCAAAAACAATCCTAGTGCATGGGATCGCCGCAATCCTGCCCATAAGCGGACAGGAGGTGTGGTCAACCTGCATCGTCGCGTGATCTTTGCGCCGCTGCGGCGACGACGGAATTTCCGGCTCCGGCCGGTTGAGCGGGAAATGCAGATGGACTTCAAGCAGGCACTCGATACGGTCTTGGCGAACCCCGCTGCCTATGCGCGCAGCGTGCTCATCGCCGTCCTCGTCATCGCCGCGCTGACGGCTCTCTTCAAGGTCGGCCCGCGCCTGTGGCGCGTCGTCGAGGAAGTTTTCTTCACCAACTGGCAGCTCGCCATGCTCGGCACCGCCGCGCTGGTGCTGTCGCTGGCCGGCGGCTGGACGACCTGGGACGGCATGACGAACTTCACCGGCGAGCCGGTGCTGTCCCTCATGTTCACCTTCGGCATCCACGGCGTGATGCTGATCGTCGCCTGGCTCATCGGCGAGAGCTTCGCCACCGGCATGAGCACGATGCCGCGCGCCGGCTATGCGCGCGTGACCGCTCCGCTCGTCGTCGTCATCGGACTGGCCGTCGTGCTGCTCGCGGCCGCGACCGCCTTCTACCAGTGGAAACACGGCATCGAGGCCGATCTGTGGATCAAGGCGCTGACCGCCGCCGGTCTTGTTTTCGGCGTCCTCGGCCTGCTGACCGTATTCGCCCGCACCGACGTCGTCTCGCCCTACGCCCAGGCGCTGCGCATCATCGCCAAGAACTCGATGCTGTGGGTGATGTTTCTCGCCTGCATGTCGACCTCGGTGTTCTTCTCGTTCGACAGCCGCTTCAACGTCGTCTTCCCCAAGGAGCAGCGCGAGCGCGTCTCGGAGCTGCGCGCAACCAACCAGGTCTCGGGCATCATCGCCGACATCGGCAACACGATATCCAGCTCCGAGCTGGAGCAGACCTCGTCGCTGTTCCAGAGCGAAGGCTGGCACGCCTACGAAAGCCAGCTCGACCGCCTGGCCGCCGCCGCGCAAAGCTCGACGGGTGAGATCGAGCGCTACTTCAACGATCAGATCGAGGGGCGCAACCGCGCCATCAAGGAGCAGCAAGAGCGCATAACGACGGCGCAGAGCGGGCAGGCCGGCATCGCCGGCAAGAAGACCTCGCTCACCGACGAGCTGGCGCGGCTGGAAGGCGACCGCTCGACGCTCGCCGCCGACTATGCCGCCGCCAAGAGCGAGCTCGACACGCGCGCCAAGACCATCGACGCCAAGCGCGTCGAGGCGATGGCCGAAAGCCAGGGCGTCGAAGGTACGCTGAAGGAGGGCCGCGGCCCCGTCTATCGCCAGATCATGGGCGACCTCGGCAAGATGCAGGCGGCCTTCAAGATCCAGGACGACCGCGTCAAGGATGCCAAGAAGCGCCTCGACACCGCCGAGACGCGCATCTCGCAGATCAAGCGCGAGCTGGCCTCGATCGACGGCGAGCTCGCCAAGTACAAGGGCGAGGAGGCGACCGCCTCGGAGCGCATCCGCATGACGCAGGACAACGCGACGAGCGAGGATGCGAGCCAGCGCATCGATCCCGCGCGCGTGCTGCCGGCGTTCGACACCGCCCGCGCCGAATTCCGCCAGGCGCCGACGGCCGAGCGGCTGGCCGAGGTGCAGCAGCGCTGCTCGCAGCTCTACAGCGCCATGTTCTCCAACGACGTGACGAAGGCCAAGGTCGCCGGCGTCGACTGCGATCCCAAGCAGGCGAGCGAAGCGGCCGCCACGCTGTTCACGCTGCAGACCGGCACCAAGGCGTTCAACGCCAATTGCGTCGGCGGCGACAAGCTCGCCGCCCAGCGCTCGACCGACGCGCTATTCGGCTTTGCCGTGAAGTGCCTGTCGGACAGCGGCCTGCCCAGCAGGCAGACCGACGAGCTGCGCACCAAGATCAGCTTTGCGGAGATGAACCGCGACGACAAAGCCCACCGCTTCGTCGTCTCCTGGAACGCGTTCCAGGACGGAAACCGCTTGGCCTATCTCGCGCTGGCCATCGCCATCGGCATCGACTCGCTCATCTTCATGACCGGCCTTTTCGGCGCCAACGCCGTGCGCTCGCCGCTTGCCGACGTGCCGTCCTCGAAGGGACGCAACTCGCAGCAGCTCGAGGCAATCGTCGAGAATGCGCTGCTGCCCGACACCTTCGACACCGCGCGCGCCACCCTCAACGCCATGCGACCTATCACCAACGCGTCGGGCTTCATGGCCGAGGTGCGTCCGGAAAGCCTCGAGCCGCACACCGCGCAACGCGTCCTGGGCGTGCTCAATGCCGGCTCGACGATCAGCGCCGTCGATTACGACGAGGCCGCGGGGCGCTATCTCGTCCGCGCCGAGCTGTTCGAGTTCCTCTCCATCGTCGCCAAGCGCTCGTTCGAGGCCGACAAGTCGAACATCGATCTTGCGGAGCTGGAGAAGATCGTCGGCGTGGCGCTGCTGCCCAACATCAACGAGAACGCCGACACGGTGCTCTACTACATGCAGCCCATCGACGAGGATCGCGGCTTCACGGCCGAGATCAACCTCGGGGAGGTCGAGCCCGACCACAAGCGCGTCGTGCGCTCCACGCTCAACGCCGGCGCCACGCTGGGACGCGTGCAGCGCCGCGGCCGCAGCAGCGACGAGTTCTGGGTGCACAAGGATCTCTATAAGACCCTGGCGCGCATCCGCGCCCGCACGCTAATGACCGACTATGCGCAGCCGCGCATCGCCAGCGCCCAGGCGGGGCAGCGCCCGAGCTTTGGCGGCTCGCTGACGGAGCGCACGCGGGCCATCGAGCACCGTCCGGTCGCCGACGATCCGACCACCGAGATCCGCGAAGGCTACATTGCCCAGCTTCTCGCGGCGCTGAACGTGAAGCCGGAGGCCTGGCAGCGCGTCGCCGGCAACGCCCACATGGCCGCCATCGCCGCCAACGAGGCCTTCAACCGCGCACGCCGCTCGCATGCGGCGCTCGACGATGTGCTGCGCACGCGTGACGACGACGCTCGGCTTTCCTTCGATGAAGCCTACTCGCTGATCAAGAGCCGCCTTGCGCCCCACGCGAGCTGGGAGAGGCAGATGCTCGACGACGCCTATCAGGAGCTGGATCAGCACTGGGCGGTGCTGATGCTGCTGCCGAACGGACCTTACGAGCTGGTGCTGCGCGATCTCGTCGAAAAGCTGGAGGCCGACGCCGGTGCGGGCGGTCTCACCAGCGATCAGCAGTCGCTGTTCGATCTCGCCCGCGGCCTCGCCGAAGCCTTCCAGGCGAACTCGCGATCCGATGAGGCGGCTTGGCGCCGCCTCGGCACCAGCATCACGGCGGCACAGCATGCCGAGGCGCGCGTTGCGTCCCGTTCGAGCCCGCTGCTGCAGTAGCCGGCACACGGAAAAATCCCACCAGCGCCCCGCGTTGCACGCCAGCAACGCGGGGCGCTTCTCATTTTAAAGCCATCGCATCGGCGCCGTTTCGCCATCGGCACTGCCCGCTTCCGCCGCGCGAGCGGGCTAGGTTGCGCGCACATTTTCAGCCAAGGAGATATTGCGATGCCGATGATCAGACGAGCGGCGCTCTCTATTGCCTTTACCGCGATGGCTGCCAGCCTGCCGGCCATGGCCGCCGAGGTGAAACTGGATGCAGACCTCGGGCAGGGCGTTCTTTCCGCCGGCAAGCCCGGTACCGTCTATCTTCGCCTCAGTCTCAAGAGCCTCGCGGCGGCGAAGCACGAGCACCGCACGCCGATCAACGCCGCCATTGTGATCGACCGCTCAGGCTCGATGAGCGGTGAGCGCATCGCCGCCGCCAAGGACGGCGCCCGCGTGGCCCTGAAGCGGCTCTCCGGGACCGACAAGATCGCTCTCGTCGCCTACAACCACGGCGTCGACGTCCTCAGCCCCGCTGCCCCGCTGAGCGAGTCCCACGATCGCCTGACGGAAGCCATCGATGCCATCCACGCCGACGGCACTACGGCGCTCTACGCCGGCGTCGCGGAAGGCGGCCATCAGGTCGAGACGTATCTGTCGGAAAAGAGCGTCAACCGCGTCGTGCTGCTTTCCGACGGCCTCGCCAACGTCGGGCCGTCGCGTCCCAGCGATCTCGCCGAGCTCGGCCGTCGTCTCGCGGCCAAGGGCATCACCGTCTCCACCATCGGCCTCGGCCTCGACTACAACGAGGACCTCATGCAGCGGCTGGCGGCGGCGTCGGACGGCAATCACGTGTTCGTCGAGCGTTCGAGCGACCTGGCGGAAATCTTCGACCGCGAGTTCGGCGACGCACTGTCGGTCTCGGCGCGCGACATCACCATCACGATCGAATGCAAGGCAGGCTTCACGCCCAAGCGCATCCTCGGCCGCGACGGCAGCATCGAGGGCAGCAAGGTGACGTTGAAGCTGAACCAGCTCCAGGCGGAGAACGAGCGCTATGTCGTCGTCGAGCTGGCGGCCGCCGACGCCCACGGCGAAGGGGCATCGGACGTTGCCGACGTGCGCGTCACCTATACCGACCTCGACAACGGCAAGACGGCCGAGGCGGAGGCCAAGCCCAGCGTGCGCTTCTCGAGCAATGCGAAGGAGGTGGACGACAGCCTCAACAAGCCGGTGATGAGCCAGGTCACCCGCCAGATCGCGACCGAGCAGAGCGAGAAGGCGGTCGAACTGCGCGACAAGGGCGACATCGCGGGCGCCCGCAAGGTGCTGCAGGACAACGCGCAGTACCTGAAGCGCTCGCGCGAGACGTACGCGTCGGGCGTTGCGCCGGCTGCTCCGTCTTCGGTCGGGGCGTTGACGGAGCTGGAGAAGAAGAGCGAGGAGGCGGCCAACAGCCTCGACGCCGACGGCTGGGATCGCACGCGCAAGATGATGCGCCGCGACCAGCATAAGGCGAAGGTGCAGCAGGCTTACTAGTGGCGTTCAGCAACGGTCTGTCATCCCGGAAGCCGCGAACACCGTGAGCGGCTATCCGGGATGACAGAATGGCTAAGGGGTGAACGGCACGACCTTGGCGCGCTGCTCGCCGAGACCCTCGACGCGCAGCACGAGCTCGTCGCCGGCTTTCAGATACTCCGGCGGCTTCTTCGCCGAGCCGACACCAGGGGGCGTGCCGGTCGTCACCACGTCTCCAGGATCGAGCACCATGAAGCGGCTGATATAGGCGAGCAGGAACGGGATCGAGAAAATCATCGTCGACGTCGAGCCGGTCTGCTTGCGCTCGCCGTTGACGTCCAGCGACATGGCGAGATTCTGCACGTCGGCGATCTCGTCCGGCGTCGCCAGCCACGGACCCAGCGGCCCGAACGTCTCCGCCGACTTGCCCTTCACCCACTGGCCGGCGTGCTTCACCTGGAAGCGGCGCTCAGACACGTCGTTGCAAAGGCAGTAGCCGGCGATGTGCGCGGGCGCGTCCTTCTCCTCGACATAGCTGGCGCGCTTGCCGACGACGAAGGCGATCTCGACCTCCCAATCCATGTGGCGGGCGTCCTTGGGATACTTGATGTCGTCGTTCGGTCCGACGATGCAGTTCGGCGCCTTGTTGAACAGGATCGGCTCGGCCGGGATCTCCTGGCTCGTCTCCTTGGCGTGGTCGGCATAGTTGAGGCCGATGGCGATGAAGTTGCGCGTGCCGGCGACGGGGGCGCCGAGGCGCACGCCGGCCGGGGCCGCAGGCAGCCCACTCGGATCGATGGCCCGCAGCCTGTCGAGCGCTTCCGGCGCCAGATGCTCGCCGGTGAAGTCCGGTACGTGCGCCGACAAATCCCGGATAGTGCCGCTGCTGTCGATGAGCCCGGGCTTCTCGGAGCCGGGGTTGCCGAAACGCACGAGCTTCATGGTGCAGTGCTCACATTTGCTGTTGTCGGGATTGGTCTGCTGCGGGCGGGCCGTGAGGCCTTTCGCTATCGCACTCCGCCGCCGGCGGCAACTCGCCTGCGCGGCGCAGAATTAAGCGTGCTGCCGACTGCCGCACGCCGGCAACTGCCGCGGCGTGCTAAACGCGCCGGATGTCAGCTCTGCTGCGCACATGCACGATCGTGGCGCTCTTTGCCGCCTCGTCCCTCGCCGCGGCTGCCGCCGACGACAGCCTCCCCCGGCTCGAGGCATCGGGATCCGACTGGGCGCTTCCCGGCGGCAGCTATGCGAGCCAGCGCTTCAGCCCGCTGAAACAGATCGACGCCGCCAACGTGCATGAGCTGCGGCCGGTGTGGAGCTTTTCCACCGGAGTGCTGCGCGGACACGAGGGGGCGCCGCTGGTCATCGGCAGCGTGATGTACCTGCACACGCCGTTCCCGAACATCGTCTACGCGCTCGATCTCGACCACGAAGGGCGTATCCTGTGGAAGTACGAGCCGCATCAGGACGCCTCCGTCGCCGCCGTCATGTGCTGTGACACGGTCAATCGCGGCCTCGCCTATGCCGACGGCAAGCTGCTGCTGGCGCAGGCCGACGCGACGCTGGTGGCGCTCGATGCCAAGACCGGCGCGGTGCTGTGGCGCGCCAGGAATGGCGATCCGGCGCACGGCGAGACCATGACCGGGGCGCCTCTCGTCGTGAAAGATAAAGTCATCGTCGGCATCGGCGGTGGCGAGTACGGCGCCCTCGGCCGCATCAGCGCCTATGCGCTGAGCGACGGTCGCCGGCTGTGGTCGGCGGACTCCGCCGGCCCCGACGCCGCCATGCTCGTCGACCCCGAGCGGACCACGTCGCTCGGCAAGCCGGTCGGCAAGGACAGCTCGCTGAATTCGTGGCAGGGCGATGAGTGGAAGATCGGCGGCGGGCCGACGTGGGGATGGATCAGCTACGACCCGGCGCTCGACCTCATCAACTACGGGACGGGGAACCCCGGCACCTGGAACCCGGTCCAGCGGCCCGGCGACAACCGATGGACCGACACGATCTTCGCCCGCTCGCCCGATACCGGCGTCGCCCACTGGGTCTATCAGATGACGCCGCACGACGAGTGGGACTACGACGGCATCAACGAGATGATCCTCGCCGACGTGACGGTGCGCGGCGAGGCGCGGCGTGCCCTGGTGCACTTCGATCGCAACGGCTTCGCCTATACGCTCGACCGCGCCACGGGTGCGCTGCTTTTGGCCGACAAGTTCGATCCGAGCGTCAACTGGGCGAGCGGCATCGACCTCGTCACCGGCAAGCCGCAGCGGGTGGCGGCGTTCAGCCCCGAGAGCGGCGGCGAGGATAACGCGACGGGGAATATCTGCCCCTCGGCGCTCGGCGCCAAGAACCAGCAGCCGGCAGCGTTCTCACCCGGTACACGTTTGTTTTATGTACCGACAAATCACGCGTGCATGAACTCCGAGCCGTTCCACGTTTCCTACACGGCCGGGCAGCCGTACGTCGGCGCCACGCTGACGATGTTCCCGGCTCCGGGGGATGCGAACCTCGGCAATTTCATCGCCTGGGATGCGGGCGCCGGCCGCATCGTCTGGTCGATACCGGAGCGGTTCCCGGTGTGGTCGGGCGCGCTGGCGACGGCCGGCGGCGTGGTCTTCTACGGTACGCTGGAGGGCTATCTCAAAGCCGTCGACGCGGCTACCGGACGGGAACTCTACCGCTTCAAAACGCCGTCCGGCATCGTCGGCAACCCGATTACCTACGCGCATGATGGCGTGCAGTACGTCGCCGTGCTTTCGGGTGTCGGCGGCTGGGCGGGTATCGGGCTGGCCGCCGGGCTCAGCGATCCCGACGACGGCTCAGGCGCCGTGGGCCTCAACAGGGCGCTGTCGGCGTATACGGCTCTGGGCGGTGTGCTGACGGTCTTCGCCTTGCCCCACGGGGCCGGTGGCGCGGCGCCTTGAGCGCGGCAGTGTGGCGGAGAGGGTGGGATTTGAACCCACGATACCCTTGCGAGTATGCCGCATTTCGAGTGCGGTGCTTTCAGCCACTCAGCCACCTCTCCAAACCCGCAACGCCTGGCGCGGCGGCATGTCCCGGGGCCGGCCGGGTCGTTCGGAACGGTGCTCTTAAGAGAAACGCGCGGCGCTGACAAGCCTCCCGCTGCGCGGGCGATCCCGGTCTCTCGACGGGTGCCCGGGCCGGTGCGGGCACGCCAAGCCGGGGGATTGCGGGGATAACACCGCACTGCAACTGGCCACCGTCGCCGGGCGGGCAGCAGAATGCCGCAATCCTGTCGGGTGGAGGGTATTGCGATGCTGGATACGCAGTCACTCGAATGGCTGATGGCCCGCGAGCGCCTGAAGGACCAGGCGGCCACACTGGAGCAGCAGGCGGAGACCATCCTGGCCTGCTTCGACCGGCTCGAGCGCGAGCCCACGGCCGCCGAGCGGGATGCCCGCCGCGAGGCCTATCTCGAAAACCGCGCGCTGCTGCACGAGCTGCAAAGCGAAATCGACGCCATCGGCCGCCGCGTGGGCGCCGCGCATTAAAAGGCGGCTTGCGGCAAATGCACCACTCGTGCGGTACGCAAAAAGCCGGCGCCATCATAACAGCGGCGATTAGATAACCGCCGCGATTAGACGTTCATTTCGCAGCTCGCGCTTTTCTCACAGCATTTGCGTCGCTGTAATGCGCCACGCCTCGCCCATGACATTTCCAACCAGGAACGCCGTCCAAAGGTAAAGGCCGACGCCGGCCCACCAATGGCGGTCGTGCGAGCGGGCAACGCTTCCTACTTTGTCGATGCACACGGCCGCGTATTCCGATGCAACGAATTTCAGCGTCTCCGTCATGGTCGTCCCCCGTGCATATAAAGCTAAGACGACATTCGACCGCATTTGGTTAACGCCTTGCAAATACGGCAACTACTTTAAGCGCCGGCCCCCTCGATTTCGCCGTGCAGATGCCACGCGCTTTTGGGCAGCAAATCAATTCGCACCCGCTTGCACAGCTTCGAATCGCATGTGCATAGCGTGCAAAAGCCGTCCAGCGCATTGGTTGTGCGTTCGGCCGCGTGCTACCAAATCGCTGTCGCCGCACGAATGTGAAGAGGTGGTAAATTGAAAGCGTTTGGTCTTGCTTTTGCATTTCTGCTGGCAGCGCTTCCCGCGACTGCCGAGGAATTGCCGCAGACTAGTAATGCGTGGCGCGCAATGGAGCCCGGAGCGGCAGAGCCGGGCAACTTCAAATGGACGGTCATCGACAACGCGGCGGGCGAAGCCCCGACTTCGGCCGCGGCGGACAAGGGAACCATCGACAAGAGCGCACCGGCACGGGCTGCGATTGCGCAGATCCGCGCCGAGACGGCACGCGTCCTGGATGAGGCACGAAAGAAATCCTCGAAGGTCTCGCGCATCGCCTACGATCTGCGTGTGAGATGCGTCGTTCAGCAGGTCGAGGGTGACGATGTGGCGGCTGTCGCCCATCATGTCGGCCTGCCGCAGATCGCCAATGCCGCGGAGGCGCAGGCGGGCTCCGACGGCACGCTGGAGCTCTGCGAGGTCGACTACTCCCAGAGAGTGCGCTCGTCATCGCCGCAAGCGAAGGCCGAAACGGGCTCCGTCCCCGTCGGCGAGCCGGTCGATTACAAGGTGGCCTTTCCGGTCGATTGAATTCTCGCGATCCTTTTGGTCTCTCAGGATCGCGACTTGAGAAGCGCGTCGGGGCCCGCGGGGTGTCCCGGCGCGCTGCGCCTTTATGGGCGGCGGCGGCGCCGTGCCCAGTAGATGGCGAAGATGGCCATCCACAGCAGCAGGGCGAGCACGTCGAGCAGCGTCGACAGCTCCTGTACGGCGCGCTGCCAGGGCTGGTCGGGCGCGCCGAGCCAGATCGCCGTGCTGGCGACGACGCCGACGGCGAGGCAAAGCCCGGTCAACCACCAGAACAGACGTACGGCGCGGCGTGTCATGCCCGCATCCTAGCCGCTCGGATGTCGCCGCGCGAGAGCGCTCAAGCGTCCCGGAAGTGGGCGACCTGGTAGACGAGCCGGCCGGCCACGCGGTGCCGCACCTCCAGGGTGAAGGCAAAGGCGCCGCCGCCGAGGTCGCGGTGCTCGATGCGCATCTCGCCCGGATGGACGAGGCGCGGCAGCGGCAGCCGCCACGCGCCGAGCATCAGGAAATACCCCGCCGAGCAGAAGACGAGCGCGTCTTCCGCGACGGTCACTTTCAGCGCCATGCCGATGCCGCAGCCGACATACTCCTCGAGCCCCGTTTCGCCGCGGAAGCGCTTCGCGGAGTGGATAGCCTGCGGAAAGCGCCCCGGCCGCGAATAGATCCGCAGCCAGCACTGGCCGCCGAGTTGCGCATCCTCGCTGACGACCACGAGGGCCGGACCGGTCGCCCCGTCGGTCAGCGGCAGCGGCGCGCCGATGGCGCGGGCGAGAAAGGAAAGGACCCGCCCCGCGCGGGACAGTCGCGTCTCGATCACCTCGCCGCGGTAGATGATGGTCTCGCCCGGCGACAGGCATTTCGAGAAGCGCCGGCGCACCGCTTCGGGCAGCGCCGCCCACGCCGCCTCGCCGAGCAGCGTTCGAAAGCGCAGATCCTCGATGGTGGATTTGGCGCCGTGCGCCGGTGCCTTCGCCAGGCGATCCGGTGACGGCACGAAGGCAGCATCGCAACTTTCGGGAAACGACACGGCACACCTCCCCACTCATGCCGACCGCGATGCACGCGGCGGCTTCCTACCCTTCCCCACGAAACGCGCAATGGCTCCGCCCATGCGGATCAGCGCCGTCAGCGTCGGAGCCGGCAACTGCATGACCTCGCCGAAGCTGCGATCCACGGTTTCGGTGAAGTCGAGCATGGCGGCGAGGCGCTTGCGGACGCCCGGCCCCACCTGCGTGTCGGCCTTGGCATCGGCGAGGCACGTCCGCAGCACCGCCAGTGCCGGATCGATCTCCCGCGCCTTGCGGCCGAGCGCGATGCGCCGGACCATCTCGAATACGTCGGCCTCGGCCTCGTAGAAGTCGCGCCGGTCGCCCATGGCGTGAACGCGGCGAATGAGGTTCCACGCAAGCAGCTCGCGCAGGCTCGTAGACACGTTTGAGCGCGCCATGCCGAGCCGGTCGGCAATGTCCTCGGCGGTCAGCGGCTCCTCGCTGAGGTAGAGCAGCGCGTGGATCTGAGCCACGGAGCGGTTGACGCCCCAGTTGGAGCCCATCTCGCCCCAGTGGACGACGAAGCGCTCGATGGATCCCGGCAGCGGATCTTGTTTTACACTAATTTCTGTCATGACAGAAATTAACGACAAACTGGAACGCCTGTCAATGACCAAGCCGCCGCTGCCGCATTATCGGGCAGCAGAACGCCTGCAATTGCAGCGCCGCGCGCGATACCGCACCGCGCAATGGATGCTACGATCGCAACCTGATGACCGGTGCTTTTGTCGTGACATATCGGCGGCCTACGCCGTCATCGCTCGGACTGCGCGCAGGAACCGCGTACTTGCGGCGCGCGTTCTTTCCCTCGCCAAGAGGATCCTGACATGCTCATCAATTACGGCTTCGAGATCACCATCTCGGTTCCCCGCGCCACGCCGCTCATCTGCATGCTCGATGTCCATCCCGAGCGTCGCCAGGACATAAATTCGGAAACGCCGTTCGAGGTCGTGCCGCCGACGCCGACCATGCCCTACCTCGACGGCTTCGGTAATCAGTGCCGCCGCTTCATGGCACCTCCCGGCGACATTACCCTGCGGCTCGACGGCGTCATCGTCGACAGCGGCAAGCCCGAGGAGCCGCACCCCGACGCACAGGAGATACCGGTCGACCGTCTGCCGCACCACGTGCTGACGTTTCTCGTCGGCAGCCGCTACTGCGAGACGGACCGGCTCAGCCAGACGGCGTGGGATCTGTTCGGCACCATCGAGCCGGGGTGGGCGCGCGTGCAGGCCATTTCCGACTATGTCCACGAGCGGCTGACGTTCGGATACCAGCACGCCCGCTCGACGCGCACGGCGCTCGAGGGTTTCGAGGAGGGAAAGGGCGTCTGCCGCGACTTCGCGCACCTGATGATCGCGTTCTGCCGCTGCCTCAATATTCCGGCGCGCTACGTCAACGGCTATCTCGGGGATATCGGCGTGCCGGCCGATCCGGCGCCGATGGACTTCAGCGCCTGGACCGAGGTCTACCTCGATAACCGCTGGTACACCTTCGACGCGCGTCACAACAAGCCCCGCACCGGCCGCATCGTCATCGCGCGCGGACGCGACGCCACCGACGTTCCGTTGTTCAACAGCTTCGGCCCGCACATCCTGAAGACCTTCAAAGTGTGGACCGACGAGGTGGTAGCACAGCCGGCAGCGGCGAGCGCCTGACAGCCTCGCGAGACTTCCGGAACTTGCCGGTATTCCCGCCCACGCCGCCCCATTGCTGACTTGTTCGCGCCACCGGCCTGCGCTTGCCTCCGCAGCATTGCGTCTTGCTGTGGAGATTTACAGTGGAAAGCCTTTCCGCTGCCCTCGCGCGCCTGCTGGGCAGCCCCGCGTTCAAATTCTTCCTCATCTGCGGCCTGATACTCGTCCTCACCATCCCGTTGCTGCTCGTCTGGGCGCTCGTCGGCGAACGCGAGAACCGCGCCGCGGGCGTGCGTGCCGACGTCGCCCGGGAGTGGGGTGGCGCGCAGTACATCGACGGCCCGCTTCTCGTCGTGCCCTATACGGTGAAACGCGTCACGACCGACGGCGACAAGCGCGTCGAGGAGATCGTGGAGCGGCGCGCGGTATTCCTGCCGCAGACGCTGACGATCAGCGGCAATGCTTCCACAAAGGTTCTGCATCGCTCGATCTACGACGTCGCCGTCTACTCCGGCCTGCTCAACTTCGAGGGCAGCTTTGCCGCCCCCGACCTTGCCGAGGTGGCTGCCGACGTGCAGTCCGTACGCTGGCACGACGCGGTGCTGGCGGTCGCCATCAGCGACGTATCCGGTCTCAAGACGGCGGCGGCGCTGACCATCGACGGTGCGCAAGAGCTGGCGTTCGAGCCGAGCATCGGCGTGCCGGCCATGCAGGGTGGCGGCATCCACGTGCGTCTGGCACCGGCAGCGGTGTTCGAGAGCGGGACCGCGGGCACGACGGCGAGCGGCCTCAAGGCCTTCAGCTTCAAGTTCGCGCTCGACCTCAACGGCTCCACCGAGCTGGCGTTCGCGCCGGTGGCGCGCGAGACGCGCGTGGAGCTGGCCTCCGACTGGGGCGCGCCGAGCTTTACGGGCGCGTTCCTGCCCAACGACCGGACGGTCGACGCGAAATCGTTTTCGGCCAAGTGGCAGATCCCGCACCTGGCGCGCAGCGTGCCGCAGGCGTGGAGCCTCGCCGAGCAGCCGCTCGAGCGCATGCAGAGCTACGCCTTCGGCGTGCGCTTCGTCGTGCCTGTCGATTTCTATCAGCTCGTCAGCCGGGCGGCGAAGTACGCGATGATGTTTCTGGCCACCGCGTTCATGGCCGTGTTCCTGCTGGAGATTGGCAGCGCACGGCAGGTGCATCCGGTGCAGTATCTCTTCGTCGGCCTCAGCATGATCTTCTTCTATGTCCTGCTGCTGTCACTCGCCGAGCAGATCGGCTTCCTTTACGCCTACGTGATCGCCGCGCTGGCAACCGGCACCCTCATCTCGGTCTACGTCGCCAAGGTGCAGCGGAGCGCATCCAAGGGGCTGGTGATGGGCGGCGTGTTTTTCGCGCTGTACACCCTTCTTTACATGATCCTGCAGCTCGAGGATTACGCGCTGCTCTCCGGCGCCATTGCGGGCTTCATCATGCTTGCGGTGGTGATGTTCGCGACCCTCAATGTCGATTGGTCGGGAAGGTCGCGCACGGCGGCGACCTGACCCGCCACGCACCGCGCCGCGACCTGTTCCGGCAGGAACAGCGCCGGTCCGGCATCTTATTAAAACTCTCCCTGCATCGCCTCGCCTGTCGCGGGCGAACAGCGCAGGGAGAGTTTGCATGACCCCATCGATCGGCAGCTTAGCCACGGAGAAGCCGGCACCGTTTCGCGGCTATCCCCTCGCAAGCCTCGCGCAGCGCGCGGGCGCGGACGTGTCATCGAAAATCGACGACGAGGCATCGCGCCTCGACGCTGCCGGCACACCGCCCGGCGAAGCGGCCGTCGATGACGGATTCGACTTCCACCTCGGCGTTTACGCCGCCTTCTGACCCCCCATTGCACGGCGCTGCACCGCCGCCAGCCAGGATTTTTTGCCATGAATATTATGCCCCAGACGCTGAACAAGATGCGCGCGCGGCTCGACCGCAGCCTGGTCGCCAACCCCTTCTCGTCGCTGCCGACGTACAAGGCGATCCGGCAGCAGCAGACCCTTGCCGCCGTCCTCGGCATCAAGAACCCGTTCTTCCGCTCCACCGAGGGACCGCAGGGCCGGCGCACGCTGATCGACGGCAAGCCGGTATTGAACTTCGCGTGGTGCGACTATCTCGGTCTCAGTCAGCATCCGGAGCTGATCGCGGCCTCGAAGGCGGCCATCGATGCCTACGGCACGTCCGTCTCCGCCAGCCGCATGGTGTCGGGCGACACGCCGCTGCACCGCGAGCTTGAGCAGGAGATCGCTGCGACCATCGGCGTCGAAAGCGCTCTGGTGTTCGTTAGCGGGCACGCTGCCAATGTCTCCACCATCGGCACCATCATGAGCGCCGAGGATCTCATCGTGCACGACGAGTTCGTGCATAACAGCGCCGTCGTCGGCATGCGCCTGTCGGGCGCCACGATGATCAGCTTCAAGCACAATCGGCTGGATCAGCTCGAGAAGATCCTGCGCGAGGAACGCACCAAGTATCGCAACGCGCTGATCGTTATCGAGGGCCTCTACTCGACCGAGGGCGACGTGCCGGATCTGGCGCGCGTCATCGAGCTGAAGGAGCGCTACGGCGCGTGGCTGATGGTCGACGATGCACACGGCTGCGGCGTGCTGGGCAAGACCGGCGCCGGCCTCGCCGAGCACTGCGGTATCGCCGGCGACAAGGTCGACATCTGGATGGGCACGCTGAGCAAGGCCTATGCCTCGTGCGGCGGCTACATAGCCGGCAACGGCGAGCTGATCGACGCGCTGCGCTACGCGGCTCCGGGCTTCGTGTTCTCGGTCGGGCTGCCGCCCAGCATGACGGCGGCGGCGCTGGCCGCGTTGCGCGTCATCAAGCGCGAGCCGGAGCGCATTGCGCGCCTGCACGCCAACGGCGCGCTGTTCCTGCGCGAGGCCAAGCTGCGCGGTCTCGATACGGGACGCGCCGTCGGCATCGGCATGTTGCCGGTGATGGTCGGCGCCACGACGCGCGCCGCGAAGGCCGTGTCGCAGGTCCTGGAGCGCGGCGTCAACGCCTCGCTCATCATGGCGCCGGGCGTGCCGGTGAATGCCGCGCGGCTGCGCTTCTTCCTCACCTCCGAGTTCACGCCCGAGGAGATCACGCATGCCCTCAACGTGACGAAGGCCGTATTGGGACGCTGAATGCTGCACTTGTCATCCCGGGCGAAAGCGAGCGCGGCGAGCTAGACCCGGGACCCGGAGAAAAAGTGCGAAGCTCCTTGGTTTGGGGCTTCGCCGCAATTTGCGCTGGTTCCCGGATAACGGCTCGCTGACGCTCGCCGTTTCCGGGATGACAAAGGGTTCGCGTGCTCGGATCGTCAGGCTGACAGCTCGAGCGGCGCCGTCGCAGGCGCCGCGATATTTCCCTCCACCTCGTAGCCGCGGGCGACGAGCCGCCCCTCGGTGGCGTCGGCGATCATCGCCAGCCGCGTATTCCAGTTGAGGATCGGACGCGTCAGCCACGGGAAGGCCGGATCGAGCGCCGTCGACACGCAATGCATCTGGCGCACGCGGCCGGCGCTGTCGGAGCCGCGCGCGTGTCCCGCCCAGCATGGCGTCTGCCAGTTGTTGGCTGCCGCGTTGCCGCCCTCGTGAATCCGCGCCTCCGTCTCGGTGCGCTCGATGACGGCCGTCTCGTGCGGCCTCAACCCCGCGAGCGTGAAGATGACGGGCGTCGAGATCGGCCGCTCTGCGAGCATGCGCTTGGCCGCGGCAAACGACGGCGCGGTCTCGAACACCTCGCGCAGCAAATGCGCCGGTGTCAGATGCGTCATGCGCCACACGCGGCGGCGGTTGATCGCCCAGTCGAGGTGGTACTGCCCGACCACGGCGCGCATCGGCGCCTGGTTGAGGGCGGCCGCGAACCGCCCCGTGGCCATCGCCTGCAGCACCCCGGTATAGCCGGGCCAGGTGAGCGTCACGAACGGCCCGGCCCCGCCGGCGACCCGTGCAGCGATGACGTGCCGGCCGAGCCCGTGCGTCACCCAATCGAGCACGCGGACGAGGCGCGCCGTCCTGCCGTCGGGCGACGGGCCGACGCGGCAGGTACAGCCCCACTCGTAGTTGACCGACAGGAAGTAGGCACCCGGCCGTCCGAGGTAGGCGGCGACGGCGTCGATCTCGGCAAGGTAGACGCTGTCCTGCTTGGCGAGCCAGCGGCGCGACACAGCGTCGAGGCCGCGCAGGGCGGCCGGCGGGACGCCTGCCGTCGCTCCGTCGATCAGCGCGTGCGCCCGCCGCTCTTCCAACTCCAGGGTCTCCAGGGGAAACTGCGGCCCGACGTCGTGGACGGGAATGGAATTTTGGTTGCTCATACCTGTTCCGACAGAGGCTGCCCCGCCATCATATAGGTGCGCACGCCGCAGCCGGACCCCGCGAGCCGGAAGTGGCGGACCAGATTGACAATTTAACGGGGTTCGACGATAAACCCGCCTTCCGCGCCCCCTTCAACCGGGGCGCGCAACGCGCTGCCCGAGGCCTGCTCGCCCTTCCAAGAGGCGGGCTCTCAAAGTCCGCAGAGTTTTCTGCGGCGCCATAGGGCGCGGAAAACGCTGAAGGAATAGCCATGTACGCTGTCATCAAGACGGGCGGCAAGCAGTACCGTGTTGCTGCCGATGACGTCATCACCATCGAGAAGGTCGCCGGCGAAGCCGGCTCCAAGGTCGAATTCGCCGAGGTCCTGATGATCGGCGGCGACAACCCCAAATTCGGTAGCCCGCTCGTTTCCGGCGCCAAAGTCGTCGCCGAGTTCGTCGAGGCCACCCGCGGCCCGAAGGTCATCTCCTTCAAGAAGCGCCGCCGCAAGAACTCGCGCCGCAAGCGCGGTCACCGCCAGGACCTCGTCACGGTCCGCATCAAGAGCATCGTCGGCGCCTGAGACGGCTGCCGCTCATTTCGAGGAACTGACCGATGGCACAAAAGAAAGCAGGCGGCTCGTCCAAGAACGGCCGCGACTCACACTCAAAGCGTCTCGGCGTGAAGCGCTTCGGCGGCGAGCACGTCATCCCCGGCAACATCCTGGTGCGCCAGCGCGGCACCCAGTGGCACCCGGGCAGCGGCGTCGGCATGGGCACCGATCACACGATCTTCGCGGTGATCGAAGGCTCGGTCGAGTTCAAGACCAAAACTAACGGCCGGGTGTATGTCTCGGTGCGCGAGGGCGAAGCGTCCGCCGCTGAGTAACTGGCGCGGCCCTAGCCTGTCCGGATTTCCAAAGGGGGGTGTCGCGACATCCCCCTTTTTCGTGGCATTACGGCGGCTCCGGCCGCCACAACGATATCGGAGCGCGGCGCAGATGCGCTCGCCACGTTTGACCTACCGTCCGATCGAGGCCCGTGATGCGGGCCGCATCGCCGCGCTCGCCGGCGACTGGGACGTCGCGCGCATGACCGGGCGCATTCCGCACCCCTATTCGCTCGTCGATGCCGACCTGTGGATCGCCTCCATCGGCGCCGAAGAGTTCGTCCGCGCGGTGGAGCGGAACGGCGAGCTGATCGGCGCCGTCGGCTATATCTACCGCGGTCCGCGGCAGGCGGAGATCGGCTACTGGATCGGCAAGCCCTGGTGGGGCAACGGCTTCGCCACCGAGGCGGCGCGCACGCTCGTCGAGCACTGCTTCGGCGACGCCGGCTTCCAGCGCTTGACTTGCGGCCACTTCGTCGACAATCCGGCCTCGGCGCGCGTTATTGCCAAGCTCGGCTTTCGGCGCATCGGGCAGGACGCGCAGTGGTGCGAAGCACGTAAAAGCGAGGTGCCGACGGTAAAGTACGCGCGACGGCGCCCGATGCTGGGGCGGCTCTGGCGGAGGACGAGGTCATGAAGTTTCTCGATCAGGCGAAGATTTACATCGCCTCCGGCGCAGGCGGCGACGGCTCGCTGAGCTTCCGGCGCGAGAAATTCATCGAGTTCGGGGGACCCGACGGCGGCGACGGCGGCCGCGGCGGCGACGTCTGGGCCGAATGCGTCGATAACCTCAACACGCTCATCGACTACCGCTATCAGCAGCATTTCAAGGCCAAGCGCGGCGGCAACGGCGCCGGACGCAACCGCTCCGGCGCCAACGGCGACGACTGCATCATCAAGGTGCCGCCCGGCACGCAGATCTATGCCGAGGACCAGGAGACGCTGCTTGCCGACCTGGAGAAGCCTGGAGATCGCGCACTGCTCGCCCGGGGCGGCAACGGCGGTTTCGGCAACGCGCATTTCAAAAGCGCGACCAATCAGGCACCGCGCCGCTTCAACCCCGGCCTGCCGGGCGAGGAGCTGACCATCTGGCTGCGCCTCAAGCTGATCGCCGATGCGGGCATCGTCGGCATGCCCAACGCGGGCAAGTCGACCTTCCTCGCTGCGGTGAGCGCCGCCAAGCCGAAGATCGCCGCCTATCCTTTCACGACGCTGCATCCTAACCTCGGCGTGGTGCGCGCCGGCGACGTGGACTTCGTGCTGGCGGACATTCCCGGCCTCATCGAAGGCGCGAGCGAAGGCGCCGGCATCGGCACGCGCTTCCTCGGACACGTCGAGCGCACGCAGGTTCTGCTGCATCTCGTGGATGCGACCGAGGAGGACGTCGCCGGCGCCTATCGCACCGTGCGCCGCGAGCTGAAGGCCTACGGTGCCGACCTCGACAAAAAGAAGGAGATCGTCGCGCTTTCCAAGTGCGATGCGCTCGACAAGGAGACGCTAGAGCAGCGCGCCGAAGCACTGAAGAAGGCAGCGCGAAAAAAGCCGCTCATGCTGTCGGCGGTGTCGGGCGAGGGCGTGCGCGAAGCCCTGTTCGCATTGACGCGCGAGATAGGACGTGCACAAACCAACGATGCGGCAGAAGAGCACGCGGCCAAAACGCCTTGGCGCCCCTGAACCAGCAAATCAGGGGTTATCGGCGTTCACTCGTCCCGTTTAGAGCCGTTACCTTCGGGCTATTAACAAACCGGTCACTCAGTACGACGCATTTGTCGGGAAATTACCGCTTCTTCAGGGGCCTTGACCTGAAGCTTGGCATTCGCTTCCCAACGCTGCGCCTCCGCGCGCACGGGCCGTCGGCGGGTAATCTGTTTGCAGCAGCGACGCAACTCTTCGTTCCTGACCTTGCCGATCGTGGCTCTGGCGGCCGCGTCGGTCGGCGTCGTGCTCGCGTCGCTGGCGATCGGCGCGCACGAGGTGGACAGGATCGCGGTATCGCGCCAGCGCGCGACGATCGAGCAGGCGATAGACCAGCACGGCCTGTCGCTGGCGCGCGAATTGCGCGTGCAGTCGGTGTGGAACGAGGGCTACGACAACGCCCACGCCGACAACGTAGCTTGGCTGGACAAGTTCTACGGCAGCTATTTGAACCAGCTGCTCGGCTATGACCGCATCTATGTCATCTCGGGCACGGACGAGCCCGTCTATGCCTTCGTAGCGAACGACAGGGACAAGCCGCACAGCTATGCCGACATCGCCGCCGGCCTCACCGATATGGTGCACGGTGTGCGCCACCGGCACGCCAATCTGCCCGACGACAACGTGCTCAACACCGAGATCTACCTCGGCAACGGCCGCGTCGTGCACCATCGCGCCGTCGCCGACGTGCGGCTGATCGACGGTCGGCCTTCGACGGTCGTGATCTCGACGATCGTTCCCGATCATGCGCCGCCCGATATGGTCGAGAAACGGCCCTACCTCCTGGTGGCGGTGCAGGAGATCGACAAGGAGTTCACGCGCCAGCTCGGCGCCAACTTCGGGTTCAAGGACCTCCAGTGGGTGACGGGCGTTCCCCGCAAGGCCTACGACACCGAGGTCGTGAAGACGCTCGGCGACGATGTCGTCGGCACCCTCGCCTGGCGCTCCGACCGTCCCGGTCTGGAGTTCATGCGCCGCGCCGCCCCCGGGCTGCTGCTGGCGCTGCTGCCTATCGCCGCCCTCGCCTACCTGCTCATCCGCTGGGGGCACCGGCAGGTGAAGCGGATACTCGAGAGCGAGCAGCACGCGACGCAGGCGGCGCGCACCGACAGTCTCACCGAGCTGCCGAACCGCGTGGCGCTGCGGGAGGTGTTCGCGCGGCTGATTAGCGAGGCGAAGCGCGATACGTCCCCGCTGGCCGTGCTGTCGATCGACATCGATCATTTCAAGGCGATCAACGACGCGTTCGGCCATGGCGTCGGCGATGCCGTGCTCAAGGCATCCGGTCGGCGCCTCACGGCACTCGTGCCCGAAGGCGGTGTCGTCGCGCGCCCGGATGGCGACACCTTCACCATGCTCGCGCCGGGTCTGGGCGAGGCGGCAGCCGCCGAGCTTGCCGGCAAGGTGATGAAGGCGCTGGCCGAGCCGTTCGACCTCGATACCGGAACGCGGGTGTTCATCACCGTATCGGTCGGCTATGCCATCGGCCCGCGCGACGGCCACACGGGCGATGAGCTGATGCGCCGCGCGGATCTCGCGGTGGACAAGGCCAAGGACGATTCCGAAGAGGTCGCGGTCGCCTTCGCGCCCGAGATGGACGCGGAGGTCACCTACCGGCTCATGCTGGAGACGGCGCTGCGCACCAGCGTCGCCGAAGGTGCCATCGGCGTCGTCTACCAGCCGCTCATGGACCCCAGCGGCCGGCGCATCCTCGCCGTCGAGGCGCTGGCACGCTGGACCGATCCGGAGCTGGGCGCCATATCGCCGGACATCTTCATTCCGCTCGCCGAGGAAACCGGCCTCATCCAGAACATCGGCGAGCTCGTGCTGCATCGCGCCGTGAGGGACTGCAGCAACTGGCCCGGCATCTCCGTCGCCGTCAACGTATCGGCCTCGCAGATCCACCACGGCGATGTCGTCGAGGTCGTACGCGACGCGCTGCGGGCCAGCCGTTTCCCGGCCGAGCGGCTCGAGATCGAAATCACCGAGAGCGTGCTGCTGGCGGACGAGAAGCGCGCCAACGAGCAGATGCGCGGCCTGCAGGCGCTCGGCGTGCGCATCGCGCTCGACGATTTCGGCACCGGCTATTCGAGCCTGCAGTACCTGCGGCGCTTCGGATTCGACAAGCTGAAGATCGACCGCAGCTTCATCGACGGCGCGGGCGACCCGATGGGCAGCTCGGTCGTCCTCGCCTCCATCATTCGCCTCGGACAGGACCTCGACCTGACGATCACTGCCGAGGGCGTAGAGACCGAGGAGCAGCGCCGCTGGCTGCAGGCCGAGGGCTGCCATCAGTTGCAGGGCTACCTGTTCTCGCGGCCGCTGACAGCAGAGCAGACCTCGGCATTCGTTGCCGCGCACAGCAAGAATGCCGCCGTCGCCATCTAGTCCGAAGTGCCGCCCCGCGGCGGCCGGCGCCGTTCCTCCTGCCGGATTAGCAAAAATTAGGCAGATGCCATGCTAAGCCGCGGCTGGAAAAACGCCGTGGGGCTTGCGATGACCGAAACCAAGGGACTGCGCTCGAAGCTGCATCAGAGCTGGGGCTGGCTGCTCGCGCTTGGCATCGTCCTCATCCTGTTCGGCTTCCTCATCCTCACGACGCCGATGGGCGTCGTTACGGCCTCGCTCACCACCGAGATATGGATCGCCATCGCGATGGTGGCCGCCGGCGTCCTGCAGCTCATGCACGGCATCCGCGCCGGCGAATGGAGCCACGCGTCCTGGCAGATGCTGGGCGGAGCCATCTTCATAGTCGGCGGCATCCTCATCTTCCTCTACCCGACGCTGGGGCTCGTCTCGCTGACCATGCTGATCGCGATCACGCTCGTCGCCCAGGGCATCACCTCGCTGATGGTCGGCGGCGGTGTCGGCGACGCGGGCAGCCGGCGCTGGCTCATTCTTTCGGCGGTGATCTCCATCGTCGCCGGGCTGCTGATCCTGTTCGACCTGCCGTCGTCGGCCGGCTGGACGCTCGGCACCATCGTCGGCGCGGCGCTGCTGCTGCAGGGGATCAGCCTGACGCTGCTGGCTCTGGAAGTGCGGCGCGCCATCGCCTAGCGGGACTGTGCCAGCCACACCGTGTGCCATCCGCATTCCGGGTCGTTCACGGTGTGCGTCAGCACCGAAAAGCCGTTGGCATCGAGCAGCGCGCGATATTCCTGCGGGTCGAGGCTCGCATGATAGAGCCGCTCGCCGTAGAGCTCGCCAATTGCCTCCCCATGTCCGTGCCCGCTGGTGAAGAGCAGGAGACCGCGCGGGGCGATATGATCGCGGAATATAGGGAACATGAGCCGCTGCGCATCGTGCGCCAGATGGAAAAAGCTGTCCCAGGCGACAATCGCGTCGAAGCGCTCGCCGAGCGCCAGCTCGCGCATGTCGCCGGTTATCCAGCGCATACCCGGAAACCGGCTGGCGCAGAGCGCCGTCATTGCCGGCGCGCCGTCCACACCCGTGACCTGGCATCCCTTCTCGATCAGATTTCGGGCGATGGGCTCGCCGGTACCGCATCCCACATCCAGCACGCGGCGCCGCTCGGCCGGCAGGTGCGCAAGCAGCGCATCGAGGTACTTCGCTTCCATGAGCGAACGCCCGCGGTCGGCGTCGAAACGCGCGGCGTTGGCCTCGTAGATATGCAGGACCTCGGACATCGGCGCGCGCTCAGTGGGGCTGGTAGCTCGACACGTCCCATATGCGTGCCGCGCCGTCGTAGCAAGCGACGACGACGTGCATTCCGTCGCGGCTGATGGCGATGCTCTGCGCCTCGCTGGCATCGGTCGGCAGCGTCGCCAGCAGCGCCCCGGTCGCCGCATCCCACACGCGCGCCGTCTTGTCGTGCGAGGCCGTAACGACGCGCTTGCCGTCGTCGCTGAACTGCGCGCTGGCGACGGCCCGGTCGTGGCCCTTCAGCGTTGCCAGGAGGGCGCCCGTCCGCGCATCCCAGATGCGGGCCGTCTTGTCCTGCGAGGCGGTGAGCACGCGCGTGCCGTCGCCGCTGAACGCCACTTGCGTCACGGCGCGGTTGTGGCCTGCCAGCGTCGCGATCGGCGCGCCGGTCGCCGCGTCCCACAGGCGGGCGCTCTTGTCGCTTGCCGCGGTCGCCGCGAGCTTGCCATCGGGGCTCAGATCAGCACCCAGGACCATGCCGGTGTGGCCTTCGAGCGTAGCGATGAGCGCGCCGTCGTCGGCATTCCAGATGCGCGCAGTCTTGTCCGCCGACGCGGTGATGACCCGTTTGCCGTCGTGGCTGAACGCGGCGCGCATGATCGGGCTCTTGTGGCCGACGAGATCGGCGATGGCGGCGCCGCTTGCGGCGTCCCACACCGTCGCCTTGTCGTCCCGCGCCGCGGTGACGATCCGCTTTCCGTCGTCGCTGAAGGTCGCGTACTCGAGCATCTCGCCGTGACCCGAGAGGGTCTTCTGCAGCGCGCCCGTCGCCGCGTCCCATATCTTGGCGCTGCCGTCGCGCGAGGCCGTCATGACGCGCGTGCCGTCAGGGCTGAAGGCCACGCTGCGCACGCCCTCTCCGTGCCCCGACAGCGTTGCCAGAAGCGCTCCCGTCCGCGCATCCCACAGCCGGGCCGTGTGATCGCTCGATCCCGTCACCACCTTGCTGCCGTCGGGGCTGAACTCGGCGCCGGCGAGGTCCGCGCTATGGCCCCTGAGGACAATGGCCGGCGGCGGGCCGGGCAGGGTCATCGTGCCGGCATCGGCTGCCAGCGATGCTGCCGCGAGTTGGCCGATGGCCAGGAAAGCGAGGAAGAAGCCGCGCATTTCCCGCGGCGGGTACGGCGTCGATTTCATTCGATCTCCCCAAAACGCGAGCCGCCGCGCCTCGCCCTAGGGAGGAGCGGCCGGTGTTGGCGCCGCGCATTGGAGGGACGGTTCGCCCCTTTGTTTTCCGGCAAGGCTACCGCTTTTGGGCCGTCTGGGCTATCAGGCGTGCCTTGATCCCCAGTTCAAGGCCGCACCCGAGCCCCAAGCCATGACAGTGCAAGCGAAAACCTCCACCGGCGGCGCCACACGCCCGGAGTGGACCAATGCCCGGCGCATCGTGGTCAAGATCGGCTCGGCGCTGCTCACCGACCGCGCCACCGGGACGCTCAAGGCCGACTGGCTCGCCTCGCTGCTGGACGACGTGGCCGGCCTCGCCGCCGCCGGCAAGCAGGTCGTGCTCGTCTCGTCCGGCGCGATTGCCCTCGGGCGCCATACGCTGAAGCTGCCGAAGGGCCCGCTGGGCCTGGAGCAGAGCCAGGCCGCCGCCGCCGTCGGGCAGATAAGCCTCGCGCACGCCTACCAGGAGATGTTCGGCGCCCGCGGCCTCGTCGCCGCGCAGGTGCTCCTGACCCTCGGCGATACCGAAGAGCGCACGCGCTACCTGAACGCGCGGCACACCATCGAGACCTTGCTCACGCTGAAGGCCGTGCCGGTCGTCAATGAGAACGACACCGTGGCAACCGCCGAGATCCGCTATGGCGATAACGACCGGTTGTCGGCGCGCGTCGCCTCCATGGTGTCGGCCGACTGCCTCGTGCTGCTGTCCGATATCGACGGGCTCTACACCGCGCCGCCGGCTGCCAACGCGGACGCGACACGGCTCGACATCGTCACCGCCATCACGCCCGACATCGAGGCGATGGCGGGAGACGCCGGCACCGAGCTGTCGAAAGGCGGCATGCGCACCAAAGTCGAGGCCGGCAAGATCGCCCTCGGCGCCGGGACCCACATGGTCATCGCCAGCGGCAAGGTCATGAACCCGCTGCGCTCCATCGGCGAAGGCGCGCCGTGCACCTGGTTTCTCGCTCACTCCGACCCGCGGACCGCGCGCAAGCGCTGGATCGCCGGGCAGCTCGAGCCGAAGGGCCACGTCTTCATCGACGCCGGGGCCGTCGCGGCGCTGGCTGCTGGCAAGAGCCTGCTGCCGGCCGGCGTTGCGCGCCTGGAGGGAAATTTCGACCGCGGCGACGCCGTGGTCATCCGCGCTGCCGACGGGCGCGAGCTCGGCCGCGGGCTCATCGCCTATGCTCGCATCGACGCGGAACGCATCATCGGCAGGAAAAGCTCGGAGATCGCCACTATATTGGGTACATCGCGCTGCGATGAGCTGATCCACCGCGACGACATGGCCTTGCACCGGAACCAAAGCGCATGAACAAGCCCGAGCGCATCAACGCATCCACCGAGGAGACGATGCTCGCCATAGCCCGGCGCGCTCGTGAGGCGGCCCACGCTCTGGCACTGGCCCCGGCGGCGCAAAAGACTGCCGCGCTGCACGCCGCCGCCGCAGCGTTGCGGGACGCTGCTCCGGCCATCCTCGCCGCCAATGCCAAGGATGTTGCCGCCGCGCGCGCCGCCGGCCGCCCGGCCGCCTTCATCGACCGGCTGCTGCTCGACGAGGCGCGCATCGAGGCGACGGCCAAGGGTGTCGACGAGATCGCCGATCTCCCCGATCCGGTCGGTACCGTGCTTGCCGAGTGGACGCGGCCCAACGGTCTGCGGTTTGCGCGCGTGCGCGTGCCGCTCGGCGTCATCGGCATCATCTACGAGAGCCGCCCCAACGTCACGGCCGACGCCGGCGCCCTCGCATTGAAGGCGGGCAACGCGGCCATCCTGCGCGCCGGATCGGAAAGCCTCAACTCGGCGCTGGCCATCCACGCCGCGCTCGTCGCCGGCTTGACAAGCGCCGGACTGCCCGAAGCCGCTATCCAACTCGTGCCGACGCCCGATCGCGCCGCGGTGGGCGAGATGCTGGCCGGGCTCGGCGGCGCCATCGACGTGATCGTGCCGCGCGGCGGGCGCAGCCTCGTCGAGCGCGTGCAGAAGGAAGCGCGCGTGCCGGTGTTCGCGCATCTGGAAGGGCTGTGCCACACCTACGTCGACAAGGACGCCGACCTCGACATGGCGCGGGACCTCGTCATCAACGCCAAGATGCGGCGCACCGGCGTCTGCGGCGCTACCGAGACGCTGCTTGTCGATCGCGCGGCGCCGGCCGCGGTCCTGCCGGCGCTCGTCGCGGCGCTGCTCGATGCCGGATGCGAGGTGCGCGGCGATGCTTCGGCCCAAAAGGCGGACGCACGCGTCACGCCGGCGACCGATGCGGATTGGGCGACCGAGTATCTCGACGCCATCATCGCCGTCAAAACGGTTAACGGGGTCGACGGGGCGGTGGCGCACATCGCGCGCTACGGCACGCAGCACACGGACGCCATCGTCACCGCCAACGCGGCCACCGCCGAGCGCTTCCTACGCGAGGTGGACAGCGCCATCGTGCTCCACAATGCCTCGACGCAGTTCGCCGATGGCGGCGAGTTCGGTTTCGGCGGGGAGATCGGCATCGCGACCGGCAAGCTCCACGCGCGCGGCCCCGTCGGGGTCGAGCAATTGACGAGCTTTAAGTACGTCGTGCGGGGCGACGGCCAGACACGGCCGAAATAGGCCGGCAACGGAGATGCCATGCGCAGCCGCACCCTGATCTCGATTGGCCTCGCCCTCGCCATGCTCGCGCTGGCACTTCCCGCCGAAGCGGGGCGGCGCAAAGGCATGCGGGCGGCGCAACCGTCGCCGGCGAAGGACTGCACCCGGCTCAACGGCCGCTTCGGCTACTACGGCAATCCCTGGTGCACGCCGGCCGAGCAACGGGCCTGGGACCGCGCTACCTCGCGCCGCTAGGGAATGACGCGGCGCCCATCGCCGTCACCGCGATATTGCCCGATTGGCCAAGTCCACTGCGCCGGCATGAAAACAAGGAGCGGCGCCATGCTGAAGAAGATCCTTCTGGTTCTCGTCATCGCCGTCGTTGCGTTCGCGGGCTACGTCGCGATGCAGCCCGACGTGCTTCACATCGAGCGCCAGGCGCGGGTCGCGGCTCCGGCGGCGGCGGTGTTCGCGCAAGTCAACGACGTGCACAAATGGGAAGCCTGGTCGCCGTGGACGGAGCTCGATCCCGGCGCCAAGGTCGGCTTCGAGGGACCGGCGGCCGGCAAGGACGCCGTGCTCACCTGGGCCGGTAACGAGAAGATCGGCGCCGGTCGCATGACCATCGTCGAAAGCCGCCCCGACGAGCTCGTCGATATCAAGGTCGACTTCACGCAGCCGTTCGAGGCCAGTAGCAAATCGACATTCTCGCTCAAGCCCGAAGGCGATGCGACGCTCGTCACCTGGACCAGCAGCGGCAAGCAGAATTTCATCGAGAAGGCCATCTGCATCGTCGCCAACGGCAAGAAGATGGTCGGCGGCGAAATGGAGAAGGGCCTCGCCAAGCTGAAGGCGGCGGCAGAGGGAACGGCTACGCCGCAGTAGCGCGGCTTTCCCGGCGCCTGCGAGTTTGAAAGCAAGGAACGGAGTGCGGGCCGGTCGGCCGCAGCTTATCTTGGCGTCATGACAGCAACGATCACCAGGATGCCACGCACGGGCCAGCAGCCGCCCGCCGCCGACATCGATGAGCGGCGCTGGCAATCCGTGCTCGCCCACGATGCCGCCGCCGACGGAAGCTTCGTCTATTCCGTAGCGACGACCGGCGTCTACTGCCGTCCCTCATGCGCCGCGCGCCGCCCTTTGCGCCGCAACGTGCGCTTTCACGCCACCTGCGCCGATGCGGAAGCGGCCGGCTTCCGCCCCTGTCGGCGCTGCAAGCCCAGCGCCGAAGGCCATCGCGCCGAAAACGCGGCGAAGATTGCCGCCGCCTGCCGGACGATAGAGGAAGCCGAGACGGCGCCGTCGCTCGCTGCGCTTGCACACGCCGCCGGGATGAGCCGCTTTCACTTCCACCGGCTGTTCAAGTCCGTGACCGGCATCACCCCAAAGAGCTACGCGACCGCGGTACGCGACAAGCGCATGCGCGAGGCTTTACGCGCCGCGCCGACGGTCACGGACGCCATCTACGAAGCCGGCTTCGCCTCCAGCGGGCGGTTCTATGACGGCGCCGCGCGCAAGCTCGGCATGCAGCCAAGGCAATTTTGCTCCGGTGGACCCGACATGCAGATCCGCTTCGCCATCGCTCAAAGCTCCCTCGGCCTGACGCTGGTCGCCGCGACCGCCAAGGGCATCTGCGCCATCTTTCTCGGCGAGGACCCGGCGACGCTCGAAGAAGAGCTGCGCCGGCGCTTCCCGCGCGCGGAGATCACCGGCGACGACGCCGGCCTGCGCGGCTTGCTGACCAGAGCCATCGCCGCCATCGAGAAGCCGCGCAAGGCAGCCGCCCTCCCGCTCGACTTGCAGGGCACGCCGTTCCAGCAGCAGGTGTGGGCGGCGCTGCGCGACATCCCGCCGGGCGAGACGACCACCTATGGTGAGATCGCCAGGCGCATCGGCAGGCCGCAGGCGGTTCGTGCGGTCGGCGCGGCGTGCGGCGCTAACCCGGTGGCCATCGCCGTGCCGTGCCATCGCGTGGTGGGGTCGAGCGGCAAGCTCACCGGATACCGCTGGGGCGTCGAGCGCAAGCGCTCACTGATCGCGCGCGAAGGCAAATAAACGGCGGCGTGCGTCGCGCAAAAAGCCGTCCGCGCGAACGGTGTCGCGCGAACGGCTTTGCTTCCTCAGGCGGCGCTGTTAGTTGCGGGTCCAGGCCGGCAGGTTCGGCAACTGGTCCTCGGTCACCTCGGTGACGAGATTGCCGTCCTTCTCCTTCACCTGGTCGAGCGTCATGACGGCGCCCTTCTCGCCGAAACCGAGGAAGCCGCCGTACTCGATGGCGACGCCTTTGATGTCACCGTTCTTGTCCTCGAGAATGGCTTCGACCTCGGCGATCTTCTTGCCGTTGGCGTCGTAGACATTCATGTCCTCGACCTTGTCCACGGTGGCATTCAGCGGCCCGACCATCTTGTTGTCGTCGCTCGTCTCACGCAGCTCGCTGATGACGACATTGCCGCCCGGTGCCGGCGCGGCGGCCGCATCGGTCGAAGGCGCAGGTGCCGTCGGCGCAGGCTCGATCTTTTCGGCGGGGGCGGGGGTCGGCGCCGGGCTCGGCTGCGGCGCCACCTGTGTGGTGGACGGCTCGGTCGAGGGGTTCGCCGGCGGCTCCTGCGCCAGAACCGGCGCGGAGAGCAGCATGGCGGATGCAAAAACGCTGAGCTTGGTCTTCATTGGACACCTCCTATTTTTTACTTCGGCAGTAACAACTCCTTTCGAGGCTTATGGGTTCTGTTTTTCCCCCGCCGACGTGGGCTCCGGCAGCGCGTAAGCGATGTATCGAACGATTTTCCATTGGCCGTCCGGGCCCTTACGCAGGACGTCCATGCCCGGCTCGACCGACGTGACAACCTGGCCGTTGGGCAGCGTAACGGTCAGCCGCCACGCCAGCCGTACCACCGCCAGATCGCCCGCGACGATGATCTCGCGCAGGTCGAGCGCATAGTTGTATCGCCTGCTCTTGTCGCGCAGGGAGCGGTGAAGGAGCTTGCAGATGTCGTCGTACCCGCGCTCGGGATAGCCGCGGAAATCGTAGCGTAGCTCCGGCGCGAATAGCTTGCACACGGCATCGGCGTTACCGGCGTTGAAGTCGCGTGTCCACTGCTCGAGCGTGGTGCGGATCTGGTCCTCGGCACTGTCGGCGCGAGCGCCGCCGGCCGAAGCTCCCATCAGGAGCAGCGCCACGACCGCAAATGCCAGAGCGCCGCCGCCCCGCATGGCTACGACCGCGCCTCCGACAGATGCTTGTGTACCTTGGCGAGGACTTCGGCCACGGCATCCTTGTACGCCGCGGCGGTCTTCTGGGCGTCGCCTTCGCCGTCGGTCCAATTGAGAATGAAGGCGGTCGTCACCGGCACGTCGCGGACGATCATCTGCCCGGCCAGCGCCAAGCAATGGAAGCCGTTCCAGTCGATGGAGCCGCCCTTCATGTAGGCGGGCGTGTCGGGCGGCACGACGCGCGCGATGGCGTCCGCCATCGCCTGGATGCGCTTGAACTCCGTCAGCGTCTGCGGCTGCTTGAAGAAGTCACCGGCCAACGCGCGCTTGTAGTAGGCGACGAATTCCGACGCCGGCGCAGCCATGGTGTCGACGTCGTTGAGCGCCGGACGGTACTTCGATGTGTCGGGGTTCTGCGCGTCGACCACGGCCTTGACGCCTTTCCAGCCGAGGTCTTCGCCCTGGGGCGCGCCGGCGACATACGAGAAGAAGCGTCGCGTCGAATCGGGAATGCGCGCCCTGGTCAGGCCCGCCTCGGCGATGAACGCGCGCACTTTCTCGGGCGTGACGCGCTTCAGCGCCATATCGGTCGCCGTGTTGTCGCTGTGCGCGATCATGGCTTCGAGGGCGCTGCGCGCCTCGGTCGTGCCCGTGAGGTTTCCGAACACCGGGCTGACGAGCGAGCGCACGCCGTCGTCGAGGGGAAGCTGCTCCAGCTCGTCGAGGTTTCCGGCCTCGACCTCCTGCAGGTAGCGCGTGAGTACGAACGTCTTGAAGCAGCTACCGCAGAACAGCTCGGCATCCGGCTTGAACGTCACCCGCCACGGGTTCGCCGTTTCACCGACATCGACCTGCGCGCTCTTGCTGCCGGGCAGGGCGATGAAGGTGTCGAGCAGGTGCGGCAGCGCATGCGTCTCGCTCTCATCGGCGGCGCGGGCGGAAAGCGGTGCAACGGTCAATGCGCTCGCGGCCGATGCGGCAGAGGTGAGAAATCGCCGTCTGTGCATGCTCGCCCTCCTGGCGCCGGCGGTACGCGACGCCCGCGGCAGCCGCCAAGGAATGACAGACCAGTGATGACCGGAGCGTTACCCCCCTCAGCGCGCGCCCGTGTTGCATAGCGGATCGGCTCCGTTTGCATTTTCAACCGCTTGCCGGCTTACATTGCAGCAAACCGCAGCCGGACCCCGATGCCCACGCGCGCCTCCTCAACCCCAAGCTCGGCCATCCTGCCGCTCGCCTTCGCCGGCCAGCGGATCGGGCTGATGGGCGGCACCTTCAACCCGCCGCACGAGGGCCACGCGCTGTGCGCGCTGACGGCGCTGCGCCGGCTGCGGCTCGATCAGCTCTGGTGGATCGTGACGCCCGGCAATCCCCTCAAGAGCGGCGCAGGCCTGCCGTCGCTGGAAGAGCGGATGGCCGCCAGCCGCCGCCTCGCCGCCGATCCGCGCATCAAGGTCACCGGCTTCGAGGCGACGCTCGGCAGCCCCTATACGTACGCGACGATCCGCTATGTGACGCGCCGTCTGCCGGCGGTGGACTTCGTGTGGGTGATGGGGGCCGACAACCTGGCCGGCTTCCATCGCTGGCAGCACTGGCGCGACATCGCCGACCTGGTGCCTATCGCCGTCGTCGACCGCCCCGGCTGGCGGCTCAAAGCGCTGGCTTCTCCGGCGGCAGCGCGGCTAGCCCGCTTCCGGGTGCCGGAGGGCTTCGCGGGCGAGCTGCCGGTCCTTAGGCCGCCGGCATGGACCTTCCTCAGCACCCGCCTATCGGCGGTCTCATCGACCGCAATCAGAGCCTCAGGCGCGACATAAGTGACGGAAATATATAAGATTATTTACAGCGGCGTGTTGCAGACAGCAAAGCTTGGCACGCATTAACTATTGCTGCCTGCCGGGGTGAGGCCTTATGTTTCGCTTCGTGGCAGAACGGGATTCTGCCGGAGAAGAGCGTCAGCGGCTGCAGCATTTGAGATCGCCGCCGTGACGCAAGCCCCAAGGGGTGCATGAGGAAGGGACAACCAGCACACGATGCGAACCGCACTTGAGGGTGCCCGCAGGGGCGCGCCTCGTGCCGAGCTTTTGTCTGACGGACACAGGCCGGCTGCTCTGCTTCAGGAGATCGTCCACTGGCTTGACGAGGCCAAGGCCGAGGAAGTCGTAACGATCGACCTCGCAGGAAAGTCCTCCATCGGTGACTACATGGTGGTCGCCACCGGCCGCACCGATCGCCACGTTGGCGCGGTGGCCGAGCAAATCAGCCGCAAACTGAAGGAAAAGGGCCTCGCCAACGTGCGCGTCGAGGGGCTCGAGGCTTGCGACTGGGTGCTGATCGACACCGGCGACATCATCGTTCACGTTTTCCGGGGCGAGGTGCGCGAGTTCTATAACCTCGAGAAAATGTGGTCGGCCGACAGGCCGGGTGAGCCGACGACGGCTCACTGACGCGCGAGGTCGCTGCGGCGGTCGAGGTACGATGGTAAGGCGCCTTCCGCGCCAGGAGCGGTCATGCGCTTGATCGTCGCCGCGGTAGGCCGCCTGAAAGATGCCGAGCGCGAGCTGTGCGTGCGCTACGCGAAGCGCTTCGACGCCGCCGGCCGCTCGCTCGGTCTCGGCCCCCTGACCATCACCGAGCTCGGCGAAAGCCGCGCCGCTGGCCTGGAAGCCCGCAAGACCGATGAGGCGGTTCGCCTGCTGAAGGCTACGTCCGCCGCCAGCCAATACGTGGCGCTCGACGAAAGCGGCAAGGCGCTGTCGAGCGCCGCCTTCGCAACCTGGATCGCCCAGCGCCGTGACGGCGGCTGCAAGGGGCTGGCCTTTCTCATCGGCGGTCCCGACGGGCAGGGAAGCGAGGCCATTGCCGGCGCCGCGCTCAAACTCTCGCTTGGCGCGATGACCCTGCCGCACGGTCTGGCGCGTGCGGTGCTGATCGAGCAGCTCTACCGCGCGGCGACCATTCTCGCCGGCCACCCCTACCATCGCACCTGAGGCACCGCGTTAGCGCGTCGGCGCAAGCCGCACCGCCACGCCGCCGACCACCTGGTGGCTGGCGATCTCGGTGGAGATGTGGCCGCCTGCCGGCTGCTCGCCGGCGAACCAGCGTGTCGCCTGCCGCCACAGATCGAGCGGCAGCCAGCTCCCTTCGGCCTCGCTCAGCGGCGCGCCGTAATGGCCGTAGGTGAACTTGTACTCGACGAAGACCGACAGCTTCGCGAGGCGTATCTCGACGCCCGCCAGCGCCTGCCCGGCTGGGCCGGCGAAATTGTATTCGTAGGTACGCGGCCGGCTGCTGTTGGCGAGGCCGACCTCCGTATGCGGCAGCAGCACGCCCGCGCCGGCGCCGACGTAAGGGCTGACGCGCGCACCGATGCCCGGCAGCCGCAGGAAGCCGTTCAGCAGCAGCATGTTGTGGCCGTGCGAGAACTCCAGCTTGCTCAGCACATTCTTGATGGGCGCGCGCGGCGGCAATGGCTGGCCGTCCAGCGTCCCCGAGAAGTTGCTCTCGTCGTTGAGCGGCGCGATCGCCTTGGAATGGATGAAGTCGACGCCGGTGCCGGCTCTGCCGCCGCTGAACCAGCGCGCGATACGGGCGCCGTAATAGATCGGGCTCTTGAAGGGGTCGGTGTACCACTTCACCGGATCGATGGTGAAATCGGTGCCGCCGGGCGCGTTGGGATTCTGGATGCGGGCGGGGCTGGGATAAGTATACGGCGTGCCGGTGAATGCGCCGATCACGGTTTCCCGGCCGAGCGCCACGGAGCCCGGGCCAGCGGTGCCGCCGCGGCCAACGACCGCCGGCTCGTCATCGACGCGCGCCTGCTCGAGAATGCTGGACGCGGCGGAGACGGTGAGCAGCACGCCGGCGGCGAGCGTCGCCGCCACCTGCCATGCTGGCCTCCCCTCGCCGCGGTCCGGCGCCGTCGCGGCGGTCCATCCGAAGGTCAGCAGCTCCGCCATGACCACGTCCCCGTACCTTGCATGTTGCTATTGCTTATTGCCGGCTCGAACGGGCCCGATTGTGCCCCTGGGTGGCAAACTAAGCGAGCCGCAAAGCCCAGCCAATTCGCACCATCGCTTCGCCGGTGTGCCCCGTTGCCGCGCCCCACGTGATCCGGCTCAGGAGGCGGTGCGCGGGGCGGAGAGGCGCTCCAGCATCCGGTAGACGGCGGTGATCTGCGGCGCCTTGCGCGTCAGGTAGTCGGCGCCGGTGTACCCCCACCAGTCCCAGCAGCCTTGCGGGTTGAGGGGGGTAGAGGCCGTCTGCGGGAACAGGACCACGATGTTGTTGGCGTCGGCCCAGCGGGCAAACCCTGAATCGCGCGCGAAGGCATCGCCGACGAACGTCCGGTTCTGCCCGCAACCGTGAAAGGCGATGTGCACGCGGCACCCGGCGCTGTCCATGCAGGCCTGCGGCACGTAGACGAGACCCTGGTCGCTCAAGCCGTGGTTGGACAGGCCTTTGGTAAACGCGTCCTGGTCGAAAACCATGAGCCGCCCCGTCGCCGTCTCGGCCGGCGGATTGAGCGTGCCGTACATCTGCCTCAGCAGCGCTCCCGCCTGATCGTAGTCGCAATCGACGATGTAGGGCTTGCCGGTGTAATCGCACGCCGGGCCGCGATCGTCGGTGACGAACGCATGTCCGGCCGGGATGTCGGAGACGTAGAGGATGTTCTCCTTCGGAACGCCAACGTCCTCGTAGAACTTGCGCGCCGCATCGACGATGGCCGGAACCACCGTGGTGTCGTTCTTGCCGGTGAAGAGATAGACGCGATCGGCCTTCACATCGGCGATCGGGTCGATGCGGTCGTGCTCGGCGAGGCGCTCCGCCCGGTGGGCAAGCTGCTCGGGATCGGGGACGCCGAACGCCTGCAGCGCGTTCTGCATGCAGCCGTTGACCGCCTTCGTGAGATTGAGAAGCGCCGTCCCGGGCCCGGGAATGACGTCGGCATAGAGGCTCTCGGAGCACCCGTAGGGCCCACCGGCTATGATGGCGGCACCGATGACGTCCTTGGCATGCGCCAGCTCGAACTGGCCCGCCATGTAGGCACCGGACGAGATACCCGAGACGGAGGTCGTGGCGCGGTCAGCGTCGAGTGCCGGCAGCTCCTCGCTCGGGTGTTCGCCGCACCCGGCAACGAGGAGGACGAGCAAGCCAAGAACCGCCGGGATGATGCGTCTCGCCATTGCCGCTGCCGCCAGGTTGTTGCGTTTCGCGCGAAGACTACCGCTTCTCGGCCGCTGCCGCCATTGCCGCAACTGCCGGTGTCCCGGCCGATCTGAGCCGGACCGTGACGCGATCGACCTGTCCCTTCGCATCGACGACCGAAAGGTTGACGAAGCCGTTGCCGTCCGGTTGCCAGAAGACCTGCCGTCCGCGCGGGTCGGAGCTGATCGGCGCCCCGTTGACGAGCCACGTCAGCGGCAGCACGCCGCCGCTGGCTTTCAGCAGGATCGGGTCTTCGGCCTCGATCTCCACCTCCGAGCGGTCGGGCGGGAACGCGATCGTCACCCGCTGCTCGATAAAGGGCCCCTGGACGATATCGCCATCGCCTTCGCGAAAGCGCTTCAACGGCGGCGGCAGCTCGGCACCGGTCACCCGCAGCGCCCCGGAAGGCGCCATGGGAAGCGCGGCGCGCCGCTCACCCAGCCGCGCAAAGGCATCGAACAGGATCGGCGCTGCGGCGACGCGGCCTGAAAGTCCCGGCGTCGCGGCGCCATCGGGACGGCCCACCCAGACGGCGACGACGTACTTGCCGTCGTAGCCGACGGCCCAGGCATCGCGATACCCGTACGAGGTGCCCGTCTTGTACGCGAACCGTCCCGCTTTGGCGTTGAGGGGCGGCGGCGCGTCCTTCAGGATGTCGGTGACGTACCAGGCGGCGAGCGGCGACAGCAGCCGCTTGCGCTCGGCCTGCTTGCCGCGCAGCAGCGCCTGCGCCGAGCCGGCCAGCTCCGAGCGGCGATGCACAAGCGGTATGACGTCGCCGCCGCGCGCGAGGGCCGTGTAGAGCGTCGCGATGTCGTGCAGCCTGAGACCGACGCCGCCGAGCGCCATGGCCAGCGTCGGCAGGCTCTTGTCGGGGAAGCTCGGATCGACGCCCACCTTGCGGAAGCGCCCCGCCAGCTTGCCGGGACCGACGGCCGCCAGAACCTTTACGGCGGGGATGTTCAGCGATTGGGCGAGGGCGTCGTGCACGGTGACGGTGCCGTGGAAGTCCTCGTCGAAATTCTTCGGCGCGTAGGTGCCGAAGCGAACGGGACGGTCCTCGATGAGCGTCTGCGGATGCGCGAGCCCGGATTCGAACGCGAGCCCGTAGATGAACGGCTTCAGCGTGGAGCCCGGCGAGCGCACCGCTCCGACCATATCGATGGCGCCGAAACGATCGCCGTCTAGATAGCCTGCGGAGCCGACGTGGGCGATCACCTCGCCGGTTGCGTGATCGACGACGAGAACGGCCGCCGACAGCTTCTGGCCGAGCAGCTTCGTCTGCTCCTCGGCAAGCACCTCCAGCGCACGCTGCACCCCACGGTCGATGGTCAGGCGATGCACGTTCTGCTGCGGAAGCGCGACCACCTCCGACTCGGCGAGGTGCGGCGCCAGTTTGGGGAACGGGCGACGGGCGGTGGGGACCGGCTCGTGCGACGCGCGCTCTGCCTCGGCCGCCGTTATGACGTGCTCCTCGACGGCCCGCTGCAGCACGCGGTCGCGCGCGAGCCTCGCCGCCGTCGGGTTGCGATCCGGCCGGCGCCACTCCGGGGATTGCGGGAGGGCGACGAGCAGAGCCGCCTCGCCGACGGACAAGCGCCGCGGCTCCTTGCCGAAATAGGCCAGGGAGGCCGCGCGCACGCCTTCGATGTTGCCGCCGAACGGCGCCAAGCGCAGATAGAGCGCGAGGATCTGCTGCTTGGAAAGATTTCGTTCGAGGCGCAGCGCGCCGACGATCTGCCGCAGCTTGGCGCTGCCGGAACGCTCGTAATGGCCTTCGACCAGGCGCGCGACCTGCATGGTGAGCGTCGATGCACCCGACACGATACGGCCATTGGCGACGAGCTGCCCGGCAGCGCGCGTCAGTGAGCGCAGATCGACGCCGCCGTGCTCATAGAAGCGCTTGTCCTCGAATGCCATGAGCATGGCGAGGTAGCGCTCGTCGACATCGCCCACCTCGACAGGCAGGCGCCAGCGGCCATCGGCGGTCGTAAAGGCGCGCAGCAGGCGATCGTTACGGTCGAGGACGACGGTCGAGAGGTTGCCGGTTCCCGCAAGGTCCGGCGGTCCGAGCCTGCCGATGGCGACGTAGCCGGCGCCCGCGCCAACGACGGCAATCATCGTCAGACCGGCGACGGTCAGTCCCGTCCATCGCAGCCATCGCCAACCTGCGCTCCTCCCCGATTGTGGGGAGGGAGCGGGGGCCGGGGGACTCATCTGGGACTGAGCTTTCGCCATCTCACGCATCTGGTGCCGCAACCGCTACTTTCCGTCGTTGTTCTTCATCCCACCCTGCCCCCTCCCCATCGCGGGGAGGAGACAGCGTGAGAGTCGCCCGTCGCATCAGTTGCTCGGCGTGACCGTGAGCTTGCCCGCCGCGGTGCGGGCGTAGCGCTCGGGCCTGTACATGTCCTCGACTGCCGCGGCCGGGTGGACGAACGTGCCCGGCGTCACCGCACGCACGAGATAGGCAACCGTTGCCGAAGCCGCGGGCCCCTTGGTGCTCGTCTGACCGTCCGGCGTCGTGTCCGCCGTGTCGGGTGCCGCCGCGACGTTGGCGCCCGAGAAGTTGAAGGCGGCAACGAAGCGGTCGTCACGGAACTCCGAGTGCTCCGGCTGCACGGTCGTCTTCAGCCAGTCGAGCGCGCGGATGTCGCCGGAGTCGACGAGATGCGGGTTGTCGATCTCGAAGCCAGCCGGCAGACGGTCGACGAGCAGCACGCGGCCGCCCGGCTCCTTGGCCTCCACTTTCACCACCGCGACGAGCCGCTCGTTCTGCTTGATCTCGGCGGTGCCACCCGTGGCGCTCTTGAGGTCCACCGGTTTGCCGTCGAGGGTGTAGTAGCTGCGCTCGATGGTGAAGCCTTTGGCGACCGGAGGCTCGGTCGTCAGGGCCGAGCCGATGACGCTCACCACGGCATCGACCGCAGCCGAGCCGTCGTTGCCGACGGTCAGCGGCGACTTCAGCAGCTCGGTTGCCGACATCGCCCGCGTCACGCCGCCGACAACCGGCGCGCCGTTGACGATCAGCTTCAGGTCGTTGCCCTCCTCGGCCAGCGCGTTGGCCGCCAGCAGCATCCACGCCTGCTCCTGCGTCGAGGTATAGCTGCGGCCCGTGTACGCCTTGGCGATGACGTTGACGAGCTTCGGCGCCTCGACGTTCGACACCCGCGTCTCCGTCGCCAGCGTGACCAGGGCGGCGCTGTCGCGCAGATCGGAGCCGTAATCGGCGCGATAGCCGCCGAGCCCCGTAGCCTCGGGCAGGTCGAGGGCGGCGAGTGCCGACGCGAACGCCGTCTCCGCCCGCACCTTGTCGCCCATCATGGCCAGCGCGGCGCCGAGCTGAGCCTTGGCGAGCGGCGTCGAGAAGCGGTCGAGCCGCGTGTCGGCGTAGTAGCGCAGGTCGCCGATGGGCGCGCGGCCATTACGGGCCAGCACGTAGAGCGCGTATGCGCGATCCTCGCCGCCCTTCTGGAAGTCCTCCGCGTAGGCGATGAAGTTCTGCAGACGGTCGAGCGCCTGGCTGAAGCCCTGCGGATTGACCGCAAAGCCCTGCTCCTTGGCGCGCGTCAGGAAGTCGGTGACGTAGCCGGTGAGCCAGAGATCCGTCGACGACGGTCCCCACACGCCGAACGCACCGCTGCCGTCCTGCATCTCGAACACGCGGTCCACCGCCTTCTGCACGCGCTCCTTCAGCTCCTTGTCCGGCGCGATGCCGAGCTGTGCCGCGACGGCGTTCGCATAGACGAGCGGCAGGGCGCGGCTCACGGTCTGCTCGGCGCAACCGTAGGGGTAGCGATCGAGGGAGGTGAGGAGCGCGGGGATGTCGAGCGTGGCTATCGGGCCGACGCTGATCGACACGCGAGTCCGCGAGGCGATCATGTCGCGCACGAGGTCGGGGCTGAGCGAGATGTTCGCCCCCGGCTTCAGCTTGGCGATCGTCGTGCGCTTGATGTCGGCAGCGGGCGGCTTCACGTCGAAGGTGAGATGACGCTGGACGTCGATGCCGCCGGGACCGGTGACGCGGATGTCGTAGTCGACGAGCCCCACGTCGGTCGGCTTGACCGGTACCTGCTGGGCCCGGCGCTGGTTCGTCTTCAGGTCGACGTCCGCCGTGTAGACCGCCGTCTCGCCGCTGCTGAGCTGCAGCTTGTAAGCGGCGTCCGGCCCTTCGACGTTATGCAGCGCGATGTCGAGACGTGCCTCATCGCCCAGCGTCAGGAAGCGCGGACCGGAGGCCGTCACCGCCACGGCGTCGCGCACGATCACGTCGGCCTGCCCGTGGCCCAGCTTGTCGGCGCTCCAGGCGACGGCCATGACGCGCACGGTGCCGTTGAAGTCGGGGATGTCGAAATCGACCTTGGCCGTGCCGTCGGCGCCGACGACGACGATGCCGGAGAACTTCGCAACGGTCGCCTCGACGGGCGGGCTGCCCTGCACGCCCATGTCGGCGCCGGAGTCGCCACCGGAACGCAGCGTGCCGCGCTCGGCACGCATGCCGTCGATCAGCCGCCCGTAGAAGTCGCGGATCTCCAGCCCCATGCGCCGTTGCGCGTAGAACCAGCTCTCGGGCGACGGCGTCTGGAAGCGCGTCAGATTGAGGATGCCGAGATCGACCGCGGCGAGCGTCAGGCGCGCCTCCTCACCCGGCTTCAGTCCGCCGATCTTGACCGGCACGGTGAGCGTCGAGCCCGACTTGATCTTCTCGGGAGCGTCGATGGCGACGTTCAGCGTCTTGGCCGCCTGATCGAGGCCCAGCCAGGCGACGCCGATGGCGCGGCTCGGCATGCGCTTCAGACTCTCGTCGAGCGGCCGATAGAGCATGGCGGTGACATAGGCACCGGGGCCCCAGTCCTCGCCCACCGTGACGTCGGCCTCGCCGCCGCCGTTCGGAACCTCGACCTCCTGCTGCGAGAGCAGGCCGTTGGACAGCACCGACACGAGCGCCTTGCCGCCGAGCTTGGTGGCGATGCGCAGCTTCGCGGTGTCGCCGGGCTTATAGCTGGCACGGTCGAGGGCCACGTCGAGCACTTCCGGGCTCTCCGCGTCGTCGGCCGTCGTGTACCAGCCGGCGTTGAAGGTGAGGCTCGCCGCCGGACCGCTCGGGTCGGCCGAGGTCACCTCCAGCTTGTAGCGGCCCCAATCGACGCCGGCCTCGATCTTGGCAAGCGGCCCATCGGCCCCGCCGTCGAGCGTGCCGTCGGCGATCTTGCGCGTCAGCGTCACGGCCTCGTAGTTCCACTGCCCGTCGCGGCGGTACCACTGCCAGTTCGTGTCGAGCCGATTGAGAACCCAGCTCAAGCCGGTAGAGGCGACGCGCTTGCCCGAGCCGTCGAGCGCCACGACCTCGAAGGACGCGGTCTGCTTCTCGTCGAGCTCGGAGCCCTTGAACAGCGGCTTGATGCCGATGCGTGCCTGCTTCAGGTCGACGGGAACGCTCACGCTGCGCTCGATCGTGCGCCCGCCGGATTCGCGTAGCCGGAGGATGACGCTCGCTTCGAGCGGCTTCGCGGTCTGCGGCACGGGAGGAAGGGTAACGGCCACCTGCGCGACGCCGTTGGCGTCGGTCACGGTCGAGCCCGCAAGCGGCTGGCGCACCGGCTCGATCAGCTCGTCGGCCTGTCCGAACTGGAAGCCCGGATAGCCTTCGATATCCTTCTTCGAGGCGCGGACGATGATGTCGCCCTCGAGAGCCAGGTCGGCGGCCGGCGGCCCGTAGAGGTAGCAACCGGTCGCCTTGATGGTCTGCGTCTCCTGCGGCGAGAGCGCCGCGGCCGGCGGCTCGAGCTTGAGGTCAAGGCGTTCGGGCACGAAGTCCTCGACCAGGAACGAGACCTGCGTGATGGCATCCTTGTTCGGGTCGGTGTGCAGCTTGGCGCGCCACGTGCCGGTCTGCGCCGAGGCTGCGAGCGGCAGGGTGATGTCGCGCCCGCCGAGGCCGCGGTCCTTCAGGGTATAGCGGCCCTGCTCGACGCCGTCCGGGCGCGTGACGATGAGCGTCACCGGTAGCGACGCCGCCTTGCCGGCCGCGTCGCGGACCAGCGCCGCGATGTGAACGTCCTCGCCCGGCCGGTAGACGCCACGCTCGGTATAGAGGAAGCCGTCGAGCGGCCCCGGCGCCTCGCGGCCCTTCACGCCCCGGTCGGACAAATCGAAGGCGCCGGCCGTAAGGTCGAGGAACGCGTACTCACCGCTAGCGCTTTCTGCCACAAGCATGGCCGGCTGCAGGCCGCCTTCGCCGCGCGCCAGCCCGGGCTCGAAGCGGACGTAGCCGCGCGCATCGGTCTTGGCGGTGCCGAGCACCTCGTTGTTGCGGGCGACGAGCTTCACGCTGACGTCCGCCGAAGGCGCGGCTTCGGCAAGCGAGCGGACGAAGGCATGCACGCCGTCGTCGCCCGAGAAGGCGCTGAGGCCGAGGTCGGAGACGATGAACCACTGGGTCGCCTCGGTGCCGTAGGAATCCTCGCCGCGCGCTTTTTGCGCCGGCTTGGCGATCATCACGTAGACGCCGGGCTTGAGCGTGCCGACCGCGTCGGTGACGGGGAGCGCCGTCGTCATCTCCTCGTTCAGCTTCTGCGGCACCTCCATCGAGCCGGTGAAGACCTTCTCGCCCGAGCGCGAGCGGATCTGTTCGATTTCGTACGGCTGTAGCTGGCGCTGGAAGTCGCCACCCTCGAGGGCACCGACGAGATTGCGGTCGCCGATCCGATAAACCTCGACCGACACCTTCGCGGTGTTGATGGAGACGAGCGGAATGCCCTGCTGGCCGCGGCTCGGCAGCACGTAGGATTTGCCGGAGAAGCGGACGAACGGCTTGCGGTCGGGGACATAGACGGCAATGTCGATGTTCTTCTGCAGCGCCTCCTCGACCGCCGACGGCAAACCGGAGCGCACCTGCACGCGATAGCGCTGGCCGTGCGACAGCCCCTCGATGCATAGCTGCTCGTTCTCGGCGGCGACGCCCTGCGGGTCTTTGCCATCGACGGAGATGAACTTGGAGAAGTCCACCTGGCCGCGCTCCAGCGGTTCGGAGAACTGCAGGCAGAGGCGCGGCGCCGAAGTCTCGGCATCGGCCTTGTAGTCGGTCATGCGGAAGCCGTGCTCGGCGCGCAGCTTCTCGTAGCTGTCGCGCACCGCGCTGTTGTCGGCGAGCGCCAGGCTCGTCTTCAGCGCGTCGAGGGCGGGACGCCAGTAGGAGCGGCGCTGCAGCGCCTCACCCAGCACGGCCAGCGCGCGGGCGCGCTGCGGATCGCCGGCGGCGCGCTCATAGCCGATGTAGGCGGCTCCGGAGGCATTCACCGGCAGGTCATAGCGCTCGCTGTCCTTGTTCGGGTCGGGCGGGATGTCGAGCAGCGCCCGTGCCAGGCCGGTCCACGCCTCGGCGTCGCGCGCATCGGCGGCGACCGCTCCGGCGAAGCTGCGCGACGCAGCGCGCGGGTCGCTGGCGAGCGTGCGCTCGCCCTCGCGGCGCAAGTCGGCGGCGCTCTTGCCCGACAGCTTCCAATTCGACTTGAGATACGCCTCGTAGCGCTGCGCATCGTCCTTCACGCCCTGATGCGCGAACGGATGCACGGCGGAGGACGACGTCTGCTGCGCCATCGCGGGGGCGATCGGCAGCATGAGGAGCAAAGCGAGAAAAGCGCGCGCGAGCAAATGCATTTGTGGCCACCCTGAAGGACTGAGCCGGAACGATCCAATTGCATTATCGGAGGCTTAGGTGTTCCGGAGAAGGCGATCAGGGTCCAATGTCCACGCGGCGGCGATAACCATGGACTTACCGGCAATTTCTCCCACTTGCGTCCCGTTGCGGCTGCGCAAAGCAAAAGAGGCCGGTGCGTTGGCACCGGCCTCGATCCGACGGGAAAGTCGATTGAATTTTAGGCGCTACTGGCGGCGCAGACCCTCGGGAATCCCCTCGCCCATTTCCGGCATCTGCGCCAGCGTGGCGGTGATCGCCGGCAGCGCATAGAGCGGCGTCGTCACGCGCCACAGGCTCTCGAACGAGCGGCTCGCGAAGGCGCCCGTATGCACGCAGGTGGGCTCGTAACGCTCCATGGCGTCGCGCTTGCCCGGCTCGCGGCGCATGCAGTCGCCGATCCAGGTGCAGGTCGGCGACAGGACGAGCTGCTCGTGGGCCGCGAGAAGGCGCGAATCGCGCGTTAGGCGGCACTCGCTCGGCATCGAGAACGGGGCGACGAGGTGCGCGGGGTTCGCGGCATCGACCTCGCTGAAGATGGCGCGCACGCGGATTCCCATCGACGACATGCGCGCCGCATGGCCACGCAGCGCCTGCGCGACCGGGCTTTCGAACGAACGGGCCACCAGAAGGTAGCAGCCGCCGGAGACATGCAAACCGTGGGCGGCGCGGGCGTCGAGGTCGTCGGCGATGAACGCCGTCAGCTTGGAAACTTTGTCCGCAATAGAAAGGCCATGCAGTAGCGAAGGTGTCTCATTGGACATGACCGTGATCCCCCTTGTTGCCCGGGGAAGAAGCAAGAAACATGGAACACCCGGTTTGTTGCTGTTGCCCGCCATTAAGCTGGCATTTGGGTTAAGCAAGTGTTGCAGAGCGCAGCATCCGCGCACGAATTCCGTTCAGTCCGCCCAACGGTTTAGTCGACGAGCCGGCGCAGCAAACGCGGCGGCTCGAAGTCGGCGCCATCCAATTCCCGCGCCGCCGTCAAATCCGGAAGCGGGATGGCATCCGCTGCGTTCGAAGCGGTCATCTCCTTGGATGCCGCGTCGAGCGCCAGCTCGAGTTGATTCGCGGCGCCGAGCTCCATCTGCTGCTCGATGACGCCGGCCGCGAATTTGCGCAGCGCCTCGGGAAGCGCGCCATCGCCCACCGGTACATGGAACGTCGCCGTCTCGCGGCGCAGCTCGACGCCGATCTTGGCCGGGGCCGCCGGCGCCTCGACGGCATCCTCGCGGCCATCGGCGATCGCGTCGGACAACCGCTGCGACAGCGCCCCGGAGGCGCGGAACGGCACGACGACGGCGGGCTCCTCCTCGACGGGCTCGGTGCGCGCGGTGTTGCTGTTGGCGGGGCCCGGCGTCTCGTCGAGCGAGCGGTAAGTGGTCAGCTCGGCCTCGGCGAGGCCGGCGTAGCTGCCAAAGCGCTGCCGATAGGATTTGTCGGCCGGCACGCCCGAGCGCGCCGACGCGGACGCGGGCCGGGCATCGTCCTCGTCCCGCGATGCCGGCGCAGCGAAGCGCTGCGTGCCGGGTCCCGGCCGGTCGGCCACGCCGGGCCTGTGCCGGAATACGCTCGGCGCCCGCCGCAGCCGGCGCACGGTAAGCCGCCGCTCCGCCTTGGAGACCCCGGTGTCGCCTGGCGCGGCAGGCTTGGCGCCCGCCAGATCGCGCTCGAACTCGGCCCGCACGGCCGCGACCTCCTCGACCGGCGGCCGGGTCGCCTCCTGGTGCCGCCGCTCGGCTTCGACGCGGCTCGCGGCGCCCATGACGGCGCCGAGGATCATCTCCGGCCAGGCCCCGCTCTTGAACGCGTAGAGCCTGAAGGCGGGACGCTCGTCGCCGGAGCGGTCGGCGATGAACATCGACTTCAGCGCCAGCATCGCGCGCGGCACCGGAGCAACGCGGCTCTCGCGGTAGCACTCGATGAACTTCGACCCCTGCCGGCGCAGCTTGCGTTGGGCGACGATGCCCGGGGCGATCTTCCACGGACGCGAGACGATGCCCTGCCCTTCCAGGGCATAGCAGAGGTTGGCGAGCGCCTGGGCGTCGCGGCGCAACTGCTCGCGCTGCGGATGGCCGCGCGGCGCATTGAGCGGCACGGCGACGTAGTACGTGCCGCCGGATTCGAAGATCACCTCGCGGAACACGTCGAAGGTGCGCCGCATCTCCTCGTGGTTATGGATGTCCGAGAAGCGCGAAAGGATGGGAAACACCGGACCGCGCTCGGCCTCGATCATGCTCTGGCGGGTGGCGACGAAGCGGTTCATCGGCCGCCCGATGGACACCAGCAGCAGGCAGAGATCGACGAACACGGCGACGCCGAGCGGGATGTAGTCGCGTTTCGACAGCCCCACCGCCTCGCCACTCAGCGCCTGCAGCGCAGCCGGGTTGTCGATCGATTGCACGGCACGCTGCTGCAGCACGCGCAGCTCGTCGGCCGAGGGCGGCATCTGGAACGACAGCAGGCCGAAGAACGTCGCCGTCAGCCGGCGAAACGCTTCGATGGTCGCCTCGGAGCCCTCGACGGCGGCGATCTCCGGCTTCTCCAGTGTCGGGAGCTGATCGATGGCGCGAACGACGCCGCGCACGGCGACTTGTAGCTGCGCATCGGGGCATACGATCGACTTGCCGTTGCCGGCGTCGATGGTGGTGCGCTCGGCGCGGTCGGCGAGGTCGGAGCGGATCTGGCGCAGTTGCGGGTCGGTGCGGAAGGCGTTGAAGCCCGTCACCGTCATGTCGAGACGGCGCCCGAGCGAGCGCATGAACTCGTTGCGGGTGCCGCTCGCGGCGTCGATCGTCGACGCGTCGTTGGACACGATCTTCGCCAGCTCGCCGTCGAGCGCCGCCATGTCGCCCTTGATGGACGATACGCGGCCCTTGACGAACTCGGACGCGAAGTTGAAGCGGGCGGCGTCCTCGTCGCGCATCTTGCGGCGCGGGCCGTCGCCGGGCGAGGAGTTCGGGCACGAGGTGCCCTTGTCGCGCTCGATGCCGGCTTTCTCGCTGGAAAGGGCTGCGAGTTGTACGAGCGTCGCCTGTAGCTGCTCGAGACGCGTCGCCGCGCCGTGCAGGGACGACTCCACCTGGCCAACCGCGCTTTCGGCCGAGCGCGCGGCCTCCGACCGGCTCTCCAGCACCTTCCAATAGAAGCCGAAACCGAAGCCGACCGAGATGATGGTGAGGAAGACGTAGCCGCCGACGTAGGCGAGCTTCGTGAACCAGTCGACGGGCGAGAATATCTGGTCCAGCAGCCACACGACCATGGTCATGAGCATGGCCACCGAGAAGGCGATGATCAGCTTATGGACCAGCGGCAGCGAGCCCATGTTGCTCTCGATGAGCTCGAGCATGCCGACATAGGTCGCCACCCACGAAAGTCCGGCCAGGCCGACGATGAGGATCAGCTTTTTCCAGTCGCGCTTCGCGGTCTCGCGCTCGCCCCAGTCGGGCGCATCGAAACCGGAGCTGGACCCGCCGGTAAAAGTTCTGGTGCGCGACCAGGGCGCTCCCGTCCGCAACGACATCGGTACCTGCTCAACCCATCGCGCACGAGTGGTCGCTGCCTCGCCGCGTTTATCGCGCGAAGCCAGCCGCCACCGAATGCGCGAACGCCTCTTTCGCCGTTCAGTGTCTTCGTCGTACCGGTAGGTGATCCACCGCCTTGGTAGGCGCGGTTTTTGTCGCCAGTGCGGCGCGTCGATGGCGGAACGCCAGCCGGCATCGTCATGCACAGCGCAGATGGCACGAAGTGTCGGAGTCTCGCTCGTGACGCCTTCGACGACGCCCACGCTGGGTCCCGGGTCCTGCTCGCCAAGCTCGCCTGCCCTCGCCCGGGATGACAGTTGGTAATGCGCATCGACCAAGCTCGTCTGTCGCCCCGGAAGCCGCAAACGTAGTGAGCGGCTATCCGGGACCCAGCGGAAAATCCGGTCGAAGACTCTAGAGTGCCTGCGGCAGCCTCACGCTGGGTCCCGGGTCTTGCTCGCCAAGCTCGCCTCGCCCGGGATGACAGACAAAGTTCATTCGCACACTCGCGACGGGAAGGCAGGCGAGGCTAGTTGGCGGTGAGCCTGGCGCCGGACTTGCGCGCCGGCTGCGGTCCGGCCGTCTTCGCCTTGGCGACGGGCGCCGGCTTCTTGCCCGTCGCCTCGGCTTCCAGATCGCTCAGTAGCGCGTCGAGCAGCGGCACCGCGACCTGCGCTGCGTGCAGGCTGTGCGCCCACGGCGCGCCGGCGGACCCCGTGCCGACCACGACCACGTAGGAATAGGCGGCGCCGTTGGCGAACTGCAGGCCGCCCGTGATCCACGCATCGACGGTGGCGTTGATGTCCTCGGTGACCTGCGTCCCCGTTTTGGCGAAGTGCAGCCTGATGCCGGGATGGCGGTTGGCGCACCAGGCTGCGAGATCCTTCAGCGTGCCGGTCGGCCTTCCGCCGGCCTCATAGCAGAGCGGAGCTTGCAACAGCGCGCGCACCAGCGCCCGCGCCCCGGGACGGATGATCCTGTCGGGAACGATGCCGTCCCGCGGCGCGTCGCCGGCATCCGCGGCGCTGGTGTAGTCGTAGCGCTTGACGAGCGTCGGCAACGGCAACGGCGCCGCACCGCGCCCGGTCAGGCTCGCCAGCACAAGGCCCGCCAGGTGATGGACGCGGCGCGGCGCGCCGGCGACCTGCCCCAGAACTACAGCGGTGGATGGCGGCGTACCGCTGCCGTCGGCATTGCGCGGCGGCATCGTAAAGCCGAGCTCGTCGATGAGCCGCTGCACGCGTGCCTGCCCGACCTGGGCCGTGCGGCGCATCAGCGGATCGTTCAGCGAGCAGGCAAACGCCGTGAGCGCGCGCCGCCCCTGCTGCTGCTCGCCCTTGGCGCAGGTGTCCAGGCCCGCCGCGGGCGCGTGCGCATCGGCATAGATGGATTGCGGCGTGTCGCGGAGCGTGTTGGCGATGGCGATCGCCGCCATGATCTTGCCCGTCGAGGCGATCATGCGGCCCTCGCGCGCCCGGTCGTAATAGCCGGTCGCCGTCTCGCGCGCGAATGGTGAGCCGAAATAGGCGGCGTTCTCGCCCTGCTCGAAGTAGCGGACGATCTCGCCCCGCGCGTTGGCCGCCACGACGATGACGCCGGGGCTGTGGCGCTCTTCGGAGATCTTCGCCGGGTCGAGCGTGTAGCCGGCGCTGATCCGGTCCGCGTACCGGGCGTCGATGTCTGCGAGCTTGCCGCGGATGGTGTCGGCGAAACCCAGGTTGCGCGCCGCGTCGAACGTCGTCGTCACCCCGCGCACGTGGTCGCGCCAGGCAAAGCCGTAACGCTGCTTCATCTCCTCGCGCAGCCCGTAGCGGGCAGCGGGCATCAGCGCGTTGGCGCGCACCACCGGGTTTGCCTGCGCCGGATGCGCGAGCTCGGGCGCGTACTTGTCGAGCGCCTGCTGCAGGCGCGGCTTGATCTTCGGATCGGGCGGGCCGGCGGCCATGGCAACGAGATCGAACAGCACCTGCTTTTGCTGCGCCTCGTCCTTGATCAGCTTTTCGGCGCATGTGCGCGCCCGCACCTCGGTGAGATAGCGCCAGCGGTCGAGGCGCACGGCGTTGAGACGCTCGCTGCCTTCCAGGAGGATGATCGGCCGATTGACCGCCGATGCGAGCACGAACTGCTCGGCGGTTGAGAGGTCCGCCGCCTCCTTGCCGAAGACGATGCGGCTCGTCAGCTCGATGCCGTGCAGCGGCGAGCCGCCCGTCCGCTGCGCGAGCCACAGGTGGTTGGCCGCCCATTGCTTCAGCACCGTGTCGTCGCCGCCCGCGGTCAGCTCGCGGTAGACGACCGGCGCCAGCCACCACTCGCCCAGCTTGCGCTTCAGCTTCACCAGGGCGCCCTCGTGGACGCCCGGCGGCGTCTTGTAGATGACGCGCACGAACTGCATGGCAAGCGTCGAGCCGCCGACCCCGAGTACCGCGCGCCTGGCCGCGATCGACCGGCGCGCGCTCGACAGCGGGATCTTCAGGACGCCGAGAAGGTCGATGCCGAACGGGTTGAGGATGCCGCCGAGATTGCGGTCCTCGTGATAGACGAGGCACTGCCAATAGCTTTCCGGCATCTCGCGTACCGGGATCGACTTGTGATCGGGATTGGCGACGTAGTCGCCGAGGTCTATGGCGGCGTCCGAATAGTTGACGTCGCGCAGACTATCGAGCCGCGGATCGAACGTGCCGACGAAGCTGCCGCGCGCATCGTAGATCGCCGTCGCCAGCCAGCGCTCGGCGTCGTAATGCAGCTTGTCGCCCTGGGTGAAGTGGCCGACCGCGCCGCGCAGCGGTGCGAAGACGTAGACGAGGAACAGCGCCAGGAGAACATAGGCGATGGCGGCGCCTGCCACGTAGCGCAATGGCCCGAGCCGCGGGTTGAACGCCACCCGGTCGAGAACGAGGTGTAGGAGCCGGAACGGGAGGAGCAACAGAAGCTCGAGCGCCCGCAGCAGCAAGCGAATGACGACGAGCATACCTGCCGCTCGCACGAGGGTGAGCGCGTATGCGCCCGGAGCCTCAGAGCTAGCTGCTGTTTATGGCGACAATGGCCCCGTCCGAAGGCGCAGCACCGACTGCACCCGATCGTCAGAAGGTATGGATCAGCATGAATAAGCCGACCCCGACCGCTGGCCCCAATACGCTAGCAGCGACAAGCATTACGAATGACTTCGCAACCATAACACTACCCCGCACACCACGCCGGCGCAGACGCGACGGCGCCTCAAGCACACCGCACTATCGCCGGAGACCCCCTTAAAATTTCCGGTGACTTATAGAATTTACATCAGAAAAAAGTGGTTGACACGCCCTGTTTATCGGAGAAAGGGCGTTCAGTTTCGCACTTGCAAAAACCGCCGCGGTTGCAGATGCGTTTCGACCGCCGCGTGCGCGTCAAAAAATCGAGCGCGGCAAATCCCTTAGTGAGGATCCACCTGCTCCGCCGCGGCGCACTGACGCGCGTCGCCCAAGGCCCCTCTGTGGAATCAGCAACCTGTGGATGCGTGTTAAAAACGCATCAGCCGCGCTTGACATTGTTGCCCGCGGCGGCGCGCGCCGGCGGGTCGAAGAGCCGAAGCTGACGCTCGTCCTGCCCCTTCGTCTCGCGCGACAGTTGCTCGATGCGATCGAAGGGAACCTGCTCCGCCATGATCAGCGAGCGCTGCGCCTTCATGGGGCGCACCAGGCCTTCCTGCACCAGGTGGAACTCGCCGACGGTCTGCCCCGGCAGCACCGCCGCAGGCTCCAGACCGGACTCGCTCTGGAACGCGGCCTTCAGCTTGCGCAGCGCAGTGTCCTCACGGACGCGGCCGATGAACCAGCTCGTGATCTGATCGCGGCTCTTGTAGTCGAGGTCGCCGGGGGACTGCGTCGCCAGCATGATGCCGAGGCCCGCCGAGCGGGCGCGCTTGAGCAGGCTCTGCAGCGGCTCCGCCGTCGCCGGCTTGGAGTTGGCGGGGATGTAAAGGTCGGCCTCGTCGAACATGACGACCGCCTGCAGCTCGTCGTTGGGATTGCGCTGGCAGAAGCGGAGCGCCTCCGACAGGAACTGCGACACCCAGAAGAGGATGTTCTCGTTGTCGCCGAGGAAGCCGGTGTAGATGATCGACAGCCTCGTGCGGCCTTCGCGGGCGTGCTGCCCGAGGCCAAGGAACGCCTCCATGCTGAGGGGCTCGCCGCCGCCCTCGAACAGGGACGAGTTGCGATGCCGCAAGCTGTCGAGCTGGGCGACGAGATCGCGCCGGATCTTGCCCGACGGGTCCATGCGCTGCGTCAGGTCGGAGAGCTCGGGATCCTCGTCCTCCAATAGATGGATGAGGTCGGCCAGCGTCACCTCGCGGCTATAGCGCGAGCCGAGAATGCGCAGGGCGACGGACAGCGTGCCCCACTGCTTCTGGTGCGTAGCCGAGTGCTTCAGATGCAGCATGTCGCCGAGCGCCGCCGCCGACAGGTTGGCGAGAAGCTGCTGCTCGTGCTCCGGCAGCTCGTTGATGCCGTTCGGGAGTAGCGTGATCGAGATCGGCCGGCCCGAGGCGCGGCCCGGCGTGAACACGGCGACGTCGATGGCATCGGCGAGCTTCTCGCGCTCGCCGCGGCGCTCGGAGAACTCCTCGTCGTTGTCCCGCCATACGTCGGGATTGGCGTAGCTGCAGAGGTCGCCCTTGCGGTCGATCAGCACCGCTGGGATGCCGCGCAGCAGAAGCTGCTCGATGAGGCTCAAGGCGAGCGTGGTCTTACCGGAGCCGGAGCCGCCGAGAACTGCCGCGTGACGCTTCAGCACATCCTTGTTGAGCGTGACGGGCCGTGCGCCCGCGCGCAACTCGCGGCCGGCAGCGATGCTGGAGACCGAAGCGTTCTCGTCGAGAATGACCGAGAGCGGCAGCTCCTCCTCCTCGCCGCTTGCTGCATCGGCGGCCTCCTCGGCGCCCGTCGGCACCACGTTGTCGAGCGCGCTGATGAGGCTGCGGCCGCCGCCCTTGCCGTTCGCCTTCGTCCCGTTGGCTGCCGCCTCGGCCTCGGCTGCGGCCGACCGCGGCAACGCGCGGCCGAGCAGGTCGAGACGCAGAAGCTGGATGATGCACGGCAGGTTGGACAGCAGCTTGGCGTTGGCAAGCCAGCCCATGAAGCCCGGGTCCTGACGATGGTGCGTATGGAACTCGCGCACCATCATCATGCGCTCCCACTCCGCGATCGGCACCATCACCGGACGCCCGCCGTTCTCGCGGAATTTGCGGAATGCCTGCGCCGTCTGGTTCTTGCGGTTGGGCGGGAAGTCGGACGCGCGCAGCATGAAGCACTGCTTGCTGCCCATGTTGGCCAGCACGCGGTCGAGCTGGCGCTTGAGGCCGCCGCCCTGCGTCGGCTTATTGCAGATGAAGACGCGGCCGTCGGTTGTGAGGCCGCCCTTGTGCTTCAGCGTGAAGTCGATGGCCGCGAGGTCGTCGCCGAGGTCGACGCGCTCGAGATTGAGCTGAATGGTGCCTACCCATTCCTCCTTGGCGAGGCCTAGCGCACCGCCGAGGATGTCGAGCAACTCGCGCTCGTCGGACGGGATCTCGGCCTCCGACGCATTCTGGAAGCGCTCCCAGGCGTCGCGATAGTCGACCGCACTGGCGGGCGCGGCGTGTTGCGTTTCGCCGTCGTCGGCGATCCCCAGGCCGAGAGCCGCGGCGAGGCGCGAGATGAAGCCGCCGCCGCCCTTGTCGGCCTCGGTTCCTTCCTCCGGCTCCTCGGCCTCCGGCGATGTCTTGCTGCGCAGCCGGCTGTGCGCATGCTCGAGCAGGCGGCGCGTCGAAAGCCCCGCGAACTCCTCGTAGAACTGCGGCCCGAAATACGCCGACGGATCGGAGTACGACGCGCTCCCCTCGCCGACGAGCGCCAGGCGCTTGGCGATGATCAGCTTCGCCTCTTCCGGCGTGCGCGACTCCAGCAGCGCCACCGGGCCCGCCTTCTCGATGCGGTCGATATAGGACTGCGCCAGCACCCCGCGCACCTGGCCGTAGAAATCCTCCAGGCACGAAATGATCAGGATGGCGTTGGGCACGCGGTTGGCGATCTGGATCAGATCGCGCACCGCGCGCTGGAAGCGCTCTTCGGCGTCGGAGAAGAAGCGCAGGTCCTCGACCTGATCGACGCAGAAGACGAGCGCGGCGCGATCCACAGTCCACATGAGAGCGCCGAGAGCCGCGATGATCTCGAAGGCCCGGTCCTCGCCCGCGTTCGGGTCGAGCGCGGCGACGGCCTGGTGCGCCAGGTCGGTCAGCGGGCGCCCGTGCAGGTACTGGCGGATGCGCTGGTCGATGCGCGGATCGCGGCGCTCCAGATAGAGCAGCGCGCGCACGACGTTGATGTCCAGTTCCTGGCTGGCGTACTTCGGCGCCGCGACGACGTCGTCGGCGACTTTGAGCACGAGCTTGGCGAGCTTCGCCTCGTCGAGGTTGCCGTCGCGCAGATCCTTGAGGTCCTTGGCGTCGATGGACGCATTGGCGACGAGATGGCTGGTCAAGCGCGTCAGCGCGCTCTCGCCGGAAGCATCCGGGTCGTAGGTCTTCTCCAGCGAGTGCACGAGGCGCCGCAGATAATAGTCGGCGTAGTTGGCGACATCGGGCGTCATCTGCGCGTAGCCGAAATAGGCGGCCCCGGCGCGGTGCGCGTTCGTTCGCAGGGCGCGCAGCAGATGCGTCTTCCCGGCCCCCGACTGGCCGTGGAACAGCAGGATGCGGTCCTGCGTGCCGGGGCCCTTGCCGGAGATTATGCCCTCGAGCAGGTCGTTGAACTTGCGCCGCGCCTTGGCATGCACCTCGGCAACGTCGACGGGATCGGCCCGCCAGATGTCGTCCTCCCAGGTGATCGATTGCTCGAACGCCGAGAAGAGCCGGTCTGGGGCTGGTTGCGGAGAAGCTTCTTTAAGCTGCATCAGTCGGCGGCCCTCGACGTCTCAATCCTCAACGCGCACGTAGTGCCAGACGGTGTTCTTGTAGAGGATGGCGGAATCCTCGAAATCCTTGATGTTCTGCTTGTTCTTGAGATCGGCCCCGGCGAGCACCAACTGCCCCGCGCGGTGCGCGCCGGCGAGCAATTCCTTGAACTCGATCTCGGAGAGACCCCATTCGGGGTGAGAGGTGCGAATCGCGTCCCACACTCGAGAAATAAACGCCTTGCGAGCCCCTGGCCAGCCCTCGGCGCTGGTGCGTGCCGCACTGAGCACACCGGCAGAAAATTGCGCCAATCCAGGGCGCTGCGGCGTTTGTTCCGCTTGCGGTATGAGCACGACCGGAGACTGCAAAAGCGATTCGCTCGCCGGCGGCAAGGCTGCGGCCTTCGCTTGCGGTGGAGAGCCGGCGGTTTCAGCGACGACGAGGCGCCGAAGCACGGCGAGACGAAGTGCATCGACATCGAAGCGCTGCAGGCCGATCTGATCGGCGCACAGCGCGGTGACGAGCCGCGCGTCCGAGGGAAGCTCGCGTGGCTTCTGCAACAGCTGCCCCGCCAGCACGCGCCCGGCCTTGGCGGACAGCGCCGTGCTCTTGCTCAGCCCCTCTTTGACGTTGTCGCCGAAGGCGCGCTCGAGAGCCACCAGCGCCAGGGCGGCGCGCAGCTTCAATGGCGACAGGGCCTGGCGCACGGCGAGACCGAAGGCGTTCTGGACGACGAGCGCCGAAAGACCGTCGAGTCGCGACAGGGCGTTGCGCAAGGCAGGCTTGCCGGGATCGACGCCCAGCGCCTTGGCGACGAGCCATATGTCGCGCTGGTCGCTCCAGGTGCGCGCGTGGGCAATCTTCTCGCCGAAGTACTCGGCCACGGTGGCATCGCCGGCATCCGTGAGCTTCAGCCGCGAGCGGCTGTCACGTGCGAGCCCGGAGACCATGAGCCGGGCGAGAGTGGTATCGGCTACCGTGCGCCACTGCGCCGCCGACAGCCGCGGCGCGGCGATGGGGGCAAGGTCGCGCACGACCTGCGCGCGCGTCGCACCGCCCGAGCATGCGATGCGGGCGAGGACGAGCTCGTCGAAGGCGGACGACACGGCGCCGCTCAGCGGCTGCGCCTCGGCGCTCCTGCTCATGACCGACATGCAACGCGCCTCCTCATGCGGTTCGCATGGCCGTACGCGCGAATCAGCGGCCGCTCGCCGCGAATTGTGTGTGAGATCGTCGTGGCTTCAAGAGGGCGCGCGACACAGACGGCCGCCGGTTGCATCCGCTCCCCAAGTTTTCGCGCCGAAGCCTGCGTTTCGCCTCAGCGGGGCCCAATTGCCAACAACATATTAACGCGTCATCGGGGCGGTGCTTTGCGGGGCCATCAACGTAACCGGGGGCAGCGCCACACGAAATCGCCATCGCACGGCGATCACGCCCGGTGCGGCCGTGTGGTTTACGGCTCCTTAGCATTAACGGCGAGTTAACGGGTTTACGCGATGATCAACCGTTGTACCGCTTTTATCCACGCGGGGGTGGCTCGTATGTATCGCGTCGCGCTATGCGCCGGCTCGGCAATTCTGCTGGCAGCCTGCAGCCTTGGCTCAAGCACTATCTCTTCGGGCTACAATGAGCCCGACAGCACGGCTTCCATCACCTCATCGCCCAAACTGCAAAGCGTCGCGCTCGGCGGTGAGCCGTCGGCTCCGCGATCGTCCGCCGTCGCAGGCCAGCAGTACGCGGCGCTCGATCATGCGCCGAAGGGCTCCTACGAGCGTGCGCCCGCCGGAGCACTCGCCGATCGCGACTATTCGCACACGGCGCTCGACACCGAGAAGGCCCGCGACATCATCAACCAGTACCGCAAGGACAAGGGCCTGAAGCCCCTGCGCCTCAATGCCGAGCTGACCGAGGCTGCAAAAGCGCACTCGCGCGATCTCGCCAAGTGGGACCGCATCTCGCACTACGGCTCCGACGGCTCGAACCCGTGGGATCGCGTCAAGCGCGCCGGCTTCAAGGCGCGGCTTGCGGCCGAGAACGTCGGCACCGGCCAGGTCGACTTCAGCGAAGTGATGCGCGGCTGGAAGGAAAGCCCCGGCCACAACAAGAACCTGTTGCTGCCGGACGCCACGCACATGGGCATCGCGCTCGTGCAGGATCCGCACACCGAGTTCAAATCCTTCTGGACGCTGGTGATCGGCGCGCCGATGTAAGGCGCGCCGCTAGGCTCGATCGGCGGCCCGCCGCGAGAGATTGCGCCACACGGCCACCTCGATGCCCAGCGTGCGGCTGACGACGACGTTGTTGAGCAGCGCCCCCGTCATCAGCGCGACCGACGTAGCCGCCGCGGCGCCGATCAGCCCGTAATACGGCACCAGCACGAAGTTCAGCACCACGCTGGTCAGCGCCATCGTGACCTGCACGGCCGCGCACAGCGACTGCTTGCCGAGCATGTTGAGCAGGAACTCCGCCGGTCCCATCGACGAGCGGAACAGGAAGCCGACCACCAGGATCAGCATCACCGGGTAGCCGTCGACGAACTGCGGGCCGAAGAGCCATAGCAGCGGGATGCCCAGCGCCAGGATGCCGACGGCAGCGGCCAGCGACGGCCAGAACGTCCAATGCGCCGCCTCGCGCGCGAACCGGTCGAGCGCCGCCTTGTCGCCGCGCGCACCCAGCGCCGCGAAGCGATTGCCGACCGCGCTGCCGACCGCGTAGTGCACGAACATGATGAGCGCCATCGTCTTGGCGGCCGCGAAGTAGATGGCGACATCGGTCGGCGTCATGTAGCGCGACACGGCCAGCACGTCGGCGCTCTGCATGGTGAAGTCGCACGCGGCGATGACGAGCAGCGGCCATGTCGCCTTCAGCCACGTCGGAAAATCGTATTTGTAGGCGCCCGTGCCGACCGTCTCCTTGAGGCGGCGATCCATCAGCAGCGTCTGGATCAGGCCGGACAGCCACGTGGCGACGATGGCGGCGGCGGCGGCGGTCTCCGCCCGCATCGGAAGCCCGGCCGCATGGGCGGCGACCATCGCCAGCAGCAGCAGCGCCGGGCGCAGCACGTAGGGCGGCAGCATCGACAGCCCCATCCACGCGAACGCCTTGCCGACGCCGTCCTGCACCCACGTGAGCGCGTAGATCGGCACGCAGACCATGGCGAGGTAGGCGGGCAGCATGAACGGTGAGGTGAGCGGCTCGAACAGATAGAGCACCGCCACGCCGGCGATGGCGATCAGCGTGCCGATGGCCGTCGCCACCCGGCGCGAGCCGCGCACGACGCCGCGCAGCAACGCCGTCTCGCCCGTCTCGCGATACTGCGGCACGAACCTGATGGTGGCGACGCCGAGGCCAAGGTCGGCGAGACCGCCGAGGATCAGCACCCACGTCCACACGAGAACGTAGATGCCGTACTCGTAGCTGCCCATCCAGCGCGCCAGCACGATCTGCGACAGGTAGAGTAGCGCCGCGCTGGCGCAGCGCATGCCGAAGGCCGACAGCGCATCGCGCTGCATGCGGTGGCGGTCGCTGCGCGCCTGCAGGATGGTCACCGCCTGGGCAGGCAAGGCTTTCAACGCGAGCCACGCCGCCGCCATGGGCGAAACGGCGAGCGAGGGTTGATGGGCCATGGCGGTTGCGTCAGCCGTAAATGCGGTCGCACTGGCGCTCGCGTACGCGCTCGGCGACGTCGGCCCAGGCGATGGAGCGGCTCTCGTCGCCGCTTTCGGAATGTACCGCTGCGAAGAAGTCGGCGACCTCGGCCGCGAGATATCCATGCTTTGCCTCGAGGACGCATGCCATCGCGTCCAACTCCGGCTCGTCTATGGTCGGCTTTTCTTGCCAGATGCTTGTCATCGGCGCGCAATTCCCGTTTGCGGTCGGCGTTGCCGAGCGGGGAGCAAGAAGCGCGCCAGCCGTTGCTGGACCAAAATGAGACCTGCCGGCATTCCGTGGTAGAGTGTGCCCACGGGCCGCAAGGAGTGCGAAATGGTGTCGTCGTTTCGGTTAACGTGCCTGTGCGCGGCCTCGGCATTGCTGCTGGCCCTGCCCGGTGCAGCCGCCGCCGAGCCGGATAACGGGACAGGATCGTCGGATCGCGCGATCGAGAGTCAGGCCGAGCCGCGGTCGCCGCAATCGCCGCAGGAGCGTCCCGCGCCGAGCGGGTGCCCCTACCGGAACGGCAAGCTGGAGCTCATCGTGTAAGCCACCGGCGCCGGACGGCCAGCGAATCGCCGGCCGCGACTACTGCTGCTGCTGGAAAGCGGCGGCGGCGGGAGGCGGCACCGTGCCGCGCAGTTGAACGGGACCCGGATCGCCGTCGCCGCTCTCCGTCGCGCCGCTGTCGTCGCGGTCAACGTCGACGGTTACCGGCGGCGCCTTGGCTGCTTCCTTGACGTCGGGCTTCTTCGGCTTGGCCTTGGCGACGTGGTGCTTGGCCTTGGCGCGCGACTTGGCGATCCTGGCTTTCTTCTCGCTGCAGCCCCACGAGTCCACGTCCTCGCGCACGCTCCGCACCGGTGTCTCGGCGGCGAGCGGCATGTTGTCGAGGGTGGTGGAATTGAACAGCTGCTTCCAGCCGGTCTGATCGAAACCGTGCTCCAGGAGGCTCGCCGCGCGAATATTGCGCTCGGCGCTCGAGTGCTCGCCCAGCACCACGGCCATGACACGCCGGCCTTCGCGGCTTGCGGTGGCGATGACGTTGAAGCCTGAATCGCAGGTGAAGCCGGTCTTCATGCCGTCGGCGCCCTCGAACGACCGGAGCAGCCCGTTGTGCGTTACGAGCCGCTGCTTGCCAACGCGCATCTCCGGCTTCTCCCAGTAGTGCGCGTATTCCGGGAAGTCGGCGATGACGGCGCGGGTCAGCTTGGCGAGATCGCGTGCGGTGGTGATCTGTCCGTCGGCGGGAAGGCCGTTGGCGTTGACGTACGAGGTGCGCGTCATGCCGAGCTGGCGCGCCTTGGCGTTCATCAGCTCGACGAATGCCGGCTCGCTGCCTGCGATGGCTTCGGCGAGCATCACCGCGACGTCGTTGGCGGATTTGACGATCAGCGACTGCAGAGCGAGGTCGACGCTCATCTGGCGTCCGACGGCGAGGCCGATCTTGCTCGGCGGTTGGTCATGGGCGGCGGCGGAGCAGGTGACTTTCGATTTGAGCGTCAGCTTGCCCGTCTTCAGCGCTTCGAAGACGAGGTAGGCGGTCATGACCTTGGTGAGCGAGGCGGGATGCCAGAGATCGTCGACGTTCTCGGCGTAGAGCACCTTGCTGTTGGACAGCTCGACGACCAGCGCCGGTCCCGCCGCGGCGGCAGGGCGCGGGACGAGAGCCACGAGCAGCATGAGGGCGACGAATGCGGTGCCGCGACGCAATGCAGTTCCCCCGACAGTCTCCGATCTCGCCGGATACCATGATCGTTGCGGGTGTCGCAACGCAGCAGGCCGGCCTTTCGAGACCGGTGTGACCCTCGGCGCACAGTGCGCAATAAAGAAACGCCAGCAAAGCCGGCGTTTGTGGCGAGGTTGCCCTATTTCAGCGGGTCAGCGTCCGGTAGGCGTGGGCGAGAGCCAGCAGCGAGATCGGGATGGTGACGAGCAGCCCGATGACGAGCGCCACCGCGCCGAGGAAATTGAGGCCGAGCAGCGCCAGTAACAGCAGGAAGAGCTGCCACTTGTGGCCCTTCGTGATCTGCCAGGCCTCCTTTATCGAGTCGATCGGGCCGAGCCCGCGCTCGATGACGACATAGGGGACGAACTCCAGGCCGACGGCGATGATGATGCCCGGCACCACCAGGGCGATGAAGCCGAGGCCGACCGCGATGGCGGTGAGGATGTGCGCGCCGAGGAAGCGCCAGAACGGCGCCGGATTCCACAGATCGGCGATCTGCGCCGTCTCGATGTTGTCATGCGCGCGCAGCGAGAAGGTCGCCAGGCCGAGGGCGACGTAGATCGAGATCACGACGCTGGCGAGTGACGCGATCACGTAGGCGGGCGTCACGGGCGGCGGCACGAGCTTGCCGTCCGGATCGAAATGCGCCTGCGGACCGAACAGGCTGGGGAGGCTGGAGATGACGATCGCCAGCAGCACGGCGCCGATCAGCAGCCACGGACGCTTCTTGAAAGTCTCCCAGGCAAAGCTGATGCATTCGCCGACCGATAGAGCATGCATGGCAGTTCCTCCCGCGCCTCGTCCGCAAGACGTAGCGCAAAAAGGTTCAACGCCGGTGATGGACACGGCTCATTTTGCAATGAACCACGTTCATGAATTGCACGACGGGGTTCATGAACCGCTTGAACCAGTATATGAACCGGCGTTGCGTCCATGTTGCAGCGGCAATCTCCTACAGCAGCGTTCCGCGCAGGACGACGAGCGCCACGCTGAAGTAGATGACGAGCCCGGTCACGTCGACCAGCGTGGCGACGAACGGCGCCGACGCACTCGCCGGGTCGAAGCCGAGGCGCTTCAGAATGAACGGCAGCATCGATCCCGCCAGCGAGCCGAACGTCACGACGCCGATCAGCCCCAGGCCTACCGTCACCGCTACCAGCGCCCAATGCTGGCCGTAGTCGTAGAGGCCGAGCCACTGCCAGGCGAGGATGCGCACCATGCCGACCACGGCGAGGATGGCGCCGAGAACGAATCCCGTCGGCAGCTCGCGCACGGCGACGCGCCACCAGTCGCGCAGGCGAAGCTGGTCCAGCGCCAGGGCGCGGATCAAGAGCGACGTCGACTGCGATCCTGAGTTGCCGCCCGAGCTCATGATGAGCGGAATGAACAGCGTCAGCACCACCGCGCGCGCCAGCTCGTCCTCGAAGTGCTGCATGGCGCTCGCCGTCAGCATCTCGCCGATGAATAGCGCACACAGCCAGCCGCCCCGCTTGCGGATCATCTGCAGGAAGCCGATCTGCAGATACGGCTCCACGGCGCCCTCGACGCCGCCGAACTTCTGCACGTCCTCGTCGCTTTCCGCCACGATGGTGTCGATGACGTCGTCGACGGTGACGATGCCGAGCACCTGATGGCGCCCGTTCAGCACCGGGATCGACAGCACGTCGTGGATGGAGATGAGCCGCGCCACCTCCTCGCGGTCGGCCTCCGGGCTGACGCAGATCGGCTCGTTGCCGGCGCCGACGTTGAGCACCGGCTCGTCCGGCTCGGCCGCGATCAGCTCGCGCAGCGACACGATGCGCACCAGGGCACGCGTCATCGGATCGACGACGAGCACCGTGTAGACGGTCTCGCGCGAGCGCTGCACCTCGCGGATATAATCGAGAGTCCGCGCCGCCGTGTACGTGCTCGGCACGCTGGCGAACTCGGTGGTCATGATGCTGCCGGCCGACCCTTCCGGATAGGTGAGCAGCAGCTTCAGCTGCATCGCCGTCTCGAAATCGACCTTGGCGAGCACCTTGGTGCGGTCGTAGTCGTCGAGCTGGCGCAGCGTCGCCGCGGCGCGGTCGGCGGACATGCCCTTGAGGATGCGTCCCGCCCGCACGCCGGGAAGCGCCAACAGCAAATCGCCGCCGCGGGTCAGCTCCGGGCGGTCGAACACGTCGATGGCGCGATCTACGGGAAGCTCCGAGACGACCGACGCTGCGGTCTCCTCGTCCTCCTCGTTGAGGCGGGCGACGATGTCGGCGATGCTAAGATCGGCGAACGGGTGCTCGGCAACCGTCGCGACGGTATCTTCCATGGCTCACCTCGGGTTTCCGCCGTCGCGGGTGCCCGTGGCGAGCGCGATGCTCAGGCCACGACGCGGCGCGACGGCTTGGCCAATCGACTGCTACTGTCGCTGGGCATCGGTTTGTGTCTCCAGGATTTGGCGGCGCGCCGAGTGGCTGCTGCCGCGGCTGATATGGACCTGCCGCCTGCCGCGGTCAAGCGCCCGAACGCCCGAAAATGCGGGCGTTTGCGCGCATGGGAAAGCCGGTGTGAAGACCGGCGCGCGCAATTGCCTGTGCCGCTCGCTCCCCCGACCCGAAGAGCGGTCAGGCGCGCGCTTCGGCGCCTTCGAGCGGCGCGCCCTCGCGCCCGTAGCGGCCGAGACCCAGCAGCGCCAGGAAGGTCAGGGCCGCGGCGCCGACGAGATAGTAGCCGACCGCCGAGATACCGTAGTCGGTGGCCAGCGTCGTCGCCACATAGGGGGCCAGCGAGGCGCCGAAGATGCCGGCGGCGTTGAACGCCAGCGACGTGCCGGTGTAGCGCACGCCGACCGGGAAAGGCTCCGAGAGCGCCGTTCCCAGCGGCCCATACGTGAAGCCCATCAGAGCCAGGCCGACGATCATGAACGTGATCACGGCGACGACGTTGCCCGAGCCGAAGAGCGGCTGGAACAGCAGTCCGAACGCCCCGATGAGCGCCGTCGCCCACAGCAGCACGGTACGCCGCCCGTAACGGTCCGCGAGCCACGCGGACAGCGGAATGGTGATTCCGAAAAAGACGACACCGATGATCTGGATGGGCAGGAACTCCTGCCGCGTGAAGCCGAGCGCGCTGATGCCCCAGCTCAGCGCGAACACGGTCATCAGATAGAAGAGCACGAACGTCGCCAGGGCGCCGAAGGTGCCGAGCACCAGCAGCCACGCGTGCCGCCCGATGACGGTCGCCAGCGGCATGCGAACGCGCTCGTCGTTCTCGACGGCGCGCTTGAACGCCGGCGTCTCGGAGATGCGCAGGCGCACGTAGAGCCCGACCAGAACCAGCGAAGCGCTGGCGATAAAGGGAATGCGCCAGCCGAAGGCGAGGAACTGCTGATCCGTCAGCAGCTCCGTGATCAAGAGGAAAATGCCCGTCGAGCAGAGGAATCCGATCGGCGCGCCGAGCTGCGGGAACATGCCGAACCACGCCTTTTTCGACGGCGGCGCGTTCTCGGTGGCCAGCAGCACGGCGCCGCCCCATTCGCCGCCGAGGCCCAGCCCCTGGAAGAAGCGGCACGTGGCCAACAGCAGAGGCGCCCAGATGCCGGCGGTCTCGTAGGTCGGCAGCAGGCCGATGAGGATGGTCGACAGCCCCATGGTCAGCAGCGCGGCGACGAGCGTCGCCTTGCGGCCGACGCGGTCTCCGAAATGGCCGAAGAGGACGGCGCCGACGGGCCGCGCGAAGAAGGCGATGGAGAAGGTGGCGAACGACTGCAGCGTCGCCGTGGTCGGGTCGGCGTTGGGGAAGAAGAGCTGCGGGAAGACGAGCACCGCCGCCGTGGCGTAGATGTAGAAATCGAAGAACTCGATGGCGGTGCCGGCGAGGCTGGCGAGCAGCACGCGGCGGGTGGAGACGTTGGTTGCTTCGCTCAAGTTCCCCACCCGGGCCTTTGCGGCCACTGTTCTCTATGGTGCCCGAGGCCCCGACGCGAGCGGGCACATCCTTGCGGACAACTGATTTCGAATGCTCTTCGAGATGGTGCCCGGAGTCGGAATCGAACCGACATATCCTTGCGGATGCGGGATTTTGAGTCCCGTGCGTCTACCAGTTCCGCCATCCGGGCGACCTTCAGAGCGGCCTTTGCTACAGCCTTTGCCACAGCCCTGTAAAGTCTTGCCCGCCGCCGGGCGCTTATGGCCTTCGGCCCGTCGATGCGCCACCGCGACCGGGAGAAAAAGCCCGGTCAACCGGTCGCTAAGGCCCAGGTGATAGGAAGAGGCGGTCCGGAAAACCCGCCCGGCACGGCCGCCGCTGCCGACCCAACCGCCAAAGGACCCGGAAGGTGCCCTCTCCACCCGTCGCCTCGCCCCTGAGCGAAGCCGAGTTCATTCGCCGCGTCCTTATCGTCCTCGGCATCCTCGCCGGCGCCGCGGCGCTGTACCTGCTGTCCGACATTCTCCTGCTGGCTTTCGGCGCCGTGCTCGTCGCCGTCGTCCTGCGGTCGATCGCACGCCTGATCAACCGGGCGACGCTCATGGGCAACCGCTGGTCTCTGGTCGCCGCCGGCACCGGAATCGTGCTGGTGCTGGCGCTCGTCGGCTACCTGTTCGGGGCGCAGATCGCCGGCCAGCTCGTCAGCCTCGTCGAGAAGCTGCCGGCAGCGGCCGAAAGCTTTTCGAAATCGGTGCCCTTCCTGTCGGTCTCGGAGCTGGTGAAGGGCTCGTCGGTCGGCAATCTCGTCGCCAGCGCGCTGTCGTGGGGCAGCACCGTGGTCGGCGGCCTCGCCACGTTCTTCATCGTGCTGATCGCCGGCATTTACATAGCCATCAGCCCGCAGACATATCGCAACGGGCTGTTGAAGCTGTTTCCGAAGCGCGGCCAGGAGCAGGTGGCGGAGACGCTCGACGATGCCGGGACGGCGCTGCGGATGTGGCTCGGGGCGCAGCTTCTCGCCATGATCATGGTGGGCGTCATGACCGGCGTCGGGCTGGCGCTGATCGGCGTGCCGTCGGCCCTGGGCCTCGGTTTCATCGCCGGCGTGCTCGAGTTCGTGCCCATCATCGGCCCTGTGATGGCGGCGGTGCCGGCGGTGCTGCTCGCCTCGACGCAGAGCTGGGAGCTCGTCGCCTGGACGGTCGCGCTGTTCGTCGTCGTGCAGCAGATCGAAAGCAACATCATCATGCCGCTCGTCTCCGGCCGCGCCGTCGACCTGCCGCCGGCCGTGGGCCTGCTCGCCGTCGTCGCCGTCGGCATCCTGTTCGGGCCGCTGGGGCTGCTGCTCGGCTACCCGCTCGCCATCGTCACCGATGTCGCCGTGCGCCGCCTCTACGTGCGCGAGGCGCTCGGCGAGAAGATCGAGATCGCCGGCGAGAAGCCGGAAAACAGCGCCTCGTAGCGAACCTAGGGCACCGGGATGCAGCCGGAACCGCTGCGCGGCTCGTCGCATTGACGCCATGTAGGATAGAATACGCGCAGTGATTCGCGTCTTCGATCAGCCACCCAACGAAAGGTGCGCACATGGGCGCTCTCGGCACGTTTCTCCTGCTCGTCGTTTTCGGTGTTGCGGTCGGTCTTGCAATGATCCGCTACGGCCAGACGTGGCTCGGGCGCCAAGTGGCCGACGCCACCGGCCGCGACGTCACCTATGCGCTGGTCGGCATTGCCGGCTCGTTCATGGGCTTCCACATCGCCGGCATTCTCGGCCTGCTGTCGCCGTTCGTCATGTACCTGCTCGCGGTGCTGGGCGCGGCCATCACCGTGTACCTGTGGCGCGGACGCTGAGCGCGCGCTAGGCGGCTTTTGCCTCGCGCGCACCGAAGACGCGCGCGAGGATTCCCTTCCGCGACGCGTTCGCTGCCGCCTCGGCGTCCTCCTGCGCTTTCAGTGTGCCGTCGTCGGCGAGGACCATGAGGATCGGCGTCAGCCCCTCGACGTTCTCGAGCGGAAAGACCTCGATGTCGCGGCGCGCACGCTCGCTCCAGCCGGCGATGGTCAGCGCGCTCTCGGCCTTCGAGAACAGGCCGTGGTTGCGGAGCGGCTGCGCCTTCTCGAACACTTTGTCCTGCTCGGTCATCTCGCCTTCCGGCTTCGGGTGCTCCCGCAGCCATTGCTTGCGGATGTCGCTGAGGTCGGTGTCGCTGGCGGCGCTCTCCTCGGCCTTCAGCTTGTCCAGCTCGCCCTTGCGCAGCACCCACCATCGCGGCCGTCGCGGCCAGCGCACGAGATCCATGTCGTCGAGCACGCCGGCAAGCTGGTTCATCGCCAGCGCCTTGGCACATTCGTCCTCGTTCTTCGGATCGCAACTGTAGAGGTTGGGGATGACGAGATACGACCCGCCGCGGTGATAGATGAAGTGGCGCCGCACCCATTCGATGTTGGCGCCCGGCGCCCGCTGGATGGCCGTGTTGATGGCGCCGCGGATCTGGCGCACGACCTGCGACGAGGGCCGTTTGCTCTCCGGCGGCGGCGGATTGAGGATCGCCAGCGCCAGCAGGCCGAGGTCGATGCCGATGGTGGCGAGCAGGGCGATCATGTCCCGCCCGGTGATCGGCTGGCCGGTGTGCGTCGTGGCGCCGGCCGTCTCGCCGCCGGAGGAGACATAGCCGAGCAGGCTCGACAGGTACGTGCCGATGTTCTCCCACAGGCGCTTGATGGCATTGGCGACGCCGGCGGGACCTTCGTTGAAGGAGGCCTCGCGCAGGTTGAGCGTCGCCGGCTGGTCCGCCTGCACCGCCGCCTGGGTCAGACGCTGGGCCAGCGTCGGGTCGTAGCAGGAGAAGCCGTCCTTGCCGGGCGGCGCGGAGACCGCGGCCGCGATGGCGCGCATCTCGGTCGCCGTCGACTTGCCGAGCTCGTTCGACCGGGCGGCGATGTCGCGCGCGCGGGCACGGATGTTGCTTGCCATGGCGTTGAAGCTCTGCTGGCGCTCGGCGACGGTGGCGCCCTGCAGCGAGGCGACGCTCTGCTGCAGCGACTGGATGTCGGCCTGCACCGGCTTGATCCACGAGTTCTGCACCCCGTCGCGCAGCGAGGTGATCTGGTCGCGCACGCCGACGCGGGCGTTGTAGAGCGGTCCGCGGCCGGCTCCCGACGCGGTCCCGCACGAGCCGCCGCTGGTCTCCTCGCGCGCCATCTGCGTTTCCGACCAGGTGACGACGCCATCGAGGCCGACCTTCACCGCATCGAGGCGCGCAGCGACGGCGCCGGCGGCATCGCCCGCGTCCTGCTGCAGGCCGGCGAGGCCCGTGCGCGTCGCTTCCTCGCCGGCGATGAGGCTCCACCAGAAGCCGTAGCCGAAGCCGATCGACCAGACGGCGAGGAAGACGTAGAGCGGGAAGGTGACGATGCGTTCGCTGAGACGCCGCCCCTGGGCGAATGTCTCGCGCAGCATCAACCACATCAGGAAGGTGAGGGCGAAGACGACGATGATGACGAGGAAGTCGTTCGAGAACGACAGGCCGCCCGGCAGCTCCTGCGCATTGCCGGCCGGCGAGGTCGAGACGCCGACGATGAAGTCGCGCATGCCGTGCCAGGTGGCGAAGCCGGAGATCAGCAGCAGCATCAGCGAGGCGATGCCGATCAGGGTGTTGCGGCCGAGGAGGTAGTCGGTCGCGCGCCCCCACAATGAGCGCGTCTCGGTCTGCGTCGTTGCCATGTCCCACGTCCCCCGAAACGTCCACCTTGTATAGGCCGATATCGCAAAATCGGCCGTTTGTCGCGCCGCTTGCAGCGATCCGGCGCCTCGAGGGCGCCCGCGTATCGGCGGCGCCACGCATAACGCGCGAGCGGCGCGGGAAGTTGTCGTTGCAGTGCACGCGGCTTAGGGTTGGCGGATTGTTGCTTCCCGTTTCCCCCTGGCGTATCGGCGAGCATCCCCGCCATGTCGAACGATGGCTTTGATTTCGAAGGATTAGTTCGCGCCGGCTATCCGCTGCAGCGGTTCGAGCCGGGGCAGCGCGTCTTCGTCGAGGGTGACGAGGGCAGCGTCATGTACGTGGTGCGCAGCGGCTCCATCGGCATCATGTCGGCCGGCGAGGTGCTGGAGACGGTCGGCCCCGACCAGACGTTCGGCGAGCTGTCGCTGATCGACGGCTCGCCCCGCGGCGCCACGGCCATCGCCCGCGAGCCGACCGAGGTCGCCGTCATCGACGAGCGGGCGTTCCAATACCTCGTGGAGCGCAACCCGGCCTTCGCGCTCGACCTGCTGCGCCGGCTGTCGCGCCGTCTGCGGCGCATGAACGAGAACCGCTAGCTGACCGGCTGCGTGATGACGCCCGCCGGGATGAGCTTATAGGCCACGTACGCCTTGTCGCGAAAGCCGAAGCCGGCCACCTCGGGATGCATGATCTCGGCGAGGATCTCGGCGCTGTCGACAAGGCGCGGGCCGGGCCGGTTGAAATAGGCGTTGCCGTCGGCAAGCCAGACCTCGCCGCTGCGCACGGCACGCAGCTGCTGCCATATCTCGTAGCGCGCCAGCGGGCGCACCTCGCGCCGCGTCACGTCGATGTCGTAGCCGCACGGCGCCACCACGATCACGTCCGGATCGGCCGCAGCCACCTCTTTCCACGTGATCCACGGCGACGGCTCGCCGGTCGTCCCGAAGACGCTGACGCCGCCGGCGATGTCGATCAGCTCCGGCGCCCAGTGGCCACCCGACATCGGCGGCTCCACCCATTCGATGAACGCGAGGCGCTTGCGCGGACGCCCGGCGACCGCGGCGGCGACGGCCTCGAAGCGCGCCTTCATCTCGGCGACGAGCTTCTTGCCGGCCGCGGGACGGCCGATGGCCTCGGCGATGTGCATGATATCGCGGTAGATGTCGGCGATGGTGTGCGGGCGCAGCGATACGATGCGCGGCCGACCGTGCACGATCTCGCATACCGCGCGCTCGACGTCGGCCAGCGACACGGCGCACACCTGGCACTGGTCCTGGGTGAGGATGACGTCCGGCTTCAGCTTCTCAAGCGCGTCCGGATCGACCTCGTAGACGGAGAGGCCATGCTCCACGAGCGAGCGCACCCGCTTGTCGATCTCGGCGCTGGAGCCGACGATGTCGAACTTGGGACGGGTGATGGCGGGCAGCTTCAGCACCGACGGCGGGTAATCGCACTCGTGCGAGCGCCCGACCTGCAGGTCGCCGGCGCCCAGCGCGTGCAGGATCTCCGTGGCGCTGGCGATCAGCGAGACGACGCGCGGGTGAGAAGCTGTCTTCATGACCAACCAATCGCATTGCGGCCTCGGCGTCGCAAGCCGCCGATCCTGAGGTTCAGGCGTGGACCGCGTCAGCCGGCGCTACCTCGGCGAGGTAGGCATGCAGCGCCGCTACCACCTGCGCGCCCTCGCCGACGGCGGCAGCGACCCGCTTTACCGAGCCGCAGCGCACATCGCCGATGGCGAATATTCCGCGACGGCTGGTTTCCATTGGCTTGCGGCCGGCACCATGAGTTGATCCATTGAGGTCCGCGCCCGTAACCACGAACCCTTTACCGTCCAGCTCGATGCCGGAGCCCGCCAGCCAGTCCGTGTTCGGCTCGGCGCCGATGAACAGGAACAGGTGACGGATCTTGTCGCAACGCTCGTCGCGGCCGTCGCAGCGCAGGCGGATGGCGTCGAGCCGGCCGTCCGATCCCTCCAGCGCCGTCACCTCGGCCCGCGTCAGCACCTCGACGTTGGGAAGGCCGCGGATCCGGTCCACCAGATAGCGCGACATGGTGGCCTCGAGGCCGCCGCCGCGCGCAATCAGCCAGACCTTCTTCGCCTTGCTGGCGAGGAACACCGTCGCCTGGCCGGCGGAGTTCCCGGCCCCGACGAGCGCCACCTCCTGGCGCTGGCACAGGTTGGCTTCGAGCGGCGAGGCCCAGTAGTGCACGCTGGTCATCTCGAAGTCGCACAGGTTGGGGACGTCGAGCCGCCGGTAGCGCGCGCCGCACGCCAGCACGATGGCGCGCCCGCGTACCCGCTCGCCGCTGGCGAGATTGACGGCAAATGGCGCCGCACCGTTCGCGTCGATGCGGTTCGCCTCGCAGGGGATGACGATATCGGCGCCGAACTTGATGGCCTGGTTGTAGGCACGCCCCATCAGCGCCATGCCCGTCACGCCGGTGGGAAAGCCCAGATAGTTCTCGATGCGCGCCGACGCGCCGGCCTGCCCGCCGAAGGCGCGGCAGTCGAGCACCGCCACTGACAGCCCTTCCGAGGCGGCATAGACCGCGGCGGCCAGCCCCGCCGGCCCGGCGCCGACGACGAGCACGTCGTGCATCTGGTCCGGGTCGAGCGGCGAGATGAGGCCGACGCAGCGCGCCACCTCGAACTCCGTCGGATTGCGCAGCACCTTGCCGTTCGGGCAGACGACGATCGGCAGCTCTTCCGGCTCGACGCTGAAGCGCTCGATCAGCACCTTGCCGCACGCATCCTCGATGGGATCGAGGTGCTGATGGGGATGGCCGTTGCGGCGCAGGAAATTCTCCAGCCGCAGCACGTTGCCGTCGTCGGCCCTGCCGACGATGACCGGGCCGCCGCCGCCGGTCTCGATCAGTCCCATGCGGCGCAGGATGAGCGACCGCATGATGATCTCGCCCAGCTCCGCCTCCGCGACGAGCACGGCGCGCAACTGCGTGGGCGGGATGACGATAGCTTCGACCGGCTCGGCGGCGATGGCGTCGACCAGCGCCGGACGGCCGCCGAGCTGCGCCAGCTCACCCATGAAGGTTCCAGGCGTGTGGGTGACGATCAACGACCGGTGCCCGGCCTTGTTCTGGAATACGTCGACCTTGCCGGAGAGGACGATGACCAGTCCCGGCGCCATCTCGCCGACGCGCGCGAGATACTCGCCCTGGGCCCACGAGCGGCGCTCCCCGAAGCGCTCCACCCTCTCGATCTCCTCGTGCGTCAGATGCGGGAACATCTGCGCGCCGCGCGTTTCGATGATGGTCTGGGTCATGCTCGCCCCGCTGCCTATTTCATCCGCACGTGCCGGCGTGATCTTAAAGCTCGGACGATGACAGCGAAATATCAAGTGCGAGGCTGCTTAAGAACCTTTCACCGGGGGGCACATATGGTGGGCCGTTCATACACTCTGTCATCCCGGAAGCTGCGCACGGCGTGGGCAGCTACCCGGGAGCCAGCGTAAGGAGCGGCGAAGCTTCCATACGGTGAACTTCGCGCTTTTTTCCTGGGCGGCTCAGCACTCGGCATGCCTCGCTTGGCCGGGATGACAGACATCGGTGGCGATCAGCCTTTGTCTTCGAGCAGACGGCGGGCGATCACCTGCGCCTGGATCTCGGCCGCGCCCTCGAAGATGTTGAGGATGCGGCTGTCGCACAGCACGCGGCTGATCGGGTACTCGAGCGCGAAGCCGTTGCCGCCGTGGATCTGCAGCGCGTTGTCGGCATTCGCCCAGGCGACGCGGGCGCCGAGCAGCTTGGCCATGCCGGCTTCGAGGTCGCAGCGGTGACCCTCGTCCTTCTGGCGGGCCGAGAAGTAGGTGAGCTGGCGCGCGACCATCGTCTCGACCGCCATCATCACGACCTTGTTGTAGATGCGTGGGAACGCGTAGATCGGCTTGCCGAACTGATTGCGCTCCAGCGCGTACTTGAGCCCCAGGTCCATCGCCGCCTGGGCGACGCCGACGGCGCGTGCCGCGGTCTGGATGCGCGCGGCCTCGAACGTGTTCATGAGCTGCTTGAAGCCCTGGCCCTCGGTGCCGCCGAGAAGCTGGCTGGCGGGAACCTCGAAGGCGTCGAAGGAGATGTCGAACTCCTTCATGCCGCGATAGCCGAGCACCTCGATCTCGCCGCCCGTCATGCCGGCGGCGGGGAACGGATCCTCGTCACTGCCGCGCGGCTTCTCGGCCAGCAGCATGGAAAGGCCCTTGTAGCCCGGCTCGCTCGGGTTGGTGCGCACCAGCAGCGTCATCAGGTCGGCGCGCACGGGATGCGTGATCCACGTCTTCTGGCCGGTGACCTTGTAGCTGTCGCCTTCCTTCACCGCACGCGTCTTGAGGGAAGCCAGATCGGAGCCGGTGTTGGGCTCGGTGAACACGGCGGTGGGCAGAATCTCGCCGGAGGCGATCTTCGGCAGGTATTTCGCCTTCTGCTCCTCGGTGCCGTTGTTGAGGATCAGCTCGCCGGCGATCTCGGAGCGCGTGCCGAGCGAGCCGACGCCGATGTAGCCGCGCGACAGCTCCTCGGAGACGACGCACATGGCCTCCTTGCCGAGCTCGAGGCCGCCGTACTGCTCCGGCATCGTCAGGCCGAAGACGCCCAGCTCGGCAACCTTCTGGACGACCTCCAGCGGAATGTAGGCGTTCTCCAGATGCCACTCGTGCGCGTAGGGCTTCACCTCCTCCTCGGAGAAGGTGTGCATCTGGTCGAAGATGGCCGCGTGCGTCTCATCGAGGCCGGCGTCGCCGAAGGTCGCGGCGTTGGGCTGCGCGGCGATGAAATCGGCAAGGCGCTTCTTGACCGCCTGCGTGCCGCCGACGGCGACCACGTCGGCCACCTCGTCCTCGTAGCGGCGCACCTCGGCGCGCGGCACGCCGAGATGCTCCGGGCGGACCAGCTCGAGCTGGCTCATCGGAATGCCGCCGGAGATTTGCGCCAGGTACTCGGCGAAGGCGGCGGCGAGCAGGAGCTGCTCGAACTCGCCGAAGCGGCCCTCGGCGGAAAGACGCGTGCCCCAGACGTGCATCTGGCGCAGGCCCTCGACGGCCGTCGCCAGCCAGGCGAGGCCGTGCGCCGCATGCTGGGCGTTGTCGATGCCGCCTGCCTCGGCGACCGCGGCGCGCACGCCGCTCTTGGCGGACTGGAGAACCCTGTCGGCCGATGCGACCGCGCGCTCGGCGCGCTCCAGCAGCGCCTCGGGGCCGGCTGAAAGAAAATCCTGCTCGGCCGTCTTCACCGCAGTCGACATCCTATCCTCCTGGAAAATTCGTCCCGCCGGCACCGCGGGGGGCGCCGTTTCGCGAGTTGCGTTGCAGAATAACGGGCCCTGTCGTCAAGGCAATCGGTGCCGCAGGTCTACCGTCAACCGCCGGACAGCGCCTTGAAGAACCGTCCGCCGCGGCCGGTGGCGGCGGCGAGCCGCTCCGCCAGCGAGGCCGGCTGGCCGCCGCGGGGGCGCGCGGGGCGCTCGTCCTCCTCGTCGTCGTCGGCAAGCTCGGGCGGCGCCTCGACGATCTCGACGAACGCCTCGTCGCCGGGGCCGAGAAACGTCTCGTAGCCGTTGAGCAGCAGCACCGGATCGTCCTGCGGCAGCCCGCGACGCTCGAAGTGGCGGGCCGTGAGCGGAACGGGGTCGGCCAGCGCCTCGATGACGGCATCGCTGTCCACCGCCTCGATGATGGTGACGGAGGCCTCGGCGGCGACATCGTCGGAATAATCGGGCTCGAGGCTGGTCAGCGTGCCGAGCGCGGCGAGCATGCGCAGCCCGTCCTCGTCGGCGGCGCCGAAGGCCTCGTCGGGCGCCGGCAATGGCGGCGGCAGCGGCGGCGGGACGTCATCGCCATGCCGCGCGCGGGGCGATCGCGCCGGCGGATCGCCAGCATGCGCTGCACCCTCGAGCTTGCCCGATCTGGTTGCCACTTCTCCCGCCTCGGTTGGAGCCGGCCATTCTAGGAGAACGGCGGCACCGCGTCCACGCGCGCCCGGCGTCCGCTGCCCGAATTTTGCCAGGCCGGCAGCGGCATTACCGGCATAGACCTCGCCCCGGGCCGCGGTTAGGGTCCTGCCCGGTTCGTACAGCTAGGATTATCCAGGAATGCAGCGCTACCGCACACTGCTCGAGGCCATCTATCGGCTTTACGAGCACAGCGGCTTTGCCATGGCCGGCGCGGTGGCATTCTCGTTCGTCGTGTCGCTGTTCCCGTTCTGCATCTTCCTCGGCGCCCTCGCCGGCATTTTCGGCGGCCGCGATCTCGCCGCCCAGGCCGTGGACCAGCTGTTCCAGATTCTACCGTCCGGCGTCGCGGCCGGCCTCGCGCCGCAGGTCGAGGCGATCATGGGGCGCACCCGCATCGACCTGCTGACGGTCAGTGCCGGGCTGTCGCTGTTCTTCGCCACCAGCGCCATCGAAACGCTGCGTACGGCGCTCAACGGCGCTTATCGCGTCATCGAGAAGCGGCCCTATCTCTATTGCCTCGCGCGCAGCATGGTCTTCGTCTTCATCAGCGCGCTGTCGATGCTGCTGCTCACCTGGGTGGTGGTGGTCGGCCCGGCGATGGCGGCGCGCTTCGACCCGATGCTGACGCAATCGGTCATGCTCATGCGCTCGACCTGGTTCGGGGCGATCATGCGCTATACGTCGGCGGCGGCGGTCATCGGCTCGCAGCTGCTGGCGTTCCACCTGTGGCTGGCGGCGGGGCGGCGGCGGCTGAAGGACGTCTGGCCCGGCGTGCTGGTATCGACGGTGCTGTGGCTGACGCTGGCGAGCCTCTACTCGTACTACTTGAACTTCAGCAACTACACGCGCTTCTACGCCGGCCTGTCGCAGCTCATGGTGGCGATGATCTTCTTCCAGATGACGGCGGTGATCGTCATTCTCGGCGCCGAGCTGAACCGCGGCATCTACGAGTTCAAGCGCATGAGCGGCATGGGGCTCGACGCCATAGCGGCGCCGGCCACGGTACGCGGGCGCTGATGCACGGCCGAAATGCGGGAGGGCGCACCGCAGAACGCGGACGGCCCCCTTCGCCACTCTCGCTGAAGCGCCCTGCGGCGCCGCTATTTCTTGAGCTGCTGGCTCGCTTCGAGAACGTCCTCGTAGGTGCGCAGGCCCGTCGTCGGCGCTGATACGAGCACGGCCATGTTGCCCGGCTTGTGCTCGTTTCTCATCATGCGCATGTGGGCCTTGGGGATCTGGTCCCACGGGAAGACCTCGGACATGCAGGGGTCGATGCGCCGCTCGACGACCAGCTTGTTGGCCTGGGCCGCCTGCATCAGGTTGGCGAAGTGCGAGCCCTGCACGCGCTTCTGGTGCATCCACAGATAGCGCGCGTCCATGGTGAGGTTGTACCCGGTGGTGCCGGCGCAGATGACGACCATGCCGCCGCGCTTCACGATGAACACCGAGACGGGGAACGTCGACTGGCCCGGATGCTCGAAGACGAAGTCGACGTTGTTGCCCTTGCCGGTGATCTCCCAGATGGCAGCGCCGAACTTGCGCGCCGACTTGAACCACTCGTCGTACTCGGGCGTGCCGACCTGCGGAAGCTCGCCCCAGCAGGTGAAGTTCTTGCGGTTGATGACGCCGCGGGCGCCGAGCTGCATGACGAAGTCGCGCTTGTCGTCCTCGGACACGACACCGATGGCATTGGCGCCGGAGGTCGCGCACAGCTGCACGGCGAACGAGCCGAGGCCTCCCGACGCGCCCCAGACGAGCACGTTATGGCCGGGACGCAGCACGTGCGGCCGGTGGCCGAACAGCATGCGGTAGGCGGTAGCGAGGGTGAGCGTGTAGCAGGCGCTCTCCTCCCAGGTGAGG
>Ga0182738_1000135_pt1 | contig 118054 bp, 105 predicted proteins | sample eDN5th30CBELigMG_FD_128876 | JGI IMG/M metagenome (GOLD analysis project Ga0182738, IMG submission 128876) | Enriched Miracle-Growth compost microbial communities from Emeryville, California, USA - eDNA 5th pass 30_C BE-Lig MG (version 2)... ... | reverse complement strand
ATACCCGAATTCGATGGCGCGGGCTGGTCCAGTTCCGACATGCTGATGCAGCAGGTGGCGCAGCTCAACCGCGAGCCGGAAATCCTGCCCCCCCCGGGCGAGCATGTGCATTAGAGAGCAGCGATAAAAGAACGGATGCAGAAGTCAGGACGAAGAGGACGGTGCCTCCCCCTTAAGCAGGGTCTGCGCAGGTTCAACTGCTCAATGGCGTCCGATATGTCTGCCTTGAAAGCGTTCGTCCTTTTACAGAGGGATCCCGGTGCCACTTCTCTTCGACAGACATGTGCTGCACCCTTCAGGCTCAGGACGCACAGACAAGAAGAAGACAAGAAGACAAGATGACTGAGGCGGAGCACCGGGCGCATACAGCCGGAAAGCGGAAACACGCTGCGGGGATTCCGGAAAACCTTGGAGAAGGGAAGCAAGAGCAATCCAAGTAAGAGAAGCAAACGGCAATACGGTTCCCGCGATGGAGCACGCATTACAATTCTTCAATTCGTACCTACAAGGAGTAGAGCAAATGATTAAATCGATGGTTATGGTCTTGACGAGTGCTGTTCTGGCCGTGTCATTGCCCGCCTCGGCGCATACTGACGAATATTTCGAAACCCACGCCGCGCCCCACGGCGGGCAGATGCGTATGGCAGGACCTTATCATCTGGAGCTTGTAACAAAAGATAAAGAATTGACGGTTTATGTAACAGATCATGCAGATGCTCAGATCAGCACAGAAGGGGGCGTGGGCAAGGCAGCATTTCAGGTCGGTAAAGCCAAGCCGAAAACTTCCATAAAGCTCGAACCGGCAGGAAATAACATGATGAAAGGAACGGGAGATTTCGTCCTGACCCCGGAAACGGTGGTCGTCGTATTTGTCAAATTGCCGGAACAAGAGGCGCAGTCCGCCCGGTTCACTCCGTTGAAGGCGGCAAAGGATTCGCAGAAAAAGGGCGATAAAAAATCAGAAGAGGGTCATGGCGACCACGCTGGCCACGGAAATCACGGCGGCCACAGCGGGCACGGGGCACAGGGCCAAAGCGGGAACCAGGGCGGCAGCGACCATAATCACCACATGCATCATTGATTATCAAGCCGCGAGACCAGCAAGGATGGAACGGCGGGTATCTGCGTTTATATGAATAAGCGCAGATAAACGGGCAGCAATGGCGCCAGGCTCAAAAAGGAGATAACAGGCAGCGGAAACGGAAGTCTGGCGACGTGGACCTTTACAGGCGATTGCTATCCGCGATTCCCGATATCGCTCACCGCCGGAGTAATGGTGTTCAGTGCGGCCCGCCGTCCCCGTTGTATATCGATGCTCATCAATATCCCCAGGCCTATAATAAAATAGCTGCCTGTAATCAACATGGCCAGCCGATGATCCCCGCCGGAAATCCAGCTCACGATCCCATAGGTGATCGGGCCGAGTATCGAGGACAGATTGACTGCAAGTCCCCACAGTCCGAAAAATTCGGCCCGTCTCGCATCCGGACTGAAATAGCCTATCAGTGCGCGCCCTGCCGATTGTGACGCTCCAAGGCAGAGGCCGGCGACATTGGCAGCGAGCCAGAACATGGGGCGTGTCACAGCCATCCATGCCAGCAACACCATTACAATCCAGCCTCCGAGGGTTAGCGCGATAGTGGGAATATGACCGATTCTGTCCTGGATATTGCCGAAGGCGAACGCACCGATTGATGCCGTAACGTTGACAACCAGGACCAGAAACATGGTATCGCCGGTATCAAAGCCCATTACCTGTTGCGCATATATGGCGGCTAAAGTAATTACGGTCTGAATGCCCGCCTGATAAAACACGATACAGGCGAGAAAGCGTACGAGGTCGCGAAAATCGCGCACATGATGGAACGTGACGAGCAAGCGGGCAAATGCTTCGCGCACGACATTGCGTTCTGCCGGATGTGATTGCGGCAGCGCACGTTCCTTGAGAAAGAGAAAAGTCGGTATGCTCGAAATTGCGAAAAGTCCGGCAGTTATAAGCATTGTGCCCGGAACGAACTGCTCTGCAGGGCTGCCCTGGCCTTGTGCCCAGGTCACATAAGCCAACGACAATCCCAGGTTGATCAACCCGCCAACATAGCCGAAACCCCAGCCCCACCCGGAAACCTTTCCCAATGCGTCGCCGTGTGCAAGTTCCGGCAGAAAAGCTGAAATCAAATTCGCGCCGCTGCTGAAGAAAAAATTGCTTAACACGATCAGTACCACGGCCAGCATCAGATCACCCGGACCGACAAAGTAAAGCAATGCGGTAAAAAGCACGCAGCCGATTGTGCTTACCAGCAGCAAAGGCTTTTTCATCGCATACGCATCAGCATAAGCGCCTATCACCGGCGCAGTCACCATAATAAGCGCATAAGACACCGACAACGCTGCAGTCCAGGCAAACGTCCCCCACGCTTCATTATTCGCCACCACAGCCACAAAATAGGCGTTAAAAATGGCAGTAATCACAACGGTGGTGTAGCCTGAATTCGCGAAGTCGAACATTGCCCATGACCAGACTTCCCGTCGGCTTACCCCAGGAGCGAGGTATTGAGGCTTATCTTGTACCTGCATGAGATCCGGTATGGTCTGATAATATTATTGGCCTGATTCGCTCTCGTTCAGCGCCCATAATTACTTGGGGGTAGATGAGCTTGCATGATATCCGAGTATCCTGGAAATACTCAGCCATAGCAAGTTCAGCACCTACTCTTCATGCTAAGTAAGCGCTTACTTAGAAAAAACGTCAATGCTTTGACTGTCCTACTCCGCCACAGACGTTTACCAGGACGCCTATCAGATTCAGCATGCCTTCCATCAACACATTCAGGTGCTCCTCGGTACACTCAAATGAGCGTAGCAAGGTTAATGTGTCTATTACTGCAATCTCTCCGTGTTTCACCTGATGGTGAGCAAGGTTTAATGCAAGCAGTCGCGCGCACTCCGCCAGTTCCTCTTTGGTCGCCTTCTTGATCAGTATATTCGCGAGATCGTACGCTTGATCGTAAGTTATCAGGTTATTCATCTTCAGCTGTCTATTATTGGTTTATCAAGCAAAGCCTCCTGGGCCCAGAGCCTGCCAGTAACAGGAGCAGGTTCCGGTAAAACTCTTTCCTCCTGGCTGATACAGTCTAATTCCTCTCACCAGCAAGAGTTTCCAGTTCTTCATGATAATCGCATCGCAACGTTTTACTATTGGACCTTGGTACGCCTATCGGTGCAGAGTGCTAAAAAGGAAGCAAAAGGAAGCACTAAGATCCGTTGACCCTACCCCGATAAACCGTACCATTTAAAAGTAGAATTTCCGGCATGATTTTGACTTGATGGAAGAGGAGTCATGACGTGAAGAGAAGCAAATTTACTGAACAGCAGATTGCGTTTGCACTGAAGCAGACTTGCGCGTTGCTCAAGCTGTCGCGCACGGTGTATATCTACCAGGCCGGTTGCGGGCAGGAGTGCCTCAACGCACACTGGTTCTGCTGGAGGATGCCAGGCGCAAGATTGACGAGTGGCGGCAGTACTATAATGGGGTACGTCCCCACCTCTGCATTGCAGTGGGCAACCCCTGCTGAATTTGCCCGTCAGGCAAGGGAAAACCCCTTGTCCGGCAGGCCAGAGGAGCCGGAATTTTCCATTTTAGACCGGTACTGATTCTGGAGTAGGGTCATGTTCTTTCACGCTATCTGCTTGTTTGGTACCGGGGGTGGAGGCGGGTGGAGGCGCTGGCATTGGATAGGGCGCGGTGAAGCATGCGATTTCCAGTTATCCGAATTCATTAATTATAGTTATTCTGTGGAGCGCTTGTTTTTGGTACGGTTCGCTTACCTGCGCATATTATAGACTTTGTCTCCCACAACCATCTTGATATCGTAAAATGACTTTCCTTTAGCAGTGATTTTCCTGGTAAGAATTATGGCTGTCGGTCTATAGACATATTGATACCCATATTCCGCACAAGTAAGGGATGTGTTGTCGTCAAACACGATCACGCGACCGTGGTCACACCCTTCGAATGTGTCATTACCTTTTTCGTCGTCATACCACCGGTTTATAGTTTTGCTTGCAGTAATTGTATAACCGACCAAATCATTAAGATCATCCGCAAGCTTGGCGTATATCGGTAGTGCTGCGAGGGAAAATATGAGGGCGAAAGCTACTAAGGTGACAGTATTTTTTTGCATCTTCGTTACATCGTTTCTGCTTCTGTAGCTACCATCGATTGACTGCACTCTCCTTTGAGTTCCAAGTAGAGCACTAGGTCAAACATCATCACTAGTCATTAATGGCTGAGTAACAATAACAAATCAACAGGCAATTTTCATCTAATGTGCCCCCGGTGTGCCCCCAGGACTGAAACGTCGAAGACTTAAAAAATAAGTACTTGATTTTGAATGGTGCTGTTGAGAGGAGTCGAACCTCCGACCTACTGATTACGAATCAGTTGCTCTACCAACTGAGCTACAACAGCCTTGGAAGGGATCAGAATAAACCATGTCAATTATAGTCTTTTGGAAAACGACGGGCAAACGTTCCCCTTCGTCAGTAGCAGGCTGAAAGAAATAAAGGAAAGCAGAGCAGCCGCCTGGGTCGGTGCAATAGATACTGAACTCAACACAACACAACCAAACCCGCCATGAATCTTTCAACTCTCCATTCCAGCTCCCCCACAAAACCTGTAACCGATTCCAAACGGGACACCTTTTTTCTGCATAAGATAGCTCATCCGAGCGCTTGAATTCCCTGTTGAAATAAAAAAACGTAAATTCCAACATATTCGCCGAATGACCGAGAATCACTAGACAATTTCCTGCGATTGGGTCAAACTTGCCGCCATGAAAAATGGCTCAAATCGCTATGAAAATATTCTGGTCATCCATGGGCCGAACCTGAATTTATTAGGCATCAGGGAACCCGAGGTTTATGGAGCCGTCACATTAACAGAAATTAACAGGAATTTAACGGAATTAGCCGAAAAAGAGGGTATCAGTCTTAATTACTTTCAAAGTAACGCCGAGGGAGAGCTGATAGACCGAATCCAGCAGGCGAGTGCTGAAAAAATACACTTCATTATCATCAATCCTGCCGCTTATACGCATACCAGTATTGCCTTGCGTGACGCACTTGCCGCTACCCGGATACCTTTCATTGAAGTTCACCTTTCCAATATTTTTGCTCGCGAATCTTTCCGCCAGAAATCTTTTTTTTCCGATATGGCAGTGGGTGTCATAAGTGGTCTGGGAGCAAAGGGATACGAACTCGCCTTGAATTATGTGCTGGCGGCAACTGATGAGCGTCAAGGATAGCAACGAAGTGATCGGGTACCATCGAGGAGCTGAGAATTCCTTTTGATAGGCCAATGCAGTTTTGGCTCATTTCACCCCTTTCGTATTTTGAGACAGGGGTGTTTCCAAAAAGAAAAAAACATAAAGTCAGCCCCCTTAGCGCACTGATCAGATGGTTAGAAATTTTGGTTTTGACAGAACGTAACGCAAAAGGAACCTGATCGGGAGACCCTATATGGACCTGAGAAAGCTTAAAAAACTGATTGACCTGGTGGAGGAATCCGGCATTGCCGAGCTAGAGATAACGGAGGGCGAAGAAAAGGTTCGCATCAGCAGATCCACGCCTTCGATGCAGATATCTGCTCCCCCAGCCGTAACATATCCCTCCCAACCCGCCACACCGGCCGCACCCGCTGCTATAGCCTCCCCACCCGCCACTGTTACGCCGGCGACGGCTGCTGCCGAGATATTGCCTCAAGGCCACATGGTCAAATCACCCATGGTGGGCACGTTCTACCGCAGTTCCGCGCCGGGCAGCAACGTCTTTGTAGAGGTAGGTCAGACAGTCAAGGAAGGCGACACGCTCTGCATCATCGAGGCAATGAAATTGCTCAATGAGATCGAGTCGGACAAGAGCGGCGTCATCAAGGCGATACTCGTTGAGAATGGTCAACCTGTCGAGTATGGCGAACCGCTGTTCGTGATTGAATGATCCGGTGTTTTGCACGTTACACACTCTCCGGACACCCGCATCAATAGAAGAGGAGAAATCACCTCCATCATGAAACGAGATACGAGCGGCAGACATGTTTGAAAAAATACTGATAGCAAACCGCGGCGAGATTGCCCTGCGGATACAACGTGCATGCCGTGAGATGGGTATCAAGACAGTAGCGGTGCACTCCCAGGCGGATGCCGAAGCAAAATATGTAAAACTCGCTGATGAGTCAGTGTGTATCGGACCTGCTCCTTCGGCACAAAGCTATCTTAATATCCCCGCAATCATCAGCGCGGCCGAAGTCACTGACGCCGAGGCGATTCATCCGGGTTACGGCTTTTTGTCGGAAAATGCGGACTTTGCCGAACGTGTGGAAAAAAGCGGCTTCGTCTTTATCGGCCCCCGGCCCGAGACGATTCGTCTGATGGGCGACAAGGTCAGCGCCAAGAACGCCATGAAAAAGGCTGGCGTGCCTTGTGTCCCCGGCTCTGACGGTGGCCTCCCCGAATCCGTGGACGAAATCAAAGCCATCGCTCGCGCTATCGGCTACCCTATCATTATCAAGGCTGCGGCAGGTGGAGGGGGTCGTGGCATGCGCGTGGTGCACACTGAAGCAGCGTTATCGAACGCGGTTATCATTACGCGCAACGAAGCTCAGGCCGCATTCGGCAACCCGACAGTCTACGCCGAAAAATATCTGGAGAACCCGCGCCACATCGAGTTTCAGGTATTGGCGGATGAACATCGCAACGCCATCTATCTGGGGGAACGGGATTGCTCCATGCAGCGTCGCCATCAGAAAATTATCGAGGAAGCGCCGGCCCTGGGTATCCCCCCGAGATTGCGCGACAGAATGGGAACCCGCTGCGTCGACGCATGCAAGCGCATTGGCTATCGCGGTGTGGGCACCTTCGAGTTTCTGTTCGAAAAAAATGAGTTCTATTTCATTGAAATGAATACACGCCTGCAGGTCGAGCATACCATTACCGAGGCCATCACCGGAATCGATCTGGTGCAAGCGCAGATTCGTGTGGCAGCCGGCGAAAAGCTCACTCTGCGGCAGCGCGACATCGTGTTGAAGGGTCATGCCATCGAATGCCGTATCGCTGCCGAAGATCCGTACAAGCTCACTCCATCGGCAGGGCGTATCACCCAGTACCATGCTCCCGGTGGTCCCGGCATTCGCGTGGATTCCCATGTATATCATAATTACTTCGTGCCGCCCTATTACGATTCCATGATAGGCAAAGTAATCGCGTATGGAGACAACCGTGATCAGGCGATAGCACGCATGCGTATCGCACTGTCGGAAATGGTGATTGGTGGCATCAAAACCAATACGCCGCTCCACCTTGACCTGTTGTCCGATGCCGCATTCCTGAATGGCGGCACGAGCATCCATTATCTCGAGCAAAAGCTCGCCAATCATAATAATAATTCTGGCTGAGGCTCTATCGGTCTCGTTGCTGAAACTCCAATAACGGAAGAGGAGTTTTTGAGGTGGAAGCTTTTTGGGAAACGGGCCTGGAACGTTCTGCCCGCCTGCCATCTGCTTACCCAGCCAAATGCAAGATACGTCCTATCATGCCCTGGATTTCGGTCATCATAAAAACGGACAGCATGCATGTCGACGCGTTAAGCGATGCGATGCTGGCATTGGGTGCGCTGTCAACCGACATCCATGATTCCGCAGCCGGGACCGAGCATGAGCAGCCTCTGTTTGGCGAACCAGGGGAGCCTACCGCAGGCATCTGGCTTGCGCCGGAACTTACCGCGCTGTTCAAGGGGGATACCGATACTTCCGCCATAATGTGCGCTGCGGCCGAAGCGGTCAGCCTGCCTGCCCCTCCGATCTATCGTATCGAATATGTGGAAGAGCAGGATTGGGTACGGGCAACCCAGTCGCAGTTCAATCCGATCCGCATTTCCTCGCGCTTGTGGGTGGTGCCAAGCTGGCATGAAATACCCGATCCGGCTGCCATCAACTTGATACTTGATCCCGGACTTGCCTTTGGAACGGGAACTCATCCTTCTACCCAGCTATGCCTTGAATGGCTTGACGAAAATCTCGGCGGAGGGGAAGATGTTCTCGATTACGGTTGCGGTTCAGGCATATTGGCGATTGCGGCGCTCAAGATGGGCGCCCGCCATGTAGTCGGAATCGACATAGATTCACAGGCAGTGGAGGCAAGCCGTCAGAACGCAAGGCTTAACCAGTGCGCAGAAACCGAAATAGTGTTTCATACGCAGATGACAGGTCAGCCGGACACAGAACAGGGAGGCTGGGCGGACGTGGTTGTTGCCAATATCCTTGCCAATCCGCTGATGATGCTGGCCCCCATATTGGGGCATGCTGTCCGCCCGGGGGGAAGCATTGTGCTATCCGGTATACTCGCGGAACAGGCGGAAGAGGTGATGCAGGCTTACCGGCAATCGCATGATATGCATATTGCGCGAAATCGCGAGGGATGGGTCTTGCTGGCAGGCACGAGAAAATGAAATGAACAGATTAAACAGAAACAGAAACCAGAACCGGTATGGCACTTGTAACTCGATGTCCTGACTGCTTCACAGTCTTTCGCGTCACACCCCTGCATTTGCAGGCGCACGGGGGCGAGGTGCGGTGCGGGCAGTGCAATCACATATTTAATGGTTTCGCTGCGCTGCTGACCATTGAGGAGCCGGAAACCATAAAACCGGTGAAGACCGGGGAAGTGGCGACCGGAGAAGCGGCGAAGGCGTCGGAAAGTACTTCACGGCTTTCCCCTGATGTGGCGATGTCTCGCGCGGAAGCACTACAGGACGGAAGCGTCCCGGAGCCCATGAGACTGGAACCCCACATCTCTGAACCAATTCCATCAGCGCAAAATCCATCGGAACCGCATACATCAGAGCCGACTGGTACAGCACCTGTCAAGCCAGAGGCAGCAGAGGCTCGCGCTCCTGAAACGCCTGCAAGGGAAAAACCTGACTCCAGGGCGGCGAAAAAAGCAGACAGAGCACGGGACAGGCGGGTTGCGAGAGAAAAAATTTCGCAAACGGGTGCCGCAATGTACGCTGGTCTGGAAGACGACATGCTGGATGATTATTTGCCAGAGCACTATGCTTCCAGGAGAAAGCAACTGCCCGAGATCACGGCCGCCTGGGCCGTTGCCAATCTTTTTATGCTCATCGTGCTCGTAGCGCAGGTTATCTATGCATTTCGCAGTGACCTTGCGGTTCACATGCCGGGCGCCAGACCCTTTCTCGAGCAATATTGCAGAGTTTTGCAATGTACTGTTTCTTTGCCGCTATCTACCGGTTCGGAAAATACAGCATCATCCGGGATGAGCGCGGGCCCGTCCGTTGATCTTGCCGCCCCTGCTGATGAGCGGTCACCTGCTTCCGGTCATTATCGCCGCGTCCACTCACCTTCCCCGACAGGGCGAATTGCCTGACTGCGCCAATTCCTCACTACCTGTTTCAGGCTCCCTGCCTGCCTATGGCCACCCGATTTGGGGTAAAATCGATATCCCGCTAAATTAGGTATTCTCTTCCGGAAGATGGTGTCTGAAAGCCTGATCGAAATCGAAGGCCTGAATTTCTCTTATGGACAGCGTCCGGTTCTCAAGGGAATCGACATGACGATGGAACGAGGGAAAGTCATTGCCATCATGGGTGGTAGCGGCAGCGGGAAAACAACCTTGTTGCGGCTCATTGGAGGCGCCGTGCGTCCGACTTCCGGCTATGTGAAAGTTGCAGGCGAGGTAGTGCATAAACTGAAGCGGGATGAGCTTTTTCGCATGCGTCGAAAAATGAGCATGCTATTTCAGTTCGGCGCATTGTTTACCGATCTCTCGGTATTCGACAACGTGGCTTTCCAGATGCGGGAACATACGGATCTGCCGGAGTCCATGATACGGGATCTTGTGTTAATGAAACTCCAGGCGGTGGGTTTGCGTGGCGCGCACGAGTTGATGCCCGCCCAGCTCTCCGGCGGCATGGCGCGCCGCGTCGCGCTGGCACGTTCGATTGCGCTTGATCCCCTGCTTATCATGTACGACGAGCCTTTCACCGGACTCGATCCCATTTCACTCACAGTGATCGGTAACCTGATACGACGCCTGACCGATGCCTTAGGCATGACCTCCATCGTCGTAACGCACGACGTGCAGGAATCCTTGAAAATTGTCGATTACGTTTATTTCATCGCGGACGGAGTGATTGCGGCCCACGGTACGCCAGACGAGGTGCGCCGATCGGTTGCGCCGTTTGTGCATCAGTTCGTTCATGGGGAAGAAGATGGTCCCGTCTCGTTTCACTATCCCGCCAGGCCCTATGCACAGGATCTGAAACTGGAGGGCAGTTTTGCCTAGGCGTATCGTAGCTGGCATCCAGAGCGTCGGTCATCGCGTCATAGACAGTATCTGGCGCCTGGGCTACGCCAGCCGTTTCTTCCTGCTGACCTTGATCAAGTCCGGCACCAGTTTGCGCCGCTTCACCCTGGTGATACGGGAGCTTTATTTTACCGGAGTACAGTCGCTCATCATCATCCTCGTGTCGGGGCTTTTTGTCGGCATGGTGCTCGGCTTGCAAGGCTTCGAAACCTTGCAGCGGTATGGAGCAGAATCTGCGGTAGGCACTATGGTGGCCTTGTCCCTGTTACGCGAATTGGGGCCGGTGGTGTCGGCGCTGTTGTTCGCCAGCCGCGCAGGTTCGGCAATCACAGCGGAAATCGGCCTGATGAAAGCGACCGAGCAACTGGCGGCAATGGAAATGATGGCTGTAGATCCGATTGCGCGTGTAGTCGCACCCCGGTTCTGGGCGGGCGTGATTTCAATGCCGTTGCTGGCCGCGCTGTTTTCAGCCATAGGTGTTTATGGCGGTTATCTGGTGGCTGTCGTACTTATCGGAGTGGATGAAGGTTCGTTCTGGTCGCAAATGCAAAGTGCCGTCGATTTCCGCTACGACGTGGTCAACGGCATCATAAAAACCTGTGTTTTCGGCATCGCGGTGACGGCAATTGCCGTGTTTGAGGGGTATGATGCGGCACCCACGGCTGAAGGCGTATCCGGTGCGACAACCCGCACCGTGGTGACTTCTTCACTCGCAATTCTTGGACTCGATTTTATCTTGACCTCGTTCATGTTCAGGGGAATGGGCTGATGCAGCGCGCAACAATGGATTTGTGGGTAGGACTGTTCGTCATGGCAGGTATCGGCGCTCTGCTCGTACTGGCGCTGAAAGTCGGCAATCTTGGCACTTATAGCGCGAATGACAGCTATCAGGTGACAGGAAACTTCGAAAACATCGGGGGGTTGAAAGTGCGGGCGCCGGTAAAGAGTGCCGGTGTCGTTGTCGGCCGTGTAACGGACATCCAGTTCAGCACAAAGACATATGACGCCCTGGTGATCATGAATATTGACAGCCGTTATAAATTTCCCAAGGATACTTTTGCCAGCATTCTTACTTCCGGTTTGATCGGGGAACAGTATATCGGCCTGGCTGCCGGCGGTGATGAAGTGACGCTCAAGGATGGCGACACCATCATGAAAACCAATTCTGCCCTTGTTCTGGAAGAAATGATCGGGAAATTTTTGTTCAATAAAGCTTCAGAAGGAAGCGGCAGTGAAAATTCCGACAAGAACTAGAAAGGGCGGTAATGAGTCCAACGCCTACGGCAATGTTCGAGTTTTACGGATAAGGGCCTTCAGGCAGAAGCAGGAAGCAGTTGATGCGGGTGCCGGAAGCGTCAACCGCATAAGCATTTCGTGTGTTGAGCAGTTTATTCAAGCGAGGAAATCATGAAAAAATATCTTGGTATTTCAGGTCTGCTGGCAGCCTGGCTGGTTGCATTCCCTGCTGCCGCCGTAGAAGTCAGTCCTGATACGCTGGTGGATAACACCGCCCAGGAAGTATTGTCAATCGTTCGGCAGGATAAGGAACTGCGCGCGGGCAATATGGCCAAGATTCTTGATCTGGTCGAAGCCAAGGTTCTGCCGCATTTCAATTTTACGCGCATGACCCGGCTGGCCATGGGCAAGAACTGGAATAAGGCAACCCCGCAGCAACAGGAGGAATTGGTGAAAGAGTTTCGCACCTTGCTAGTGAGGACTTACTCCAACGCCCTCAGTACCTATAGTGACTACAAGATCAAGGTTGAGCCGCTCAGGAGCAAGGCAGGGGACACGGATACCACTGTCAAGACGAAAGTCATGCAGGATAACGGGCAGCCCGTGGATATCGACTACAGCATGGAAAAAACAGGCGACGGGTGGAAAGTCTACGATGTGACTGTAGCGGGTGTAAGCCTGGTTACGAATTACCGCAGCACGTTCAACAGCCAGATTCGAGAAGGCGGCGTGGAAAAATTACTGAAAACCCTTGGGGACAAGAATCGCGCGTTGGCCGCAAACGATAAAAAAGCGGCCGGTAATTTAAAGACCGTGGCCACACAATAGCCGATGACGGCGGATGTGATCCGGCGTGAAGGCGGGGAACTCAGCGTAGAGGGACCGATTACGATCGACAACGTCGTTTCAGTGGTCGCGAACAGCGTTGCTTTGTTTGATGGGGAAGATGTGACGATTGATCTCGGACGGGTTACCGAAGCCGATTCCGCTGCCGTCAGTTTATTGCTGGAATGGCGGCGCGAAGCCGCGCGTCGCCGCCTCCGGATACGCTTTCTCAACATGCCGCAGAATCTGCAGAGCCTCATGCAACTGTACGGGGTATCCGAATTGATGAGCGGTGCATAATTCACAGAAATCAGGCTGCCGTTTGCAGATCGGTTGTCGTCCAGGAATCGCATAACGACAGTGTTCCCCGTTCACCCGCATCCCGACTTCTGGCGGATGCACTGCGCTCCCGTTTTGGCTCCTTCCTATTTTATCTTTCCATGATACCTGCCATAGAAGTCGAGCAGATGCACAAACGTTATGGTGCACTGCGGGTTTTGGCGGGCATCGATCTCAAGGTAGAGCCAGGTGAGTTTTTCGCCTTGCTGGGTCCCAACGGAGCGGGGAAGACCACGCTTATCAACATCATAGCAGGGCTTACCCGGGCAACCAGCGGTCGGGCGCGGGTGATGGGATACGACGTGGTCTCCCGTTACCGTCAGGCGCGACGCATGCTGGGCGTGGTTCCTCAGGAACTGGTTTTCGATCCGTTTTTTACTGTCCGCGAAACACTGGTCCTTCAATCAGGATATTACGGTTTGAAGAACAATGGGTCGTGGATAGAGGAAATCATCCACCATCTCGATCTCGCGGATAAGGCCGATACCAACATGCGAGCCCTCTCAGGCGGCATGAAGCGGCGTGTACTGGTGGCCCAGGCATTGGTGCACAAGCCCCCGGTCATCGTGCTGGATGAGCCGACCGCGGGTGTGGATGTCGAGTTGCGCCAGGGACTCTGGCGCTTCATCAAGCAGTTGAATCGGGAAGGTCATACCATAGTATTGACCACCCATTATCTCGAAGAAGCGGAGGCGCTGTGCAGCCGCGTGGCAATGATGAAGCAAGGCAATGTCGTTGCCCTGGACAGCATCAGAAACCTGGTGGGCAGCGTATCGGGATGTTCTGTGCGGTTGCGGCTGTCGCCCGACACGTTGCCTCCGGCGCTGCAGCCGCTAATGAGCAGCCGCGAAGAGGGCTGCTACATTCTGACCCTGGCAGAGTATTCCCAGCTCGAGCAGGTCATGGCCGCATTGCGTAAAGCAGCACTGCATGTGCTCGAGATGCAGGTGTTGCAGCCTGATCTGGAAGAGGTATTCATACGGATCATGGGCACACACAAAATCAGGAAGCCCGAGACCCTGTCCGTATGACCGGATTTCTTACACTGCTCTACAAGGAATTGCTGCGATTCTGGAAAGTGGGATTCCAGACGGTGTTCGCGCCCATGGTATCCACCCTGCTATATCTCCTGATTTTTTCGCATGTGCTGGAAGAGCATGTACAGGCATACCCCGGCGTAGCGTATACCGTTTTTCTCGTGCCTGGCCTGGTGATGATGGCGATGCTGCAAAACGCTTTTGCCAATTCCTCATCGAGTCTGATTCAGTCCAAGATCACCGGCAATCTGATTTTTATCCTGTTGTCGCCGCTTTCGTATCGCGAAATATTTTTCGCCTACGTCACTGCGTCGGTCGTGCGGGGTCTGGCGGTAGGGCTGGGCGTCTACCTGGTTACCCTGACGTTCTTCGATGTGCCCCTGTCCTCGTTCCCCTGGGTGCTGATGTTTGCGTTGATGGGCAGCGCATTGCTGGGGGCTATCGGCGTCATTGCCGGTATCTGGGCGGAAAAATTTGACCAGCTCGCCGCGTTTCAGAATTTTGTCATTCTGCCGCTGACGTTTTTATCCGGCGTATTCTACACAATTCCCTCATTGCCGCCCTTCTGGCAAGGCTTGTCTCATCTGAATCCGTTTTTCTACATGATCGATGGTTTTCGCTACGGTTTTTTCCGCGCATCCGATATTTCACCCTATGTCAGTCTTGGCATTGTAGCCACGTGCTTTGTGGCGGTATCATGGCTGACGCTGCAAATGCTCAAAAGAGGCTACAAGATCAGGCACTGATTGCGGTTTTTTAGGGGTGGAACGGATATATGAACGGATACCTCCGTTGCCGTTCTCGTTTTTTACGGCAATCTGCCGGGCCGGCAACGTTATATGAAAGGGAAACTACAGATGGTTACAGCGGACAGCATAAAAACTCATATCGAGACTTCCATGTCTTGTGAACTGGTGCATGTGGAAGGAGACGACGGTTACCATTTCAGTGCCATCATCGTCAGCCCGGAATTCCGTGGAAAAAATATGGTGCAGCAGCACCAACTGGTTTACCGGGCACTCGGCGACAGAATGAAACAGGAGATTCACGCACTGTCCATGAAAACCATGACCCCGGAGCAGTGGGCGGAAAGCAACAACCAGAGCTGAACTTCCCTCAGCTGCGCAACCTCGAGGGATATCAGGCGGCAGGAGCCATGACCGTGCGCAGCTTCTGCATCGCCTTGGCTTCGATCTGGCGGACGCGCTCTGCGGATACTCCCAACTCATCGGCGAGCTCATGCAGCGTTGCCGTATCTTTTTCCCGCAGCCAGCGGGCCTCGATGATGTGACGGCTGCGTGCATCCAGGCTCTCAAGCGCCTGCTCCAATCCTTCATCCCGCAGACGCCTGGTTTGCTCGTCCTCCAGCACGTGCGAGGGTTCGGAACCATCGGTCAGGTAAGCAATGGGGCTGAATGTTTCCTCATCGTCGTCTTCCGACAACGGTTCGAGTGAAATATCACGGCCACTGAAGCGGGTTTCCATTTCCACCACTTCCTCGGGCTTCACATCCAGTTGTTTTGCAACCTCCGCAACTTCCTCCTGGCTCATGGTATCGAGAGCCTGTTTCAGGCTGCGCAAATTGAAAAACAGCTTGCGCTGGGCCTTGGTCGTGGCAATTTTAACCAGCCGCCAGTTGCGCAGTATGAATTCGTGGATTTCAGCCTTGATCCAGTGTACTGCAAATGAAACCAGCCGGACGCCGCGCTCGGGGTCAAAGCGCTTGACGGCTTTCATCAATCCGATATTTCCTTCCTGTATCAGGTCAGCCTGGGGCAAGCCATAGCCTTTGTAACCCCGCGCAATGGCGACGACCAGGCGCAGATGTGACAGCACGAGCTGGCGAGCAGCGTCTATGCTGCCTTCATCACGCAGCGCTCTGGCCAGTTGCAGTTCCTCTTCCTGAGTAAGGATGCGAAACTGATTGGCGGACTGAATGTAGCTTTCGAGGCTGCCTGCTGAAGGTACAGTTAAAGCGAAAGTCATTTACCCTCCTTGGTTTCCTGTGAACGTTAACCTTTTTCCGTTAACCATTAAGAGCGTCAACATTTTTGAAAGTTCCCCCGCTACTCCTTGTAAAATGCTTTAACCTCATGAATTATCGGGGTTCTATTTTCAGCAGATGACTAACGACAGACAACCAGGCGCCGAGCCAGCCAAGGCCAGCCGAAAACAGAAACATGACCAGGCTATCTCCCATGGAAAGATGATAAAGGCGGAAATCCGTTTCATACAATTGCATGAGATGCTTTACTGGCTCGTCAGTGAGATGGATTCCCAGAGAGATGATGAGCCATGCCACGATGCCGCCTACCAGTCCCTGTATTGTCCCGAAATATAAAAAAGGGCGACGGATAAAGCCGTTGGTTGCGCCAATCAGCTTTGCCACTTCTATTTCATCCCTCATGGTCAGGATCTGGAGGCGTATGGTGTTGAATACCACCGCGATTACCAGGAGGCTGAGCAGCAGGCTAAGCATCCAGGCGGCAAGCCGTCCCAGTTTGAGCAGCGCATCCAGACGTTGCATCCAGGCAGAATCCAGCTGCACATGTTCGACCTGGTGGAGTTCCGACAAGGCCCTGCTCAATGTTTCCAGTGTTTCTGCCGAGACGTCCCTCACGGTAACAACGAACGCATCAGGCAGCGGGTTTCCTTCGAGGCCATCCATCACTTCGGCCAGTCCGGGATTCTCCTTGAACTGCTCGAGGGCGCTGGCCTTGGGAATGAACCTGAAACTCGCCACGTGCGGATTTTCTTTCAGAAAAGATTCAATCTTGCCTGCCTCACTCTGGGTCGCATTCAGCTTTAAAAAAAGGCTCAACTGAGGACTGCTGGAAAACTGGCCGGAAAGTGTCTCGACATTCTCGAGAAACACATAAATTCCTGCTGGCAGACTGAAGGCAATACCGATCACTCCCAGGGTCAGCAGCGTGCTGAACGGGATCAAGGCCAGCCGCTTGAAGGCCAGCACCAGGGCGTGCCAGTGATACGAAAACCAGATGTTCATCCAGTCAACTCGCCGTGACTGAGAGTGAGAATACGTTGCGGGGTGTCGCCGAGCAGTTCAACATCGTGGGTGGATATAAGTACAGTAACGCCTACCTGATGAAAAGATTTGAAAATAGCCATGATATCCTTTGCATACTCCATATCCAGATTGCTCGTCGGCTCATCGGCGATGAGTATCGAAGGCCTGCTGACAATGGCGCGCGCGATGCACAGCCGCTGCTGCTCTCCGCCCGAAAGCGTGATGGGACGCGCTTTCTCCTTACCCAGCAGTCCCACCTTGTCGAGTGCGGCGCGCACCCGCCTGACAGCCGCTTTCGACTCGAAACCGCTGATCTGCAGGGGAAGCAGAACATTCTCAAAAACGCTGCGGTCGAACAGCAGCTTCTGATCCTGAAACACCAGCCCGAAGTTGCGGCGCAGGAAAGGAATAGCGGCGCCATTGAGTCTGCCGACATCCTGGCCGTTGACGATAACGCTGCCGGTGGTGGAACGCTCGATCGCGGCAATGAGCCGCAGCAACGTTGTCTTTCCTGCTCCCGAATGGCCGTTAATCAAGGCCATCTCCCCTGTTTCTACTGTGAAACTGACATTCCGCAGTGCCTCGAAACCGTTGGGGTAGCGCTTGGAAACCTCACTGAAACTGATCATTTATTGGCACGACGAGCTGGCCTGGTCAATTCCATCTCAACTCCATCCTTTTCGTATATTCCCTCAATCAAACAATGCCCCGACAAATTCGCTCGCGACGAAAGGCCTCAAATCGTCCAGACCCTCACCTACACCGATAAACCGGACCGGCAACGGGGCTTTTTGCTGGCGCTGGCGGGCGATGGCGGCAAGCACGCCTCCTTTTGCAGTTCCATCCAGCTTGGTGACAATGAGACCTGTCAGGCCAAGGGCATCGTCAAATGCCTGTACCTGATTGACCGCATTCTGTCCGGTATTCGCATCCAGGACCAGTAACGTTTCATGAGGCGCGCCTGGCTCGGTTTTGGCAATAACGCGCTTCACTTTTTTTATTTCCTCCATGAGGTGCAGTTGTGTTGCCAGCCTTCCGGCAGTGTCCGCCAGTACGATATCGATGCCGCGCGCTTTCGCCGCATTGACGGCATCGAATATGACCGCCGCCGGATCACCTCTTTGTTGACCGTTGCTTTCCTGTGCGATCACCGCCACGCGGTTGCGTTCCCCCCACGCCATCAGTTGCTCGCGCGCTGCGGCACGGAAGGTATCGCCTGCTGCGAGCAGCACGGACTTGCCCTGCAGTTGATAATAATGCGCGAGTTTTCCGATGGAAGTGGTTTTTCCAGCACCGTTCACCCCGGTCAGCATAATGATGAAAGGCCGGTGGGCGCCGGTATCGAGGGGTTGCGCAAGGGGCTCCAGCAGATCGACCAGCGCTTCCTGCAACGCATCTTTGAGCTGCGACGCATCCGTCAGGCCGTTACGCTTGACTTTTCTGCGCAACTCCTCCAGCAGCCAGGTGGTGGCACTGACACCCGCATCCGCAGTGAGCAATATGGTTTCCATCTCCTCGTAGAGGTCTTCATCGATTGCTCCGCCACCGAAGAGACCCGAAAGCCGCTTGCCCAGATTGTCGCGCGTGCGGGACAGACCTTGCCTGACCCTAACCCCCCAATTCGAATTCGCGGGCTCGCTCGTCGTGGGATCATTTTTGGATTTGAAGAAACTTGCCATTCTGGTAGGCTGTCAGTATTCGAGAGTTCGATGTAAATCTCACGCAAATCTTATTCCGGATTTTATTCTGTTTATCCGGATTCAGGTATTAATTAAAAAAGAAGATGACTTATCCGTGTTTTCGCTTTTTACCGGCTAGCCTATGGGCTGCCCTCATAATTCCCATCTCGCTGTTCTCCTCCGCCGCTCTTGCCAGCGCGCATGAATTCATTCTCGGTAACGGCTTGAGGCTCATCGTCAAGGAAGATCACCGTTCCCCGGTCGTCATCTCACAAATCTGGTACAAGGCGGGAAGCATCGACGAGGTAAACGGCAGGACCGGGGTCGCCCACGTGCTTGAGCACATGATGTTCAAGGGCACGAAGAAAGTACCGGGCGGCGAGTTTTCCCGCCTTATCGCAGCGGCGGGGGGGCGTGAAAACGCTTTCACTGGACAGGATTATACGGCCTATTTTCAGCAATTGCATAAATCCCGCCTGCCGCTGGCGATGGAACTGGAATCGGACCGGATGCGCAACCTGGTGCTGACAGAAGAGGAGTTTTCCAAGGAAATCAAAGTCGTGATGGAAGAACGGCGGTTACGTACGGATGATCAGGCGCGCTCCCTGGTGCATGAGACTCTTATGGCGACCTCCTATCAGTCGCACCCTTACCGGCATCCGGTGATAGGCTGGATGAACGATCTGCAGAATATGACTGTGGAGGACGCCAGGCAATGGTATGAACGCTGGTATGCGCCCAATAATGCTGTGCTTGTAGTGGTCGGGGATGTAGTCCCCAGGCAGGTCTTCGATCTGGCGCGAAAATACTACGGACAGATAAAAAAGGCGAAGTCCATACTGCCCCTGGATCAACGCAAGCCGCAGATCGAGCCGAAGCAGCTCGGCATCAAGCGGCTGACAGTGAAGGCGCCTGCGCAGTTGCCCTACGTTGCAATGGCCTATCATGCTCCATCGCTGCGCAAGCCGGAAAAGGACTGGGAGCCGTACGCACTTGAAATGCTGGCGGGCGTGCTGGATGGGAACGAATCGGCGCGGCTCAATAAAGTACTGGTGCGTGAGCAGCGCGTCGCCAGCGCGGCAGGGGCCAGCTATGATTCCACCGCGCGGGGTCCCGCAGCGTTTTATCTCGATGGCACACCGAGCGAAGGAAAAACAGTGGTTGATGTAGAAGCGGCGTTGCGCGCCGAGATCGAAAGGCTCGTACGTGACGGCGTGACAGAGGAGGAGCTGGCGCGTGTCAAGGCACAGGTGGTAGCGGGACACGTTTTTCAGCTCGATTCCATGTTTTTCCAGGCAATGCAGATCGGCCAGCTCGAAAGCATAGGCTTGTCATACCGGGATGTGGACATCATATTGCGTAAATTGCAGGCGGTTACTCCTGAACAGGTGCGCGATGTGGCAAAAAAATACCTGAAGGACGATAATCTGACGATTGCGGTACTTGATCCGCAGCCCCTGGAACAGAAAGCACCCGCGGCAGTACCGGCGGGATTGCGGCATTAAGCGGCGAGGTTGAGAGATGCTCCGTCACCTGTTTTTCCTTCTGCTGGGTTTTTATTCCCAATGGGCGTACGCCACTCTGCCAATCCAGCACTGGCAGGCGGCCTCGGGTGCCCGCGTTTTCTTCATCGAAAGCCGCGACTTGCCTATTCTCGATGTGAGTGTGGATTTCAGTGCGGGTAGCAGCACCGATACACCTGATAAATCAGGCCGCGCGGCAATGGCCCTGCATCTCGTGAACCTGGGGGCAGGAGGGTTGACCGAAGACCAGATCACCAAGGGATTCGCTGATGTCGGCGCGCAGCTCGGCGCCCATTTCGATCAGGACCGGGCGGGGATTACGCTCAGGACATTGAGCAGCGCGCGCGAGCGTAGCCGCGCACTGGAATTGTTCGGCAAGGTCATCCAGCACCCGGAGTTTCCTGGATACGTCGTGGAACGGGAAAAAGCGCGTGTCATTGCAGGGCTCAAGGAAGCGGATACCAAACCCGGCAATATCGCCGACCGATCGCTGATGAAAATGCTCTACGGTACCCATCCTTATGGACTGAGAGGTTCGGGTGAGATCGAGAGCGTGAGTAAACTGGGACGTCAGGATCTGGTCGATTTTCACCGGTTTCGCTATACGGCGGGAGACGCGGTCGTGTCCATCATGGGAGATGTAAGCCGTGACGAAGCCGCAGCGATTGCCGAATCCCTGACGAGGGATCTGCCACGCGAGAGACGAGGACAAAGCATTCCGGAAGTGACGCCACCCGCCTCGGGCACCCAGCGGATCGTCCATCCGGCTACCCAGAGTCATATCCAGCTCGCTTATCCCGGGGTCAGACGCGACGATTCCGATTATTTTCCTCTCATCGTGGGGAATCACGTCCTCGGCGGAGGCGGATTCACCTCACGCCTGATGGAGGAAATCCGCCAGAAACGCGGGCTGGCCTACAGTGTTCACAGCTCGTTTACCCCCCTGAAGGAAGAAGGACCGTTCGAGATTGCATTGCAAACCCAGAAAGAACAGTCCGAAGAGGCGCTTTCCATAACCCGGAAAGTCCTGGCTGATTTTATTGCCGGAGGACCAACGGAAAAAGAACTGATCGAAGCCAAAAAAAATATCATCGGCAGCTTTCCGCTGCGCATCGACAGTAACAAGAAGATACTCGGGTACCTCGCCATGATCGGTTTTTACGATCTGCCCCTGACTTACCTGAATGATTACGTAAAGGCGGTATCGAAGGTAACCATCTCCCAGGTAACCCAGGCTTTCCAGAGACGCATCAACCCATCCGGCATGGTAACGGTGGTGGTGGGTCTTCCGGACACGGGTGGAAAGTAAAAGTACTTTTTGCAAGCCACTCCCTCCTGACGGAAGTTTTTCTCTTTTTTCATCGCACGCACGATGAGAAATAGGGTTCGAATCATAGGAGGGGAGTGGCGCAGCCGCATTCTGAATTTCCCCAACGATATGAACCTGCGTCCCACGCCTGACCGGGTGCGCGAGACGGTCTTCAATTGGTTGGGGCAGGATATGAGCCACAAGCGCTGCCTCGACCTGTTCGCAGGCAGCGGGGCAATGGGTTTCGAAGCAGCCTCGCGTGGAGCCGCGGAAGTCGTGATGGTGGAATCCAGCCCTGCGGTATTGAAAGCGCTTCGAGCCACAGCCCGGAAACTGGGAGCCGCGCGCATTGAACTGGCGGGAGTCGATGCCATGAATTTTATTGATTCCGATCGGCGCCGCTTCGATGTGATATTTCTCGATCCACCTTATCGTCTCGATCTGTTGCCCAGGCTACTGCCCAAATTGCACGCGCATCTTGCCGACGGAGGAGTAGTTTATCTGGAAGACGATTGCCCTGCGGAGTTTGAGGGATGGGCAGTGCGGCGCAGGGGACATGCGGGAAAGGTGTATTATCACTTATTGAGTTCCACAATAAATAAATTAAATGGATAAAGCGATATACCCCGGTACTTTCGATCCCATTACCCGGGGCCATGAAGATCTGGTGCGACGTGCCTCCGGTTTGTTCAGGGAGGTGGTGGTAGCGGTCGCTGCAAGCAGCGGAAAAAAACCATTCTTTACGCAGGATGAGCGGGTGGCGATGGTGCGCCAGGTGCTGATGGATTATCCCAACGTTAAAGTCATGCCTTTTTCAGGTTTGCTGATGGAATTCGCGCAACAACAGCATGCCCGGGTAATCCTGCGCGGTTTGCGCGCTGTCTCGGATTTCGAATATGAATTCCAGATGGCAGGAATGAATCGTACGCTTTATCCGGACGTCGAGACTTTGTTTCTTACGCCCTCCGAACAATACATGTTCATATCCGCCACTATCGTGCGCGAAATCGCCTTATTCGGTGGCAATATAGAAAAGTTCGTGCATCCCCTTATTTCGACGCAACTTAGAATGAAGATCGAGTCGAAGGATAAATCATCGAGGTAGCCATGGCTTTAATGATCACTGATGAATGCATCAATTGCGACGTATGCCAGCCCGAGTGTCCGAACAGCGCCATTTCGCCCGGCGAGGAGTACTACGAAATAAACCCTGATCTATGCACGGAATGCGTAGGGCACCACGAAGAATCGCAATGCGTGGAAGTGTGTCCGGTAGACTGCATCGTTCTCAACCCGGACATCCCTGAAACCCGAGAGCAGCTATACAAAAAATACCTCGATCTTACCGGGCAGGCAATTCAGGGGTAGCCGATGTCGAACGAGAAAGATTTGTTCAGGGCTGTGCTTGCCGGGCAAGCTCCTCCGGGATAGGGTAGCGCCTCGGCCCAAAAATGGCTGTACCGACCCGCACCATCGTTGCTCCTTCCTGAATGGCGAGTTCGAGGTCTTCCGACATTCCCATCGAGATGGTATCCACATCATATCCGCTCTGCTTGAGCCGGTCGTAGACTTCTTTCAGCATTCGGAACTGACTGCGCTGCAAAGCGGTGAATTTGGTCAGTTCCGGGATTGCCATTACTCCCCGCAACCTCAAACGCGGCAATTCGACAACATGCGCTGCCAGATCGGCTACCTCTTCCGGTGCCACGCCGCTTTTGCTGTCTTCCCCGCTTACATTGACTTGCAAGCATATCTGAAGCGGGGGAAGCGACGCGGGCCTGTCCTTCGACAAACGCTCGGCAATTTTTTTGCGGTCTACACTGTGTACCCACGCAAAGTTCTCTGCGATGCGTCGGGTCTTGTTGCTCTGTATAGGACCGATGAAATGCCACTCGATCGGTAAATCGTTAAGCGCTTCGATTTTTACCAGCGCTTCCTGCAGGTAGTTTTCGCCGAAAATGGTTTGTCCTGCGGCAAACGCTTCCCGCAACCGCTCTGCGGGATTGGTTTTACTTGCGGCCAAAAGCGTGATCTCCCCGGCTTGCCGGCCTGCCTTCTCTGCGATCTCTGCGATATGGGCCCTTACTTTTTTCAATCCAGAGACGACGGTCGATGTGTTCGGTTCCAATTTTCTGCCTTTTACCAGCCACTCCGGGCAACCTGGTCCGTGAGGGTGGAACGATAGTTGAGGGTGTGCGTGAACATAGTAGAACTACTCATCCCTGGGGTCAAGAATGCTTCCCATTCGATCTTCTCCAGAGATAGTCCGGTATAGATCATCAGTAGACGATTCTGACATTTTCCATCTTGAAATGCGCGGCCAGGGATTGCAGCGCCGATTCCCGCAGGCGAATGCGCCAGGCATCGCCCAGTTCGAGCTCACAGCCGGCATTCTGGTTCCGGTAGACAATCCGCACAGGACAAACCTCCGCGTTGACGTCGCTCGAATTACCGGCAGGTCCTTTTTTTGTGCCGATGCCGCTGGCATCGAGCCGATAGGGCGCAAGCAGTTCTCTCAATCTGATAGCGCTGGAGGATCCATTGCAATGCACCTCCACTCGCCTGGCGTAACGGGAGCGGGCGCTATCCAGATCATACAGCACATCGGCGGTTATCCGCAGTCCGTTTCCATACTCATCATCGCCCATCCTGTTACTGACTTTCGCTTCCGCAATCACAAGCTGATCTTCCTTCAACCAGCTGCGGGCAGACTCGAAAAGCTCGCTATACGCAACGAGTTCCACCTGGCCGCTTCCATCATCCAGCACGATCACGCCCATTCTGCCTCGTCGCGTTACTTGTATGCGTATTGCATATACGATGCCTGCGAGGAGTTGCGGTTCCCGCTGAGGCACCAGTCGATCCAGCCGGGTGCGCACGAAACGATTCAATTCTTCCCTGTAGGCGTTGAAGGGGTGACCGCTCAAATAGAGCCCGAGAGCCAGTTTTTCATTTTTCAGCATTTCCTTTTCCGGCCATACGGGCACCTTGACCAAGGCCGGCCGCTCGATGACATCCGTTCCCTCCCCAAACAGGCTTACCTGGTTAATCGAGCGTTCCGCCTGCTCCGCCGATTCGAGGGCGATTCCAACCGATGCCAGCAAGGCTGCGCGATGGCTGTCGATGGCATCGAATGCGCCCGCGCGTATAAGGGATTCCACCACGCGCCGGTTAACGATGCGTTTGTCTACCCGATGGCAGAAATCGAACAAGTCGCTGAAAGGACCTCCCTCCCCGCGCGCCTGGATGATGGCCGCTATTGCCGATTCTCCTGTTCCTTTTATTGCCCCCAGGCCGTACCGTATGGTTTTCTCGTCTACCGGGACAAAGCGATAACCGGACAGGTTGATATCGGGAGGCAGGATAATCAACCCATTGGCAATGCTGTCCTCAAAAAATATGTGTACCTTGTCCGTATCATCCATGTCGGCAGACAGGGTGGCCGCCATGAATTCAGACGGATAATGCGCCTTCAGGTAGGCGGTCTGGAAGGCTATCAAGGCATAGGCGGCTGCATGGGATTTATTGAATCCATAGCCGGCGAATTTTTCCATCAGGTCGAACAATTCGGCAGCACTGCCCTCTGTCAGCCCATTCTTCACTGCGCCGGACACGAAGATATCGCGCTGCAAAGCCATTTCCTCAGGCTTTTTCTTGCCCATCGCGCGGCGCAGCAGATCGGCGCTCCCAAGGCTGTATCCGCCAATCACCTGCGCGATCTGCATCACCTGTTCCTGGTAAACCATGATGCCGTAGGTAGGCTCGAGTATCGGTTTCAGGCGCGGATCGAGATATTCCACCACCCGTTTGCCATGCTTGCGTTCGATAAACTCGGGGATCAGCGACATCGGTCCGGGACGATACAGGGCTACCAATGCGATGATATCTTCGAACCGGTCCGGCCTGGCCTTCTGCAAAAGGTCCTTCATGCCGCGTGATTCGAACTGGAAGATTCCCACCGCGTTACCTTGCCGCATCAGCGCGTAGGTACCGGGGTCATCCAGCGGAAGGTTCTCAAGCGAAAACGGTTGAGTTTCGGGACCGTTCTCCGTCTTCCCCGTTTTGCCCGACTCGCGCTGCCTGATGTACCGCACGCTCCAGTCGAGTATGGTTAAAGTCCTCAATCCCAGAAAATCGAACTTCACCAGACCGATTTTCTCCACATCATCTTTATCAAGCTGGCTTACGACCGATTCACCCCCGTCCGCGCAATATACAGGACAAAAATCGGTAATCTTTCCCGCGGCAATCAGCACGCCTCCTGCATGCATGCCCACATTGCGCGTCAGTCCCTCCAGCCGTTCGGCCAGCTCGAGCAGATTGCGGACCTCCTCCTCCGCTTCTGCGCGTTGATTCAATTGCGGCTCTTCCTTCCGCGCTTTTTTCAGGGTCATGCCCAGTTCGAAAGGAACCAGCTTTGCCAGTTGATCGACAAAGTTATAAGGCAGGTCCAGGACTCTGCCCACATCCCTTACCACCGCCTTGGCTGCCATGGTGCCGAAAGTGGCGATCTGTGAAACGCTCTCGGCCCCGTATTTCTGTTTCACGTATTCGATGACATGTTCGCGCCCGTCCTGACAGAAGTCGATATCGAAGTCGGGCATGGAGACGCGTTCGGGATTGAGAAAGCGTTCGAACAACAGATCATAGCGGAGCGGGTCCAGGTCGGTAATGCCGAGGGAATAAGCAACCAGCGAACCCGCTCCGGAACCCCGTCCCGGCCCGACCGGCACGTCATTCTGCTTGGCCCAGTTGATAAAATCAGCCACGATCAGAAAATATCCGGCAAAGCCCATTTGCACGATAGTATCGGCTTCGAAATCCAGCCGGGCGCGATACCTCGGCATCTCCGCAGCGCGTCGATCGGGATCAGGAAAAAGCGTCCGCATGCGCTTTTCCAGGCCTGCGCTGGCCTGATTGCGCAGGTACAGTTCCAGGCTTTCATTATTCGGTGTCGGAAACTGGGGAAGACGATTGACTCCCAGTTCCAGGGCAAGATTGCATCGCCTGGCAACTTCTACGGTATTGGCAAGCGCCGAAGGTATGTCCGCAAATAAGGCGGCCATTTCCGCCTGGGTTTTGAAATATTGCTCCTCGGTGCAATGCTTTGCCCGGCGGCGATCGCCCAGCACGTAGCCCTGCGAAATGCAGACCCTTGCCTCGTGCGCGCGGTAGTCTTCCGGATTCAGGTATTGCACCGGATGCGTTGCCACCACCGGGATGCGCAAGGATGCCGCCAAAGCAAGGGAGCGTTGCACCAGCGCTTCGGCGTTGGCGTGCCCTGCCCGCTGCACTTCGATATAAAAGCGGTCGGGGAAGAGTTCCGTCCACTCTTGTGCAAGGGTACGGGCCTGATCGAAGTCATTGTGTATAAGCGCCAGCCCTATATCGCCCAGACTGGAGCCTGAAAGAGCAATCAGGCCTTCCGTCCCGAAACCGCTTAACCAGGATTTCCTGATTTCCGCCCGCCCCCGATACTGATTTTCCCGGTAGGCGCGCGACAGCAGGCGGCACAGCGCGAGATAGCCGGGATAGGATTGACAAAGCAGCAGCATTCGAGAGGATTTGTCCCGATCGATGTCGTTACTGATCCACACATCGCAGCCGACAATCGGCTTTATTCCTTTATTGCGCGCCTCCTGGTAAAACTTGATGAGGCCGAACAGGTTCGAGAGATCGGTCAGCGCCAGGGCTGGCATCCTCTCGGCAACGGCTTTGGCCACCGCCTCGTCTATGCGAACGATGCCGTCTACCACGGAATACTCACTGTGCAACCGTAGATGAATAAACGTTGTCGGAGCAGGCACTTGGAGGGCTGACGCGGCGAAAGGTTAGGGACTGTGGCAGCAAACCGGCTTGCGGGAAGCCGGATAAATTTCATGGAGTATTTTACACCAGTTGACCGCATTAAGGTCCCGCCGGAGGACAACAGTTTCTGATCGGGTGTCATTCCGGATTCCGAATCCGGTACCAGCACGGCGGTATTTCTGAAGGGGGAAGTCTGGAAAGTGCGAGGAAAAACTGCGACGAAAATCGTGGTCAGGAAATCTGGGTTGCCGGCATCGCATCGCCGGCTTGCAGCACGACCCGGCTCCCTTGCTTGCCAAAAAAGCTGACGATTCTTTCCGGCAACCAGGTCAGCCTGCCAGGAAACGGTGAATCGAGGAAGCCTACATGCCCCCCCTCGTCCGGGTATTCCAGGACGACCATGGAAGAAACATCTGCACCCGTGGGCAAGGCATGTGGTGGCATGAACGGGTCGTTGACTGCATTTACAACGAGGGTAGGCACTTCAATGTACTTGAGCCATGGTTTGCTGCTCGATTGATTCCAATAGTCCTCCGCATTGCGGAAACCATGGAGCGGTGCGGTTACGAGATTGTCAAACTCATACAGTGTAGTGCAGGCGCCAACCGCGGCTGGATCGAACAAATCCGGAAAGAGGTCAAGTTTTCCAACTGCCTTGCGCTTGAGCGTATCGAGAAAATGGCGCGTGTAGAGCAGATTGAAGCCGGAAGCGAGAGCCTTCCCCGCGGCAGCAAGATCGAGGGGCACGGAAACGGCCACCACTCCATCCACCAACCGACATGCCTCCCTGCCCTGCTCACCCAGCCATTTCAGCAGTGCGTTGCCTCCCAGCGATACCCCGACCGCATAAATCGAAGAGTGCTGCATGCCGGGCTGCCTTTCTCTGATGTTGATGCGTTCCAATACCCAGTGGATCTCTGCCGAATCACCTGCGTGATAGGCGCGCGGCAGTCGATTCGGTGAACCGGAACAGCCGCGAAAATGTACCACTGCCGCGCGCCAGCCTATCTCCTGAAACAGGGTCATGGTGCTCACGATATAGTGGCTGTTCGAGCTTCCTTCGAGGCCATGAAACAGCACTACCAGGGGTGCGTCCATCGCGCCCCCCAGCCAGTCGATGTCGATGAAATCCCCGTCGTCCAGTTCCCAGCGCTCGCGCCGGTAGGGAATGGAAGGGCGGGCAAGAAAATAGGGATAGATGGTTTGGGCATGGCCGCCTCGCAGCCATATCGGGGCGACATAAGGTCTTGCTGGTTGAATGGATATGGAGGAAAGGAATGTTTTCACATCAGGTCTTATAATCCTTGCCATCTCGGAATGAGCGAACTGCTGTTCTCTACACGTTTTAAATATAGCAATAAAAAAAGCGGATGGTCCAGTTGAAGATTTCCTTGTGTTTCTGATTGTGCTCCTGATTGTTGCCGGCATCCATTACAGACAAGAATCCAGCTCCATGAATCGGCTGAAGGCAAGACCGACCTGTATCGCACACCGGAACAGCAGTACTATAATAGATGTATCTTCGCACTTCCATTTTGCAGTTGTCCGTTTGAAGTTGCCGGGACGCCAGGAAGAGAAACAATATTTCATCCATCCCGGTTGATCTTCATCCCGCGCAAATCCCGCTGAACGGCAAGTCATGAATCTGAATCTTTAAGGAGCAGCATGAAAAACCTGTTTTTGTTATTGTTTCTTCTGGTTTTTTCCAGCACCGTTACCGCCACCGAAGAGGATTACAAGCTGTGTACGATAGGAGGTTATTTTTCAGGTACAAACGACAAATTCCTGAGCGGATTAGCCGCGCACATTGCCGAAAAGAAGCACGTTTTTGGTGACCCCATTTGCGATGCGGCGTGGGCGAACGGCTACAGAGTCGGCGAAAAGCTGACGAAGACGGGAAAGATCAAGGACCCATCCGAACGGGAGATTATCCAGCAGGCGACCGCATTCAGTTCGAAGATATACGAGACAATCAGTTCCCGCGTAAAATTTTAGTGGCATCCGGTCCAGTTTCCATTTCCGCTGTTTCTGCAAAAATCCCGGCATAAGTACTGACGCGGACATTCCCGCCACCAATTCAAGCTCAGCGCAAGATTTTTGTGTTTAGGCAAGGAATTTTTTCAATGACTCGCGTCTAAGACTGTGCGGGCGAAGTTTTTTCGCGCGCATTTGCTGTCCCTGATAAAGCAGTACAGAGTCAGCAAGCAGGTTATATTCTTTACATCTAATCCGTACAGGAGGTAATCATGGAAATGGCAATTCTTGTAGCCGGTATAGGTGCGGTCGCTCTTTGGTTCTTTCTCAGCAAAGACGGACGGAAAGAATAAAAACCGGTTTTCTAGAATTTGAGTAGAGCTCTGGGGAGGATGCTTTTCCAGTTGTGTGGGACTCAGAGTGAGTGACTCAACGGGCCGGTGTGCTTGCAATCCACCTTTCGGCTTTCGAGTGTGAGCCAAGTGCGCCGGCTTCTTCATCTAGCGATGAGACAGGTTACTGCCTTACTTGATCCGCCGCTCGCTTTTATCCTCATCACACGCAATTCTCCCAGCCTCCCAGTTTCGCCACCCTCATAAGTGATAAGTGCACACTCACTTCGGCCCGGGCACGCAATCACCTTCACTAGCTGCGTTCATTGATCATCGCTCACCGTGTTTTTCTCTGCCCTTTCTTTAAGGCCGGCCCCCTTTCTCCTGATTACTTCATTTCTCATTTCATTGAATTGCTCCCGTACTTCATGCTCGATAAACATCTTTCCCACTACCGCAGGAATCCAGATTTTCGGGATAGCCTCAGTACGATGGACCACGCGAGTCAGCCCGGCCTCATCAGTCAGGTAAGTAGTACCTTCCAATTTGCGCATGTTGCCACTGATGAGATGCGTCAGTATTTTATGGTAAGGGACCAATCTTACTTCCCGCGTTGACTCGAACGGATAGCGGATGGGGCCGTAAGTGGCAGTGCCGCTTTGGAAAATAGTAAGCTTGTCTTCAGAAATACTGACAATCTTGCTCTCCTTCAAGTTGGAGACAAAATCAGCCATACCGTCGAAGTCGGTGAGCACGTCCCAGACCTCTTGCTGGCTTGCTGTCACAGCAAAATTAAGATCAATAATAATGTTTTCCCCAACCATGCTGACCTGAACTTCAATGTCCCTACCCGTGGGCGAATCTGCTGACGATCCTGCCATGAATGGCATTGACCACAGGAATAGCAAGAAGGAAGCGTTTCTCATGGTATTACAAGAGAAGAGGCCGTTACCGTTTCTGGACGTGTTCGCCTGGATCGGAAAGTGGTTTGATCCGATGCGTGGCAAGCCTCGGCCTTCAGGCCGGGGAAGGATAGGGCGGACGCCGTAGGCGTCCTTTCGACGGTCAGTGAGGCGTCTGCTGCTGTTCGATGTACTGGCGGATGATCTCGATGGTGCGTCACCACAACTACCGGCAAAGCAGGACGGAGACCACAGAGCGCCACCCCACAGTTTCTTGCGGATGCTTGGGTAGTTTTTCTTGCGGATCATCCGGCTGGACCCTTCAGGCTGTTCACCAGTACCGAGACGGCCACCTTGGGCGGGTAGTTCACCAGCAGATGAACATGATCGTTCTCGCCGTCGAACTCAACAGTTCTGCCTCGAAGTCGGCGCAGACGCTGGAGAAAATGCCGCACAGATCGTCGAGGATGTCCTTGGTGAACACGTCTCGGTGGTATTTGGTTAAGAAGACCAAGTGTACATGAATCAAGAAGACGCAATGTCTTTCGAATATCGTTGTCGTTGCTCATAGACCAACTATACTATCCGCATGCAACGTCTCCAAGCCTTCAAATATGAACTCATGCCCGATGGCGACCAGCAGCGTCAGATGCGCCGCTTTGCCGGCTCGTGCCGGTTCGTGTTCAACAAGGCGCTCGCCTTGCAGAAGGAACGCTATGAGCAAGGCCAGAAGAAGCTGGGCTATGCCGGACTGTGCAAGGAACTCACCGCATGGCGCAATGGGTCTGAAACGCCGTGGCTCAAGGATGGGCCGGTGCATCCACTGCAACAGACGCTCAAGGATCTGGAGCGCGCCTACGCCAACTTCTTCGCCAGGCGGGCGGACTTCCCGCGCTTCAAGCGCAAAGGGCAAAGCGACAGCTTCCGCTACCCCGACCCGAAACAGATCAAGCTCGATCAGGCCAATGCCCGCATCTTCCTGCCCAAACTCGGCTGGCTGCGCTACCGCAACAGCCGCAAGACGCTGGGCGCAGTGAAGAATGTCACCGTCAGCCTGTCTTGTGGCAGGTGGCATGTGTCGATCCAGACTGAGCGCGAGGTCGGACAGCCCTTGGCGAAGTCCACCACGGCGGTGGGTATCGACATGGGCATCGCCCGGTTTGCCACGCTCTCGGACGGCACGTTCTACGCGCCTCTGAACAGCTTCAAGCGGCACGAAGAGCGCTTGCGCCATGCTCAGCAGTTCATGAGCCGCAAGGTGAAATTCAGCAACAACTGGAGACGGGCGAAAGCCCGCGTCCAGAAGATTCATTCCCGCATCGGCAATGCCCGTCGCGACTACCTGCACAAGTGCTCCACCACGATCAGCCAAAACCACGCAATGGTGTGTATCGAGGACTTGCAGGTGAGGAACATGTCCAGGTCAGCGGCAGGTACAAGCGAACAACCGGGCAAGAACGTTTGGGCCAAGTCTGGCCTGAACAAAGCCATCCTCGATCAAGGCTGGTTCGAGTTCCGTCGCCAACTGGAATACAAGCTGGCGTGGAGCGGGGGCTGACTGGTTACTGTGCCGCCGCAGAATACCAGCCGTACCTGTCCAGCTTGCGGGCACGTGTCAAAGGACAACCGGCAGACGCAAGCCAAATTCTGTTGTGTCGAATGCGGGCTCACAGAAAACGCCGATTTGGTCGGCGCGATCAATGTGCTTCGCCGTGGTGAAGCGGTACTGAGCAGTCAAGGGCAGGACAATGCCCGGTTCGCCTGTGAAGTGAGCGATGCAGCAAGGTCGCCAGCAGCAGGAACCCACCGAGGTGAGTCAGCCCACGCGGGCTGAACACGGTAGGAATCCCCTTCCTTTGCGCCCCATGGGCGGCGAGCGTCAGCGAGAGGGAGGGGAGGATGTCAACTTCGAGTTTGATGAAGGAAACGTATACATCTTAGATTACGAGGACTACCACTAATGGCTATGCATAACCCGCCTCATCCGGGTGAATTTATCTCTGAGATCTACCTTGAGCCGAACAACATCAGTGGCCGGGAGCTGGCTGGGAAGTTGGGAGTAGCTGCTTCCACTTTTAGCCGCGTCCTGAAAGGAAGTAGCCGTGTTACGCCCGAAATGGCATTGCGATTGTCAAAGGCGCTTGGACGATCTCCTGAAAGCTGGCTGGCAATGCAAGGTAGCCATGATTTGTGGGTGGCGCGGCAGCAGGTCGATCTCAGAGGGGTCGGAAAACTCAAGTTCGTCGAGGCCTGATGAGTGATGGCAGTGGATGACATAACACAACAGGTTGTTCGAGCGGACACTTGACCCGCTCAATGGCTCGCTGCCGCAAGCCGCCGGTCGCCTCAAGTGTGATTTTATTGGTAGGCCGTGGCAGATTCGAACTGCCGACCAACGGATTAAAAGTCCGCTGCTCTACCGGCTGAGCTAACGGCCCATAGGTGCGAGGGGACGTGCATTATACCGGCTCACTCTCCCGATATAAAGTTTTTTGACCGACTTGTAGAACCGCCTTATAGAACACCTCGGTCTTGTAAACAGCTGCTCGAATTGCGTTTCATCACAGAGCCGCTTTTGTTATTCTGTGCGAAGGCTTGTTGAAGGAATAATTTTTGAGCAGCGATGCGATCGTGATTGGTGGCGGCATTGCCGGGCTTGCCACCGCGTGGGAATTATTGCGCTCGGGCGCGACAGTTACCGTACTTGAGCGCAATCTTTGCGGTCAGGAAGCATCCTGGGCAGGTGCCGGCATACTCTCGCCATTGTTGCCATGGGACTATCCGGAGGCGGTTACACAGCTTACACAGTTTAGTGCTCATCTGTTTCCCCAATTTGTTGAAGCGTTGCAGGCAGAAACGGGCATCGATCCGGAATATCAGGCCAGCGGTATGCTGGTGCTGCCCGGTTCTTCCGCCCAGGCCTATGTCGAACCGGGGACGTTTGCTAAGTGCAGCCGGATGCTTCTGGCCAAGGGCTGGTGCGCTCGTCACGCCATACCCGTGCAGGAGGTTCAATCCAGCCAAATAGCCTCTTCGCTGATGCGCGACACGGCCGCACTCTGGCTGCCCGAAGTATGTCAGGTAAGGAATCCACGTTTGCTGCAGGCGTTGATAAAGGCGGTGAAGGCGCTTGGCGGTAAGGTCGTCGAGCATGCCGAGGTTGCCGGCTGGAAGATCGAGCGCGGATACGTCCAGTCCGTCAGTACTGTGACGGGCGAGCGTAATTCCGCAGGGCAGTATGTTGTTGCCGCGGGAGCATGGAGCAGGCGACTTCTGGGCGAGCATGCGGCAGCGCTGGAAGTCTGGCCGGTCCGCGGCCAGATCCTGTTGTTCAAGGTGCGGCCAGGGTTGCTCGAGCCGATAGTGCTCGACGAGCGGGACAATTTTTATCTCATTCCCCGCCGGGACGGACACATACTTGCGGGCAGCACCCTGGAGGAAGCCAGTTTCGACAAAAGTACGACGCCCGAAGCGCGGGAAACATTGCTTGCAAGGGCGCAGGCCCTGATTCCCGTTCTTGCTGGGGAGGCGATCGTCGCGCACTGGGCAGGCCTGCGGCCAGCCTCACCCCATAACATACCTGTGATTTCCGCGCATCCAGCGATCTCCAACCTGTATCTCAACAGCGGTCATTATCGCTACGGCGTCACCATGGCGCCCGGCAGCGCCCAGCTTATCGCGAACATGATCCTGGGCAAACTCCAGCCGCTCGATGTGACGCCCTACCAGTGGCCGGTTTGAACCCGGTAAGTTTGAATCCAGTAAGTCCGATTATCGACCAGGGAGGGCTGCTTGCAGAACTCATTCTTGCCGGCTTTATGCTGGGGACGGGCAGTGATAACATTGCATCACTTCAATAAAGGACTCAATAAGGAACTCAGGGCATAGAACTATGGCTGGTCACAGCAAGTGGGCTAATATCAAGCACAAGAAAGCCGCGCAGGATGCGAAGCGCGGCAAGATTTTCACCCGGCTCATCAAGGAAATTACCGTTGCCGCGAGACTCGGCGGCGGAGATCCGAACAGCAATCCGCGGTTGCGCCTTGCCGTGGACAAGGCTTACGAGCAGAACATGCCCAAGGAAAACGTGGAGCGCGCGATCAAGCGCGGCAGCGGTGATCTGGAGGGCGTGAATTACGAAGAAATACGTTACGAAGGTTATGGCATTGCCGGTGCGGCGGTGCTGGTCGATTGCATGACCGACAATCGCGTGCGTACCGTGGCGGACGTGCGTCACGCTTTTACCAAATACGGCGGTAACCTTGGCACGGACGGTTCGGTAGGTTTTCTTTTCAAGCACTGTGGCCAGTTGCTATTTGCCCCGGGCACGGATGAAGACAGACTGATGGAAGTAGCCCTGGAAGCCGGCGCCGAGGACATTATCAGCAATGATGATGGCAGCATCGAAGTCATCACCGCGCCATATGAATTTGTCGCGGTGAGGGAAGCGCTGGAGAAAGCAGGATTCAAGGCAGAGCTGGCCGAAGTGACCATGAAGCCTGTCAATGAAACCGAATTGACCGGGGATGATTCGGTAAAAATGCAAAAGCTGCTCGATGCTTTGGAAAGCATCGACGATGTACAGGAAGTCTATACAACCGCGGTGATCGACTGAGCAGGTTTAACAGGGTTTTTTGGCAGCAAAGAAAAAAGGCAATCAAATCCGTATACTAGGCATAGACCCAGGCCTGCGGCTAACCGGTTTTGGAATCATCGACAAGACCGGCGGCAAACTGGTCTACGTCAGCAGTGGCCGCATCAGGACAGTTGAGGGTGAATTGCCGTTGCGCCTCAAATCCATCATGGATCACCTCAACGAAGTCATCGCAGAGCACAAGCCTGATCACGTCGCGATCGAGCAGGTGTTTGTCAATGTCAATCCCAAATCCACCTTGATGCTCGGGCAGGCGCGTGGAGCGGCGATATGCACGGCAGTGCTGAATAATCTGTCCGTTGCAGAATATACGGCGCTGCAGATCAAGCAGGCGGTGGTCGGTGAAGGCCACGCCCGCAAAGAACAGGTACAGGAAATGGTAAGACGGCTATTGCGCCTTACCGGCCAGCCTGCGGCGGATGCCGCCGACGCCCTTGCCTGTGCTATCTGCCATGCCCATGGAGGTCTGGGATTGGGTGCCCTGTCGACCGCCGGTTATCGGGTAAAACGGGGGCGCCTCATATGATCGGCAGAATAAGCGGGCTCCTGCTGGAAAAATTTCCCCCGCTGGTGCTGGTTGACGTCCAGGGTGTGGGTTATGAGATCGACGTGCCCATGAGCACGTTCTACAACCTGCCGGCTGTCGGCACGCAAATCACGCTCCACACTCATTTCATCGTGCGCGAAGACGTGCATCTGCTTTTCGGTTTCGCTACCGAAGGCGAGCGGCAGGCTTTTCGCCAGCTTGTCAAAATTTCCGGCGTTGGGGCGAGAACTGCGCTTGCTTTGCTATCCGGCCTGAGTGTGGCTGACTTGCATCAGGTCGTATCCGATCAGGATCCTGCCCGTCTGATCAGGATTCCCGGCATCGGCAAGAAGACGGCCGAGCGCTTGCTGCTGGAATTGCGCGACAAACTTGACCTGGCCGTGTCCCCGATTCCGGGCGCTGCGGGAGCCCGGCGCCCCTCAACAATGGGAAGCGATGTGCTGAATGCCCTGTTGTCTCTAGGGTATAATGATCGCGAGGCCAATTGGGCGGTCAGGCAGCTATCCGTGGATCTCTCCGTTTCGGACGGCATAAAACAGGCATTGAAGCTCTTGTCAAAAGAGAAATAACGTCTTTATGGGCAGTGGGAAAATCCCATCCTTCGGATTACCGCTCCGGAGCCGCCGATTTCCTGAAATGAATTTATCTCTGCAATCCAATACAACCAGTAGAAAACCGGGCGGGATAGCCGCTTTTTGAATTGGAATGATAGAAACAGACCGCCTGATCACCCCCGCACCCATTTCGTTTAAAGAAGAGGATCTGGAGCGGGCGCTGCGGCCGAAGCATCTGGCCGAATACATAGGCCAGGAAAAAATTCGCGGACAGTTGCAGATATTCATCGAGGCGGCAAGGCGGCGCAGGGAGGCGCTCGATCACGTACTGCTGTTTGGTCCGCCCGGTCTTGGTAAAACCACCCTTGCGCACATCATTGCCAAGGAAATGGGCGTGGGACTGCGCCAGACTTCCGGCCCGGTGCTGGAACGTCCAGGCGATCTTGCCGCCCTGCTGACCAACCTCGAACCCAACGATGTTTTGTTCATAGATGAAATCCATCGTCTCTCCCCGGTTGTGGAGGAAATTCTCTATCCGGCACTGGAGGATTACCAGCTCGACATCATGATCGGCGAAGGCCCTGCGGCACGTTCGGTCAAGCTCGATTTGCCGCCTTTTACCCTGGTCGGCGCCACGACTCGCGCTGGTATGCTGACGAACCCGCTGCGCGACCGCTTCGGCATCATCTCGCGCCTGGAATTTTACTCGGTCGAAGAACTCACCCAGATCGTCACGCGCTCCGCCATGCTACTGAATGCAGACATTTCTCCCGATGGCGCCACCGAAATCGCGCGCCGTTCGCGTGGAACGCCTCGCATTGTCAACCGTCTTCTGCGGCGCGTGCGTGACTTTGCGGAAGTCAAGGCGGAGGGCCGCATTAACCGCCAGGTGGCCGACGCCGCCCTGCTCATGCTGGATGTGGATGCAATCGGACTCGATGTGATGGATAGAAAACTGCTCCTCACCGTAATGGAAAAATTCGGCGGCGGTCCGGTCGGTGTCGATAACCTTGCCGCCGCCATCAGTGAAGAGCGCGGAACCATAGAAGACGTGCTCGAACCCTACCTGATCCAGCAGGGGTATATGAAGCGCACGCCGCGCGGGCGCATGGCGACTTCCATTGCGTATCAGCATTTTGGTCTGGCCCTGCCAAGGAATGGACTCAGCGGGGATTTGTGGGATGAGAATCAGTAGTAAATTTCCCATGATGCAATCGTAGCAGGCGGCGAACCGGTTGCGATGTCAGCATCAATTTTCTCAATTGATCAGATAAAGATGTCTTACTCAGATCTCGAGGTTCCCTTTTCTTTACCCGTCCGCGTCTATTATCAGGATACCGATGCGGGCGGCGTGGTTTATCATTCCACTTATCTCGATTTCATGGAGCGCGCCCGCTACGAATGGTTGCGCGAGTTGGGGTTCAATATTCATTCATTAAGTCAGATTCATAAGGTGATTTTCATGGTACGTTCGCTTGGCATTGAATACTTTAAACCGGCCCTGCTGGATGACCTGCTGCACATTACAACGCAGGCAGCGGAATTGGGCAGAAGCCGCATCACGATCGCGCAACGGGTCCTGCGAGGCGATGTTACGCTGGCTGCCGCTACCGTGCAGGCGGTGTGCGTGGGCGTGGATAGTCTGAAACCGGTGAGCGTTCCTGCTGCCTTGCGTCTCAAGCTTGGAAAATTATCATGAATCTGACTATTGGCCAGGATATGTCCCTTTTTCAGCTCATCGGCAGCGCGAGTTTGCCGGTGCAGCTGGTGATGCTGCTGCTGGTGATCGCTTCACTGATGTCATGGTGGTACATTTTTCGCAAACTGTTTGTCATCCGCGAGGCGGAGAGGCAGTGCGATGAATTCGAGAATGTTTTCTGGAAGGGAACCGATCTCAACGCGCTTTTCCAGAGCGCTGCTGCTTCCCGTCATACCGCAGGCAGCATGGAACGGATCTTCGAGGCAGGTTTCCGGGAATTCATGAAGCACAGGCGTCAGCCGGGAATGGATACCGGCACGGCCATGGACAGTACCCGTCGTGCCATGCGCGCGACCTACCAGCGCGAAATGGATCGTCTTGAATCGCATCTCTCGTTCCTTGCGACGGTCGGCTCCGTGAGTCCGTATGTGGGATTGTTCGGCACCGTCTGGGGCATCATGAATTCTTTTCGCGGTTTGTCCAATGTCGCCCAGGCCACCATCGCCCATGTTGCGCCGGGCATTGCCGAGGCGCTGATTGCCACCGCCATGGGCCTGTTTGCCGCGATTCCCGCGGTTATCGCTTATAACCGCTATGCCAGCAGTATGGACAGGCTGGCCACGCGGTTCGAGAGCTTCATGGAAGAAATGTCGAATGTTCTGCAGCGGCAGGCCGGCGGTTAGGAACGTGAATAAGGATAGTTTCGGAGAGCGGAGATTGTGACTGAGCGACGCGCCAGAAGGCGCCTGATGAATGAGATAAACGTCGTACCCTACATTGACGTGATGCTGGTGCTGCTCGTCATTTTCATGATTACGGCGCCGCTCATCACTCCGGGTGAGATTGAGCTGCCGCAGATCGGGAAGTCGTTATCACCCCCGGTTGCTCCGCTGGAGGTGATTGTCAAGGCCAATGGTATTCTGGCACTGAATGATCGCTCTGGCAGGGAGGGCGAGAAGCAGGTCAGCCGTAAGGAGCTTGTCGAGGTGATCAAGCAGAAACAGGCGGCAAATGCCGAGCAGCCGGTGGTGATTGCCGGCGACAAAAATGTGCGCTACGAGGAAGTGATGAACGTGATGGATATTCTGCAACAACAGCAGGTGAAGAAGGTAGGGCTGCTGGCCAGGCCGAAATGAGCACGCCTCTGAGAATTCGGATTTGCAATTGCCCTTTGCAGTCGTCCGTTGGTGGATCGCTTGTTTACATCGCTCCGTTGCAAGCTTTTGTTGCCCGCAAAAGACGTGTTTCTGCTCATTCAGCGTATCTCGACGCTGGAATTTGTGCTTGCCTCCAGACTATTGAACAAGCTTGCTTGTAAGTTTGAGTAGACGCCCACAACGAATACGAATGCTATGGCGTTGAGAAAATTCGTTCGACCTGAACCAGGGCGAGTGCCGGCGGCAGTGCTGGCGGTGCTGGTTCACATCATTTTTTTCGGCTTCTTGATTTTCGGCCTCAATTGGAAAACCGAATCGCCGGAAGGGATGATGGTGGATTTATGGAGCAGCCTTCCGCCTGCGCCGGCCCCCGTGGTAAGGGCAGCACCTCCCGCGCCGCCCAAGCCGGTTGAGCCGGCTCCGGAGGTAAAGCCGCCCGAAACAAAACCGTTGCCGAAGCCGGAACCGCCGCCTTCCCCTAAACCTGATATCGCCATAAAGGAGAAAACCGAGAAACCCAAGCCGGAAAAAAAACCGGTAGAAAACAAGCGGCAGCTGGAGAAAGAGCGTAAGGAAAAAGAACGTAAGGAAAAAGAACTGCAGGAGAAAAAGGAACAGGAGCAGAGGGAAAAAGAACTGAAGGAAAAAGCCGAGGCGGAGCGGAAAGAGAAGGAGCGCAGAGAAGAAGAACAAAGAGAAAAGGAGCGGAAAGAGAAGGAGCAGAAGGAGAAGGAACGGAAGGAAAAAGCCGAGAAAGAGCGGAAAGAGAAAGAACGCAGAGAAGAAGAACGAAGAGAAAAGGAACGGAAAGAGAAGGAGCAGAAGGAGAAGGAACGGAAGGAAAAAGCCGAGAAGGAGCAGAAGGAGAAGGAACGGAAGGAAAAAGCCGAGAAGGAGCGAAAGGAGAAAGAACAGCAGGCGCGGGTTGCAGCAGAGGTGGAGCAGCTTCGGCGCGAACAGGAAGAACGCGACAGGCTTCAGGCTGAGGCGGCGGCACAAGCGCGGCTGGCGAAGGAGATTGACGAATATAAGGCGAGAATTCTTGCCAAGATAAGAAGGAATATCGTGATGCCGCAGGATCTGCCTGGAAACCCGGTTGTCGAGTTCGATGTTACTGTGCTTCCGGGGGGCGACATCCTCGATGTCAGGCTGCGCAAGAGCAGTGGATTCGCTGCTTTCGACAATGCGGTGGAGCGGGCTATTGCCTTGTCCAGGCCGCTTCCGCTGCCGCCCGATCCTGCGCTTTTTCCGAAGTTCCGCAACTTGAGTGTCAAGGTGCATTACCTTGAATGACTGGTATAATCTGTTGTTTCAAAATTAACTTATGGCCATTGCTATGCTGTCCATGCCGTCCCGCTTGCATAAACTTTCCGGCTCTGCTGCCGTTTTGTTCTTCTTGTGGCTGGTCTGCTCGCCGGTCCAGGCTGCTCTCAACATCGAAATTTTCGGTGGAGGCGCCAACCAGATTCCTGTCGCGATAGTTCCCTTTGCGGAAGAGGAAAGACTGGGTGCGCAAAGCCTTACGCCCGTCATTTCGGCGGATTTGCAGCGTACAGGATTATTTAAGCTGGTCGATGCCGGAGGGCTGCGACCGCATGAACCGGCCGACGTTTCGTACCCGGATTGGATCGGTCGGGGTGCGAGCGCGCTCGCCATTGGTACCGCGATACCCGTCTCCGGAGGACAGATATCGATCCGCGTGCGGTTGCTGGATGTGGCAAGGCGGGCAGAACTGGGAAGTTATGTCGAGACAGTGCCACCGGAGCAACTGCGCGCTGCCGCCCACCGCATTGCCGACATGATCTACGAAAAGCTGACCGGCGATGCTGGCGTGTTCAGCACTCGCATTGCCTACGTGATCAAGCAGGGGAAGAAATACTCGCTCCAGGTGGCGGATGCAGACGGGGTTAATGCCCAGCCGGTCATTGAATATACAGAGCCGATCATATCCCCCGCATGGTCCCCGGACGGCACGCGGCTGGCATATGTATCCTTCGAGAACAAGAAGCCCGTGGTTTACGTTCAGGCCCTTGCGACCCGGGCACGCAAGGCGGTCGCAAATTTCAGGGGGAGCAATAGTGCGCCGGCATGGTCCCCGGATGGCAGGAAGCTTGCAGTTGTGCTATCTGTAATGGGTGGATCGCAAATCTTTCTGATCAACTCCGATGGTGGAGGACTCCAGCGCCTTACTCAAAGTTCCGGCATCGATACCGAGCCAAGTTTTTCGCCGGATGGCCGTTATATCATTTTCACCTCTGACCGTGGCGGCAGTCCTCAAATTTATCGGATGCCTGTCACAGGAGGTGTATCCAAGGTTGCGGAACGTCTTACTTTCGAGGGAAGCTACAACGTGAGTCCGCGTTACAGTCCTGATGGGAAAGGTTTTACTTTTATCCACCGCAGCGGCGATAGATTCAACGTGGCGATTCAGGATTTCGCGACCGGCCAGGTGCGGTTGCTCACGGATTCGAAATTCGACGAATCGCCAAGCTTTGCCCCTAACGGCAGAATGGTTCTTTATGCAACTGAAATACGGGGTCGTGGTATATTATCCGCGGTTTCGAGTGACGGGAGAACGCGACAACAGCTTTCAACGCAGGCTGGGGACATAAGAGAACCGGCGTGGGGTCCGCTACGGCGTCTGCAGTAATTCCAGTGTATTTTTGGCTAACCTAAAGGGAACAGAAATGAAAAAAGTTTTGGGCGTGTTATTGATCAGCCTGTTGACGGCCTGCGCCAGCCAGACAAAGCAACCCGGCGACGAGGATATGGAAGATAGAGATCGATCCAGGGATGCTGCTACGCAAAGGGAGAGCATGCAGGCTGAGGATTACACATCCCCAACCCTCAATCCGCTTACCGATCCCAACAGCATCCTTTCCAAGCGCAGCATTTATTTCGATTTCGACAGCTATGTAGTAAAGGATCAATTCAGGTCCCTGGTCGCGGCACACGCGAAGTACCTGCGTGAGCATCCCAATGCCAGGGTGTTGCTGCAGGGGAACACGGACGAGCGCGGCAGCCGCGAGTATAACCTGGCGTTGGGTCAGCGCCGCGCGGATGCAGTCAAGTATGCAATGACGCTATCAGGTGCCCAGGAGGGGCAGATCGAGGCTGTGAGCCTGGGCGAGGAAAAGCCCCATGCAATGGGTCATGACGAGGCTGCATGGGCTGAAAACCGCCGGGTGGATATCCGTTATCAGGGTGAATAACCATGCTTCCGCGCGCTTTTCTGCTGTCGGTTCTGATTGTCTGTGGTTCGGTTCATGCGAGAACCTTCGATGATGACAGGGCGCCGCGCCGAATGGTCGCGCAGCAGGCTTCGATGGGTGAACTGCGGAATCAGGGACAAACGTTGGAATCTCGTGTTGGCAGACTCGAAGAAGATCTCGGTAGCCGGCCATTGCTGGAGCTTCACAACCAGATAGAAAGCCTGCGGCTCGATCTGAACAGGTTACGGGGCCAGATAGAGGTGCTGGTCAATGAAAATGAACTGGCGCAGAAACGGCAGCGGGATTTCTACGTTGATCTCGATAACCGGCTCAGGCGGCTGGAGCAGGCGGAAGGAGCGGATGGGACGGGGGCGTCCAGGTCGGACGCATCCTCCCCCGTCGCATCCAGCTCCGCCATTGATTCCAATGCAGGTCTGAATTCCAGTCAGGGGGCGAAAGGAACTGCATCTGCTCCTGCCTCGGCTGCTGCAGTTTCGTCCGAATACGATACGCCTCCCAACAGGAATCCCGTCGCCGAGGGCCCCGCTGGCCGCGCCTATGAGAGCGGATACGATCTGTTCAAGACAGGCAAGTACAAGGAAGCCATATCCAGCTTCAACAGCTTTCTCAGGTCTTATCCCGAATCAAGTTTTGCTGCCAGTGCCCACTACTGGATCGGAAATTCCTTTTATGCATTGCGCGAGTTCAAGAATGCCGTTGCCGCACAGGAAGCGCTGATCAGAACCTATCCGGACAGCCCCAAGGTGCCGGATGCGATGCTGAATATAGCCAGCAGCCAGTTGGAGCTGAATAAAAAAGACGCCGCCCGGACAACTCTGGAAAACGTCATCGTCAGATATCCCGGCAGCGACGCAGCAGACAAAGCCAAACGGCGGTTAATCAGTATCAAGTAGCGGTATGTGCCGGCAGGACATTTTCCTGCCGGCTTCCGTGCTGTATATATGGTTCAGACCCTATCCCCGCATTTCCCACATCTGTCCAGGAAGATTACCTCTTCCGCGGAAACGGCAAGCTTGCGGGTCAATGAGATTTTTCTATCCCTGCAGGGAGAAACCAGTCGTGTGGGATTACCCACTGTTTTCGTGCGGCTTACCGGTTGTCCCCTGCGCTGCGGCTACTGTGATACTGCGTATGCGTTCCACGAGGGCGAACGCATGTCCCTTGCCGCTATTCTCTCGGAGGTGGCAAGGCATGGCGCGCGTCATGTTACCGTAACAGGGGGGGAGCCCCTGGCTCAGAAAGAGTGTCTGGTTTTGCTTCGATTGCTGTGTGATGCGGGTTATTCGGTGTCACTGGAAACCAGTGGCGCGCTGGATATATCCGGAGTGGATGAGCGCGTGTCCAGGATCCTGGACATCAAGACCCCCGGTTCGGGAGAGGTGGAAAAAAATCTCTGGAGCAACATTCAGTGCCTCACAAGCCATGATGAGGTAAAGTTTGTGCTTTGTGACGAATGCGATTACCGGTGGGCAGTCGAGATGATGGGTAAGCATCGGTTGGACCGTACCTGCCCTGTATTGTTTTCTCCAGTCCATGGCAGACTGGATCCGACTGTTCTTGCGGAATGGATCTTGCGGGATCGGCTGCCGGTACGCATGCAGGTTCAGTTGCACAAATTGCTGTGGGGGGAGGGGCCGGGACGATAACGGGGACAACGGGGTAAAACAGGCTGTGTCGTGACTCGTTTTTTACAACTTTATGGTTAAGGCAGTCGTGCTGCTGTCAGGTGGTCTGGACTCGGCCACCGCCCTTGCTATCGCTCGCCAGCAAGGATATGAGTGTCATGCCTTGAGTGTGAGCTACGGTCAGCGCCACGGCTCGGAGCTCGCGGCGGCAAAAAATCTTGCCCGCTCCCTGGGTGCCGTGGCCCATAAAGTCATTGAAGTGGATCTTTCCACATTAGGCGGTTCCGCGCTTATCGATAAGGAGCTTGAAATTCCGACCGGTGGGGTTACGCCAGGCATCCCCAGCACTTATGTACCCGCGCGCAATACCATTATGCTTTCCCTGGCACTGGCCTGGGCCGAAGCGCTTGGGAGCGGGGATATTTTCATTGGGGTTAACGCCATTGACTATTCTGGCTATCCCGATTGTCGTCCTGAATATATCGAAGCCTTCGAGACGATGGCGAATCTCGCGACAAAAGCCGGGACTGAAGGGGGACATCTGACTATTCACGCGCCTCTCATGAATTTGTCGAAGGCGGAGATCATAAAGAGGGGATGCTTGCTGGGTGTTGACTACAGCATGACCGTTTCCTGCTATCAGGCGGACGATGCCGGACTGGCCTGCGGCGTATGCGATTCCTGCCGGTTGCGACGGGCAGGCTTTGAATCGGCGAATGTCCCTGACGTAACGCGTTATCACGCAGGCTTCCGGCAGGCGACTGCTGTCTGATATTCAAACAGAAGTATTCAGCGTCCTGCTTGTTTCATGATTCCCTGGCTCTCTTCTGATTCACCTTTCCCTCCCCTGCACACCGCGCTCATTCAGCCCAACGGCCTGCTGGCAGTAGGAGGTGATCTCTCGCCGCATCGGCTTATCGAGGCATACAGCCAGGGAATCTTTCCATGGTTCAACGATGGGGATCCCATTCTCTGGTGGAGCCCCGATCCGCGCATGGTGCTGTTTCCCGGCGAGCTTAAAGTATCCCGATCGCTGCAAAAATCGCTGCGAAAGGGTAATTATGAAATCCGCATCGACAGGGATTTCACCCAGGTCATGCAGGCTTGCGCTGCACCGCGGCGGCACGATTGCGGAACCTGGATACAGGATGAAATGATTTTCGCCTATACCGCGTTGCATGAAATGGGCTTCGCCCATTCCGTGGAAACCTGGATGGACGGCAAACTGGTGGGAGGACTATATGGAGTTGCGCTGGGACGGGTATTCTTCGGTGAATCCATGTTCTCACGCGTTTCCGATGCTTCCAAAATCGCATTTGTGCACCTGGTGCGGCAACTGGAGCGATGGGGATTTGAAATGATCGATTGCCAGATGAAAACCGCCCATCTTGCGTCCCTTGGCGCGCGTGAAATCCCTCGCAAGGAATTTAGTCAAAGATTGAAAGAATTGGTAAACTATGCGGAACGAGGCGAAAAATGGTGTTTCGATCATGAGCAAGTTGAATGATCTTCCTGCATCCACGCTGCAGTTCTACACTACCGCGTCTTATCCATGCAGCTATCTCCCTGAGCAGCTGGCACGCTCGCAGGTAGCGACTCCCAGTCACCTGATCGACACCATTGTTTATGGCGGCCTCGTACAAGCCGGTTTTCGTCGCAGCGGGGCTTTTACCTATCGTCCTTTCTGTGACAATTGTCGCGCCTGCCTTCCGGTTCGTGTGGTAGTCGACGGCTTGACCCTCCGCCGAAACCAGCGCCGCTCCTGGAATCGACATCAGCACCTGGTTGCGACACAGCACGACTTATATTATCACCCCGATCACTACGCACTGTATCTCCGTTATCAGGCCCAACGCCACTCGGGTGGCGGCATGGACCGGGACAGTCGCGAGCAGTACCGGCATTTTCTGCTGCCCAGCAACGTCGATTCGAAACTGGTGGAATTCCGGGAAAACGGTATTTTACGGATGGTCAGCATCATCGATGAGCTGCCTGATGGAATATCGTCGGTCTACACCTTTTTCGACCCGGATGTGCCGGGCGCGAGTTTTGGTACCTACAATATACTGTGGCAGGTGCAGCAGTGCCGCGAATTGAAGCTTCCTTATCTTTACCTTGGCTACTGGATCAAGGATAGCCGAAAAATGGCGTACAAAGCGGCATTCAGGCCATTGCAAGCCTTGATCAACGGCCAATGGGAACCGCTGGAAAATCTCTGATCGCGCAATAGCATAAGCCGGACAACGTGTGCCTCGCGGGACACGACCTCGCAACCGGTCATACTGGTCGTGATCCACGTCTCATCCAGAAACACCCGCTTTCCCATATATTCTCTAACTCATATTGTATGGAACTTTAATACCGCAAACCATGGATGATGATCATCCTTTATATAGCCATTGTTATCGATCGCCAAGGTTTTCCTTGTTACGGAGTCGAGAACGTTAGCGCCGATGACTTCAATCTCACTACCATGCTTGGCGACTACAATGTCTGCATGGCTGTCATAACGAGAGGTGCGATCAAATAAAGAACGTGCCTTTTCGTGTGTCATATTCTTCCCCCTGCCATAAACAACGATATCCCCGATATCCGGTTGACTACCCTGTTCATCTATACGATATCCGTAGAAAGGGCTAAGCTTGCCGGTTTGACGGGCTGCAATAAAATGCCGGACGAATACCGAATGACTTTGTGCAAATGGGAACTCTGTCTTGGTAAAGCCCGCCTGCTTCATGATCGCAGACAGTCCCACAGCTGACCAATAGTAGCGATCATCCTGGATGTCCAGTAAAGAAGGAGAGCCTCCTCCAACCGCGCAATATGAATCAATAACGTATTTGGCAAAATCTGTCTCGTTATCTACATGGCCCTTGTAAGTTTCCCCGGTTGGAACCACCCAAGTCGGCTTTCCCCAATATTTCCACTCTTTCTCGGCGGAATCGACAATCGATTGAATCGTAGCTGGCATCTCGTATCCTCGCATTTTGTGGATGTTCTATTCAAATCCATTCAGGTTAGCCTCATTTTTACTAGGCTTACCAAAAAGGCCCTATATTCAGGTTTTCATGTTTATCTATCTTCACATTCTCTTGTCTTTTATCGGTATTCGGGTCTTGGGTCTTTCGTGCATACCACTCAACAAGTGCGTAGCCATCCTGATCGGTTTCCACTGAAATCGATTGATCCGTACCGGCATTGATGCGCGCTCCGTCCAATACGACTCGCCTATCCACCGTATTCAAGTCCCATACCCATAGATAAACATCTTCAATGAAGTCATTGTGAATTTTCACAGATCGTGCGGTCATTTCCATATCCTCCTAATTTAATACCCATATTTCTCTGTAAATCGCCAATTCAGGCAAACCACAACTGATATGCCCTCTCATACCTGCAGGGAACACCCTCTTCCCCGAAAGAGTGGCAGTGCGGATGATGCAACTTCGCTACACTGCACTCCTCTCCGCAAATTATCTTTGCGTTTAGATCACTAACCAAAATTGACTCCATATCCCTGTTCTTCGCTTACCTCGTGATCAGGAACGTCAGCGGACGCCATGGAAATTCCTATCTTCTACCCACTCGGTTGATGATCTGGATAGGCCCCAGAAACTCCGGCAGAAAACGGATGAGGCTTTCCTTCTGGATGAGGCTTTCCTTCTGTTCCGGGAATGCCTGTTCCAGAATGCCGGCGAACGTGGTGATTTCATTCAGTACTATCTTTTCATCTTTCGATAATGCGGTGATTCGTTGCAATGCAATTATCTGAGCGTGGCAACCCTTCAAGTCCGCCAGAGGCCGACACACATCGTTGACCTGCAGATCGGTATACTCTCCGTCACGCTTCCAGTATGCTCCAAACAGCATGCCGCCATCTCCCATCAAAGGACCGCGTGTGACATCCTCAATGGAGCGGAAAACAAGCACGAGATGAAACGAGGGGAGAGCAGAATCTTTCAGGCTATCATCCAGCCCTCGTAACTCGGGCAGGACGGCGTCGCTCCCATCCCTCACTTTCAAGTGCAATTTGTCTTCCGTTACCTCAAAGACAAAATCCGTGTTGCGGCCGGGCTGTTGCATACCAAAAGAGCCGATGAAGGTGAGCCATACCGGATCGGTGTACTCACTCAGCCTGATCCGGCGTACCTCAGCCTCGGGGCTGGGAGGACTGCTGCCGTCCAGATTTAGAACCATTTTAGTAGTAGGTTCATTGAATCCGCGCGGGAGCTCGGCTGGGTTCTCATGGCAACTGGACTTGCAGATCACGCGCCAGGTCAGGCGGTCAGGATTGCGGGCCTGCGCCAGAACCTGACAGCGCCAGCCTGGCGACGCATCGTCTCCCCATCGGCCCTTGTGCCAGCTGAGGACATATCGTTCGACGCGGATAGTACCCGTGGGAGGCATTGTTACCGTTACTGGTTTCTTGTCAGCACCATCTGGTTTCTTGCCCGCATCATCCTCGGGAATCTTAAACTGCACGCTATGAAGAATTCCCACCTTAACGTCGATGGCAAGATCGGGAATGACCGCGTGCTTCCCCTCAAAACGATTGACGAGATCATATTCGTGCCCGCCCTCTGGATTTGGCTGGATGAGCAAGCCAAGCTCGGTTTCGGGCAGCACTACGCGTCGCACCCGTGCCTTCGCCAGCAGCCAATGGCCACCGCCGTTTTCGGGCTGCACCACCATCGCGGTCTGCGCCACCTTGGCATTGGCGCCATCATCGAAGGTGAGGCCAAAGGGCGGTTTGGCTGCCAGGGACAGCGGCTTTTTCTCGCTCCATGGTGCGTTCTTGCCGTTCTTGCCGTGCATGATGGGATTGGTGCCAATTTCCTTGTATTTGCTGAGCCATGTCTCCATGAGGTCGAGCTCAAGGATGTCGCCTACCCCTCCTATCCGGGCCAACTCGTCGGTGCGTCGGATCGCTTCGTCAAAAATCAGGAGCACGCCATTGGCTTCACGCACAAGCGGAGCGGTATTCGCATATGTGGCCGTCAAAGGAATGCTATGGCGCAGCACCGGCGTGGGTAACCGTGCATTTTCTCCGGGTTGGCCGCAGCCGGGGACGATCTTCCCATCGCCCCAGATTCGGCGCTCCAGCTTGGCAGGCGTGTCGCCCCCCAGCTTGGGATTCAGCCACTTGCGGAAGCGTACAACTGGCCGGACGAACAATGCAGTGTAGCGGCTGGTCCGTCCGCTCGCGGGCAACTCCTGGCGGTAGAAAAGCTGATCAGGACCGGTCATCGTCCATTTATTCTTATCATCAAAAGATGAAGCCAATGAAGTATCGATGATTTCCCGGAAAGACCCGATCCCGGCCAGCGATGGCAGCCATTCGTCCAATTTCGCATGCCCTGATGGAAAGTCGATCGGATAGCCTGTCCAATGCCACTCATGCCTCTGCGCGTGTACGCCCTTGACCCATGGAATCCACTGATCGGCATTCGGGAAGGCGATGCTTGCCGTCAACAGATGGGTTGATGTTCCTCGCGTATCCTCGCTCGGTGCCATCAGTTGCACCTTGACTTCGCCATCAGGCTCCTTCCACTCGGGAATGGTCTCGAACCAGTATTCTGCCGGCCCGAAGGCTTTGAAACCCTTGAGCTCTTCGAAATCTCCCCTCGAAGTATCCACGTTGAACTGTATGCCATCGACGAAGCGCCAATCTGTGCCCCAATCTGTGTCAATTCCGAAGTATTTCTGAGAAACCAGCGAAAAAATCCGGATGCGGACGAACTCGCCTTGGGGGAGCAGTATTATCGCCTTGTTTTTCTCTTTTTCCCCAAATTTGAGTTTCCCGTCGGCAGAAACAGCCTTCACTTCCAGTTCGAGTTTGAAGGAAGCGAGTTCCAGCTTATCCTCCAGCTTATCCATCTGCAGGCGTTCAAAATCAAAGCGCCCGAATTCTGATCCTGATCTCGGAGACCATATCTCGATGCCAATGGCGGTAACCGCGGGGTGATACCGCGGCTTTTCCTCATTGGATGAACCCTTCTCCTTCTTCTCCTTTTCGCGGAACTGCTCCACGAAGTCAGCGAGATCATCCGAAGTTATACTTTCATTCTTGAAGCACTCATCCGATGCCTGGTCTCGCTTTTCCAGATCGATCAACACGCGATCCGTGTTGATCCAGCGTTCGATGAAGGTAAAATGTGCCGTGGGGGGAATGAAGTGCAATGTGCAGGAACCATAGGCGGCAGGGAAAATCTTTTCCTTTTTCTTGCCCCCTTCCGATTCCAATTCCTGAGGGTGAGCAAGCAACGCCACCTTCATGGGCGAGCCCGCGTCTTTTTCTTTGCTGCTACGGGCAGGATGATCCTGCCAGGCATGCGCCTGCGTTTCCTCGCTGAGCTCATAGTAATTCTCATCCGGCACCTTCTCCAGGGAAGGGGCACCCGGCGGCTCGGACGAACGGTAGTTGAAGAGGGCCCCGTCCCCTTCTTTATGATTTTTAAAGATTTCCAGTTCTCCGGCCAGCTGCAGTTCAGCCACACCTCCAGCGGAACGGTGGCAGTGGTCTGGATCGACCACCCCACCCGCGTTGTCCAATGGCGTCGCTACCGCTTTGTAGAGGAGCCCGTATCCCAGGAGCGGGAGATTGCCTTTCGGCTCATCATCTTTCGGCTTATCATCTTTCGGCTTATCATCTTTCGGTTGTAGGGAAAGCCAGGCAAACTCGACCCCTCCGAAACCATCTTTGTCCTCCCCAGCCTCACCGTCTTTTTGGTCCTTCCCGTCTTTCGGAAAGAACAGGGTGGTGGCAAGAGGAGCACCCTCGTACTCGACCGACAGCAGCAGCTCACCGTCATTCGAGGTGGCGCCAACGGTCTCATGCATCCAGACCGTCTGGCCTCCTTCTCCTTTGGTTTTCAGCCAATCCCAATTACCATCCTTGTCCCTGAAGCGCAGCGCGGTGTCGGTCAGCCAGGCGGCCCTTTTCAGATTGGGGATCCATCCACTCGTGGACTGGATGCCCGCGCACAAGGCGATCGCATATCCCCTGATTTCCTGAACCAGCCGTTTCTGTTTTTCTGGGCTTGAGCCCACGAAACTGCTGAAGTCCAGGCGCAGCCCCCGGTCGCGCGGCCGGCTGCGCGAGCGCTGCACGGATCTCTGCATGAACTTATGCCAGTCCTTGGCCCTGTTTTCAACAATGCCGCGCAGGCCATGCTTATCCAGCGACTCATAGAACCTGTCGTCGTCCAGTTTGGTCTTAATGTTTTCCATGGTCGCATTCACCAGCGATTGCAACCGTATGTCATCGACCTGCGCTTCAAGGTTTTCCGGATCGAGGGTGTGAACGATTTCATCCGCCGCATCCCACTGCGTTTGCGTGATTCCAGCGCCCCGGGCGCGAACCCAATGGTCGCCGCGCACTTCACCGTACGTAAGCAACTTTCCTTTTAGGGTTTTCCACGTCGCCTCATCCAATCCCTTTTCAAGTTGCGCCGAGAGAGCACATGCCAGCCAGGGGCCATAGAATTCGGATGCTTGGTCATCGAACAGTACTGCGCCGGAGGCGGAGAGCCATTTCTTTTTGAATTCCTCGACAGTCAACCCTTTGCCCTCCGAGGTTTTCCCCTTCTTCAGGTCCTCGAAGTCTTTAAGCTTCCGCTCCCAGCGACCGATATCCGCTGCCGTCCATGTCCTGCCGCCCAAGGCCGTACGCGGCCTTGCAAGTATCTCAGCAGCCTTGATCAGCGCGACGGTTGCCGACTTTGAGTCCTTGTCAAACTGTATTCCTTGCAGGACTGTTCGCAGCGTGCGCGCCAAAGCGGCATTTTTTTCGAAGAATTCCAGCACGTTGACGTCTTTTGCATCGGATTCATGGCCGGTCCCCAGCGCTTCCCATAGGAGATTCAGCAGGGCCTGGCATACTGTCGGGTGGACCTCTGGTGGTGCTGAGGAGACTTCTGGTGATGATGTTGAGGGAATGGGCTCTTGCATGGACAGTACCGTGTCGGCTTTTCCGGTCTCGATCCAGTAGCGGAGGATCTGTGCCGGCAGCAGGTAACTCCACACTGCTTCGCGCACGGAGGAGCGCGAAGCGAGACCCTGCGACAATTCAAGTTTAGGTTCAGGTTCGGATCCGGCTGGCGATTCTCTGGATGGAGCATCCTTGGACTGTATCTCCCCTGCCAGGCAGAGAAACGCTACGGCTTCGGAATTGTAGGAGGCAACCACTTCCTCTTTCTTGCCGCCGGTGAGGGTACCGTCCCCGTCTGTCGGTACTGGGCTATGGCTTTTCATTATTAACCTATCGACGTCGACGAGGGACGTGGAAGTAATTTCAAATTCCGGAAAGCAGGCGAAGTGGGTAATGCTGCCAGTCTTGTCGCTATCGATGGACGCGAAGAAGCTCAGTTTCAGCACCGATTCAGACATCAGGGCCGGCCAGTGCGTGAGGGGCGCAAGCGAGTGCACATGGCTGCGTGCTTGCTTGGCCCCGAAATCCTCCAGGCCTTGGGAAAAAGGGAAACTGCAATTTGTTCCAGCCTCAGCAACCTCTTTCCGGATCCCATCCCTGAGTGCCTTCAAGTCACTATCATTCAAGCTCTGCTTCGTACCTGATACAATCTCAGCTACACCTTCGTCGAGCTGTAACCAGGTACTGTCCTTTTTTTTTCCAAACCATTTCCAACTGGTCTTCTCCCAATACCATGGGTAGAGAAGTTCCCCTAGCTTCTCATCGGCATTCTCCAAGTTCGGACCACGGAGGTCCGGGTTCGCCCCGTCGGGCTGGGTATCTCCTGGCTTCTCCCGATAGAACCAAGGTCGCCCAAGGTTGACGCTGAAGAAGTGCCTGCCCCCCGTTTCCGGTTTCAGATGCGGGCAGTGCTCGACGATGACGATCCATCCATAGCGTGTCTTTTGGTCTCCCATGTCATCCCTCTATCTTGTGATTGACCTCGCGGCGGACATGCAAGGTGTAGCACCAGCAGATTTCCACCTTGACATCCAGGGTGCCGCGCCCCTCCATCTCGCCATTCTTGTGCTCGGCTTCCAGCAGCAACAACACGGAGGCATTGCACATGCCCAGAATGCGCGCGCTCCCCGTGATGGAAAAGCCCACTCGCAGCGAACCGCCTGACTCGGAGATTTCAGCGTATGCGAACAGCAGCAGGGCGAACGAGCCTTGCGCGACGCCAGAGATATTGATGGCCCTGATGCAGCCCAGGGCCAGACCTACGCTCGCTGAATACCGGACTGGAATTGTATCTGTGTCCTGTCCCTGTCCCTGGTATGCCGCGCGGGCTTCCAGCCACATGCCGCCGCCCAGGTAGCCGATCTGCACCCAGACCGGCGCGGTTCTGGAGCCCACCGAAACGGTCGCGGTCAGCCCGAACTGGCCGCTTTCGGCCATTCTCATGCTTAGCCCGGAGGTGATCTTCATCGGTCCGATCTCGACGGCTCCCAAGGGCCCCAGGACGACATCGGTCACCATTGAAGCGCGTGCGCCAACCGGGATGCCGCGCGAATCCTTCTCGATTTCGACCGCCGGGGGCAGCTTCGGAGTGAAGCGTTTGACGAATTCGTCGATGAATTTGAGTGCAGGGTGCAATTCCACCTTGCTAGGCTCGATGTCGAACCTGAACGACGAACCATCGAAGCGCACGGTGACCTCGCGAAACTTCGCCAGCCCCGCTCCACCGAACTGAAGCCCCCAGTCAGCTGTCAGCCGCGCATCAGTCGTCGCCTTGCGGTTTCCGTCGAGATCGACCCGCACCTCGCTGTCTGCGAGCAGCTTCATCTGCGCGAACGTTACCGACAGCCCTGCAAATTCGAAGAGAGGCCGTTCCTCAGGGAAGAACGCATTCACTTTCGTTGTCACCCAGGCGGAGCGGGCCGCCTCATCCACGCCGTGGGTAATTTTTACCTGCTCCGACTCCATCTGCGGCAGACGGAACCCCTTCAGCAGACCGCTGAAATCGATACCCGCGAAATTCCTGAATACCTGGTCGAAATCAAGATTGTCAAATCTGGGAACGAGCTGGTCTAGCAATTCACGGCAGGGCACGGTGATCCCTATTCCCTTCAGCCCGGAATCGATTTCCCCCAGCTTGGCGGCAAAGGGCGAGGTCTCGATCTGGTTTCTGAAGTCATCGAAGAGGTATTCGGCCCGGTCCGCATTGAAGGTCAGGGTCGGCAGCGAAGGCAGCTCGCCCAGCGCCTTCATCAGCTTGATCGCTTCGCTCGCCTGGCCTGCAAACTGAGGAGCCTTTTCCCTCACTGTCTTCTCGAGCTCGGCCAGCTGCTGGCGCGTTTGTCCATCCAATATCTCATTCACTTGATCTGTCAGCCACGCTCTGATCTCATCCTCGGCGAGCCGGAGCTGCTCGCGGGCACCAGATATGCCCTTTTCAATCTCGCTGCATTTAATGCCACCAATGGCCTCGAGGGTCTCTCCCCTGCGATTGGCAAGCCAGTCCGTTGTCGCGCCCTCCTTTTCCTTCAAAAGCGAGACTACGTCCTTTCCCAGATCGATGGCGCCCGCGGCCATTGCCTGCAACCCGCCGTCAGCAATGACGGCCAACGAATACAACTTGGGATTTTTAATATCCCCGAGACTCTTGACATTCCCGATATTCTTGTCGACCTCGGTGCGCCATTTCGATGCAAGATCGTCCACTTCCTGGCCGGCGGCATGCCGGGCGGCATCGTGGATCCTCTTGATAACGTCAATTGCGTCGCGGAGGGCCTGAACGATCTGAGCGGCCTCATCGTCAATTTTTTTGGATGCTGCATCGAGATTCCTGAGGATATTTCTTACAAGCTCCTCCATCTGGATTTGGAGTGTTTGCAGGCATTCTTCGAGTTTAACGGAAGCTTTTTTCACTCCCTCCATGGAATCTTTTTCCACTCCCTCCACAATTTCCTGAACTTTTTTGCTGAGGGTGTGGATTTTGTCTTTCAACTTCGACCGTGCCGCTTTAAAGGCCGTATTTCCATCATCAAGAAGATTGCTGATCAGCCGCACGGCGCATTCCAGCTGCCGGACCGGTGGGCCCACCACGGCATGCGACCGCACTTTCTGCAAGGCGCTAAGGGCATCCTTGCAGGCAGTCTGCGCAACATCCCACTTTGGCTCTTTTGGCTCTACCGCCTCTACCAGTTTCTTCGTGGCAGCCGACAGCTTCTCCAAAATGGAGGTGAGTGCTTCGCCATCGTGTGGTCGGACGATGGGGTCACAGAAACCCTTCAACTGTTCTTTCTGCATTTTCAGCAGAGCGGCTATCAGCTCCCGGGCCGATTTGATCTGGCTCTGCGCCGCAGCTTTGATCCCCTTTAACTTATTATCATCGGCTCCAGCTCGCGCGGCTTCCAGGCGCAACTGCTCCAGGTCGGCCAGCACCCGGTCGAAGGGTGCCCGCAGTGAGCGCTCGTAGTTATGCAACTGCTGCCGCATGCCGTCTACTTCGGCTGTGAAGGGACCGATTCCTCCCAGCGCATTCGGCAATTTAAGGTCATCCAGACCCTTGACCAGCTCGTTGCGTGCCTCGTCGAACACCTCCTTGATCTCTGACTGTAGCTGTCCCTTGATTTTTTCGCAGTCTTCGCCAGCCCTCAAGAGCTGCTCCGCCGCCCGTGTAAGGAGGGCATCGGCCTGCGCCTGCAGCGACCGCGCCGCATCCAGTCGACTGGCTGCCTGCGTGACCTGCTTCAGTTGCTTAAAGGGATCCTGAGGATTGTTGGATTCCTCGGGATTCAATGCCTTGGCGAGGGCCGTCGTATCCGCTGTCGTGGCGGCGGTTCTGGCGAGCGAGACGACGTCCAGCGCTGTCAGCATCTGCGTCTTGCCGCGCTCATGCTGTAGATCCACCTTGCCATCGCTTCGGATGGCGAGATCGAAGCGGGGCCTGCGCGTCGCGCCCAGGCGCGGCGAGGGCATACGCCTGCTTTTGAGCACCTTGGACGGGTCGTCATTAACTCCGCTCAGCGGCAGACGGGCAAGGACGTCAGGGCAATCCACGCCTGCCTGGGCCTTCCATTTATCCGGATCGTCACCTGTTCCCGCCTCGGTATTGGTGTAGAAAAACAATTGGTCGGGTTCATCGAGCCAGCAACGCGAGATGTCGCTCCCGGATGCGCGCGCCTGCAAGGCGAGTCCCGGCTTGGGATAGGAGCCGGTATGATCATTCGCGTTCCACAGCGGTATCTCGTAGCCGTGCCCGAGGTCCCGGCCCCAGGCGCCGTTGACGTAAACCCGTGGGGTCACGAATTCGCTGGCCACGAGGAAGGCAGCGCGATTGTCATCCTTCTGCTCCTCGTTGCCGAAGCGGCGAATGATCTCGATGGGCTCGACATATTCCTCCGTCTTGCGCAGAACCGGCCAGCCAAGCGTGGATTTTTTCTGGTCATCAGCGGCCGGGCCGAATGTCTGCTCGTCCTTGAACTGCTTGCTATAGACGGTGCTGCGCTCGTAGACGATGACGTGCTTGGCCTTGTTCCAGAGCACTCCCACGCGCCCGATGCGCACCTTGATCAGCCGGCTCAGCTGGCCGAAGGACGATTCGGCAATGAAGGTGGTGCGCCCCTCGTCGAAGGACGCGCTCATCTGCCCGCTGGCTCCCAGCGCGCTGAAGGCCAGGGATTCTATCCTGCCCCGCGTGGCGGTCGGCGTCCTGAGCACCGCCACCAGCTCGGAGGCGAATTCGATGGTGTGCACCACCCCGGCAGGAATCGACCCATCATCCCCCAGCATCTTGCCCCAGTTTTCTGTTGCGTTGAGGAAGGCGGATATGTCCTTTTTTTGCTGAGGCGTGAGATCGGTTCCCACATGCTTAGGGTTGGGAGGGTCGGCAGTAATCCATTGGACAAGCGGGTTCGCCAGCGGCGGTGCGCCGGATTTAGTGCCGCGAATCGTGAATTTGACGCCTTCCATCAGCCCCAGCCCGCCTTGCGGGGACCAGGGATCGTACACATGAAACTGAGCCAGGCGCGCGGCGAAGCTTGCCTTGGCAGCTGCCTGGGCCACGCGCAGCATCGCCAGAGAACGAAGCATCGAATCGCTCTGAACCTCGCCCGCATAGGCACCCGCCTCACTGGAGAAGGCGCCTCGCAGCCAGCGCTCAAAAGGACGGTCTGCTTTTTTCTCCTGCAGATCCACCTGCTGCGGATCCACCTGGTCAGGGAGCGGTTCGAGGTTCTGCGCCGGTCGGCCCAGCATCGAGGCCGTCTCGGTAATGCGGATGTCGGGCAGGCCCTCGTCGGACGCCTGGAATCGCGCCTCGACCGGATAGACCATTTCGGTGGTGAAGGCGTGGACTCTTGCATTGGAGAGCACCGCGCCCAGATTGCCCGGCGACTTGTTGTAGCGCCGCTCCCGCACGGAAGGGCGGACGACGATCTGAGTTGGCGGGGCAAACCGGTACGGCAGCGGCTTCTTCGGATCGAGCCATGGTTCCGGGATATCTTTTTCGGATTGCCAGAATCGTACCCCTCGCTCCATCGCTTCGCCCACTGCCTGTGGCGGAAAGGTCACACTCGCCGTTGTGTCTGGAACGCGCCATTGCTGTCCTTCCGGATCATTGCTGGCCCATGTGGCGATCAAGGTGCCGCTCTCTGGATCGATATCCGCTGGCTGCACGACACCCACGAAGAACGGTCGCATCTGCATGACGACGGATTCGTCGCCCAACGGCGTCTGGTCAGTCGAATGGACTTCCACCTTTGTGATGGCGTTGCGCCCGGGCATGGCGCGATGCGTAATGCGCACTTGGCAAGGGCGCCCACTTTTTTGACCGACTGTATCTTTGGGAAAACGCAAAGGCTCCGAGTCTCTCTGCAGGCTGTCCTCATCCTCGTTCAATGTGCCCGACGCCGCGTCCAGGTCCCGGCCGGCCGCATCCGCGGCGGGTGAAACGCGCACCCGGCAGTTGTCGACGGTCAATACGCTTTCGGGGTAGATGTCGCATTTGTCCTCGGTCCATTCACCCCGGAGGATCCATTGCAATTCCGCCCTACCTGCGGTATTCGCGCCATCGAAGTTGAATTCCAGGGAGCCCCACACCTGCCATCGGTCATGTCCTCCGGTATGCTCAACACGTCCTGTTGCATTCCATTCACTCAGCCAGTCAGGGTGCTCATCGAGCGGCTTGCAGGCTTCCTTGAATCGGTTTGCCCAGTCGGACAGGTCGTTATTATTTGGAACGGTCGGCCAGAAAATTGAATGCTTCTTCCGGATGCTGCCGTAAAAAATCAGGATATCGGCGGAGGGAATCGGAGGTTGGAGGGCATTTCCCCGCACCTGCCACGGGAATTGGGCACGGACTGGTATATCAAGCACTGCTCCCTTCTCATCACGATAGTTCAGATGTATATGCCGCAGCCTGGCTTTGGCGTTGTCTTTAGTCGTTGCAGGGTTAGGTAGGTCGAAGACCAGTATAGGCTGTATCTCGCCCAACAGTTCTTTCTCTTCGTCTTCATTCGCATCGTCGTCGAAATAGACCAGGGGTAGCGGCATCAGCGGCTGTGCGGACCGTTGAGAATGCCAGCCTGCGAGCGCGGCCCTCACCAGCGGCCTGCACAGGAGCAAATCCCGAAGGGGCCATGCATCGAGACGCTTCGGAGTTAGATCTTTGTGATTAAGCGGATTCCATTGGACGATTATCCGCCAAAACTGCTGCCCTTCGGAAAGCCTCCGGCCAAGGAATACTGGGCAAACAGTCCACGGTAAAGCGGCGCTAAGTATGCTGTTCTTTAGCGTCAAAAGCTTCAACCCTTCAGCTGCCACACCGGGGGCGGCGCCCACAGGCGATTCTAGGACTCCTGTTGGGACGACCAGCAAAAAAGAATCATGCGAGATCGAAATATCATCTGTCATGCCTATGTGCATGAAATGATCCCATCCTGTATTCGACCAATGCATAGGTTCCGTGATACCGAGCTGCTCCAGCGGAAAGCCCTTTCCATTACCTTTCAGTTTGAGTTCAATATTCGCACTCTTGGATTGTTGCAGCCATTGCCCGCGTTTCCCTATCAGCGGGTTATCCTCCTTGAACCATCCTTTTTTGCCCGGAATTTCGATTTTCCAGTCTCCGCCCTCGAAGTGCAGTGAAATCTCGATCTGATGCACGCCTTCATAGGATGGGACCGGGGATGGCACCTTCAGCACGACGGTGGGGGAAGGGGCGTGCAGTACCACCTTTGCGATGAGCGTGCCGGCAAAAGTGATGCTTTGACTCGACCCTATGCCAAGGCGAAGTGAGCCGGTGAACGGGCCCACGTATATTTGCTCGACGCCAGGGAGATCTTTGCCTTCATAAGAGCGTGTCTGCTCCTGTGATAATTTCGTGCCCCTCAGGGCGGTAAGATCGATGATCATGAGGTCCCCTTTTCTTTTTCTTGAAAGGCGCTTAAATGTAAAGTGACATTTATGTGGCTGCTGGCGACGCCGGTTGCTGCTCTGGAAGCTTGAATCCCAGATAGGTGCCAGAACTGATACCCATCAAGGCGAGCAGCGTAGTATCAAAATCCGGCATTGCAAGATATTCCATGACTTCACCGACGAACACAAAACCTAAAACAAGTGTCCAGACACCCATCTGCACGCGGTGAAAACTCCATCCGCTTTCGTCCGAAAACAAATCGTCCAGGAAGGTTCGGCTACTGACCGCGGTTTGCTGGCCTCTTGCCGTCTCACTCTTTTCTTTCAGGCCGGGTAGCTGCGCTTTTATGGTACGTAGCTCGCCCTGGAGCTGCTCAATCGTTCTGGACAGGTCTGTAGATTGTTGTTTCTTCACCTCTATCAACGCCAAGCTGCCTGGATCTGATGAGCTTAATTCCTTGATCGATGTTTCGAGTTGCTTACGTTCCTTTATCTTCGTTTCGATTGAAGTTTTCAAGTTGTCTGCGGCTGTTTGTTTTTTACCTTCAGATTCGACCACAGCGCGCGCACTCGCTCTTTTACTGCTATCGATTATTGCTGCTCCTAAGGTTGTGCCTGAGGCAATTCCGATCAGTGCGAGGATGGATACAGGAATCGTGGGCAGTTCTCCGATGGCAAGCCAGATAAAAAGGAAAGCAGCGATCACCAAGAAAAACCAGAAAGCCATCTGAACGCGAGCGAGGCTTAAAGCTGGCGTACTGTCCTCGATTATTCCTCTATCACTGAATAAACCTTGCTTATATCCGGCTCCATACAAGATCAAGATAACGCCCATCACTACGCAATAGACCACCAGTCCCTTACTGGACCATCTCACCAAGGTTAATGTGGCATCAGACTTGAGCGGAGATCCATCTTCGAGGCCGATGCTCACATCGATGGTCTGCTTTCTTTTCCATGTGTCCCCAAAACCAAATAGCGTGGTCCAAAGAGTCTTTTGTCCCTTGTTGTCGCGATATTCGGGAAGTTCATCTCGATGCAGCAGTTTGAATTGAAGTTCATCATCGGGACCGAATAGGGGGTTCACCCCTTTGAGTTCCATCCGATTCAGGAAGAGATGTATTTTTTTTTCCTGACAGGATGTCACGTCTTTACAATGAGCACGCTGTCTTTCCTTAAGAGCAGGAAGGTTGTTAACCTTTACTCGAATTATTTGACCTAAGGTCACCTTTTTTTCCGCGGTATTTTTTTCAAAAATGCATTTGTTATCGACATAAACACATGCACCCTCGACCATTGGTTCTGCAGAGTTTCCGGCATTCCCCGTGCTATTCGATGGGTCAGCAGCCACGACGGAAATTGGTAGCATTAGGAAAAGGAAAGATAGTACAGCCAGGGAACTCATATTCTTTTTATTCATATCTCACTCTCCGCCATTTTTGTTCTTGATAAATGAATGCTTCTTCAGCAACTCATGTTTTATTTATAGATGAGAAAAAGAAGAAAAGTTTTTCTTCTTCCATTTATAATGAAGAGCATATTTATCAACTATAAAATCACCCATCAATTCCGTCATTTCAGGTCGAAAATCAGGCTTTTTCCGGCAAAATTGGGTAAAAAATCATGGTCTTTGCCAACATTATCGGCCGAAGGATTTCTCGGATCATGACAAGTAGGCATGTGCTGCGGAGCGCAAGAGTCTGGAAGAAGAGCAATTGGCGAGAGCGAGTATTCGTAGAAAACTCGTCGTCCTGTCGTCCCTGTTCGAGCACCTGCGCGAATCCAATTCAGTGAAGCGCCAGGTAGTGAATGGTAGCGGGGAAAGATATCGGTGATAGGCGATGCCTAGGCGCGTTGTAATGCTCCCGATGCCGACGCCCACGCGCTCAGGCAAATGCGAGCGGGCAAATGCGAGCGGTCATACTGTCTATCCTGCTCTATCATGGAATCCGGCAGGGGGAGTTGGTCAAAACTCAAGGTGAAGGATTGCAATCAGACTGCCGAGATGTGCCTTATTTGCACATCAAGGGCAAAGGTGAGAAGATGTGCTTTGTGTCAACGCTTTAACCAGCTTTATTAGTTTTCCGCAGCTTCCCCTGAAATTCACCGCTTCTCCTTTCGGATAGCCGCTGCCCGTTTAGCCAGCGGCTCAGCCTTATGGGGATAACCGATCTCCCGATACAGCTGCGCCAGGTTTTCCAGGCTCGTCGCCACATTCGGGTGATCCGGGCCGAGCGTTTCTTCAGAGATGAGCAGCGCACGGCGAAACAGCGGCTCGGCGTGAGGGTATTTACCCTGGTCTTTATACAGTCCGCCGAGATTATTCAAACTCAAGGCGAGGTTGGGATGATTCGGTCCGAAAGCTCTTTTCGTGATTGCAAATACACGCTTGTATAAAGGTTCAGCTTTCGCATACTGCTTCTGGGCATTGTAAAGCAAGGCGAGATTATTGAGACTCATGGCCAGATTGGGATGGTTGGGGCCTCCCGTTTTTTCCAATATCGCCACCGCCCGTTTGAGGAGGGGTTCGGCCTGAGGATATTGTCCCTGCGCCTGATATAACTGCGCCAGATTGTTCAGGCTTGCCGCGACGTTGGGATGCTCCCCTCCGAATGCTTTCTCATCGATCGCCAGCGCACGCTTGTAAAGCGACTCGGCCTCCGCATAATCCCCTTTGTTGCGGTACAGCATGGCCAGATTATTCAGTGTTGCGGCCACTTCCGGGCTTTCTGCGCCCAATGATTTTTCAAAAATTGCCTGCGCACGCTTGAGAAGAGGCTCCGCCTCCTTGTAGTGTCCCTGGGCACTCTGGATCATGGCAAGGCTGTTGAGGCTGGTAGCGATATCCGGATGGTCCGGCTCCAGCCCCTGTTCCGCGGCCTGCAACGCTTTCTTCGCCGCTACCGCCGCGCCTTTATAGTCTCCCTGCTGATAAAATGTTTCCACCTCATCGTTGAGCTTGTCCCATAATGTGGCGGCGTGAGCAGTTCCCGAAAATAAAATGAGAACCAGGATCAAAGAAAGGTGCTGCAACTTCATGAATGCTCCTGTTCAAGACGGATGCAACCGATATCACCGGGTATGGTCTTCAATATGACGGGCATGGCGTCTGAAGCCCGGCTGTTATCACAGATCACAGACCCCGGTATAGACCGGATCAGGTAACAAGCGTTCACCCCGCCGTTCACCCTGTCGGCAATGGTAAAATGAATGATGCTCTACTCATTGCTCCGCCCGCTGGTATTTGCCCTCGAACCCGAAACAGCGCATCGTATTGCCTTCAATGCGATGGAGGCGGCCCATCGGCTTGGGCTCTACCATGCGCATTCCATGCCCTGCCAGTCCCGCAGCATAATGGGCCTGACTTTTCCCAATCCTGTCGGACTGGCAGCGGGGCTGGACAAGAACGGCGAACATATAGACGCGCTGGCGGCTCTTGGATTCGGATTTATCGAAATCGGCACGGTCACGCCCCGGCCACAGCCGGGAAATCCGAAGCCCCGATTGTTTCGCCTGCCGCAGGCCAATTCCATTATCAACCGCATGGGTTTCAATAATAACGGTATCGAGTGCCTTATCGCAAATGTGAAGACGATGAGCTACAAAGGTATTCTGGGGATCAACATCGGGAAAAACTTCGACACGCCGGTAGAAAAAGCGGTGGATGACTATCTGACATGCCTGCGCAAGGCCTATCGCTATGCCAGTTATATCACCGTCAACATTTCTTCTCCAAATACCCCTAATCTTCGGCAACTGCAACAGGCCACCGAGTTGGATTCCCTGCTTGCCACGCTGAAACTGAATCAGCAGCGTCTGGCCGACGAACATGGGAAATACACCCCACTCGTGGTGAAAATCGCTCCTGACCTCGAGTTGCCGGAAATCGATTCCATCGCCGCGCTGTTGATGAAGCATCGGATTGACGGTGTTATTGCCACCAATACCACTCTTTCCCGGGCGGGTGTGGAAACACTCCCCCATGCGCGGGAAGCTGGCGGATTGAGCGGGGCGCCGCTTGCAAAACGTGCGACGTCAGTCATCGCGCGCCTTCATCATGCCCTGCAAGGGGTTCTGCCCATTATCGGAGTGGGGGGCATCATGGATACGGCCGGTGCTACCGAAAAAATCGAGGCCGGCGCCAGCCTGATACAGATATATAGCGGTCTCGTTTATCGCGGCCCCCATCTGGTACGTGAGATTGCACAAGTGCTGTGCAGTGCAGATGGGAGGCGGGCGGATGTTGCGGGTGCAGCATGAAAGAAGTTTCTCTGGCAGAGGAAATTGATGCCTTTCTTCCGCAAACCCAGTGCCGTCAGTGCGGATTTTCGGGTTGCCGGCCTTACGCCGAAGCAATTGCAGAGGAGAGGGCACAGATCAACCAGTGCCCTCCTGGCGGAGAAGACGGCATCCATCAACTGGCTCGACTACTGGGGGTAGAGCCCCTTCCTTTGAATACAGCCCATGGCGTGTTCAAACCGAAAGAGGTGGCATTGATTGATGAGCAAGCGTGCATAGGCTGTACCTTATGCATACAGGCCTGCCCGGTCGATGCGATTGTGGGGGCGGCAAGACAGATGCATACGGTTATTTCCGGGGAGTGCACCGGCTGTTCATTATGCCTCGAACCCTGTCCGGTAGACTGTATCCGGATGGTTCTCCCGAACGAGCGTTCTTCAAGCATAGAGATCGGCCTCCACGTTTCGTGGACTGAACCGGACCATCAAGACTACGAGGTGGAGAAGGTGGAAAGGGTGGAAAGGGTGGAAAGGGTGGAAAGGGTGGAAAAAAAGAAAGCAGCTGATCGCGCACGCGCGCGCTACCAGTTGCGGTTGCAGCGGCTGGAACGCGAGAAACGCGGAAGGGAGGAAAGGCTGGCAAAAAGAACCGAAGCAACAGCTACCGTGGCGCGTTTATCATCCGCGGCCAGTCTGAAAAAAATCACCATTCGGGCGGCGCTGGAGCGCGCAAAGGCTGCCAGGGCACAGGCATCGCCCGGAATATCAAAAAAAGAGGCCTGAGTGACAGAATGTCAGATATTCCCGGTGGCTCATGAATTCAAGCATACGGCGTGAGATTTTTACCCGTTTCAGGGCCGCCAATCCTCATCCTACCACTGAGCTGGAGTACAACTCCCCATTCGAACTGCTGGTAGCAGTGGCGCTCTCCGCCCAGGCAACCGACAAAAGCGTGAACCTTGCCACCCGCAAGCTCTTTCCCAGGGCCAACACGCCCGAGGCGATACTTGCGCTGGGGGAGGAAGGGTTGAGGGAATATATCAAGAGCATCGGCTTGTACAAAACGAAAGCAAGGAACATACTTGCAGCCTGCCGCATGCTCATTGAGCAGTATGGCGGAAAAGTGCCCCAAACGCGGGAGCAGCTGGAAGAACTGCCGGGTGTGGGCCGCAAGACCGCAAATGTGTTACTGAATACTGCCTTTGGTCAGCCCACTATTGCGGTGGATACACATATTTTCCGTGTGGCCAATCGTACCGGAATCGCAAGGGGAAAAAACGTACTGGAAGTGGAGTCAAAGCTCCTCAAGTGCGTGCCGAAAGAATTCCGGCATGACGCTCACCACTGGTTGATTTTGCATGGACGCTACACTTGCGTGGCAAGAAAACCAAAATGCGCGATCTGCCTGATAAACGACCTGTGTGAATACGAGTCAAAAAACTTTGAGGATGCTCCTCGGTAAAAAACTTGATATTCAATCCTTCCAGAGACCAGGCGCGGCAATTCTTTTTTGAAACCTGGCGCAAATACAAGCAGCGGGAAATGCTCAGCGCGATGGAGCACATGGCGCTTGAGGTGATTTTGCAGCACCCGGAATACCATGCATTGCTTGATGACGTGGAACATCATCAGGATAAGGATTACCTGCCTGAAATGGGCGAAACCAACCCGTTTCTGCACATGGGGATGCATATTGCCATCAAAGAGCAGCTTTCAATAGATCAACCGGCAGGAATCCGCGCGCGATTCGAGCGTCTGCTGAAGAAAACCGGCAACGAGCATACCGCCATGCACCATACCATGGAATGCCTGGCAGAAATGATCTGGCAGGCACAACGAAACCAGACCACGTATGACGTCATGGTTTATTTCGAATGCCTGGATAGACAGGAAATCTGATATTCGAAGCGACGTTGTTGGACGCTTCAGCGGGTTGTTCGAGTGTCAGGCAGGCGATAAGAAAGCCTTTCCTGAGATTTTGCTGTCCGTGTCCTTCCATCGAAGGGTTCTGAACGAAGGGTTCTGAATGAAGTCCCCTGAACAGTTCTCCGCGGAGCGCATTGAAGCACCCGCGGGACTTTATTCAGAGGTTCCAATCAATACTTCGTTTTGAGGCCTTTCTGGGTAGCAAAGTAAGCAGCTACGTTTTCGATGTCTTCCTTGCTCAGAGCTGCAGCCATGCCGGCCATCACAGGATCTTGCCGAACCCCGGATTTATACTCATTCAAGCTCTTTTCGAGGTAACTCGCCTGCTGCCCGGCCAGTATCGGAAACGCCGGGGCAGGACTATTGCCATCCGGGCCGTGACAGGCGGCACACACCTCCGCCGCTTTTTTCTTTCCCGCTTCTATATCCGTTGCCATTCCCTGGCTGGAAATCAGCATTAAGGCTGCGCTTGCAGCGCCAATAATAAGATGTTTCATGAGGCTTTCCTTGCTTGGTCAGTGGTTGTTATTTGCCAGCGCCGGCATAGTACGCGGCCAGATCTTCCATATCCTGTTGAGACAATGTGGCCGCTATCCCCTTCATGCTGGGGTGATTACGTGCCCCGGTCTTGTATGCTTGCAGGGCTTTTACGAGGTATTCGGCATGCTGACCGCCGAGTCTCGGCACGTGATATACACTAGGATAGGATGTCCGGTACCCTTCTATTCCATGGCAGCCGATACACATGGCATTCTTCTGCTTTCCTGCTTCGGGATTGCCCGCCGCCTGGGCTGTGCCCGCCAACGCGAGAAGCAATCCGCATGCAAGTAAACTGACTATTGCAGGTCTTTTCATTATCAGTCCCTCTTTACAAAAAGAGCGACTCTAAACGATGTACCATTTCTGGTCAATGAATAAAACACCAGTATAACGGGAACTTACCGTTATTTTTTCTGTCCTGCGGCAGAGTTTTTCACTTCGAGTTCCTCCCACCGGCTAAGACAGTTCGTCAACTCCTCTTCAATCGCGGTAAAGCGCCGCTGTAACGCGGCAGCTTTTTCGGGGGAGTCGCGGTAGATATCCGGCAAACATAGCTGTTGGGTAACTTGTGCCTGCTCCTTCTCCAGGAGTTCGATTTTTCCAGGCAATTCCTCAAGTTCGCGGGTTTCCTTATAACCCAGTTTAACGGAAGATGTGGATATCTGTGCTTTAAGGGGCACCGGTTGAGATGGTTTGGGAGCCGGCTGTTTGGCCGCCACCTTCTGGAAATTTCTGGCGCGCACCCAATCTTCATAACCGCCGACGTATTCCCGCAATATGCCGTCTCCTTCGAAAGCAATTACCTGGGTCACGACGTTGTCGAGAAATTCGCGATCGTGGCTTACCAGGAACAGCGTTCCCGAATAGCTTTGCAACAGCGCTTCGAGTAGTTCCAGTGTTTCGATATCAAGATCGTTGGTTGGCTCGTCCAGAACCAGTACGTTCGCGGGACGGGTGAACAATCTCGCCAGCAACAACCGGTTACGTTCGCCGCCGGAGAGCGATTTTACGGGCGAGCGCGCTCGCTGCGGAGCGAACAGGAAATCTTCCAGGTAACTGATGACATGCTTTCTGGCACCTCCGATATCGATAAAATCCGACCCCTGACTGATCGTATCGACCAGCGTTTCTTCTTCATCGAGTTGCTCGCGCATCTGATCGAAATAGGCAGCGGCTACTTTCGTACCCAGCCGGATACTACCGCTGTCCGGTTGTAGCTCGCCCAGGATCAGCTTGAGCAGCGTAGATTTTCCGGCGCCGTTAGGCCCGAGCAGTCCCACACGGTCTCCACGCATGATCCGGCATGAAAAATCCCTGATAATCGCTTTATTTCCGTAGCTTTTGCTGACGTGCTCCAGTTCAGCCACCATCCGCCCGGATTTAATGCCTTCTTCCAGACTTAAGCTAACCTTTCCCGCTTGCTCGCGCCGGGCGGCCCGCTCCTGCCGCAGTGCTTCGAGCCGTCGTACCCGGCCTTCGTTGCGAGTGCAGCGCGCCTGCACCCCCTTGCGTATCCATACCTCTTCCTGCGCCAGCACTTTATCGAACTTCTGGTTATGGGTCGCCTCGATTTCGAGCATTTCCATCTTCTTCCGCTGGTATTCGGAGAAGTCTCCCGGAAAGCTCGTCAGCTTGCCTCGATCGAGTTCAATGATGCGCGTCGCCACATTATCGAGGAAGCGACGGTCGTGGGTGACGAATACGACGCTTCCCCCAAAATCCTTGAGCAGCCCTTCCAGCCATTCGATTGCCAGAAAATCCAGATGGTTGGTCGGCTCATCCAGCAACAGCACCTCAGGCGATATCACCAGCGCGCGCGCCAGCGCCACCCGTTTTTTCTGTCCGCCGGAAAGCTGTCCGACCCGTGCATCGGCAGGAAGGTCAAGTTTATCAATAGCCGTTTCCACTTTCGCCTGGATACGCCAGCCATCCTGGGCTTCCAGTTCGGCCTGCAGTTTCTCCAGGCGCAATAGAAGAGCGTCTGTGTTATCTGCACCATCACCCAGAAGGTGAGATGCTTCATGGTACTGGATCAGTATCCGGCTGACCGAACCCAGTCCCTTGGATACTTCCTGGAACACGGTGAGATCGGCGTCCAGTTCCGGTTCCTGCGCGACATAAGCCACTTTCAGTCCCGGCGCATACCACACTCTGCCATCGTCAGGCTGGGTCTCACTCGCCAGTACCCGCAGCAGGCTCGACTTGCCCCCGCCGTTCCGGCCGATGAGCCCGATGCGTTCACCGGAATCAAGCTGCAGATCCACCTGGTCGAGCAAGGCATGATGGCCGAAGGCCAGACTTGTTTTTTCAAGCGTGAGCAGAGGCATAAGGGAAAATAAGGGGAAAAATGGCAAACAGGGTAAACAGGGTAATTTATAAGGGGCGCAATTATGCCACATACCAGCTTGGCAAAATCAGCAAGAGAGCTGCGATCAGCTGGGTGAGGATGTTCGCGAGGAACTGCCACGCGGCCGTGCCCGTGCTATCGCCTGAGCCGCATCACGCCACCCTTCGCACGCGTTCCGTCCTAAGCGGCCTCGCATCACATTGAGCAATCCTTTGCATTTTGCATAGAACCGAAAAAATCGCAGTACTTTCTGGCGCTGCAATGGGTCCGGCGGCAAGTCGCTGCAGATAAGCTTGTCGTCCAGCATGCCGTGATCCACCATGCGAACGGCGCCCCAGGCCTTTGCCTGTACGCGGGTGCCAGCGGGCAAACGGGGACCGAGCACCAGTGCATCCAGGAGATCGCCATCGAGACCGAGGTAGTCCGGGAGTGAACCATAGTTGAACGGGCACGGGAGGGGTGAGATAAAATCCACTTTTCCGGTGGAGCCGCGTTTGATAAAACTGCCGCGAGGAACTTCGATGACCACTTCCACCAGCGGCGGTTCCCGCTGCATCTCGCTGGCCGGGTGCCGGTCCGGGTTTGTACTGCTTGCTTCGAGGTTGTCCTGCATTCCTGGCTTATTTTTGCCCGGCCTGATCTCAACCATTTTTTTTAAACCCTGGCGCACCCTATTGCTCGACCTGACCGTTGCTTCTTTCCACCAGCAGCGTGTGCAATCTGCGGCTGTCCGCGCGAAGCACAGTGAACTTGAAACCTCCGACAATCACTGATTCGCCCCGTTTCGGCAGACGTCCAAATTCGTGCAGCACCAAACCTCCGATCGTATCATAGTCGGATTCGTTTAATTCCGTTCCAAGCCTTTCATTGAAATCCGAGATCTCGGTAATCGCCTTGACCCGGTAATGGCCGCTTGGTGTCTGCACGATGTTGTCTTCCACCTCATCGAAATCATGTTCATCCTCGATATCGCCGACAATCTGCTCCAGCACGTCTTCGATCGTCAGCAATCCTGCAACGCCTCCATACTCGTCCACGACGATTGCGATGTGATTGCGATTGGTACGGAAGTCCCGAAGCAGGATATTGAGGCGCTTGGATTCAGGAATGAATACCACCGGCCGCAACATGTCGCGCACGTCAAATTCTTCCTCTGCCGCGTAATACCGCAGCAGGTCCTTTGCCAGCAATATACCGATAACATTGTTTTTGTCATTTTCGGTAACCGGAAAACGCGAATGCGCTTTCTCGATCACGTCGGGGATGAATTTCTCGGGCGGATCGCTGATGTCGATGACATCCATCTGCGAACGGGGAACCATGATGTCGCGTGCCTGGATCTCTGATACCTGTATTACACCTTCTATCATGCTCAACGCATCGGAATCGAATAAATTGCGTTCGTACGCGGCATGCAGCAGGGCCATCAATTGGGCTCGATTTCCTGGCTCACGCAGGAGCATGCCGCTTATGCGCTTCAGCCAGTCAGGTTGGGGAGGGTCATCCATATGCAAAAGTTAACATAGCCATAAAACTGTATTCATTGAAATCTCACTTGCAGCTATCAGCCGTGCCCGCACTGCGGCTCCCGGTTCGTGAACTGCGGCTTCCGGCTGGTGAATATCCCGCATATGGATCTTCATATCCCAGCCGTGCAAGAATCCGGGTTTCCATTTCCTCCATTTCTTCGGCTTCCGTCTCTTCCTGATGATCGTAGCCCTGCAGATGCAGGACCCCATGTACTGTCAGGTGCGCGTAATGGGCAATCAGATCCTTTTGCTGCTGATCTGCCTCATTTTCCACTACCGGCGCACAGAGTACGATATCGCCAGCCAGAGGGTGAGCATCTTGCTTTTCTCCGAGCAGAGCATCCGGATCAGCGTGCGCATCGTCGTAAACGAAAGTCAGGACATTGGTTGCATAATCCTTGTTGCGAAAATCTCGGTTGAGGCGGCGGCCCTCCGCTTCGTCCACGATCCGCAATGCGATTTCCGCATCATGCACCAGAGCCGCTTTGACCCATTTACGAAGCAAGGCTCTGGGAGGGAGCGGCTCTCGTGTGGAAGTCGCATATTGGACAGTCATTTTCAATTTCGCCGGTTCCGGGCTGGCGTACTCCCCGCTATCAGGAGTGCCGGGAGAGCTACTCCTTTCTTTCATATTTCTCATATGCGTTGACAATTCTTTGCACCAGCGGATGCCGCACCACATCCTCTGCATCGAACCGCGTAAACGCGATGCCCCGTACTTTTTCAAGAACCTGCTGGGCTTCCACCAGACCGCTTTTCTGGTGCTTTGCAAGGTCAATCTGAGTGATGTCTCCCGTCACGACGGCCTTGGAGCCAAAACCGATGCGAGTCAGGAACATTTTCATCTGTTCGGGTGTGGTATTCTGTGCTTCGTCCAGAATGATGAAAGACTGGTTCAGCGTTCGCCCGCGCATGAACGCGAGCGGCGCCACCTCGATTGCGTTCCGTTCAAACTGTTTGCTGGTTTTATCGAACCCCATCAGATCGTAGAGCGCATCGTAGAGGGGACGCAAATAAGGGTCCACTTTCTGCACCAGGTCGCCCGGTAAAAAACCCAGACGTTCGCCTGCCTCTACCGCCGGTCGGACCAGTATGATACGCGCCACGATATCCCGCTCGAGTGCGTCCACTGCGCTTGCAACCGCAAGATACGTCTTTCCGGTGCCTGCGGGGCCGATGGAAAAGGTAATGTCATGTGTCTGGATCTGATGCAGATACTCCACCTGACGGGGCGTGCGCCCGCGCAAATCGCTGCGCCGCGTATACAGGGCGGGCTCTGTTATTTCCTTGTCATCTGGCCCCTGTTTTTTCAGGTGATGGGGATTCATCGCCTCGATCAGGCCCAATTGAATCTGTTCAATGCCGAGATGATGGTGTGCCTGATCGTAGAAGTTCTGCAGAGCTTCCACGGCAAGTGAAGCTTGGGCGGGTTTCCCGCGGATACTGAAATGTTCTCCCCGCCTTGCAATCGCGACATCGAGCACCGTCTCGATCTGCCTGAGGTTTTCATCCAGCACGCCACACAGATTCGCCAGACGCTGGTTGTCAGCGGGGGAAAAGGAAATTTCTACAGGTTTGGGCTTCAATGGCGCGGTAAAGCGACACAATATGGAGGTGAGGTCTTAATTCTGGCAGCGACCGACCTTCTTTGCAACTCATCCTATTCAGGAAAGGTCGAAATCGCTTTTCCTATTGGCTGACCCCTCCGCTCCGACAAGGAAATAGGGAAAGAGAAGGTGGCGGAGGTGAAGTGATATTACCAAGCGTGCGGAAAAAAATCATTGCCTCAGGTGTTGATTGCACATAGGGTCCGTAAATTTTTTGGGGGTTCGAATTAGACTCCGCTAAGCCCAGTCCCCTTTGATGCGCAAGCCAATCCCATTCGGGGCCGGAATTGGCAATTCCAGCCGGGACGAAGTGACGCGAAATGAGGCGAAAGGAGATCGATGACAATTCATAAAATGAGTCATGTTTTTTACCTCGTAACCGGCGTGCTTATTTCCCTGCTTACCCTGTTTGTTGCGCTTCGTTTCCTCGAGCTCCAGAAACTGAATGATGCCGAAAACGTACGCTATGCCTCCTTCCTGGCAGCAGATGAGTTGCGCCGATCTTCCGACGACCTGACACGCATGGCTCGTGCCTATGTTGCTACAGGTGACCAAAAGTTTGAGCGAATCTACTTCGATATATTGGCGATCCGCAACGGCGACAAGGAGCGCCCCCTGCACTATGAACGTGGCTACTGGGACCTCATTCTCGGCCAGCCAAGCCCGGAGCCGGCGCAGGGCCGTATGATTTCTCTGAGATCGCGAATGAAAAAGCTCGGACTTACAGCGGCAGAGCTTGCAAAACTTATGAAAGCCGAAAGTTATTCAAACCAATTGGTGGAGCGGGAGCGCAGGGCATTCAATGCAATGAAAGGGGTACTTCAGAATTCAGCCGGAGAATTCAGCGTGAAGAGCCCTCTGGACACCGCGTTGGCCAACAGCCTGCTGCATGATGAGATCTACCATACTGCCAAGGCTGAGATCATGCAGTCGGTGAACGAGTTTTATGAATTGCTCGACAAGCGTACCCGCAATACCACGACCCTTACCCAAAACCGCGCTAATTTCTACATATCCGGCGTGTTTTTCATGCTTGCCTTTCTCATGGCCTGGTTCGCCTTTTCGTATCGTGTCGTGCGTCGGAAGGTGCGAAATCTTGCATGGCTCGAAGATAAAGCCAGGAATATCGGAGAGGCGAGCAGTTCGCCCAGTTTCTACATTGATTCGAACGACGAGATAGGCAGCCTTTCCCGCGCCTTCATCGTAGCTCAGGCTGAACGTGATCGCTATTTTAATCAGTCTCTCAACTTTCTTGCGATTTCCGGGTTCGATAATCGTTTCAAGCGAGTGAATATAGCTTGGACCAAGGTTTTTGGCTATTCGGAGGAAGAACTGCTGTCCAAACCTTTTATGGACCTTGTCTTCTCCGGTTCACGCGCAGATACCGCGGCAGAACTGGATAAGCTGATCCTGGATAGCAATGTTTCCTTTGAAAGCCAGATGCGCTGCAAGGATGGCTCCTTCCGCTGGGTTTTGTGGAATATAGCTGCTGCGCAAGATGTCCGTGAATTCTACTTTTCGGGCCAGGATATCACCGCCAGGAAGAATATCGAGAGAGAGCTCCAGAATGCCCGAAAAGCGGCAGAGGCGGCCAACCGGGCCAAAAGCGAGTTTCTGGCAAATATGAGTCACGAGATCCGCACGCCGATGAATGGCGTGCTTGGCGCAGTCGGGCTGCTTTTGAACACTACGCTAACCGCATCACAGCGCGAGCTGGCGGGATTGGCGCGCGCGAGTGGCGAGGCGCTGCTTTCCATAATCAATGACATTCTCGATTTCTCCAAAATCGAGGCCGGTAAACTCGTTATTTCACCGGTTCCTTTTGATCTGCTTCAGGCTGTTGAAGAGGTAGCCAGCATGGTTGCCATGCAGCCGGCAAGAAAGGCAAATGTGAATGTAATAGTGCGTTACCTGCCGAATGTGCCGCGTTATGTATTCGGCGACCTGGGACGCATTCGCCAGGTACTGATAAACTTGACCAACAATGCAATCAAGTTTACAGACAAAGGCCACGTACTCATCGATGTAGAAGCCGAGGCTCTCAGTGAAGATGAAGTATCACTCCGCATCAGCGTCGAAGATAGCGGACTGGGAATCGCGCCAGATAAGCTGCAAAGCATCTTCGACAAATTCACCCAGGCAGATGCCTCTACCACGCGGCGTTATGGGGGGACAGGCCTGGGTCTGGCTATCAGTAAGCAACTGGTCCAGCTAATGGGGGGTACCATCGCTGCGAAGAGCCGGGTGGGCGCTGGATCGGCGTTCTGGTTTACGCTACCTTTGGCCTTGCAGAAAGATTGGCCGGCGGATGTGGGTCTGCACGTGGACCTGACACATGTTCGGGTGTTAATTGTGGACGATAACTCGGCCAATCGCCTGGTGTTGCAAGAGCAACTCCGTGGGTGGAGGATGCGTATCGGCAGCTGTGCCTCCGGGGCAGAAGCCTTGCGGGCCCTGCATACATCTCACGCCTCCGGTGATCCCTACAGGATTGCGATCCTCGATCATCAGATGCCGGATATGGACGGAGAAATGCTGGGCCGGACCATCAAGGCAGATCCATTGCTCCGCAGTATTCATCTGGTGATGTTGAGTTCCCTGGGACAAGAAGGCGATCTCAGAGAGCGGCTTCAGAAGATCGGCTTCGCAGCCTATCTGGTCAAGCCGGCGCGGCAATCGGAATTGCTGTCGACTCTGGTAAATATCTGGGACGCGCAACGCCAGCAGCGAACCATAAATCTCATCAGTCAGCCTTTCTTTCCGGCAAATCCCGAGATGCAGGCCGCCGACGCGAATTGTCTGTTTGCCGGTACCCGCGTACTGCTTGCTGAGGACAATGCAACCAATCAGATCGTCGGAGCGATGATATTGCGCAATTTGGGCTGTGTGGTGGATGTTGCCGCTAATGGGCGGGAAGTCATGGAGAGGGTGGATGCATTCCTCTATGATATGGTGTTTATGGATTGCGAGATGCCAGAGATGGATGGTTTTGAAGCCACTGCCGCACTTCGTCGGCGGCTCGACAGCAAATCGCGGCTTCCCGTCATTGCGGTAACGGCACAAGCCATGCAGGGTGATCGAGAACGTTGCCTGCGCGCGGGCATGGATGATTACATCAGCAAACCGGTAAAGCCGGAGGACTTTGCGGCAGCGTTGAAGCGCTGGATGCCAGGCAGGGAACAGGGACAGGAAAGTGAAACCCCTCCTCCCACGGCAAGGCATGAAAATTCGATGGCAGACAGCGCCCCGAATCATTCCCCACCAATAGTCCCTTCCTCTCTACCCGTTTCTTCATCCCTTTCGATGTCTTCCGCATCTTCTGCATTGAATGCGGAAGTCGTTGCGAGACTTCGATCGCTCGCGGAAGCGACGGACCCATCCTTGATTACCCAGATATTCACATCGTTCCTGCGAGATGGGGCAGAGCGCATCGATGCACTGAAGGAGGCCCTGGCAGGAAGAGACATGGAACTTCTGTACAAGACTGCTCATGCCATCAAAGGCGCCAGCGCCAATATCGGTGCGCATTCCATGGCGGATATGGCGCAAAAGCTGGAGCTTGCGGGCAAAGCCGGCGACATGCCTGGAGCGGTCACTTTGACGGAACAAATTGAAATGGAATTTGGACGCGTGCAGCGTGAAATTACCCAGTCAGATCCCCATTGCGTATCGCTGCTGGATACAACTCGATCATGAAGATACTCATTGCCGAAGACGACACGACCTCGCGCCTGTTGTTTGCCGCCACTCTAAGGAAACTGGGGCATTCCGTAACTGCAATAGAGGATGGGCGTAAGGCATGGGAAGCCTGGCAAAAGGATGAATATCCGCTGCTCATCTCTGACTGGATGATGCCTGATATCGATGGTCTGCAATTATGCAGAATGATCCGCAGCGAGCCGGGCCTGCAATATACCTACATCATCCTTCTTACGGCGCTGGACAGCAAGGGCAGCTATCTCGAAGGCATGGACGCAGGGGCGGATGATTTCATTACCAAACCGTTTGATGAAGAACAACTGGCAGCCCGGCTGCGGGTCGCTGAACGGATACTTGGCCTGCATCAAAAGCTACATATCCAGGCCACGCGTGACTATCTGACGGGTGTATGGAACCGGGCCTCCATCATGGATTATCTGCAGAAGGAGTTGAAGCGGGGAGCGCGTCAGGATATCTGCACGAGCGTGATGATAGCGGATCTCGATCACTTCAAGCGAATCAACGATACCTATGGGCATCCAACCGGTGACGAAATACTGCAGGAGGCGGCCCGGCGCATGTCAGCTGTATTGCGGGGTTATGACCGGATCGGGCGCTATGGAGGCGAGGAATTTCTCATTATAGCATCGGGTTGTGACTGGAGCGAGGCCATGGCCCTGGGCGAAAGAATCTGTAGCTCCATCAACAGCGCGCCTGTCAACAGCCTTGCAGGACAAATCGACATGACTGTGAGCGTAGGTATCGCAACGGGTTGCAGACAGGTCGATGATACAGGTGAGCTTATCGCAGCCGCTGATCAAGCTCTCTATCAAGCAAAAGAGGCCGGGCGTAATCGGATTGAATTGTCAGGACGGATGGGCGGATCAAGGGCTCAGGTACAGCGCTGAAGAGTTATACCCTCGGCTCAAAGTCGTTGAACAAGCAATGTCAGATTCAAACTACCGCTAAGCGTCAAAAGCTGCCACTCGGTTCATATGTGCGGCTTTAGCCATATTTGTTTGTGCTTCAAGAAGTTCGCAAATTCACTTCATGCACTATCATAACTATACTGGCATACAAGTTTTAAAAGAACTTAACTGCCTATCGCATTGCAGCATCACTACATGTTGTCATTTCAGTCTGGGGAGGTCGTTATGGAAGACAAGCGGCTCGACCGATTGTTTGAATACACTAAGTTTCATATTGGTATCTATCTTTCAGCAGCAAGTGGTCTCGTTGCTCTGATCGGGTTGTCTGCAAAGCCTGAGGGAGGCAATTTCATAAACAAGCTCGTGGGCTGCCCCGTGGCGCTGGGGGCGTCCTTCGTATTAATGATCATCGCAGGTTTAGCGGGTGGGATAATCGCAAGCGCAACGACTAAATACAAGGATTATGAAGATTTATGGCTAAAGCCCCAAACCCTGGGTATCTTGGGAAGAACTTGGGCTGCGATTGAGCATGGTGCGTTCTGGCTAAGCGTGATCATCTTTTCGTACTCCATACTCAGTTCACAGGCCGTACAAAAGTGGCTTTTCTCTTGTCAGTACGTTTAGCCTTACGATAGCGCTTATGTATTGCCTCAAGATAGGTCCGTCTCTCATGCTTGCCCATGTCGATAATCCCCACTTAGTTCGGTTACCAGTAATTTGAGGCAACGTACCTCTTGATGCACTCCTTCGGTTATTTTTTTATTGAGGCAATTCGACCAGAAGAGAATATATTGTTTTCTCCATTTTCTAATCTATAAATGAAATATAAATGGCATTGAATCGAGTTCCTGGTTAATTAATGCTAATAGCCGCCCCTATTTAATAAAGTACTAAAATCAGAGGTGCATAATGAGTGCAGAGAATATTGTTGATGCCACTAAAGAGAAAGAGTCTACGCCCGGGAGCTTTGGGCCGCCAAATGATCGTTTCTGCGACTTGGTAATGAAGGGAGGGATCACGAGTGGAGTGGTATATCCGCGTGCGATCAGTTTGTTATCACATCATTATCGCTTCAGGGGTATCGGGGGCACTTCGGCCGGTGCAATAGCAGCTGCAATTACCGCGGCTGCTGAGTATCAACGCCAGGAAAACGGATCTCGCAAAGGTTTCGATCTCCTCGAGGATCTTCCCAAAAAACTGGGAAGCGAGGTCGAGGTAAAAAAGGGAAAATACAAGCTTCTTGGCCTGTTTCAGTCGCAGTCAAGTACAAGCGAGGCAAAAAATGGCAAACGCAAGCTTCTCAGCCTGTTTCAGCCGCAGCTAGGTACACGTCGGTTATTTGCCGTATTAGTCAGAATGCTAAACAAGCGCAGCACAAAAAGCCGCTGGTTTGCGGGATTCAAGGGGCTGTTGATTGCGTATTGGCCTGCGACTGTACTTTCGATAATAGTCGCCTGGGCAGTCGCTCAAAGCGGAGCATGGTTTGCTGCATTGTTATTACTGGTCATTGCACTGCCGCTGAGCATAGGCACCTGGGTTTACTTGGATATCACTCAGAAGATGGTTGCCAATGGATTCGGACTGTGCAACGGAATGACCATGGAAAAAGATGTTGACGCTCTTACACCATGGTTGCACGACATGATTCAGAAGGCAGCCGGACGCACTCCAGAGGACGACCCCCTAACGTTTGGTAACTTGTGGAATGCAGGTGATGAGAAGTTTCCCCCATGTTGGCTAGAAATACCAGAAGGAGTAACAAAGCGTTCTATTGATCTTCAGATGTTTTCGACCAATCTTGCTCACGGACGACCATACGTTTTTCCATTAACCGAACCCGAAACCGGGAAGAGCCGGTTCAAAGGCCACGAGCGATTTTATTTTACTGAAGACGAAATGGGGCAGTATTTTCCTAAAAACGTCGTGAGGTGGATGAAGGACAAGTCTGAGGAGATGGAGAGAAAAAGAAAGGAAAGTTTAGCTCCGGGGGAAGAGACAGAGGAAAAGACGCCGTTAGTAGAAGACGGAAAGCGTATGTTTGAGCTGCCAGAACCAAAGAATTTTCCCGTGCTGCTGGCTACGCGGATGAGCCTTGCTTTTCCATTCTTGATCTCGGCCATTCCCCTATATACTCTGGATCCCGACCTCCCACAAGGGGAGCGGAAGTTTCACCGGTGCTGGTTTTCAGATGGAGGAATCAGTTCAAATTTTCCTATCCATCTTTTTGATGGCCTGGTTCCAATTTGGCCTACATTTGGGATCCATTTAGAACCCGCAATAGATAGCCAGGTGGAACCTTATTTACCATCTATATATGATGAAGGCTATGCGGAATCCTGGAGCCTGTTTGCAGAAAAGCCTGAGGCGGTTGGCAGATTAGGAGGATTCATCAGCGCGATTGTCAATGCCATGCAGAACTGGAACGACAATACTGTCAGGCTTATGCCCGGCTTCAGGGACCGTGTTGCCCGCGTCAAGCTTAAGGACGGAGAAGGTGGCATGAACCTGGACATGGAACCTCGCGTAATCGACACTCTTGCTGAACGCGGTAAGGCTGCCGCTAATAAGCTCATCCAGTACTATGCAATCAAACCCTCTGAGAGAGAGGAAGCGCCCGGTTGGGATGAGCACCGTTTTGTTCGATTCAATAATCTTCTCATGATGATGAAAGCGAGGGCTCCCGGGATAGTGGAAGCAATCAGTAACAACTGCAAGTATGCAACCAGTATGGAGGATTTATTTGAAAAATTCAGTTGTGCCACGGATAAAAGCGGAAAATCGATTCCTCCACCTGGTTATGAAAAACCAATGACTCCGAACGAAAAGGATGCATATAAAACGTTAGTGGCTGCTTTAAATACCTTGGCGACGGTAATGAAAACGAATAATATTCCATTCAAACCAATTCCAAAGCCGGACCCAGAGCTTAGGGTTAGGCCGCCTCTGTAGTTTGACTATATCCGCTGGGTCCTCGTTGGGTTTGGTCGGCTTGATTCTTGCCGGGCGCGTCACGACTACCTTGCGGCGCCTGGCAGTTTCGCGCGAAGCTGCAGCCGCTCTTCGCTATAAAGCTAATACGCCTGGTTACCCAGCTACCCGCCTTCACGCTTGAGAAGCACATGGAGATCTGTAGAAGACGAGTTGTTCTTCTCTATTTTTTATACCTTGCCAGGATGATTTTTTCCTGAAAACCTTTCACCTGTCGCTTCTATTGAGGGGTTATATCAGCTTCTAAGTTTTCGCCACGTAAAGTGTGGGACAGGGCTGTGGTGATTTTCAGGTTCGCGAATTTTCCTATCATTTCGGGAGGGCCGGGAAAATTGACTACGCGATTGTTATCGGTGCGCCCGCTCAATTCGCCGGGATCTTTTCTGGACGAGCCCTCCACCAGAACGCGCTGTATTGTCCCGACCATCCTGGCGCTGATCGCCTGTGCCTGCAGCTCCACTTTTTCCTGCAACCGCTGGAGTCGCTCCAGCTTGATCTGATGCGGCGTGGTATCTGCCAGTCCGGCTGCCGGGGTCCCCGGACGAGGACTGTAAATAAAGCTGAAGGAGCCATCGAAGTTCACCGCTTCGATCAGTTTCATCGTTGCTTCGAAGTCTGCTTCGGTTTCCCCAGGAAAACCGACAATGAAATCAGAGGTAATCGAAATATCCGGTCGGGCAGCACGCAACCGGTGAATGATCGATTTGTATTCCAGCGAAGTGTAGCCTCGCTTCATCGCCGCCAGGATGCGATCCGAACCGGACTGAACCGGCAAATGCACGTGACTTACCAGCTTGGGAGAAGTCTTGTAAGCCTCGATGAGGCGGGGTGTGAATTCCCTCGGGTGAGAGGTGGTATAACGGATGCGTTCGATACCCGGGATTTCATGGAGATATTCCAGCAGCAGCGCAAAGTCGGCCAGTTCACCCTCTTCTGCATATTGCATGCTGCCGCGATAGGCGTTGACGTTTTGCCCCAGCAGGGTTACTTCCCTGACACCCAGATCTGCCAGACCCGCGATTTCCGTCAGGATATCGTCGAGCGGCCGTGAAATTTCCTCACCACGCGTATAAGGAACCACGCAAAAGCTGCAATACTTGCTGCACCCTTCCATGATGGATACGAAGGCGGTCACGCCCTCCGTGCGCGCCGGCGGCAGGTGATCGAATTTCTCGATCTCGGGAAAGGAGATGTCCACCTGCGGCCGGCCCGTAATCTGACGCATCGAAATCATCTGCGGCAGCCGGTGCAGCGTCTGCGGACCAAACACCAGGTCTACATAGGGCGCGCGTTTGACGATCTCCACCCCTTCCTGGCTGGCCACGCATCCGCCCACGCCTATCAGCAGACCGGGATTGGCCGCCTTGAGATGCCTTACGCGCCCAAGGTCATGAAACACCTTTTCCTGCGCTTTCTCCCGCACCGAGCAGGTGTTGAAAAGAATTACGTCCGCTTCAGCGGGATTATCCGTTTTTTCCATGTGCTGCGCAGCCCGCAGCACGTCCGCCATCTTCTCCGAGTCATACTCGTTCATCTGGCAGCCAAATGTTTTGATGTAAAGTTTTTTTGTCACGACCTTACTTACTGTTTCTTCAGTAAATCATGATGAATCGAAGTGCTTTGGAAGCGCTCGTGCGATATCGCCCCCCCTGGAGTTACGTTACCCGTTATCCGCTGTTCCTCAGTCCGGCGGCAACTCCATTGATAGTAAGCTGGATGGCGCGTGTTACCGCATCCGTGGCATCCCCGGACCGGTAACGGCGCAACAACTCCACCTGCAAATGATTGAGCGGATCGATATAAGGGGTACGGTTGCGAATGCTGCGCGCAAGCGTGGGATTATCCTGCAACAATTCAGTGCGGCCAGTCACTGCAAAAAGCCATTTCACACTGAGTTCCCACTCTTTTTGTATCCGCCCGAAAACTTCGCGCCGCAGTTCCACATCCGTAACCAGCTCAGCGTAGCGCGAAGCAATACCCATGTCAGTTTTGGCCAGTACCATGTCCATGTTCGACAGCAATGTCTGCAGGAACGGCCAGGCCTGATACATTTTCTGCAGGAGACCCAGTCCCTTGTCGCCTTTACCCTCGCGCTGCACGAACATTTCCACGGCCGTGCCAAAACCATACCAGCCGGTAATCGTCGCGCGGTTGACACCCCAACTGAATGTCCATGGAATGGCGCGCAAATCTTCTATCAGGTCGGATTTTTTGCGGGAGGGAGGGCGGCTGCCGATATTGAGTCCCGCAATTTCCTTTATCGGGGTCGATTCCTGAAAATACCGGTTAAATCCAGGGGTTTCATATACCAGGCTGCGATAAGCCCGGAGGGCATCGCCTGCCAGCACTTCCATAACCCCATAATATTCATCTGCGCATTGGCCGAGCGTATCATGGCTCAGCAGCGTCGCCTCGATAGTCGCTGCGACCAGTGTTTCCAGATTACGCCGTCCGATCTCCGGATCGGAATATTTGCTACCGATGACCTCGCCCTGCTCGGTGATGCGTATCTGCCCGTTGACGCTGCCCGGCGGCTGCGCCAGTATTGCCTGATAGCTGGGGCCTCCGCCGCGGCCAACCGTGCCGCCGCGTCCATGAAACAACCGCAGCTCGACTTTGTGCTTGGCAAAGACTTTCGTGAGTTCGGTTTCGGCCTTGTAGAGCTCCCAGTTGGCCGCGAGGAATCCGCCATCCTTGTTGCTATCGGAGTAGCCGAGCATCACCTCCTGAACGTCTTTGCGCGAATCCACCAATTTGCGGTAATAGGGTATCGAGAACAGCTCGTCCATGATGCGGGGACAGCCCCGCAGGTCGGCGATGGTTTCGAACAACGGAACGATATTGACATGCAGATGCGGTTTTTCTCCTGCCCGCAGCAGCCCTACCTCCTTCAACAGCAGCGCAACTTCGAGGATGTCGGATATGCCGTCCGCCTTGGAAATGACGTAATTGGGTAATGCCGCCGGACCGAAGCGCCGATGAATTTCAGCCGCCGTCTCCATGATACGCAATTCACCCTCGGCAAGCTCCGAATAGTCGAGGTAAGGCGAGCGCAGGAGGCGCGGGCTGCTGATCTCAGCCAGGAGGCAGCGCACGCGTTCCGCTTCCGGCAGGTCTGAATAGCCTTTCAGATTGGCGCCACGCTCGAACAGTTCGGCCACGACCTGCTCATGAATATGGCTGTGCTGGCGCATATCCAGCGGCGCCAGATGAAAACCGAATACCTCGGCCGCCCGCCGCAGGTGGCGCAGATCACCCCGCGCCAGTAACTCCGACTTATGCCGCTCGAGCGAATGGATGACGATATCGAGATCGCGGACGAGTTCCATGCTGTCAGTGTAAGGCTCCGCCGGACCGACCGGACGCCGTTGCCTGATTGCATGGCCAAGCCCCATGCTGGTCGCAGCAAGGCGCGCGTAAATACCGATCAGGGCGCGTCGATAAGGCTCATCAGCACGGCTCGGTGCCCGATCGGGCGAAGCCGCAGCCAGCGCCGCCAGGGCATCGTCCACATCGACCAGGCGGTCAGTCAGGCTTAACCGACGGCCGATCTGGTGGACCTCGCCCATGTAAAAATCCAGTGCCAGAGCGGATTGCCGCTCAGCGGCGTGCAGCAGTACTTCATGAGTAACGAAGGGATTGCCGTCGCGATCGCCGCCTATCCAGCTGCCAATACGAAGAAACGGAGGAATATGGGGGGCTTTATCGCCCAACCGGCGTTCGAGCAGATCTTCGATTTCCGCATACAGATGCGGTACTTCTGTAAGAAAAGTGTAGTGATAGTAGGCCAGGCCATTTTTGATTTCGTCATATACGGACAGGCGCGCCGAGCGCAGCATGCGAGTCTGCCATAATATCTGAATGGCGGTTCGCAACCCCTCTTCATTCTTGCTCAGCTCATCCGGAGTGAGTTGCACCCGATCGCGCTCGTTCAACAGCTGGGCAATTTCCAGCTGACAATCAAGTATGCTTCTCCGCTGCACTTCCGTCGGGTGGGCCGTCAGCACCGGCGAAACGAGGGCTTTGGCAAAGAACCGGCCAAGGACCGCACTGCTTGTGTCGTTGGATAAAACCAGGTCGAGGGCGCGCGCCACACTGCCCGCCTGCGGTTGAGACCGGGCTAAAAGGTAACTGCGCCGCCGGCGGTTGTGATGCATATCCTCGGCTATGTTCGACAGCTGCGAGAACTGGCTGAACGCGCGAACCACTGCTTCGGTAGCCTTGTTGCTCAACTGGTTGAGTAGCCTGTCCAGTTCCTGCCGCGCCTTCGGATCCTGGTCGCGGCGAAACCGAATCGCGGTTTGCCGGATATTTTCCACCAGATCGAAAGTAGGTTCGCCCTCCTGCTCACGCAGGGTGTCGCCCAGCATGCGTCCGAGCAGGCGGATGTCCTCCCGCAGAGGGTCATCCTTCGGCTCCTTGTCATCGATGTGATTAGGATTAGTATCCATACTTTCGCTTTGGGAAGCGACCGATCCCATAAACAACCTCTTCTCTGGAAGATGCGGACTCATGCCCTAAGTACTTCAGTTCAGTACTTCAGTCCGGCTTTGACGTCCGCCATGGTAAAATAAGTGCCAGCAGGATTTCCAAACTTTTGTTTATTTTAATAGGAATGCCTAATTCATCCACACCCAATAAAATAGTTATCGCGACACGGGAAAGCGCCCTTGCCCTGTGGCAGGCCAATTTCATCCGGGATCGACTGGCAGAATTATACCCGCAAACGGAATTCCAAATATCCGGAATGACGACCCGGGGCGATCAGATTCTTGATGTGACGCTATCCAAAATCGGCGGAAAAGGTTTGTTCATCAAAGAACTGGAACAGGCGCTGGAGGAAGGGCGAGCCGACATCGCCGTGCATTCGATGAAGGATGTGCCGATGGATATGCCCCTAGGATTCGCACTGGCAGCGATCACGGAGCGTGAAGACCCGCGGGATGCGTTTGTCTCCAACAAGTACGCGACGCTGGATGCGCTTTCCCCGGGGAGTGTGGTGGGAACTTCCAGTCTTCGGCGCGAGAGCCAGTTGCGCGCGCGCTTTCCCCATTTGCAGGTGCAGCCGCTGCGTGGCAACGTCCAGACGCGTTTGCGCAAGCTGGATGAGGGCCGATTCGCAGCGATCATCCTGGCGGCAGCGGGATTGAAACGGCTGGGACTTGCCGATCGCATCACGGCCCTGTTAAGCCCCGATCTCAGCCTGCCCGCAGTAGGCCAGGGCGCTTTGGGGATTGAGTGCCGCGCGGACCGCGCTGATCTGATCAAGCTCATGGAACCGCTGCATCATATTCCCACTGCTCGCTGCGTCGAAGCCGAGCGCGCCATGAGTCGCGCGCTGGGTGGCAGTTGCGAGGTGCCGCTGGGGGGCTTCGCCGAAATCAGCGGGGACGTGCTGAGGCTGCGCGGATTTGTCGCCAGCCAGGATGGAATACGCATGATAAGCGATGAATTGAACGGGAATCCCGATGATTGCGCCTCGATGGGAGCGCAGTTGGCAAAGAACCTGAAGGCAAAGGGTGCGGAAGAGATTCTGGTAGCGCTGGAATCGAAAGCGGTTGAACCCGTGAGCCATCCGTGAGCAAGCCGCTGACCGGGATCCACATCCTGGTCACGCGTCCTTCCCATCAGGCGGGAGCGCTTGCCGAGAAAATACGGGCAGCAGGCGGAGAACCCTACCTGTTTCCAGTCCTGGAGATTCAGGATATCTCCGACCCGCGCCCATTGCTCGAATTGATCGAACGCCTGGATGGATTCTATCTGGCGATTTTTGTCAGCCCCAACGCCGTCAATAAGGCGATGAGCATGATATGCGCGAAGCGCGCATTGCCGCTCGATCTCAAGATTGCGACAGTCGGTCAGGGCACTGCCAGAACGCTGCAACGATTCGGGGTGAGCGGGGTAATCGTGCCTGCGATGCGATTCGACAGCGAAGCCTTGCTCGATATGGCAGAATTGAATCCCATCAATGTAGCGGGCAAGCGAATCATCATTTTTCGGGGCGACAGCGGGCGCGAACTGCTGGGGGAAACGCTGAGGAAACGCGGTGCTTTTGTCGAATACGCGGAGTGCTACCGCCGGATACGGCCGAAAGCGGAAATCGCGCCGCTTCTTGCAGCCTGGACGCGTGGTGAGATGAACGCGGTTACCGTTACCAGCAGTGAAGGGTTGCGCAATTTACAGGAGATGGTGGGCGATTCGGGCAGAACATGGCTTGAAAACACACCCTTGTTCGTTTCCCATGAACGTATCGCGGGGGTGGCACGGAAACTGGGATTCAACCGCGTGATTGTTACCGCTGCCGGGGACGACGGGGTGGTGGCGGGTTTACAGGATTATTTTTCCGGACACATCGGGTGAAAGGTGACGGCAAAGGTGACGGTAAAGGTGAAAACCGCGAAGGGCGACAACACAATTTTGCTCCTACGCAATCATGAGCGTGGAAACCGGGCCGGCTGATACCGATCGACCGCAGAAAGCGGGGGCGAGATGGCTTGCGCGCGCCAATCCCCTGCTGGTTTTTGCTTCGATTCTGATCCTGGTTTTCGCCTGGCAATGGTACGACACGCGCAGTGAAATCGCAGGGCTGCGGCATGAGCTGGCAAAACGGCTGGCCGAGGCAGATACTTCAGGCAAGGAGGCGCGCGATACTGCAGTTGATGCAGTCGAAGCGGGACGCCGTGCGGAAACGAAGCTCGACCTCCTTGAAGACAAACTGGCTGAATCGCAGAGTCAGCAGGTTGCCCTGGAAGCGCTTTACCAGGAACTTACGCGCAGCCGCGATGAAGCAATGCTGGAAGAAGTGGAGCAGTTGCTGCTTATCGCCAACCAGCAACTGCAACTGGCAAGCAACGTCAAATCCGCACTGATTGCAATGCAGGAGGCGGATAGCCGGCTTCAGCGCGCTGAGCGCCCGCAACTGGCTTCCTTGCGAAAAACCATTGCAAAGGATATGGATCTGCTGAAATCGGTGCCGTACGTCGATACCGCAGAGCTCAGCCTGCGCCTGGATAATCTTGTCGCTTCCGTCGATACGCTGCCCCTGGCGATGGAGTTTCGACCCCCTGAGAATGCCTCTTCCCCACCTTCCGTTCCCATCTCCGAAAATGTATGGCTGCGTTTTCTGCGCCAGGTATGGGAGGACTTTAAGCGGCTGGTGCGGATACAGCATATGGACAGTCCCGATGTCGCCCTGCTGTCGCCATCGCAGGCGTATTTCCTGCGCGAGAATTTGAAGTTGCGGCTGCTATCCGCGCGATATGCACTGCTTGCGCACAACGGACCCAGCTTCAAGGCCGACCTCGATGCGTCCAGGGAGCAGATCAGGCGTTATTACGACACTCAAGCGCAACCCGTCGTCGATTTTCGGGAAGCATTGCAGCAATTGGGCGAGGCTGATATCGGCGCTGAGTTGCCGCGCATCTCGGCAAGCCTCGATGCGGTCCGTAACTACAGGTTGACGCGTGACCGGGGAAACAGGTGAAGGGGGCGCTCTGGCTTCTGGCCCTGTTCATGATTGCCGTGGCGGTTACCATCGCTGCCACCTATAACAGCGGCTATGTGCTGATTGTTGCCCAACCTTATCGTATAGAGCTGTCGCTCAATCTGCTGGTGCTATTGCTGCTGGCCATCATTTCGATGGGTTACCTGGGGATGCGGCTTATTGCATTTACCGTTCGGCTGCCTGCCGAGCTGAGTGAATTCCGCACTCGCAGGCGCCGGGAAAAAGCCCTGGAAGGAACGCTGGACGGCCTCAAGGCGTTTTTCGAGCGGCATTATGCAAAGGCGGAGAAATCCGCCGCCGCCGTCCTGAAAATGGAGGATTCCGCTGCTTTCGGCGCCATCAATGCCATCGTTGCCGCACGCTCGGCCCATGGATTGCGAAACTATTCCCGCCGGGATGAGTTCCTTGCCCAAGTCGAAACCAGTGCGCCACAAGAAGTGGCATTACGGCTGATGACACAGGCTGAACTGCTTCTGGACGAACATCGTCCCGAAGAAGCGCTCGAGCTGCTGCACCGCCTGCCATCCGGCGAGTTGCGCCAGCATGCGGGTGCGCTGAAGCTGGAGCTGGAAGCCCAGCAGAACGCCGGAAACTGGGAGGTCGTGCTCGAACTGCTCAGCCAGCTGGAGCAGCGCGATGGTGCTGAGATCAGCCTCATAAAACAACTGAGGCGCAGAGCACATATAGAGAATCTCAGGAGCAGAATGTTGAATCCGCAGGCGCTGAAGGAGTATTGGGAGAGCCTGTCTCCGTCGGAAAAAAAGGATGGCAAAATCGCTGCTGCTGCCGCGCGCGGGTTTTCTGCAACAGGAGACTGCGCCACGGTTCATCATCTGGTCGAGCAGGGTCTGGAGAGTCAATGGGATTCGGAATTGGCAAAGCTCTATGCGGAATGCGTCGGCAGTGATCCCTTGCGGCAGATAGAACGTGCCGAGGCATGGCTTGAAGCGCATCCCGGTGATGCCTCCCTGCTGCTTGCTCTGGGAAAGCTCTGTGTCCAGGCGGAACTGTGGGGCAAGGCTCAGAGTTATCTTGAAGCGAGCTTGTCGGTCAAAGCAGGATATGCGGCGTACCTCGCGTTAGGGCAGTTGAATGAAAAGCTCGGGCAGCCCGAACTGGCGAGAAATCACTACGGCAAGGGATTGGAACTGGCTGTAAGGCAGCTGGAAACAGTCGCAATGGCCGAAAATGGCCGAATAATGCGGATTGAATAGTGCCGGAAGCCGTTCGGCTTTGATTTCATTCCCGATGCCGCTTTTGAGAGTTGGGAAGAGAGGGGCGCAAGGAAGAAAACGTCACGCTTTTGCCGGGCTTGCTGAAGTGGTTGAAGTGGTGAATGCGTCCGAAAAGAATTCTTTTTCCGGAAGGCCGCGCAAGCGCGTGAAATCCCTGTGAGCAGCCTCGACCATTGCCGGCGTGCCGCACGCATATACCTGATAGCCGCTGAGATCGTCGAAGTCCTGCAGTACGGCCTGATGCACCAGGCCAGTCCTTCCGTTCCAGTTGTCGGCTGGCAGCGGCTCGGATAGCACGGGAATAAAAGTAAAATTGTCATGTTCCTGTTGCCAGCTTCCTGCCAGTTCGGGTGCATACAAGTCAGCTCTGGTGCGGTTTCCCCAATAGAGCACGATCTGCCGCTCGTGGCCGCGGGAACTGCGTCCGTGAAATACATCCTCCAGAATGCTTTTGACCGGCGCAAACCCTGTGCCGCTGGCGACAAAGATGATCGGTTTATCCGAGTCTTCGCGCAGGAAGAAGGTGCCGAGCGGCCCTTCAAAGCGGAGAATATCCCTCTCCTTCATCTGCGTGAACACATGCTCGGCGAACGCTCCGCCCGGATAATTACGCACATGCAACTGAAGCAGCTCATCGTCATGGGGAGCGTTGGCCAGTGAAAAACTGCGGCGCTTGCCATTTTTCATCAGGATGTCGATATACTGCCCCGCCAGGAATTGCAGCCGTTCGTTGGTGGGAAGCTTGAGGGAGATGATCATCACATCGGGCGCGACCCGTTCGAGCTTCTGCACCCGGCACGGAAGGGTTTTGATCTTGATGTCCTTTATGGCGCTGATTTCGCGGCATTCAATGACGAGTTCAGAGAGGGGTACAGCCCGGCAAAACAGTGCCATTCCCGCCTGTTTTTCCGTTTCCGTCAACGCGCTCTCGTTATAGCTGCCGAAATCCACTGTTCCCTGTATGATTTTGCCCTTGCAGGTCCCGCAGGCGCCGTTGCGGCAGCCGTAGGGGAGTGGAAAACCTTCCCGGAGCGCAGCCTGGAGAACAGTCTCGCCGGGCTGGGCGAAAAAGCTGTGCCCGCTCGGCTGGATGGTAATTTGATGGGACATGATTACGATTACGAATGATCCAGCAAAAATAAAAATGGAATGTCGGCAAGTAACATGAAAACGATAAAGCGAACACTCTTGATCGTGGGTTGCGGTGATATCGCCCTGCGGGCGGCCCCCCTGCTGCTAGCGCATTATCGTCTGCTGGGCCTGTGCCGGAAGCGTGAGCAATGTGCTTCGCTGCGTTCGCTGGGGATTACGCCCGTGTCCGGTGATCTTGACATACCTGACAGCCTTGACAAACTGGCAGGCGCGGCAGATGCCGTTTTACATCTTGCTCCACCTCCTGTCCGGGGTCGTACTGACACCCGTACCGCGCATCTTCTGGCAGCCTTGACAAGACGGCCAAAAATGAAGCGCACAATGTTACCACAACGCTTTATCTACATCAGTACCAGCGGGGTATATGGGGATTGCAAGGGGGCCTTGGTAAACGAGACGCGTGCGATCAACCCTCTGACGGAACGTGCAGTGCGCAGGGTGGATGCGGAAAGGCGTGTCCGCAACTGGGGCCTGCGCAATGGCGTGAATGTTTCGATTCTTCGTGTTCCCGGGATTTATGCCGGCGATCGCCTACCGCTCGCCCGCCTGCGTGAGGGAGCGCCAGTGCTGGCTTTGGAAGACGATGGCTATACCAATCATATTCATGCCGACGATTTGGCGCGCATCGTTGTTGCTGCGCTCCGATATGCGCGGCCAGGCAGGATCTACCATGCGTGCGATGATTCAAACCTGAAAATGGGCGAATATTTTGATCTGGTGGCGGACTGTTTTGCTTTGCCGCGTCCTTCACGCGTTCCTCGTGCCGAAGCAGAAGGCCGTATCGCACCCGGCCTGCTCTCATTCATGCAGGAGTCGCGAAGGTTGACCAATATGCGGATCAAGCAGGAGTTGCGCGTACACCTGCGCTATCCCACGGTCGCAGAGTGCCTGCACGCAGCAAGATAGCCTGTAAAGCAGGTAAAATAGGTCCATTTTAGATGGAAGCAAACAGATGCCCCAACCGCTCCCACCCCCCACCGATCCGGAAACGGGATACATACTCGTCATTACCGGCCTTCCCGACAAGGCGCAGGCAGCCTTGCTGGCGCACAAGCTGATCGAAGAGCGGTTGGCCGCATGCATCAACATACAGGGCGAGTGTACTTCCATCTACCGCTGGCAAGGCAGAATGGAAAGCGGGGTCGAGGTACCGGTCTTTATTAAAACAGTTGCGCAGCATTATTCTTCGGTGGAGCGCCTGATAAAGTCCATGCACCCCTACGAACTCCCTGAAATCATTGCTGTCCCAATAAGCAGCGGATTGCCCGCATATCTGCATTGGATTTCCGGCGAAACGTCGAGCCCGGATAAAAATTGAAGAGAATCTGGTTGTCATGCCCCTGAACCGATATAGCCGATATTTTCTGCTGCTTCTCTGCTTTTTCAGCACAAGCGTCTTTGCGGAAGAAGAAAAAACTTCCGGATTTCTTTCAGGCTTGCAGCAATTGCGCTCGACCTTCGATCAGAATCAGGAGGAGCGGGAGCAGGAATTGCTGCCGCCAGACGAGGCTTTCAAGCTGAAGGTCAAGGTACGGGACGCAAATACGCTTGTGGCGCAGTTCGAGCCGGCGAAGAACTATTATCTGTACAAGGATAAAGTTGCGTTCAAACCGCAGACCCCCGGAGCCACCGTCGAAAACATCTCCCTGCCGCAGGGAAAGATGAAAAGCGATGTGACCTTTGGTGAGGTTGAAGTTTTTCACGAGCCGTTTGAAGCGCTGATTTCCCTGAAGCGGGACAACCCATCGGCCGACAAGCTGACTCTTGTTGCCACTTATCAGGGTTGCAACGAGCCCATCGGTGTCTGTTATGCGCCCATAAGCAAGGTAATCGATCTGACGCTGCCGATTGCAAAGGCAGCGGCTGGGGCGGTTGCCAATGCAGTGAGCACTGATGCATCCGCCGCAACAGGTACCGCTGGGGTACGAGTCGACGCCACTGACGAATTATTCCAGTCGAATGGGGATTCGGTCCCCATCGAGACGGAATCGGTGGAAATCGAGAGAATGTTCCAGACTGGCAACTTCTGGCTGATTCTCACCGGCTTCTTCGGTATCGGCCTGCTTCTCTCCTTTACTCCCTGTGTATTTCCCATGTTCCCCATTCTGTCCGGCATTATCGCCAAAGGGGGGCAGCACGTTACCAAGCAGCGCGGATTCATCCTGGCCCTGGCCTACGTGCTTGGAATGGCCATTACCTACGCTATCGCGGGGGTGGCAGCAGGACTTTCCGGCGCAATGCTGTCGGCAACCCTTCAGAACGCATGGGTACTTGGCGCGTTCGCACTGATTTTTGTAACACTCGCATTTTCCATGTTCGGGTTCTATGAGCTGCAGCTCCCCACCTTTTTCCAGAGCAAAATTTCGGAAGAAGCCGGGCACCTCAAAGGGGGCCACCTGACCAGTGTATTCGGCATGGGTGCTTTGTCTGCACTGATTGTCGGGCCGTGTGTGGCAGCGCCCCTTGCAGGCGCCCTGCTGTATATCAGCCAGACCCGGGATGTAGTGCTCGGAGGCTCGGCGCTCTTTGCCATGGCGCTGGGCATGGGCCTGCCCTTGCTGTTGCTCGGTGCCTCCGCCGGTGCCCTCCTGCCGAAAGCAGGTGCATGGATGGAAGGAGTCAAGCAGTCGTTCGGGGTATTGCTGCTCGGGGTGGCAATATGGCTGATATCGCCGGTGATTCCTGCCGTGGTGCATATGCTGCTATGGGCAGCCCTGTTGATCGTGTCGGCCATTTACCTGCATGCGGTTGATCCGCTGCGGCCAGGTGCTTCCGGTTTTCAGAAATTCCTCAAGGGGGTGGGCATGATTGCCCTGTTGACGGGCATCGCCTTGCTCATCGGCGTGTTTTCCGGCAGTCGCGATATCCTGCAGCCTCTTTCAAAGCTGAATATTTCAGCGGCTGGCATGGAAGGGGTAAAAAAGGACGGTATCAACTCAAACGAGCATTTGCCGTTCCAGAGAGTAAAGTCGATAGCGGAACTGAATCAGCAGATCCTCCAGTCGCGAAACAAATACGTAATGCTGGATTTTTATGCAGACTGGTGCATCTCCTGCAAGGAAATGGAGCGTTTCACCTTTACCGACCCAGTTGTCCAGGCACGATTGAAAGACGTTGTGCTGCTGCAGGTTGATGTGACAGCAGGTACGCCCGAGGACATGGAACTTCTCAAGCGCTTCAAGCTGTTCGGGCCTCCGGCCATTCTCTTCATGGACAAAGAGGGACGTCAAGTTCCCAACGTCAAAATCATCGGCTATCAGGACACGCCGGCTTTTCTGAAAATACTCAACGCGGTGCTGATCTAGCTTTCCCCCAGCAGGGTAATTTAATGATCCGGAGTGCGCGCAGGCAAGCCGAGCTCGTGAGTCGCGGTCACCGGGTCAGGATTTGAAGCTTATTTTTCTCAGGAATAACAATGACAAAATTGCGACAGGTATTGTTGTACACGGGTGTTGCCATACTTGCGGTGGCAGCAGGAGTCTTATTGCGCGGTCAGTTGGCGAGCAATGATGTGGCATCCCCTCCTGACGCCGCCGTGGCTACCAAAGGCGCCGAAGCGATACTGGCGGCGAGTTTTCCTGATCTCGAGGGAAATATCCAGCCTGTTTCCCAGTGGCGGGGAAAAGTCATGGTGGTGAATTTCTGGGCGAGCTGGTGCGCGCCATGCCGCGAGGAAATACCCGAGTTTATCTCCTTTCAGGACAAATTTCGTGATAAGGGACTGGTCTTCGTAGGCATTGCGGTGGATCAGAAAGAAAGGGCGGCAGCATTCAGCAAGGAAATGGGCATCAATTATCCGGTCCTGGTGGGAGATATGAAAGCGATGCAGATCGCGGGTGCCGCGGGCAACATCCAGGGGGCGCTGCCTTTTACCGTCGTGATTGACAGGAATGGTAAAATAATTGGAAGCAAGCTTGGCCGCCTGAGTGAGAGCAAGCTCGAATCCATGATCGGACCTTTACTTTAGGGAACTGTTGAACAATTCCTCGCAAAGCGCGGAAGATTGCATTTCGATTGTATTCCTCCGGCTTCTGCGCTAGCCTCCGAGCGCCCTGTACAGGTTATAAAGACTGGTTATAATGATCAGCGTGCCCACCAGTATGAGCAGGGTCTTCGCGTGCAGCTTTTTGCACAGAACTGCCGCAAACGGCGCGGCGAACAAACCGCCGAAGACCAGCCCTGCGATGATGGGCCATGTATTGGTTTCCATCAGCAAGGTGAAAACGGCGGCGCCAGTCAGTGTCAGGAAGAATTCAGCGAAATTGACGGAGCCGATAGTCGTGCGCGGATCGTTTCCCGTACTGACCAGTGTGGATGTTACCACCGGCCCCCATCCGCCACCTCCTGCCGCATCGACGAATCCGCCAAACAGGGCGAGCTTTCCCACATGCTTCGGCGGATTCTTGCGCAGGCGCAAAGAACGGAACGCTTTGCTCAGAATGTAAATTCCCAGCAGCAACAGATACGCGGAAACATAGGGTTTGAATAGGGCGCCATCGATCTGCGTCACCAGCACCGCCCCCAGGATACCGCCAAGGATGCCGGGTACGAGCAGCCGGACGAACAAATCCTTGTTCACGTTGCCGAACTTGACATGCGAAATGCCGGAAACGCCGGTGGTAAAAATCTCGGCGATATGGACGCTGGCGCTCGCAACTCCGGGCGTGGCGCCCGAAGCAAGCAGGAAAGTGGTGGCTGTCACCCCATAAGCCATTCCCAGGGCGCCATCCACGACCTGGGCGAAGAACCCGACTATCGCAGCATTCCAGAAAATGCTGCTGCTCAGGGTTTCGCCAATGATCTGCCAGCCCCCGAACCAGTTATTGGAAATAAAAAAACGACCGGCCAGAAAAAGGATCAATACGATCAACACTGCGACGGCAAACCAGGCCGCCGCGTGAAGGAGCGGGTGAGTGCCGGGATGGGAGACCGGTTCCTCGACGGGAGGAATTCCCAGTTGCTGATGTTCGATATTGATCGGGTTGCCTGACAGATCCAGGTTGCGAATCTTCATACCTTATTCCTGTCTCTTCTATAAGCGCAACACTATACCGGCAGGTGTGAATATCCAGAAATAACCTAATAGAATATGTTTATTCTTTTGTTATTTTCGGAGCGGATCAGTCCATAAATCTGTTCGACAGATGGCCGATATCATCCTAGTCATTCATTTTCTGTTCGTGCTGTTTGTCGTCGGCGGTTTGCCGCTGATCTGGGCAGGTAACTGGATAGGAATGGGCTTTGTGCGAAATCGAAAGTTCCGGTTTGCCCATCTTGCCGCTATCCTGTACGTTACCGTCGAGTCCCTTCTTGGCGTGGTATGTCCGCTGACATGGCTGGAAGACGCGTTGCGTGGGAGGGCAACCGAAACAGGTTTCATCGAGCGCTGGCTGCACCTCATCCTCTTCCATGATCTTCCGGAATGGGTGTTTCTGGTAGCGTATGTGTTGTTCGCGCTCCTGGTGGTCATTACTTTCCGACTCATTCCACCGCAGCCGCGCCGCTCCTCGCGATGATTTCCGGTCGTAATTGACCCGTTTTTCTGCACAGCGTAAAGTCATGCATAGAAAGAAGTTCATGTATAAGAGAGGTTGAGCTTCTACACCCTTTTACCCTTTTACCTTTTGCGCACGGGCAGCTATTTTCCGAAATCCTCATTCATGTCTTCCCTCACAACGTTCTTGCATCGCTTCATCCGCCACCGCCGTTTCTTAATCGGTCTGGGTGTTTTCGCCGGGATAATTATCCTGTTTGGCCTGCTCGGCTATTTCTGGTTGCCCGGATACGCCAAGGCGAAGCTGGAAGCCGCTTTATCGGATGTTCTGCACCGTCCCGTTACTGTACAGTCGATCGACATTCAACCCTATACGCTGGAGTTGACGGTTCGTGGTTTTCGAATAGGCGAAAAAGAGACAAGCGTAGACGCAGACAAGAATCTTTTTTCCTTTGATGAACTTTACCTCGACCTGAGTATTGCCTCTATTACCCGCCGCGCGCCCGTGATCAGTTCGGTTTCGCTCAAAGGACCGGCTGTGCGCCTCGTTCGCGAAGCGCAGCAGCAATTCAATATCACCGACCTGATAGAAGACTTCATGAAACGGCCGAAAGAAGAGGAGGAAAAGGGCGGCAAGAGCATGTTCTCGGTACGGAATATTGTCATCGAAGACGGCCGCTTCGAATTCGTCGATCATGTGAAAAAAAGTCAGCAGGAGATATCCGACATTCAAATCGGTGTGCCTTTCATCGCCAATTTCGAAAGCACGGAGGAAACATGGGTGGAGCCGCGCTTCAGCGCCAAGGTGAACGGCGCTCCGTTCAATCTCACGGGGAAGTTGCGGCCTTTCACCCCAAACCGGGAAGCGACACTTGAGATCAGGTTGAGCGATGTGGATCTGACGCGCATAGACGAGTATTCCCCCATTCCAGTCGGTATTCGCCTTCTCTCCGGTTATTTCGACAGCGAGCTCTTGTTGACGTTTACCCAGATCGATGGCCAATCTCCTGCCCTGGTTCTCACAGGCAATGCCGCATTAAAGAAGCTGAAAGTGGAGAATCATTCGGTGGAGACGCCATATGCCGCCACCCTGGGCGAATTCAACGTCCGATTGACTGAAATAAACCTGAATGGGGTGAAGCCCTCGCGAGCTGCCGTAGTCTTGACGGAAATTGCGGTGTCGCCAGAAGGCAGCACTGAACCTACACTCAACCTGCCGAAGCTTACGCTGGATGAGATCATGGTCGATACCGGACAGAAGAATATTAACCTCGGCGCTGCAACCCTGGATCGCTTCAATGCTTCATTGCAACGCCATAAAGACGGGCGGCTCGATCTTGCCAAGCTTTTTACTCCGACAAACAAGGCGGAAAAGGCCTCCCAATCCTCTACCCCTCCTTCTCCCAAAGCGGACACAGGTAAGCCATGGACGGTAAAACTTGAAAGCTTCAAGCTGGCGGATGCCGGACTGCGCTTTGAAGATGCCACTTTGCCGGACGTTGCCCCCATGGTGGTCAATGCCCTTGATCTGACAGTTAACCAGATCGACTTCAGCGGCGTAGCGCCATCCCAACTCGAACTCAAGGCGGAAGTCAACAAAACAGGCAGTCTGGAAACAAAAGGGTCCCTTGCCTGGGCGCCGGTCGCCGCGGATCTGGCAGTCAATGCCAAGGATGTCGACCTTGTTGCATTGCAAGGCTGGGCAGGAGACCGGTTGAATGTGCTGTTCTCGCGCGGCGCGTTGTCCTTCCGCGGCAAGATCAAAGCCGATGGCGGCAAGGGGCAGAAGCGACCTGAGCGGGCGCGGGGAGAAAAAGCATCGCCGTTAAAAGTGGCGGTGCGCGGGGATGGAAGGCTCACTAATTTCAACATGCTGGACAAGGCGGACGCCACCAACCTCATGCGTTGGCGAAGTGTCGATATCAAGGGGATCGAGTTTGCCAATGAACCTCTCAGCATCAACACTACTTCGATCACGCTTACTGACTTTTTTGCCCATGTCGTCGTTACTCCCCGAGGCGAGTTGAACCTCAAATATATCGTGCGACAGGAGGAGGAAGCAGCGGTCTCTCCCTCACAGGCTGCCGCCGCCCCGGCAAAGACACCCGAGCCGGAACCGGCGGGCACACCTGCTGAAATATCACCTGTGCCTGTTCCTTCGCAGCCACCCCCGCGCAAGAGCCTGCCTGTCCGCATAGGCCGTATCGTGATGCAGGGAGGACACGTCAATTTTCAGGATCAGTTCATCCAGCCCAACTATCGCGCCTACTTGACCGACCTGGCGGGACGCATAGGCCCACTCCATCCCCGAAAAGCCGGAGAAGTGGATATTCGCGGCACGGTAGATAAAACGGCGCCATTGAAAATCAGCGGGTCGGTCGACGCCTTCGGCAGGGAACTCTACCTTGATATTACGGCCTCGGCCAAAGGTATCGATATGCCTACGTTCAGCCCCTATTCCGGAAAATATATCGGATACGCAATCGAGAAAGGTAAACTCTCGGTCGACGTCCACTATCATGTCGAACACGGCGAGTTAACAGCGGAAAACAGCATCTTCCTTGATCAATTGACTTTCGGTGAGAAAATCGAAAGTCCCGATGCACTATCGATTCCGGTCAACCTCGCATTGGCGCTGCTAAAAAACCGACGCGGAGAAATAGATATTCGTCTCCCCGTAAGCGGCTCCATCAACGATCCGAAATTCAGCCTGGGGGGGTTAATCGTCAAGGCAATCCTCAACTTGCTGACCAAAGCAGCCACTGCGCCTTTCACGGTGCTCGGATCGCTTTTCGGGGGAGAAGAATTATCGGAGATCGATTTTCCCGCAGGTGAGGTAAAGATTCCGCCGGAGGCAGAAGAAAGGCTCCAGAAGTTAGCCCAGGCGCTGACAGATCGACCAGCGCTCGATCTCGAGATCATCGGTCATGCCGATGCTTCGAGTGATCCGGAGCCTTTGAAGCGGCGCGTGCTTGAACGCAAAATCAAGGCGGAGAAATTGTCGGTGGATATCAAAAAAGGAAAATCTTACGATTCTCTGGAAGAGGTAACACTGACACCGGAGGAATATGAAAAATACCTGGAGCAGGTTTACAAGGATGCCAAGTTCGAGAAGCCGAAAAACTTCATCGGTCTGACAAAAAGCCTGCCCCCGGAAGAGATGGAGAAGCTGATGCTTGCCAACATCGACGCGGGCGATGCAGAACTGCAGGGGCTTGCCGAAAGCCGGGCGATGAGCGCACGGGACTGGCTGATCGAGCATGGGGAAATCCCTGACGCTCGGATTTTCGTGCTTTCGCCGAGAGTTGAAGCAGGGACGAGCCGTGAGAAGCCGGGTAACCGCGTGGAGTTCTCGCTCAGGTAATCTCTGTCCAGCAGCAGCGAGCATTTCCACTGCCAGCGGTAGTGGAAATGCTCGCATGCCTGCCGTTGCCGTACATGTACGCTATTTATTGTGCCACTGTATCTTCCAGCGATTTTAAAAATCCACCTGAAAGCGTGTCAGCCACATATCAAGGTTGGCATTGTTAAATCCGGCACTGCGGTTGTCTGCCACGCCCGCAGTATTTATATCGAGAACATGGACATAATTGGTCATGACACGAATATTGGAATGAGGATACCAGTTCAGGCCAAACCTTATGAGACTCGCCTTTCCACCCCTGATGACTCCGTCATTCATATTCATGTAGTCGTACCCCGCAGCAATTTCCCAGGCTCCCCAGCCCGGACCAGTGAGCTGAAAATCCCGGAAAGGCTTTATTCTGTTCCATGCGCCATTCTTGACGTGGTAGACACGGGATTCGCCGGTCAGGAAGTAGCTTAAGTAACCGTAGAAGCCGAACAGCGATTCTCCGCTATAACCATGACCGTTTATATCGGTTCGCAGATACTCTCCCTGCGCAGAGAACGGACCATAGACCAGGGCGGTTTCCGCACCCCAGCGATTGTAGCTTTCCAGCCGCCGCGAGTTCAGGTTGTTCTTGTTGCCGAAACTCAGGTTGCCGGTGTTCAGCACGTTGGTCCGGTCAACGTTGGCGCCCGGAAAAGATGCGAAACTCATTCCGCCATTGGCGAAGTCGCCATTCCCCAGGTATTGCGTGTTGACCTGGGTATACGCTGCTGACACCCCTACATGCCAGAATTTGGTCTCGCTCTCCATCCAGGGTCTGCCGGTAATACGGCCGACTCCTTCCCAGCTGGTGTCGCCCGCGCCATTGCTGCGGCTGTTGTTGCCATTGGGGTTGACTGACGTCCCGGAGTTGGAGCTTCCTATCGGTTCGGTCTGGAAGGAGATTCCGGTTTGCCAGCGTGGCACGGCATAGTTGACGCCTATCCCGGTCTTATAGACGTTGGGATTATCGAGAAATGTATTCACGGCCATATTCCGTTCGATAAACGTTAGAAAGCGGTTGCTGGTCGCTTCCTCCAGGCTGAACGGCTCTTTGAACGATCCCACCTTCATTGATAGCGGACTATCGAATTTATAACGGATGAATGCGTCCGTGATCCCCGCTGTCACCGATCCGTTTCCACGGCTGAAGTCATACTCGAACTTGTAGTCCCATCTTTTGAACATCGTGCCTTCCACGCCAAGACGGGCACGCCGGAGATTGACGCCACTGTTCAGTTCAAAAGGACGATCAGTAGCCCCAGGCGGCATGACGTCATTGGTAATGTTATATTGCGAATCTACTTGCATTCGCCCGTCGACTTCCGCCGTAAAATTTCCATCAGCACTTTCAAAATGCAACCCAGGTCCATACTTCATCTTGGTTTTTTCAGTTTGCTTGACCCGCTCTTCCAGTGATGCCAAATCGCTGACGAGGCGCGCTTCCCGCATTTTCGCCTTCATTTCGATGTCTCTACGGGCTGCCATCAGTTCCGCCGGATCTGTTTTTCCGGCTGCTTCTCCCGTTGTCCAACCATCTGAGTTTTCCATTGGTGCCTCAGCGCTTTTACTGGTTTTACCGGCATTTTTTGTCGCAGCATCCTCTTCCCTTACGAAAGAACCGATATGCACACGTCCGGGGCCAGGTTTTGCATAGATTTGCTCGGTTTTGGTATCGACATAAAGATCAAGGGCAAAAGCCGCAAACGATAAGCTTGAACCCAGGGCGGTAGCGAGTGCCAGTGTAAGCTTGCGTAATTTCATCGGTCTATTCTCTTTTCGGATGTTTGATAAAAAACCGAGGGGAGAATAATTCCGGCAGATGTCCGTTTCATTGCGGTTTTGTCACAGTTTTATGACAAACCTGATGATTTCGGGGCGAGGTCGGCGCGCCTGAAAAGTGTTTGACGTCATGTCAACCGCGCATCGTTTTGAACCGGAAGCGGCCAGAGACAGGGGGCAATATAATGAAGTGACATAGAAAAACAATGCTCTGCATGCGCTACATTTCACTTTTTCCTTTGCCGTGATAGTCTATGCGCTGTTGTTGAATTACCAACTCCGGTAAGACTTGAAACCATCGAAGAGGAAAGCTTATGGAAATGCATGTATATGACACTTGGGTGAAAGCCAAGGATGGCCGCACGATGCACTTTGACGTGTTCACAAACACGAGAGACGACAAGAAAGCGATCGAGTATGCGAAGCAGTGGCTGACTTCCATTGGCGAAGGCGATGCAACGGTTAGCAGCAGGGAGTGCAGGTTCTGCCACAGCGAAAAGGCTCCTGCCAATGTCGAGGAAGCAATCGGCAAGGACGGCTACTTCATCTACAAGATGGAAGGATGCAGATGAGCCGGCGGGCCGCTGCGCGAGCAATCCAGGAAGAAACTGGAGGAGGTCTCAGGGGGGGTCAGTTGAAGTTGTAAATGAATTCAATTCGAGGGATGATACGCATCCGCAAAGCCTTACTGGTTCTCCACATCGGCTCTGTTCAATGCCTCAGCGTTTTGGCGCTCATGTTCGTTACCCCGCTCTGGGGTAGCGATCTTGTCAAGACTATTGAACGTGTCAAGCCCTCGATCGTAGGGGTGGGTACTTTCCAGAAAACACGTTCGCCCGCTCTGAATTTCCTCGGAACCGGTTTTGTATTGAATGATGGCCTCCATGTGGTTACGAATGCCCATGTTGTTCCCGAGGGGTTGGACGTTGCCAATCATGAGTCATATACCGTCATTACCGGCAAGGGAAAACAGGGCGAACTCAGGTCTGCGGATATTGCTGCAATAGACAAGGAGCACGATCTGGTGGTGCTCAGAATTTCCGGCGCGGCTTTGCCAGCCATGGAACTGGGAGATGCGCGCAAGGTGCGTGAAGGGCAGAATCTGGTTTTCACCGGTTTCCCGATCGGGATGGTTCTTGGATTTTACCCGGTTACCCATCGTGCCATGGTTTCATCCATCACGCCGATTATTTTGCCCGCGCATAATTCGCGGCAGCTCGACGCAAAGATGATCAACCAGTTACAAAAGCCCATTTATGCAGTTTTTCAGCTCGACGGCACTGCGTATCCGGGCAATAGCGGGAGCCCGCTTTATGATCCCGAGTCCGGGGTGGTCTATGGCGTAATCAACATGGTATTCGTAAAAGGGAAGAAGGAGGCGGCGCTCACCAATCCGAGCGGCATAACATATGCTATCCCTGCGACCTATATCCAGGAACTGCTGCGCCGCATCGAACCGAAGTAAAGACGTGATTGAAAACCGCTCATACCTATAATATCGGCTGATTTCTGGATAGTTGAGAAGTAACTGGAAGGAGAAACAATGCAAACCGTTACCGTGGCAATAGCGGACACCGACGCCGCCAGACGCGCGAAACTGGAACAGTCTTTGCAGGGAGGGTCGGGTATCGAGGTGTTGACAGATGTGATGTCCGACTGGGACGACATTCCTGCAGACCATGAACCTGAATCTTATAAAAACCCTGTATCAACTGAAGATGTAGTTGCCAGGATTACCCAACTCAAGCCGCGTATTCTTTTTGTCAATCTCGATTTATCCATTGAAAGGGAATGTGCGCTGCTGGAAGCTTTACACCGGACATGCCCTGAAACGCTCGTGTTACTGCTGACCGATAAATCGGTTCAGGAGGAACAGGTCATCCAGGCTCTGGCGAATGGGGCGCGCGGCTGTCTGAGCCACGAGGCCGATCCTTTTTATTTTTTGAAGGCTGTTCGTGTCGTGGACCGTGGCGAGATCTGGGTGACACGTCGGATGCTGGGCAAGATAATGGATAGAGTGCTGCACTGATGACTCGCTTTTTTCCGGGAGAACTCCTTGATCCTGCTGGCTAGCGCTTCTCAGGACGATCTGTGTCATTGGGAACAGGGGGTGCGCACTCTGTCCCCGATATTCTGTTCGACCAATCTTGAATCTCTCAAGGTCGAACTGGCTCGTTTAAAGCCTTCAGTCCTGCTGCTGGATTATGACTTGCCGCAATTGAACGCTCCAGGTGGAATTTCGGCGCTTATAAAATTGCACCCGGAGGCTAAGGTGATAGTCTTGAGTCACTCCCTTCCGGATGAGGCCGAATGGGCGTTGTTCAGAACCGGTGTCAGGGGGGTCTGTCGGCGTGATATCGACGGAGAGCAGCTACAAAGTGTGGTGACAGCGGTGCAGCGCGGCGAACTCTGGATTCGAAGAACGCTCAGCTGGCATCTGCTGAATGAGCTTGTTACCATCACCCAGGAAAGGACCAAAATCAAACAGGCGATTGGAGAGCTGCTTGCCAATTTGACTCAACGTGAATATGAAATTGCAACGCTTGTGGGAAACGGTGAAACGAACAAGCAGATTGCCCGCCGGCTCGATATTACGGAGCGGACGGTAAAAGCTCACCTGACGGAAGTCTTTCGCAAGCTGGATATTGCCGACCGCCTCAAGCTGGCTTTGATTGTCAAAGGATCCATCTACCCCGGGGACTCCTCGAAAATGAGCCATTGAGTGTTTCACTCGGCGGCCAGATTTCGCTCAATAGCCAATAGTCCGTCCAATACTTCAACCCCGATATCTTTCCACCCCTGGTTCCTGCCGGTTTCTGTTCCACTTCTCCTCTCCATGTTTTTGCAGTGTTTGATGCGGAATGACCGCAACGCCCCGAACGATGCCCCTTTCCGGCACCCGATGTACCAAAGTCCAATTGTCCCTGCTGTAGAAATTGATATGATGTAGCGTATCCAGTTCGGAAAACGGATTCTCCTTCGAAAAATGTCTCCTATAATCCAGGAAGTTAGATACTTATGAGCGCAGGAATGGCTGCATGCGCCGCTACTGGCGGAGAATTGCCGGAGAATTGAATGGCTCAGCAGTACTTTAAGCAGTGCGTTTAAGCCGGCAGATAATTTTTCGCACGTGTCGGGCCTGAGTCTCCCTGCCAGATCTTCGGTTCGACAAAAGGAAAGAGACGGCTGAAAGAAGCGGCGCGAGCTGTCTGCTCATTGCGGCACAGGATGAGGAGTGAAAATTGTTTCGTATTTCTAATCATTACATATCAAGAACGGTAGTCCTGCTCATCGGCGCGGAAGTATTCGCACTGATGTTCGTAGTGTATCTTGGAGCAGGCCTTCGTTTTTTTAACTACATTGAACCATTTTCCCTCTCCTCCCTGCTTCCGGAAGCTGCCACCTTTGCTTTTGTCATGATCCTGTGCATGGCCGCGATGGGACTGTATCAACTCGATTCACGGCTGGATATGAAGGATACTCTGTTCCGCCTGATGCCATCCTTAATGGCCGGATTCGGGATCATGACCCTGATATTCTATCTGGTGCCTGATCTCTATCTCGGGCGAGGTATATTGGGACTGGTAATGCTCCTTGCCTTTTCCGGCATTCTCCTGATGCGTGCGGCTTTTCTTAAATGGTCGAGCCTGCGGCTTCTCGAATCCCAGGCCATTGTGCTGGGAATAGGCGGAAGGGCCCGGGAGTTCGTCGATCGGGCGAAAGATGGTTCCAGGCGCCGGGGCCTGAAGATCGTCGGTTTCGTTCCCCTGCCCGATGAAGAGTTGCAGGTCCCGGCCTCTTCGGTATTGCCCAGAGTGGATTCCCTGATGTCTCTTGTGAACCGCCTCAAGGTGAGAGAGATCATCATCGCGATCCAGGAACGCAGAGGAGGATGCTTTCCGATACAGGATTTGCTGGAATGCAAGCTGAACGGTGTCAAGGTTACTGATTCAGCCGCTTTTTTCGAGCGTGAACAAGGCAAGATTCGCGTCAATTCCCTTTACCCGAGTTGGCTGATTTTTGGCGGAGGATTCGATCAGAGTCCCCTCCGAACCGCTATCAAGCGTGCTTTCGATGTGGTTGCGAGCAGCATACTGTTGATTATTACGTTACCCGTCATGATTGTCGCTGCCCTCTGTATTCTTCTGGAGGATGGCGGTCCGGTTTTTTACCGCCAGGAAAGGGTGGGAAAGGGCGGCAAGACCTTTATGGTCGTCAAATTTCGCAGCATGCGGAATGATGCCGAGAAGGGGGGAAAGCCGCAGTGGGCGCTGACAAATGATCCGCGAGTGACACGTGTCGGTAGAATTATCCGCAAACTGAGGATCGACGAGCTTCCCCAGATATTCAACGTGCTTAACGGAGATATGAGCTTCGTCGGGCCACGTCCGGAGAGACCTTATTTCGTGAACCAGTTGATCGCGGAAGTTCCCTATTACAACGTCAGGCACAGCGTAAAACCGGGAATAACGGGATGGGCGCAAGTTCGCTATCAATATGGAGCCTCAGTGGAAGATGCGATCGAAAAGCTTCAGTACGATCTCTACTATGTGAAGAACCACAGTTTGTTCCTTGATGTCATTATCCTGATAGAAACCATCGAGGTTGTCCTGTTAGGCAAAGGTGGAAGATGATTTTGAGGAACTATAGCCTGAGATGCTGACGATGGTAGCCACCGCCAGCTATGCAATGGCTGGAATGGCGTATCTGGTCTTGGCTGCGCTCCTGCTTACAAGCTGGCGAGGGCGGTTGCATGGCATGATGCTCCTTGTCGCGTGCCTGCTTTCGGTACTATGGTCCGTTTTCTTTGCTTATCAGACAAACCAGAATGCTCCTCTTTCCCTTTCATCGGATATGCTGGAGATTCTCAGAAATGCTGGATGGACAGGTTTTCTGATCGTGTTGCTGGGACTCCACCAGCAGGAAAAAAACCCCTCCGGCACGAGAATTTCCCCAACTCTCACGGCCATTGCATTGCTATACGTCGGTTGTCTTTTTGTGGTGGCGTATTCCCACGGGAAGGATGACTTTGCATTCCACGCAACGACTGACTTCACGAGCAATATTGTCGGAAGTCTTGCCATGGCCATACTGGGCATGATCCTCGTCGAGCAGGTTTATCGTAACACTCCTCTACGACAGCGATGGGGCATAAAGTTTGCGTGTCTCGGCATCGGGGGTATCTTTGCTTACGATTTTTACCTCTACAGCGATGCTTTGCTTCTCAAGCAGATCAATCCCGAGATATGGGCAGCACGTGGAATAATCAATGCTCTGGTCGTTCCGCTTATCGCGGTTTCTGCTGCGCGCAATCCCGAATGGTCGCTGGGGATTGCCGTGTCGCGTCGAATTCTTTTCTACTCGGCTGCATTGTTCGGCACCGCCGCTTATTTACTGGCAATGGCTGCTACCGGTTACTACCTTCGATTTTTCGGAGGAAGCTGGGGTACTGTCATGCAGGTCAGTTTCCTGTTTGGCGCAATCGTTCTTCTTTTGGCGGTGCTATTCTCCGGAACGCTACGCTCCTGGCTCAGGGTCTTCATCAGTAAGCATTTTTTCAGTTACAACTATGACTATCGGGAAGAATGGCTGCATTTTACCCGCACTCTCGCTGAAGGTGAGCATGGGCTGGAGGAGCGCGTGATCCAGGCTCTGGCGCAACTGGTGGAAAGCCCGGGCGGAAGCTTGTGGATTCGAAAGGAATCGGAAATCTTTAAGCCTGTCGCGCACTTGAATATACCGCCGGTAGGCGGGGTGGAGCCATCGAGCAGCCCCTTTTGTCAATTTCTGGAAAACAAGGAGTGGGTAATCGATCTGGGAGAATACGCAGTAGGCCCCGAGAAGTACGCAATCCCTCTGCCCCAATGGCTGCACGCAATTTCCAGGGCATGGCTGGTCGTGCCACTGATTCAGCATCGAAAATTGTTCGGCTTCGTGGTGATGGTTCAACCCCGGAGCAAAGTCAAGTTGAACTGGGAAGTAAGCGACCTGCTCAAGGTCGCCGGGAAACAGGCAGCAAGCTATCTGGCGCAGCACGAGGCGGCGAACGCCCTGATGGTTGCGCGCCAGTTCGAGTCTTTCAACCGGATGTCGACTTTTGTCGTGCATGATCTGAAGAATCTCGTTTCACAGTTGTCCCTCTTGCTCTCGAATGCCGAGAAGCACAGGAAAAATCCTGAATTTCAGCAGGACATGATAGAAACCGTATATCTCTCGGTACAAAAGATGAGACGTCTCCTGGAAAAATTAAGCAGCGGCGATTCGCCGGAGAAGGCCGCTCCCCTGGTTATTGCCGAGTTGCTGCAGGAGGCGGTGAAAAGCAAGTCCGTTACCGAGCCCAAACCTGTTCTTGAGATACTGGATCCGGGTCTTTCCGTATATGCAAACGTTAGCCGCCTGGAGCGCGTAGTTGGCCATCTCATTCAAAATGCAATTGAAGCCACTGCGCGCAATGGACAAGTATGGGTTCGGCTAATGCGAAAGAATGATTTTGCCGTAATAGAAATAAAAGACACAGGACATGGCATGAGCGAGAAATTCATTCGTGAAAAGCTGTTCAAGCCTTTCGAATCCACCAAGTCGGCAGGCATGGGAATAGGTGTTTTTGAAAGCAGGGAGTACGTTTCCGAACTGGGCGGAGAGGTGGAAGTCAGCAGCGCCTCGAATGGTACGATTTTCCGGATCATTCTGCCTCTTTATGAAGTGCGAACTGCGGGCATTCAGAAGGCCGGCTGATTTAATGAATTCGAGGGACCGTAATACCGGTAATAAGAGGATTGGATGAGTCAGGATAAGAAGAGTTTGTTGGTAATCGAGGATGACCCTGGATTGCAACGCCAATTGCGCTGGAGCTTCGATGCTTATGAAGTATTGGTGGCAAGCGACCGCGAAAGCGCGCTTGCTCTGGTCAGGCGGCATGAACCCGCCGTTGTTACCATGGATCTGGGACTTCCTCCCGATCCGGATGGCGCTTCGGAAGGCTTGGCTACGTTGGAGCAGATACTTGAACTGGTGCCGGATACGAAGGTAATTGTCCTCACCGGGAATCAGGATCATGGAAATGCTCTCAAGGCTATCGCCGCAGGGGCTTATGACTTTCATCAGAAGCCTTTTGATCCCAATATCCTGAGTCTGGTGATAGAACGGGCATACTATCTCTATGCCCTGCAGCAGGAGAATCGCAAGCTGTTGCAGGCCCAGATGAACTCTCCCATCAGCGGCCTCATAACCCGCGATCCCGTTTTGAGCAAGGTATGCCGCAACGTGGAAAAAGTTGCGCCCTCGGACGCTACGGTTATACTGCTGGGCGAGAGTGGTACCGGCAAGGAGATTCTGGCGCGGGCGTTGCATCAGTTGAGCGCCAGGCGGGAGAAGCGCTTCATGGCCATTAATTGTGCAGCCATCCCGGAGTCGTTGCTGGAAAGTGAATTGTTCGGCTATGAAAAGGGTGCTTATACGGGAGCCGTCAAGCAGACGCCCGGAAAAATCGAGCTCGCGCACGAAGGCACTTTTTTTCTTGACGAAGTGGGCGATCTGCCCATGCCCTTGCAGGCAAAGCTTCTCCGTTTTTTGCAGGAAAGGGTGATCGAGCGAATAGGTGGTCGGAAGGAAATACCCGTGGACGTGCGCGTGGTATGCGCCACGCATCAGAATCTCAAGAAACTGATCGAGGATGGACGTTTTCGCGAAGATTTGTATTACCGCTTGAGTGAAATCGTGATAACCATTCCCCCCTTGCGGCAGCGGGTGGGGGATGCCGCGTTGCTTGCCCATCATTTCAAGAACAAGTTTTGCATGCAGGAGAAACGTTCCTCTCTGAATTTCAGCCAGGAAGCGCTGGCTGCCATTGAAAGTCATTCGTGGCCAGGCAACGTGCGTGAAATGGAGAACTGTATCAAGCGGGCAGTCATCATGGCAGAGGGCGCGGTAATCGGCGCGGATGATCTGGGCTTGTACAGCACAGGCGCAGCTGAACCTATCAATCTTCGCCAGATACGGGACAGGGCAGAATGCAATGCGCTGATGAAAGCATTGGCTAGAGTGGACGGAAACGTGGTGAAGGCGGCTGAATTACTGGGCGTCAGCCGTCCCACTATTTATGATCTGATGAATCGTCACGGCTTGAAGTAATACCATGCAGACGCGCATTTCTCATCAAAATTACAGTCAACAGGCTTGCTTCCAATGACGCACCTTATCCAGGATCTCGTTTTCGAATCTGCCAGTCGTTTTTCAGACAAGGAAGCGCTGGTTTACCAGCGAAACAGACTGAGCTATGCTGATCTTGCGCACGAAATCAGTCTGGTGCGAGAAGGTCTGCTGGCACTGGGGCTGGATCGAGGCGAGCGTGTCGCCGTCTACCTTGAGAAGCGTATAGAGGCAGTGACGGGTCTGTTTGGTGTGGCGGCCGCGGGAGGCGCCTTCGTCCCAGTCAACCCGCTTCTGAAACCGGAACAGGTGGCCTACATCCTGCGGGACTGTAACGTAAGAATTCTCGTGACTTCAGCCGAGCGGCTGAAGCTGCTTGTCGAAGTGCTGCCTCAGTGTCACGATCTCCATGCGGTGATCGTAACCGATCGGGCAGAGGGCGCCATGCCTGTCGCCGGTCTGACTGTCGTACCCTGGAATGACATTGTCACCGCCGGCAAACCTGATGGGCGTGCAATTCCGCACCGGGCCACCGATGCTGACATGGCTGCTATCCTCTACACCTCAGGAAGCACGGGAAAGCCGAAAGGAGTCGTTCTTTCCCATCGCAATCTCGTAGCCGGCGCGGCAAGCGTATCGCAATATCTGAAGAACAGTCCGGACGACCGTATTCTGTCTGTGTTGCCCCTCAGTTTCGATTACGGACTGAGTCAGCTTACTACCGCGTTTCGCGTCGGAGCGACGGGCGTTCTGATGAACTATCTGCTTCCCCGCGATATCATCGATGCGCTGAAGGAAGAAAAGATTACCGGGCTGGCGGCGGTTCCGCCTCTGTGGATTCAACTGGCGCAATTAAGCTGGCCGAAGAATATTCCGTTACGTTATATCACCAATTCCGGTGGTGCGATGCCGCGGGCAACACTCGATCTGTTGCGCAATGTGTTGCCCAATGCCGCCGTGTTTCTCATGTATGGGCTTACCGAAGCCTTTCGCTCCACCTTTCTTCCGCCCGAAGAAGTCGATACCCGTCCGGACTCCATCGGCAAGGCCATTCCCAATGCTGAAGTGCTGGTGGTGCGGGAGGACGGGTCGCCTTGCGCTGCGGGTGAACCGGGCGAACTGGTGCACAGGGGCCCCCTCGTTTCCATGGGGTATTGGAATGACAAGGAAAAAACCGCCGAGCGATTCAAACCTGCTCCTTGCCGGGAGCCTGGTCTGACTATCCCCGAACTGGCAGTATGGTCGGGAGATACGGTTCGCATGGATGAAGCGGGCTTTCTTTATTTTATCGGTCGTCGCGATGAAATGATCAAGACATCCGGTTATCGGGTCAGCCCGACAGAGGTCGAAGAAGTCGTTTACGGCACGGAACTGGTGGGAGAAGTCGCCGCGGTGGGCGTGCCTCACCCTGTGCTGGGCCATGCTATTATCCTGATTGCCACCCCGAGGCCGGGTTTGAAGCCTGACGACGATGCGTTGCTGGCTGCTTGCAAGACTCATCTTCCCGCCTTCATGCTGCCCAGCAGGATCGAGTACAGAGAGGGCAGTTTGCCGCGCAACCCCAATGGCAAGATCGACCGCAAGCGTCTTGCTCAGGAATTGCACGATATTTTCATGGAACCCGGTGCATGACGGACCCTCGGCCAAGACACGCGCCCATTCAATTTTCCATAAACGATGATTGCCTTCAGGTGGGAGGATTGTCTCTCACGCGCCTGGCGCAGCGTGTAGGAAGGACACCTTTCTATGCGTATGACCGGCAGATGCTGACGGATCGGGTGACGCTCCTGCGTCAGCATCTGCCTGCGGAAATTCACTTGCACTATGCGATGAAAGCCAATCCCATGCCGGCCGTTGTGCAGCACATGGCTCGATTGGTGGATGGGCTAGACGTCGCTTCAGCAGGGGAAATGAAGGTTGCGCTCGATACACCCATGCCACCCGGCGAAATCAGCTTCGCCGGTCCGGGCAAGAGCGACAACGAACTTTCCTGCGCCATTGCCGCAGGCATCGTTCTCAATATGGAATCCGAGCAGGAAATGGAGCGAATCGCCATCCTGGGTGATTATCTTGGTGTTCGTCCGAAAGTGGCCGTTCGCGTCAATCCGGATTTTGAACTTAAATCATCCAGCATGAAAATGGGTGGTGGGCCCAAGCAGTTTGGAGTGGATGCCGAACGCGTTCCCGCCATGTTGGCCCGATTGGGAAAACTGGCACTCGATTTCGAAGGGTTTCATATTTTCAGCGGCTCCCAGAACCTGAGGGTGGCCGCCCTGCAGGAAGCACATGAAAAGACCTTCCAGTTGGGCATCACACTCGCGAAACATGCTCCCGTTCCAGTCCGCATGCTGAATATAGGCGGTGGTTTCGGCACGCCTTATTTTCCTGGGGATGAAGCGCTGGATATAGCGGCGGTGGGCGAGAATCTGCAGCGCCTCATGCCCGGAGTGAGACAGGCACTGCCGGAGGCACGCATCGTCATCGAGCTCGGCCGGTACCTCGTGGCGGAGGCCGGTATCTACGCTTGCCGAGTACTCGAACGCAAGGAATCCAGAGGGCAGATATTCCTGATCACGGACGGCGGATTGCATCATCATCTGGCCGCTTCCGGCAATTTCGGTCAGGTGATACGCAAGAATTATCCGGTCGTAGTGGGAAATCGGGTACAGGGAACCGACAGGGAAGTTGTTTCGGTGGTGGGACCGCTTTGCACGCCGCTGGATCTTCTGGCCGACCGCATGGAGATGAGCAGGGCGGAAGCAGGCGATCTTATCGTCGTGTTCCAGTCCGGTGCATACGGCTTGACTGCCAGTCCTACCGCGTTTCTCAGTCATCTGCCGCCCATGGAAGTGCTGGTCTAGCAGTTCAACACTATGTCCTGCATGAGGACTGTTATGCTTTTTGATCTGGAGGATGTCAAAAGGCAAATAATTCCAAAAAAATCAATTAAATAACGAGAAGCACAATGCCAAGAAAACGTGGAGGATTCCTGTGAGTGGACTATGCGGCTGGCTCGGCCAGGGCCGTTCTGTTGCCGAAAACCTGGCCTTGGTCCGGCAAATGGCTAGCCCGCTCTTACGGTTTGACAGTTGTAAGTTGCAAGCGTGCGCGAGCGGGAACAGCGCTTTAGCAATCGCTGCTCCGGACGGGCGCGCTCACATTTATCAGAGGGACGGGCTTCTTGCCGTGTTGTGGGGGCGGGGAAATTTCCTGGAACCTCGTCTGAATGAACAGGCGCAACGAGAAGACATAGCGAAAACGCTGGCTGAAAATTGGTGGGGAAGGAGTGGAGGAGGCGGAAGAGGCGCAAAGATTTTCGAGAGTCTGACCGGTGCGTTTGCATGCTGTATTATCGATGAAAATGCGAATGAGGTCGTTCTGGCGACAGACCGCATGGGCACTTACCCGCTCTCCTACCAGGCTTTAGCCGGGGGTCTGATTTTTGCCTCGTCAGCGGATGCCCTCCGCTTGCACCCTTCGACCAGGTCGGAAATCGACCCCCAGAGTCTGTATAACTACGTCTACTTTCACATGGTGCCTGGTCCCGACACCATTTATCAGGGCCAGAAACGCCTTCTGCCAGGCGAATATCTCGTCTACAGTAAGGGCGGCATCGAGACTGTAAAATACTGGGAGATGCGGTTTCGGGAAGATGAAAGACGCCCTTTTCAGGAACTCAAGCAGGAGTTCCTGGAAGTTTTGCATTCCAGTGTGCGGACCGCCATTGGCGATGACGAAGCTGGAGCGTTTCTCAGTGGCGGAACCGACAGCTCGACCATCGCCGGGATACTGGGTGAAGTGAGCGGGCAGCCGGCACGCACCTATTCCATCGGTTTCGATGCAGCGGGTTATGACGAAATGGGATATGCCCGGATTGCGGCCAGGCATTTCGGTACCCGTCATCAGGAGTACTACGTTACACCAGAGGATATCGTCTCCGCCATTCCCCAGGTCGCAGCGGTATTCGACCAGCCCTTCGGTAACTCTTCCGCGTTACCCGCCTTCTACTGCGCGCAGATGGCAAAATCCGACGGCCTTGGCAGAATGCTCGGCGGAGATGGGGGCGATGAGCTTTTTGGCGGTAACGTACGTTATGCCAAACAACACATTTTCTCCCTGTATGAGCAGGCTCCCTTGTTGTTGCGCAAGGGACTCATCGAACCGATCGTTTTTGGTCTTCCTGGTGGAGGCGCGCTTCCGCTGATACGGAAGGCGCGCAGTTATGTCGAGCAGGCGTCCATCCCCATGCCAGCGCGCACCGAGACCTATAATCTTCTCGAACGCTATGGGCGCGAAGCTATTTTTACCCCTGAATTTCTCGATGCGGTAAATCCGGGTTATCCGGCGCGCCTGCTGGACGAGACTTACCATGAGAACGGCGCGGGAAGCCTGATAAATCGAATGCTTGCCTTTGATCGCAAATTCACGCTCGCCGATAATGATTTGCCCAAGGTAGCCAAGGCGTGCGAGTTGGCGGGAATGGATGTGGCGTTTCCGCTCATCAGCGATGAGATCGTTGCTTTTTCCCTGCGACTCGAGCCTCAGCTGAAGCTCAAGGGAACGAAGTTGCGCTACTTCTTCAAGGAAGCGCTGCGAGGATTTTTACCGGACGATATTATTGCCAAGCAAAAGCATGGCTTCGGGTTGCCTTTCGGGGTGTGGCTTCAAACCCACAACAACCTGCAGGACCTGGCGTGGGACAGTCTGAGCGATCTCAAATCGCGAAACGTCATCCGCGGCGACTTTATCGAGAAGCTGCTGCAGCAGCACCTGGAGGAGCACGCCGGATATCACGGCACCATGGTATGGGTGCTGATGATGCTGGAGCAATGGTACAGGCAGCGACAGGACTCCCCTCGAAGTGTAATACATTCTCAGGCATGAGAACCGGATAAGTAACAGTGATCAGCTGCGTTTCCAGACACGAAACACTCCTCCTGTACGTCCTCCGACCATAGCCCAATGTCCGGATGCCGGGGTTGCGAACTTCCATCAGCTCTATTCGCAGGTGCCAGGAGGATTGCAGGCACAGGAGGTGCTGAATAATAAGTGAGTGGGTACTCCTGAATACCCCTGCTCTGACCGTTGGCTCCGAGGACATCGCTTTGTGTGGAAAAGTACCATGCCTGGCGGCACGGCTGAAAGCATAAGGATGCCGCGTCAAGGGGCCGGAAAGACTCCTGCAGCGATTGAAACTGCCATTGCTCATGGCCTCTTTCGAGAGAATTTAACCCTACATTTCCTATGGTTACGGATTTGAGCCGTCTATATGTCGCGCTTGACATCGAACTCTTCATCCAGCATACTCCAGCCCTCACGCAGTAATCAATATGCATACCAGCGTAGCAAGTATGGGTATTGCAGGTATGATATTGTTAGTGCGGGATCGGAAAGGATTATTTCCGGCAAGAGGGGTGGAACGGTTCAAGTCAGCTGTTCAATGGTCGCGAAAGAAGTTTGGAAATACTGCTTTTTTCGCCTGCATACAACTGCATGATAGGCCACGACAAGCGGTAAGAAGTGCGGGGTCAGAGGTAAAAGACGTGGAGATTGCAGGCTCGGCTATTCGATAATGGTTCTATCTTTTTTCTGACGGTATCGACCGGGTAGAATATTCTGGCGCATGTCAAATCTACGTCGATTCCTGATCGAATAAGGTGGGTATGAATAGTTTCGGAGGCATCGCGACTGTGTGAACGTTTCGGCGGGATTGTCTGTGTTCACGGGCGGATTCTCATGCAATCTGGAAAATTACCTGAAAAAAGCACATTTTCAATCGCGTCAGGATCGTCGTATGCACCCGGACTCCCTGCCGGCCGATATTCCATGATTTAACTGGGCATTAGAGATGAAATATACAGAAAGAAGGAGAATATAATGCAAGAAACCGCGTGGCAGGTTTCCCTTGTATTGATGCTGATGATCGCGTTTGGTGTCGTGTTCGTCGCCATCAATTCCGGAAAGCGCGAAGAAGAATATGGGCCGCTGGTGAAGCGCGCATACAGTTTTCGCACCAAATTGTTCTGGGTGGTCGCGCTGGTCTTCTTCCCGGCGATGATCTACAACCTGACAGGCTTGCCTTACAGTCCCAAGGCCGTGGCCAGTAGTGGTCCTGCCGAGGTTATCAATGTTACCGGTCACATGTGGTACTGGGAAATGGACCGCGACCAGGTCGAGCCCAACCAGCCGGTCGACATACGTGTCACCAGCGCCGACGTGAACCATGGCTTCGGCATTTATGATCCTGACTTGCGTCTGATTGCGCAGGCCCAGGCAATGCCCGGCTACACCAACGTAATCCACATCACCTTCCCCAGGGAGGGTACCTACCGGATATTGTGCATGGAGTATTGCGGTGTCGCTCACCACAATATGATGACCGAAATCAAAGTTAGCAAATCTTAAAAAGGAATAAGCATGGCAACTTATACTTATACCCCGGTTCCCGATCAGGGAGCCAAGGCGGGGGTGCTGGCCTATCTGGTCATCTCCTGTGTAGTATTGCTACTGATGATGCTTTTCGGCCTGCTTATGAGGATGGAGCAGGCGCAAATGATCTCCATCGGGGCACTCTGGTTTTATAAAATCATGACGTTGCACGGTGCCGGCATGGTGGGTATCGTCGCGCTGGCCGGAGCGGCCATCATGTGGCATTTTCTGCGCCAATATGTCGATCTGTCGACAGGCATATTCATGGCCAACCTGATTCTTTTTCTGACAGGTGTCGTCATGATCCTGGCGAGCGTCCTGCTTGGCGATTTCCACGCCGCCTGGACCTTCCTCTTTCCGCTGCCCACCACTTCCATGGGCATGTGGAGTCCGGGAGCCGCCGCACTGTTCATGGGCGGTTTGCTGGTCATTGGCGTCGGTTTCGTGCTGCTGCATCTGGATATCGCGCGTGCCATCATCAGCCGCTACGGTGGTCTGGGTCGCGGACTTGGCTGGCCCCAGCTTTTCGGTCCCGATGACGGCAATGCACCGCCGCCGGCTGTGGTTGCCAGCACCATGGTCACCATCGTCAATCTGATTGGCCTGGTGGTAGGCGCCAGCATCCTGGTGATGATGCTGATCAATGTTTACGTTCCGACTTTCGAAATCGATCCGCTGCTGGCCAAGGGCATGATCTACTTCTTCGGACACGTATTCATCAATGCCGTTATCTACATGGCTGTGATCGCGGTCTATGAAATCCTGCCGCGCTATACGCAACGTCCCTGGAAGTCGAACAAGGTGTTTCTTGCCTCCTGGACCGCTTCCACAATCATGGTCATGTTCATCTTCCCGCACCACCTGTTGATGGATTATGCCTATCCCAAGTGGTTCCTGATCATGGGTCACATCATCGGCTATCTCAATACCTTCCCGATCCTGATCGTTACGGGTTATGGCGCCATGATGATCGTGTACCGCTCGGGTATTCGCTGGGATATGTGCTCACGACTGCTGTTCGTGTCGCTCTTCGGTTGGGCGGTCGGTGCCATGCCCGCGTTCATCGACGGCACCATCACGGTCAACTATGTCATGCACAACACGTTATGGGTGCCAGGGCATTTCCATACCTATCTGTTGCTCGGCATGGTCGCAATGGTGTTCGGATTCATGTATTACCTTGGCAAGCCGAACGAGAATGCGCCGGATAGCCCCCTTGATGTCGCTGCTTTCTGGGGATTCGTTATCGGTACGCTCGGCTTCACCATGAGCTTCCTCTATTCCGGAAAAATCAGTGCAGCGCGCCGCTACGCGGAGCATCTTCCGGAATGGGTGCCTTACGATAAAATTGCTTCATATTTCGCAATGCTGTTGATCGCTTCTGTGCTAGTATTCATTTTCCGCTTTCTTACGCGGTTGGGACTGGCGAGTCGCGATTATCAACGTGCCTCTCTTGCGCGAAGTATGGCTACATGATAGTTATATGGTAAGGGCGTGACATAACCCATGAGCCTGGCAAAACGCAGCGTACTTATTTCAGCGCTGGTGACTTCGCTGGGCACATGGGTTTTTTGGTGGGGTACTGACGGGTTCACGGCATTTACGGCCGAAACGGCAAGGCGCGTGGAAATACTTCGTTCTCCGCGTGTGCTGCCAGATGTTACACTTGAAGATCAGAACGGAAAAATCTTTCACTTGAAAGATTATCAGGGCAAGTTGCTTGCGGTAGACTTCATCTTCACGCGCTGCACCACCTTGTGTCGAAGCATGGGCATGATCTTCAAGCAGATTCGGGACCTGATACCAGAGGAGTCGTTGGGGCGCGATTTTGCCTTGCTTAGCATCAGCTTTGATCCTGAGCACGACGATCCCGCCAATTTGAAGAAGTATGGCGAAGCCTATGGTGCCGACGGCAAGATCTGGCGTATCGCAAGAGTACGGGACAAGGCGGAGCTTCAATCGCTGCTGGATGCGTTTGGCATTATCGTGATACCGGACCAGTTCGGCGGATTCGAGCATAACACCGCTCTCCATCTCGTTGGGCGGGATGGAAGACTCAGGCTGATCAGCGATATCGATAAAGCGGTCCCATTTGCCGAGCAAGTCGTAGCATTGCTATGATTGGAATCTTATCTCATCATCCCGGCAGAAGCGCGCTTGCACTTGGAGCGTTCTACCTGCTCCTTGCTACACCCATTGCACGAGACTGGCTGGAAGCCTCCATGAGCAGGCATATGCTGGTGCAGATGCCTTTGCTTGTAGTAATCGGAATCATTGCTGCCCGCCTGGTACCTGGGCGTATGCAGGACTCTCTCCTGATCCAGTTCGGTGGCGCTTGGCCCTGCGTGATAGCGGCCTTGTTTGCTTCAAGTTACTGGATGCTTCCTCGGGCGCTGGATGCGGCATTGACAGATCCATGGGCCGAAGTGGCAAAATTCCTGAGCTTACCATTTCTCGTCGGCTTTCCTCTGGTTTTGGCCTGGAGGCGCCTCACCCTTATTGGCCGGGGCTTTGTCTGGACCAATTTTTTCAGTATGCTGGCGGTACTCGGATGGTTATATATTGTTGCACCTGTGCGTGTCTGCAACAGTTACCTGGTGAATGATCAGGAGAATGCCGGGTGGTATATGGTCATAGCTTCGGTGCTGCTTTTCTTTTGGTGGCTCGGGACTTTGCTAGTAGGTGGCGGTGTTGGTCCGGACAAACCTGATCAAGGCGGGCCAGGCAGAACATTCGCATAAATCGTAAACTTTCCGTTAGGAGAATTGAGAGAAAAGTATGGACTATCATCCGCCATTGAAACTCATGGAAGAGGTGGAAGCTGCCAGCAAGAAAAAGGCGGGACTGGACGTCGGCACGATGTTGGTCAAAGGCTTCATGTCAGGCGCGCTTCTGGCGTACGGCACTGCCCTTGCGTTCAAGGTTTCCGCCGGTCTTCCTGAAAACGTCGGTGCACTCGTTTCAGGCGCCGTTTTTCCGGTCGGTTTTGCCATGATCATATTGCTCGGCATGGAGCTTGCCACAGGCAATTTCGCAGTGCTGCCCGTCGGCGTGCTGCGGGGTAAAACCACACTCGATAAACTGTTGCGCAACTGGACCTGGGTATATATCGGAAATTTTTTCGGCTGTGTTTTTGTTGGCTTCTTGCTCGCTATCGCTTTGACCGAGGCGTTCTTAGAGGGACATGGGGCGCTTGGAGACAAGATCATTGCCGTGGCCGTTTCCAAAACACTGGTATATGAGCACGCGGGCGCAAACGGCTGGTTGACCGCCTTCGTCAAAGGCATATTGTGCAACTGGATGGTGGCGATGGGCACCGTGCTGGGCATGATTTCCACATCCGCTACTGGCAAGGTAGTCGCTATCTGGCTGCCGGTTTCAACCTTTTTTGCCTTGGCCTTCGAGCACTCCATCGTAAACATGTTTGTCATGCCCACGGCGATTCTTCTCGGCGCTGACATCACTGTCGGGCAATGGCTGTTCTGGAACCAGGTTCCGGTAACGCTCGGTAATATCGTGGGGGGTGCAGTATTGACAGGCATGGTATTACATTATGTCAATAAGTCTGCTCCTTATCCTGCCGTCACAGAAGAAAAGCCGGTGACCGGCGCGACGAGCACGGCGCCCCTTAAATAAGAAATATCTCTGGAACATCGCGGCGCCTGGCGTCGCGATGTTCAATTTCCTTGACACAGGATATCTGTCCAGTTAGGCTACGCGCTGTTTTAGTCTGGCCCGGGAATTGCGCGGGATTTTGGCTGAGACATGGATATGTGTAGCGAGGGAAGGCCGTATCGGAATGGATGCGGAACGCGGTATCCAGACACAACAACATCATTACGGAGTAAAGGAGAGAAGCAGATGTTAATGAAGCCTTGGCTGAGGCTGGTTACGCTTGCGTGTGGGGTGCTGTTTGCGGGCGCCACGTGGGCCAACTTTCCCAGCGTT